>Ga0081455_10000004_pt1 | contig 339321 bp, 283 predicted proteins | sample TabmetS3T2R1_FD_70207 | JGI IMG/M metagenome (GOLD analysis project Ga0081455, IMG submission 70207) | Tabebuia heterophylla rhizosphere microbial communities from the University of Puerto Rico - S3T2R1 | ecosystem: Host-associated > Plants > Roots > Rhizosphere ...
CCGGGAGTTCTGGGGACGAGGGGTGGCCACGCGAGCGCTCGCGGCGTTCCTCGTCGAGGGCGACCGCGTCCGCGGGGTCGTCACCATCTCCGGCATCACGTTCGAGGCACCCGCTGTCGTGCTCACGGTGGGCACGTTCCTCGGCGGCCGTATTCACGTCGGGCTGGATAACTACCAGGGGGGCCGCGCCGGCGACCCGCCTTCGAACAAGCTCGCCGCCCGCTTGCGCGAGCTGCCGTTCCGGGTCGGGCGCCTGAAGACCGGGACGCCGTGCCGGATCGACGGCCGCACGATCGATTTCTCCGTGATGGCCCGGCAGCCCAGCGATACGCCCGTTCCGGTGTTCTCGTTCCTTGGGCGAGCGAGTGAGCATCCGAAGCAGATTGATTGTTTCATTACGCAGACGAACGAGCGTACCCACGAGATCATCCGCGCGGCAACGGCCCGCTCGCCGATGTTCACGGGCGTAATCGAAGGCATCGGCCCGCGCTACTGCCCGTCGGTGGAAGACAAGGTCGTCCGCTTTGCCGACAAGCTCTCGCATCAGATTTTCGTCGAGCCGGAGGGACTGGAGACCCACGAGGTCTACCCGAACGGCATCTCGACCAGCCTGCCCTTCGATGTGCAGTACGAATTCGTGCGCACGATCCGCGGCTTCGAGAATGCGCACCTCACGCGCCCCGGCTACGCCATCGAGTACGACTTCTTCGATCCGCGGGACTTGAAGCCTTCGCTGGAGACCAAGTTCATCGCGGGACTCCATTTCGCAGGCCAGATCAACGGCACGACCGGCTACGAGGAGGCGGCGGCCCAGGGGCTCGTCGCCGGCATCAACGCAGCCCTGCAGGTGAAGGGACGCGCGCCATGGACCCCGAAGCGCAGCGAGGCGTACCTCGGCGTGCTCATCGACGATCTCGTCACCCGCGGCACGCGCGAGCCCTATCGCATGTTCACGAGCCGCGCCGAACACCGGTTGCTTCTTCGCGAAGACAACGCGGACCTGCGCCTGACGCCGGTCGGCCGCGAGCTGGGTCTCGTGGACGAGGAGCGCTGGCAGCTGTTCCAGCAGAAGCAATCCCTTTCCGAAGCCGAGGTCGAGCGGCTCACACGCACGCGCATCCATCCCGACACGGTTTCGCCTGAGTGGACCGGCCGCGTGCTCAACGCGCCGCTCGGCCGTGACCAATCGGCATTCGATCTGCTTCGCCGGCCCGAAGTCGAGTACGACGAGCTGCTGGAAGTCGCAGGCGTCCCCGAATGGTGGACCGACGGCGCAATCGACGATCGGCTGCCCGCGCAGATCCGTGCGCAAGTCGAAGTGCGCGCGAAGTACGCGGGCTACATCGAGCGGCAGCAGGACGAGATCGATCGCCAGCGCCGCAACGAAGAGACCCCACTCCCCGCGAATTTGGATTATGCGGCGATCGCCGGCCTCTCGACGGAAGTGCGCCAGAAGCTCGCCGAAATCCGGCCGGCGACGGTCGGGCAGGCGGCGCGCATTCCTGGCGTGACGCCGGCGGCGATCTCGATTCTTCTCGTGCATCTGAAGAAGCGCAGCCTCGCTGCGCGCACGCGAGTCGCATGACGACCTTCATCGAACGGCTGCGGGCCGCCTGGACGCAAAACGATTCGCTCGTGTGCGTCGGGCTCGATCCCGAGACCGAACGCTTGCCGGCGGCGATCGCGGCCGAGGCCTCGCCGATCTTCCAGTTCAACAAGGCGATCATCGACGCGACTGCGGATCTCGTGTGCGCCTACAAGCCACAGTTCGCGCACTACGCCGCGTATGAGGCGGAGGATCAGCTCGAGCGCACGATCGAGTACATCCATCGCACGTATCCCGCGATCCCGGTGATTCTCGACTCGAAGCGCGGCGATGTCGGCAACACCGCCGAGCGCTACGCGCTCGAAGCGTTCGAGCGCTATGGCGCGGATGCCGTGACGGTGAATCCGTATCTCGGCGGCGATTCGCTCGAGCCGTTCCTGAAGCACGAGAGCAAGGGCGTCGTCATTCTCTGCCGCACGTCCAACCCGGGCGCGCGCGACGTGCAGGACTTGCAAGTCGGCTCGCGTCGGCTCTATCACGCAATTGCCGAGATGGTCGCGCAACGCTGGAACACGCGCGGCAACTGCATGCTCGTCGTCGGCGCGACGTATCCGCGCGAGCTGGCGGAGATTCGCGAAATCGCGGGCGACATCCCATTCCTCGTGCCAGGCGTGGGCGCGCAGGGTGGCGATGTTGCGCAGGCTGTGCAGAACGGCCGCACGCGCGACGGCACGGGCCTCGTCATCAGCTCATCGCGCGCGATCCTCTACGCTTCCACGGATGGTGATTTCGCCGCAGCGGCCCGCAAAGCCACCACCACGCTGCGCGACCAGATCAATGCTAGCCGTCGCTAGCGCTCGCACCATTGCCATTGCGTTGTCCGTTGCCGCGCTCGCCGCGTGCTCCGGTCGTTCGAGCTCGCCGGCCGCTGGGCAAGCGGCGCAAAAGACCGTGCTCATGCGCGGCAACGGACCCGAGCCCGACTCGCTCGATCCACAAAGAGCACGCGCGACGGAGTCGCAGACGATTCTCCGCGACGTGTGCGAAGGGCTGACGACGCTCGCGAAAGACGCCAGTCCGGCGCCGGGCGTCGCGCAGCAGTGGAACATCAGCCCCGACGGCAAGGCGTACACGTTCACGTTACGCAGCGACGCGAAGTGGTCCAACGGTGATCGCGTCGTTGCGGCGGATTTCGTCGCGGGGTTGCGGCGGCTCGTCGATCCGGCCACCGCGTCTCAGTACGCGCAGATCATCGACACTGTCGTGAATGCCGGCGACATCATCGTCGGCAAGAAGCCTCCCGATTCGCTCGGCGTCAGCGCACCGGACGATGCGACGGTTGTCATGCAGCTCGTCGCGCCCACTTCGTACTTACCGGCGTTGCTCGCACATCCGAGCACCTGTCCGGTGCATCGGCCCACGCTCGCGGCGCATCCCAACGATCTCGCGAAGCCCGGCGTCATGGTCTCGAACGGCGCATTCGTGCTGAAGGAGTGGGTGCAAGGCCTGCACATCGTGCTCGAGCGCAATCGCAACTACTGGAACGATGCGGCCACGCATCTCGATGGCGTCGAATATTTTCAGATCGCCGACGAGAACGCGGAGCTCACGCGCTTCCGCGCCGATCAATTGCATCTGACAGCCGTCGTGCCGCGCGGCCAGTTCGATTGGATCAAAGCGAACCTCGGCTCGCAGTTGCACGTGAGCCCGCAGCTCACGACGTACTACTACGGCTTCAACTTGCGGCGCGCGCCGTTCAAAGACAAACCCGAGCTGCGGCGCGCGCTCTCCGAGGTCATCGATCGCGAGCGCCTCGCGCAAGTCGTGCTGCGGGTCGGTGAAATTCCCGCGTACGGTTGGGTGCCGCCGGGCGTTCACAACTACACCTCGCAATCATTCGACTACGCGAACCGCTCGCTCGCCGAGCGCATTGCCGAGGCGAAACGGCTCTACGCGCAGGCCGGCTACTCCGCGGCGAAGCCGCTGCGCTTCGAGCTGCGCTACAACGCGGGCGAAGTGCACGAGCGTCTCGCGGTCGCGATCGCATCGATGTGGAAAGAGGCGCTCGGTGCCGAAGTGCAGCTGAGCGCGGTCGAGTTCAAATCTCTGCTGCAGGACATCGATCGCGGCGACGTCGACGTGTTTCGCTCGAGCTGGGTCGGCGACTACAACGACGCGTACACGTTCCTGCAGTACCTGAAGAGCGACTTCGGCATCAACCTGCCGCATTACCAGAGCGCCGAATACGATGATCTGGTGAAGCGCGCGACGGCGGAAGTCGATGAAAACAAGCGCCGCGAGCTGCTCCAGCACGCGGAGAGAGTCGCGCTACGCGATCACGCGTTGCTGCCGCTCTATTTCTATGTGAACAAACGACTCGTGAAGCCCGAAGTCGTCGGCTGGTACGACAACGTGATGAACGTCGTCTACAGCAAGGATCTTGCGCTCAGGACGAAACCCGCGAGTTGAACAGGCGCCCGACCGTGCGCCGCCACCATCCGGGCTCTTGCGCAGGCGATTCCGCGGCGATGACGAGCTTTACCTCGCGGCTGCGCGTCGTCGTCACGCGATCGAGATCGCTGCAGAACGCGCCGTACCACTGGTGAATATCCTTGTCGCGCAGCGCTTCCATCATTTGCTGATGACGGCGGCGTCGCTCTTCGAGCGGCATGTGCAGAGCGTCCTGCAGCGCGACCGCCATGCCGCGCTTGTCATACGGATTCACTTTCAGCGCACCCGTCAATTCGCGTGCGGCGCCGGCCATCGGCGAGAGAATCAGCACGCCCGGATCCTTCGGGTCCTGCGCCGCGACGAATTCCTTCGCGACGAGGTTCATGCCATCGCGCACCGGTGTGACGAGTCCCACCTGCGCGGCGCGCAGAAATCCCATCGTCGATTCGTGCGAGAAATTGCGATTGAGGTAGCGAATCGGCGTCCAGTCCGCCTCCGCGAAGCGGCCGTTGATGCGCCCGGCGCTTTGCTCCAACGTCTGCCGAATCTCCGAGTACGCGAGCACGTCCGCGCGACTGAGCGGCGCGATCTGCAGAAACGTCACGTTGCCCAAGTTGTCCGGGAACGTTTCGAGAAAGTGATCGAAGGCCGCGAACCGCTCGGGCAGGCCCTTGCTGTAATCCAGCCGATCCACACCAATGATGAGCTTGCGACCGAGAAGACTCGCGGTCATGCGCGCAATGGCGTCCTCGTTCACCGCGGCCTGCGCCTCGCGCGAGACCGCGTCGACATCGATGCCGATCGGGTACGCACCGACACGCGTGCCCGCGGGCACGCCCGCTTCGAAGCACGAACGGAACGAGCGCACGTCATCGTCCGTCTGGAAGCCGACCACGTCGTAGCGGCACAGATCGCGAATGAGCTCCTGATGGTTCGGCAATAGCCGCAACACTTGCATGTGCGGAAAGGGCGTGTGCAGGAAGAACCCGATCGGCCCGTTGAACTGATGCTGCCGCAGATAGCGCGCGAGCGGGATCAGGTGATAGTCGTGCACCCAGATCGCGTCGCCCGGCTCGATCAGCTTGAGAAGCTGGCGCGCGAACAGCGCGTTGACCGACTGATACGCGTCGTAGTGCCGCTGCTCGTGCTGGAACACCTCCGGGTTGTAGTGGAGCAGTGGCCAGAGCGAGCCGTTGCAGTATCCATTGTAGTAGTCCTCGACTTGCGCAGGCGTCAGATCGAGCGTGGCGTATTTGATGTTGCCCTGACTGAGCACCTGCGGCTGATCCGCGGGTTCTGCGACCGCCTCACCGCTCCAACCGAACCACAGGCCGCCGGTGTGCCCCATCGCGGCGAGGAGCCCGATCGCGAGCCCACCCGATGAGGCGCCGTTGCCGGGCAACGAGATGCGATTGGACACACACACGAGTCGTTGCATGGGGTTCCTTTCCGTACAGCCCGCTATCTCAGCAAATATCGCTCCCGTGACAGGGAACGCGGGCGGCTACCGGACGCAGTCGCGGCCGGCGATGCGTTCGAGCGGCGGGTCTCGGTCAGCGGATTTGCAGCCAGCCCATGCTGGGTCGAAATCGAAGCACGCGCGCCGTGGGACCGCCGGCCAGATCCGAAGCGACCACCGTCATGCCGCAATCATCGAGAAAGTGCCGCACGAGCGTGAGCACGTTTTCGCACGCGCGTTGCGCGTCGGGGTTGTCTGGAAGATGAGCGGCGAGCTTCGCTTGCAGATTCTTCGCGCCAGGTGCCGCTTCGCGCAGCGACTCTATGCAGCGATCGAGCAGCAGCAGCTCGGTTGCGAGCGTCGTGTCCGTGACGTCCGCGGGTTTCGCGGAGCGAATGATGAATCGCAGATGCAGCAGCGCACCGGCTTCCTCGACGGCATCGTAAATGCACACGGCCGTCGCGGAGCGCAGCTCTGCAACCAGCGTGGCATCGTCGGACACGATCTCGAAGCGATCGGGTGCGACAGTGACTTCTCGATGCGTCGTCGTCGGCATGGGGCGTCGGATAGCGGCCGTGAGCGGCAGGCCGACGCCAAATGTACCGGAAAAGTGAGCGACCGACCGAGGTCCTTCACGAAGTGTGCGCGCTCGCACTTCGTGCCTGTCGCCGATGCACGACGTGAGTCGTGCATCGGCTCAGCGACCCAGAACCATCGACGCGATGACGACGACCTGAAACAGACCGACCGCGGCGAGCATGAGCGAGTTGATGGCGTTACGCATGACGACTCTCCTGAATGTGTGTGGGTGCGAACAACTCAAAGACGTTTCAGCTTGCTGCGATTCGACACTCAGCGAACTTTTCGATGTGTGCGAACCGCGATAGGCATGAAGCACCGCGCATGCCAGCTGTGCCAACCGTGCGTGCCGCGAGCCCTGGAGCGAAGTTAAGCGCCTGACTCAGCGTCGAAAGTTTTCCGGCACCACCGCGTGCGCAAGGGCAGAACACGCGAGCCATGGAGAAGTCGCGTCCCGGGTGCGGGACGTCCGCGGACGTCCGGTCCCGTGTTCGGGACGGACACTTCGGACACCGCGACGCGAGCGTCCGGGGAGTCGGTGGGCACTCTCGTCCCACTAGTGGGATTTCTCGCGTCCGGCGTGTCCCGCTATCGCTACTGGTTGCCTCTTACGGCGTCCTCACAGCGCGCTGGGGATAGGCTTTTCGTGCGTGCGATCAGCAGCTTGCGACTTCGCGCCGGGCGGCGTGTTCATTGGCACAGGCCTTGCCTTTTCTCGTGCATGGATGTCCCCCGTACGGAATACATTGCTGCTCGTGGAAAGCGCCGCATCGTGCTCGGCACGCTCGGCGGTCTCGCGTTGGCGGGGGTCGCTTACGCTCTGGTGCGACTTGAACCTGTTGCCGTTACGGTGGAACACGGCGAAGTCATGATCGGCACCGTTCAACAGGGCGAGTTCGTGCGCCAGGTCCGCGGTCCCGGAGTGCTGCTGCCACGCGACTCGCGCTGGCTCGCGGCGCAGGCGCCAGGGCGCGTCGAACGCCTCCTTTTGAAACCCGGCGCGGTCGTCGAGCCGGACTCGGTCATCGCCGTGCTCGCCAATCCCGAGCTCGAACGAATGGTGCAGGAAGCGGAATGGGCCGTGGCGCAGGGGAACGCCGAAGTCGCGGCCATGAAGCTGCAACTGCAAGGGCAGGTTTTGGATCAGAAGTCGCGGGTCGCCGAGGCACGTGCCAACTACGAAAGCACGCGTCTGCAGGCGGAGGCCGAAGCCGATGCCGCGCGCCTGCAAGCGGTCTCGCGACTGCAGGCGCGGCGCTCGCAGATCATGGCGGAGCAGCTCGCGGTGCGCTTACAGGTCGAAGACGATCGTCTCGCCAATTTGGCGGATGCCACGCGGGCGCAGCTGCGCGCACAATCCGCGCGCCTCGAGCAGCTCAAGAACGTGCTTGCACGCCAACGCCAGCAACTCGATTCGCTGCGGGTGTGCGCAGGCATGAGCGGCGTAGTGCAGGCCTTGCCGGTGCAGGTGGGCCAGCAGCTCGCGGCCGGTGCGCAGGTCGCGCGCGTCGCGCAACTCGACGAACTGGTCGCAGAGTTGAAGATTCCCGAGGTGCAGGCGCGCGATCTCGTCATGGGGCAGGCCGCGCGCATCGATACGCGCAACGGCATCGCCGCGGGCAAGGTGTCACGCGTCGATCCGGCCGTCGAGAACGGCACGGTGCGCGTCGAAGTGGAATTCACGGGCGAGCTGCCGCAGGGCGCGCGGCCGGATTTGTCCGTCGACGGTGTCATCGAAATCGAGCGCCGGCGCGACAGTCTGTACGTCGCGCAACCGGCGAGTGGTGAGCCGGAGTCGAAGGCGAGTGTGTTCAAGCTCGACGCCGACGGCGCGCACGCGCATCGCATCGCCGTACAGCTCGGCAAGGCGTCCGTGAACGAAGTTCAAGTCCTCGCCGGCCTCGCCGCCGGCGATCGCATCATCGTGTCCGATGTTTCGCCGTGGAGTGCTTCCGATGAGCTACGTATCCGATGAGGACGATGAGCGCATGCCGCTCATCCGCATGCGGGCGATCACGAAAGTCTTTTATACGGACGAGATCGAAACCCACGCCTTGTCCGGGGTTCATTGCGACATTCAGCGCGGCGAGTTCGTGTCGATCTCCGGGCCCTCCGGCTGCGGCAAGTCGACGTTGCTCGCGATTCTAGGGCTGCTCGATACGCCCTCGAGCGGCGACTACTTGCTGAACGGCCGCTCCGTCGCCGAGATCGGCGTCGATGAGCGCGCGACCATCCGCAACCGCGAGATCGGCTTCATCTTCCAGTCGTTCAACTTGATCGGCGATCTGACCGTCGCGCAAAACGTCGAGCTGCCGCTCAGCTACCGGCCCGGCCTCGCGCGCGAGGTGCGCAAGAAAGCCGTGATGGAAGCACTCGAGCGCGTCGGCATGGCACACCGAGTGAGCCACTACCCCTCGCAGCTCTCGGGCGGCCAACAACAGCGCGTTGCCGTGGCGCGCGCGTTGGCCGGCAGCCCGTCGATCCTGTTGGCCGACGAGCCGACGGGCAACCTCGACTCGAAGAACGGCGAAGCCGTCATGGAGCTGCTGCGCAAGCTGCACGCCGAAGGCGCCACCATCTGCATGGTGACGCACGACGCGCGCTACGCGGATTTTGCCGAGCGGCGCGTGCAGCTCTTCGACGGCCGCATCCTGTTCGAGGATCGCGTGCGAACCGTCGTCCCTCAGGACTTGGTGCCGGCCGTCTGATACGGAGTCGCGTATGTTCCTCATCGATGATTTCGTGAACGCGTGGCGCGGGCTGCGAAACTCGCCGGCGTTTCTCGCGCTCGCCTCGACGGTGCTCGCGCTCGGCCTCGGCGCGACGATCTTCACGTACGGCGTCATCGACACGACGACGCTGAAGCCGCCGCCGTTCCCCGACGCGCAGCGCTTGTACGTCATCTTCGGAACCGAGCCGGCACGCGAGCTCGTGTTCCAATCGCTGCCGTTCCCGGACTACACGGACATCCAAGAACAGCAACGCTCCTTCGAGGACATCGCCGGCTACTACAACGGCACGGTCACCCTGTCCGACCAGGATTTACCGGAGCGCTACAACGGCGGCTTCATCACGTGGAATCTCATGCGCGTGCTGCGCGTGAAGCCGCTGCTCGGCCGCGACTTCACGGCGGCGGACGATCTGCCGAACGCGGATCCGGTCACGATCCTGTCGTACGACTTGTGGCACTCGCGGTTCAACGAAGATCCCGAGATCATCGGCCGCACCGTGCGCGTGAACGCGCGGACCACGACGATCGTCGGCGTCATGCCGCGCAATTTCTCCTATCCATCGAACGAGATGCTGTGGGTTCCCGTGGCCGTGGATCGCGCGGTGGCGCGTCGTGGCAAACACGGAGAGGAAGGGCTGATTGCCATCGGCCGGCTGAACAAAGGCGTCACGTTCCGGCAAGCCGAGGAGGAGGTGAGCGCCATTGCCGCGCGCCTCGCGAAGCTCTATCCGCGCACCAACGCCGGGCTCACTACGCAGGTCGTGCCGATCGCAAGAGCGTCGATCAACGACGGCAGCACGATCATGTTCGCGATGTTCGCGGCGGTGTGGCTGGTGCTGCTCATCGCGTGCGCGAACGTCGCAAGTCTCATTTTCGTGCGGGCGAATTTTCGCGTGTACGAAGCGGGCATGCGCGTCGCGCTCGGCGCACGGCGCCCGCGGCTCATCGTGCAGATGCTCGCCGAAAGCTTCATCGTCAGCCTCATCGGGGTGGCGGGCGGGCTCGTGCTCGCGGCGATTGCACTGCACGTGATCTGGGCAGCGCTGAATGCCGCGTCCGAGTACGACATGCCGCGGTGGTGGGAATTCTCGATAGATCTGCGCGTCGCGCTGTTCGCGGCCGGCGCGGCAGTGCTCGCTGCGCTGCTGTCCGGCATCGTCCCGGCGCTGCGCGCCTCGCGTCCGGACGTGATGCGCATCCTGCGCGACGGCGGCCGCACCGGCACGGGCATGCGGCTCAGCAAGTTCACGGGTGCAATGGTGATCGTGGAGATCGCTTTGTCGGCCGCGCTCCTCACGGGCGCGGGGCTAATGACCCGCAGCTCCGTCATGTCGCTGCAGCGAGATTATGGGGCGAACGTCGGTGGCTTCATGAGCGCGCGCGTCGGCTTGCCGTCCGCGAAGTATCCGAAGGAGAAACAGGGTCAGTTCTTCGAGGATCTGACCGCCGAGCTGCGCACGCGGCCCGGAGTGGAGGCCGCCATTGCGTCGACCTCCATGCCCGGTGTCGGCGCGGACGACGTGCGCTTCGCCATTGAAGGCGAGGGCTATGCCACTCGCGCAGACTTTCCCGCGGCGAAAGCGGTCGCGGTGACGCCCGGAACATTCGATGCCTTCCATCGCCCGCTGCGGTCGGGGCGGGATTTCAGCTCCGCCGACACCTTCAAGTCGCCCGGGGTCGCGATCGTGAACGAGGCGTTCGTCCATCGCTATTTCCCGCATGAGAATCCGCTCGGGCAGCGGGTGTCGTTGGCGGATGACGTGGATCGCAAGCCGATCACGATCGTCGGCGTGGCGCCCAACATCAATCATCACCTGTTCTTCGACAAGAACGGCGACTTCGCGCCGACGCTGTACCGGCCGATGACGCAGGAGCCATGGCGTTTCGTCACCGTGGCGGTGCGCGTGCACGGCGATCCGCTGCCTTACGGCAAAGTCATTCGCGATGCTGTCCGGAAGGTCGACAAAGACCTCGCGCCCTACTGGATCAAGACACTCGCGCAATTCCAGGAACAGAAGCGGGCCGCGCTCCACGTCCTGGCGAACGTCTTCGCGGCGTTCGCGGTCATCGCGATCATTCTGGCGGCGGTCGGCATCTACGGCGTGCTCGCGTTCGCGACCGGCCAGCGCAACCGCGAGATCGGCGTGCGCCGCGCTCTGGGTGCGCACGATCGGCAGATTCTCGGCACCGTCATGCGCAGCGCGGTCGTGCAACTCATCGCGGGCTTGGCCCTGGGCGCGATCTTTGCGCCGATCATGGCGCGCGTCTTGAGCGGCAGCCTGATCGGCCTCGCGCAGGACGATCCGGTGATTTACGGCCTCGTGTTCTCGCTACTGGTGATGGCCTCGATGCTGGCGAGCTGGATTCCAGCGCGGCGCGCCTTGCGTGTGCAGCCCGCCGTTGCGCTTCGCTGCGAATGAGCGGAGCGCTTTGCGAGATGCGGTGTTTTCCGCGATAGTCGTGCGATGAGCGACTTCCGATCCGACCCACCGCGCGTCATCGTCGCCGACGATCAGCAGGATGTGCTGACGGCGCTGCGGCTGCTGCTGAAGAACGACGGCATGCAAGTGACCACGGTGAGCTCGCCCGCGGGGCTGCTGGAAGCTGTGCGTTCCGAAACACTCGACGTCGCCCTCATCGATCTCAACTACACGCGCGACACCACGTCCGGGCGCGAAGGGCTCGATCTGCTGCCGCAGGTTCACGCGATCGACGGCTCGCTGCCGGTCATCGTGATGACCGCGTGGGGCACGATCGACGTGGCCGTCGAGGCCATGCGTCGCGGGGCGCGCGACTTCCTCGAGAAGCCGTGGGACAACCATCGCGTGCTGGCGCTCGTGCGCAATCAGGTGAGCTACAGCCGCGAGGTGCGCAATGGCCGGCGCCTCGAAGCCGAGAATCAGCTGCTGCGTTCGGCGGGCGACGAAGACTTCATCGCCGAAGCGCCGGCGATGCGTGCGGTGCTCGACACGGTGGAGCGCATCGCGCCCTCCGATGCATCGGTGCTCATCACCGGCGAGAACGGCACCGGCAAAGGGCTCATCGCGCGGTTCATTCACAAGCGCTCGCAGCGTGCCGCGAAGGCGTTCATCTCGGTGAACATGGGCAGCATTCCGGAGACCGTGTTCGAGAGCGAAATGATGGGGCACGTGCGCGGTGCGTTCACGGATGCGAAGGCCGACCGTGTGGGCCGCTTCGAGCTCGCGGACGGCGGCACGCTCTTCATGGACGAAATCGGCAACGTGCCCGTCAGCCAGCAGCCGAAGCTCCTGCGCATCATCGAGAGCGGCGAATTCGAGCGCGTCGGCTCGTCGCGCACGCAGCGCGCGAACGTGCGCATCGTTGCCGCAACGAATGCGAATCTGGCCGAGCTGGTGGCGCAGGGTCGCTTTCGGCAGGACCTGCTGTTTCGCCTGAACACGATCGAAGTGCGGCTGCCGCCGTTGCGGGAGCGGCGTGAGGACATCGTGCCGATCGCGTATCGGCGGCTCGCAGCGCTGGCGGCCAAGTACGGGCGGCGAATCGAAGGGTTCGACGACGGCGCGCTGCAGATTTTGCGGACGTACACGTGGCCCGGGAATGTTCGCGAGCTCGGGAACGTGATCGAGCGGGCGGTATTGATGGCGCGGGGCGTCAGCATCACAGCGACCGATTTGCGGCTGGACACGCAGGTGCCCGCGTCCGCGCCCAGCATCGAGGCCATGAGCTTGGAAGACGCCGAGCGGTTGCTCATCCGCACAGCCCTGCGCCGGGCGGACGGCAACGTGAATGCCGCGGCCGAGGCGCTCGGGTTGAGCCGCAGTGCCATGTATCGGCGCCTCGAAAAACTAGGGGTTCGGACCGACGGGCAGTAGAGAGGTTGACGGCCTCCGAGCGCCTGCAGGCTCGTATACTCCGCACGCCTTGAACATCGCGTTTCAGAATCGGCTGGCGTTGATCGCTTTGGGGAGCGGGTTGCCCGCCACGGTGATCGCCGTCTGGTTCGCCTGGACCTACGGCCCGACGCCCGAGCTGCGCGTCATCTTCGTCGTCCTGCTCCTCGGGTTCTGGATCGGGTGCGCCCTCGCCGTGCGGCGCCGGCTGATCTTTCCCCTCCAGACGCTCGCGAATCTGATCGAAGCGGTACGCGCCGGGGACTACACGTTGCGCGGGCGGCGCGCGGCACCCGGCGACACGCTGGGCGAGGTGGTGCGCGAGATCAACAAGCTCGGCGAGACTCTGCAACGGCAGCGGCTCGAATCGCTCGAAGCCGTCGCGCTCGTGCAGACCGTCCTCGAAGAGCTGGACGCGGCCGTGCTGACGTTCGACGACGCGCAGCGCCTGAAGCTCATCAATCGCACCGCCGCCGATCTCATGGGTCGGTCCAGCCAGAGCCTGCTAGGCCGCACCGCACGTGAGATCGGCATGGAGGAGCTGTTGACGCGTGAGAGTTCGGCCGTCGTGTCCCTCTCGTTCAGCGGCCGCAGTGGCCGGTTCGAGGTGCGCAAGCGCACGTTCCGCGAGAGCGGCGCTCCGCACACGCTGCTCATGATCTCCGACTTGAGTCGTGCCCTGCGGGACGAGGAGCGCAGGGCGTGGCAGCGTCTGATTCGGGTGATCGGCCACGAGATCAACAACTCGCTGACGCCGATCAAATCCCTGGCGGGAACGCTGCGCGACATGCTCGAGAAGGGCTCCACGCCGCACGATCAGAGCGATGTGCTCGAAGGGCTCGGCCTCATCGGCGATCGCGCGGGCTCGCTCACGAAATTCGTCGCGACCTACAGCCAGCTGGCGCGATTACCCGCGCCTTCGAAACAGCCCGTGTCGCTGAACGCGCTCCTGCACCGCTTGGTGGCGCTCGACGCGATCGTCGGGGTAGGCGTGACGGCGCCCTTCGAGACCGTGGTGTTCGCGGACGCGGGTCAGCTCGAGCAGGCGTTGATCAACTTGATCAAGAACGCCGTCGAAGCGGCGGAGGGCGGCGCGCAGGGCGTCGACATCAATGTTTCGCGCACTCGTGAGTCGGCGCAGATCGAGATTCGCGATACCGGGCCGGGCATCGCCAATCCCGACAATCTATTCGTGCCGTTCTTCACGACGAAGCCGGGCGGCAGCGGAATCGGCCTCGCGCTGTCCCGCCAGATCATCGAGGCGCACGGCGGAACATTGACCTTGGAGAATCGGACGGACCGCGCCGGCACCATCGCGCGCGTGATGCTCCCGGCACCGGCCGAGTAGTTATCGCGCGTTTTTCAGATGTGCCTGAATGTGGCGCCGATATGCTCGCCCCGACGTGAACTTCTGCCCGTTCGCCAGCGTGAGCACGTACTCGCCATGGAAGCGCCGCTCCATCTCGCGAATCTTGTGCGTGTTCACGATCACCGAGCGATGCACGCGCAGGAACATGCTCGGATCGAGCGTGATCTCCGCTTGCTGCATGGTCCAGCGAATGGTGAAGCTCTCGGCGCCCGCGCTGATGTTCACGTAGTTGCGGTTCGCCTCGACACTATCGATATCCGGCTGAGCGATGAAGAACAGCCGCCCGTCGCGCTCGGCAACGATGCGCTTCGGCGCGGCGGTGGCGGCCGGCTTGCCGGTCACCGAGATCACCGTGTCGCGCACGGCGTTGGAGATGCGGTCGGCGAGATCCGTCTGCTTGTCGCCGGATAGGCGCGAGCGCACTCGGCGAATCGCCTGCCGGAAGCGCTCGCGATCGAACGGCTTCAACAGATAGTCGACGGCTTCGACACCGAACGCCGCGAGCGCGTACTGATCGTAAGCGCTGACGAATACCACCAGCGGGCGTTCGCCCGACAACCGTTCGAGTACGTCGAAACCGTTCGTGCCCCGCATCTGCACGTCGAGCAGCAGCAGATTGGGCCGCGTGGCTTCGACCTGCTCGATGGCTTCGACCCCGTGCGTGGCCTCTCCGACGACGGCCACGTCCGGCTCCTGTGCGCACAACTCGCGCAGCCGCTCCCGCGCGTAGGGTTCGTCATCGACGATGAGGGCCCTGATACTCACGCTGCCTCCTGCTCGGCGGATTCGATGTACGGGATGCGCACGCGGGCGAGGACCGAGCCGTCCTCGGCGTGCACCAGCTCCAACTCGTAGTTGTCGTCGAATAGCGTCCGCAAACGCTCGCGGGTGTTGCTGAGACCGACGCCGATACGAGTATCGGACCGCGGGCGCGCCACCGAATTGCGCACCGACAACTCCAAACCATTCACTACGCGGTGGACGCGCACTTCGACGCGTACTTGCTCCGTTTCGGCGGCGACGCTGTGAACCACCGCGTTCTCCGCCAGAGGTTGCAGCAACAGGCTCGGTACCGCCGCACCGAGCAGGCTCGGCTCTACGTCCAGCGTGAAGGTGAGCCGGTCCGGAAAGCGCAGGCGCTGCACTTCCAGGTAGTTCCGCACGAAATCCGCTTCACGCGCTACCGTGATGAAGTCCGTTTCGCCGTCGCGGAGGGTCCGGCGCAGCAGGTCGGCGAGACGCACCAGCATTTGCTCGGCCGCCTTCGGCCGGCTCGACACCAACGCGACGGCGGCATTGAGGGTGTTGAAGAGGAAGTGGGGATTCAGTTGCATGCGCAACGCGTGGAGTCGCGACTGCGTCCAGGCGGCTTGCAGGTTCGCGGCGCGGAGCTGCGTGTTCTTGAGCTCTTGGTAGTTCTTCACGCCGAGCAGGATCGCGAGACCGAGCACGTAGGAGAGCAGGAAGTCCGAAAAGCTGCTGACCCACAAGTCGACCGACAGCCGCACGCCGAACACCGAATGCAGCAGCTCGCCCATCAACGTCCACTCGCCGCGCTCGGCGGCGACCAGAATCAGCAGGATCGGCCGTGCCAGCAGCGCGAACAGCAGCGCCATCCCCGTATGGATCAGGACCGCGCGAATGCGCCTGTCATGAGACCAGCCGATCGTAATGGCCCATCGATAAAACAGCAGCAGCAACGGCAGCAACAGTGCGTGCTGGATGAGGCGCAGATGAGGCGCAGCGACAATGATGCCGGGGTTGCCGGCATTGATGAATTGATAGGTGACGACGCGCATGAGCGCGAGATACGCCCAAAAGGGCACCGTCACGACCAGCACGAGTCGCCACGTATCAGTCCGGAATGGGTGTGAGGGCGCCGACGCCGTGTCTCCCGATGGGATCGGCGCGCAGTCTGCAGTGGCTCTCGGACCGGTCTCGGTCCGCGCTGCGACGGATGGACTCATTGGAGTTGTTCGCCCGTTCGCCCCGAGGCTTGGCGGGGCTGCCCGTCTCATATTGCGCCCCACTCGTTGCCAATCGCAACGAACTGTAGCGCCGCTCCCCGGGTCGTCGAATTGCCTGAGCCTCGCTCGGCTCGCGCGACTCAACGCTCCCTCGACGTCCCCTAGTCATCACAGGATTGGAGGCTGCAGCGAGAAACGCTCGATCGGCTCTAAGTCCCCAGCGAACCAACCCAGCAGGAGGAACCCGACAGCAGCCCCCAATCCTGTGATGGCGCTCGAACGTCCCCCCTCGAGCGTGCCTACTAGGATGCAGAAAGGCCTCTCCGAGTTGCAGTCGCCTGCGGCGAGTTGCCCGTGCGACACGATTAATTTGTAACGCTCCTTATCGCTGCGAGCGTGAGCGGGACGAGCGACCCCTCGGAGGGGATCAAAATTTGGGGGAGCGCGGCCCGGTGCGGCCGCGAGATGAGTCATTTACGCCAGAAGGCAGGTGTGAAGAGCACCAACACACTGAAGACTTCGAGGCGCCCGACGAGCATCGCGACGGTGCAGATCCAGGTCTGAATCGGCGTGAGCTCGGAGTAATTGCGAATCGGGCCGACGGCCTCGATGCCCGGGCCGGTGTTGTTCACCGAGGCGATGATCGCGCTGAACGAGGAATCGAAGTTCAACCCCGTGAGCAGCAGCGCGAACGTGAGCACCACCACGGTCATGAAGTAGAGAAAGATGAAAGCGAGCACCGAGTCGCCGATCGCATCCGGAATCGGCCGCCCGCCGATGCGCACCGGCCACATGGCGCTCGGATGCACTAGCAACTTGAGCTCGCGACCGGCCTGCCGCGCGAGCAAGAGCGTGCGGAACATCTTTATGCCGCTGCCGGTGGAGCCGGTGCTGCATGTGATGCACGTAAGGAAGAGCATCCAGATCGGTGCGAATACCGGCCACTGTTCGAAGTTCTGTGTGACGAACCCCGTCGTGGTCGCCATGGAAATCACGTTGAAGGCGGCGTGGCGCAGTGAAGTAATGAAGTCGGGGTACGTTCCATTGATGGTCAGCAGCAATGCGATGCCGGGCACGCTTACTGTCAGCACCAGTGCAATGGCTTTTGCCTCGGGGTCCTGCAGATAGGGCCGTACGGACAAACGTCGCAAGGCGACGAAGTGGCGCGCGAAGTTCAGCGAGGCGAGCACCATCATCAGCATGAGCACCAACTCGATGGGCACCGAGTTGAAGTACGCCACGCTGGCGTCGTGAGTCGAGAAGCCGCCGAGACCCATTGCCGAGAACGCATGGCAGATCGCGTCCAGCCAGCTCATGCCGCAGAGACGCAAGGCGAGAATGCCGATCACCGTGAGGAACGTGTAGACGACCCACAGCGACTTCGCAGTCTCGGTGATGCGCGGCGTGAGCTTCTCGTCCTTCACCGGCCCGGGCGCCTCGGCCTTGTAGAGCTGCATGCCGCCGACGCCGAGCAGCGGCAGCACGGCGACCGCCAACACGATGATGCCGAGGCCGCCGAACCAGTGGAGCGCATGGCGCCAGAGGTTGATCGACGGCGGCAAGTTATCGAGACCGCTGAGGATGGTCGCGCCGGTCGTCGTGAGGCCGGACATCGCCTCGAAATACGCGTCGGTGAACGACAGCCCCGGAATCGCGATCAGCAATGGGATCGACGCGGACGCCGACATCAGCACCCAGCTCAAGGTCGCGAGCAGGAATCCGTCGCGCGGCTTCAGCTCGCGCGAGTGCCCGCGCGTCGCGAACGAGATGAGCAGTCCGCCTCCCGCGCTGATGCCGGCCGCGATGATGAACGTGAACGCCTGTCCGTCGCGGGCAATGAGCGAGCACACCAACGGCAGCGCATACGTCGCGCCGAAGATGGCGAGCAAGGACCCCAACACATGTGCGACACCGAACACGAGGGTCGAGGCTTTCCGTGTGATCAGCGAGTCGCGGCGCCGAGGAACAGACGCTCGACGGCTTCGACCTGGCGGCGGTCGGCGAGGAACAGAATGACGTGATCGTCGGCTTCGATCATCGTGTCGTGATGGGCCATGATGACTTCATCTCCGCGTACCACGGCGCCGATCGACGCCCCTTCGGGCAAGCGAATTTCTTCGACGCGCTTGCCGACGACGCGCGAGCTCCGATCGCTCCCATGCACGATGATCTCGAGCGCCTCGGCCGCCCCGCGGCGCAACGAGTGAACTCGCACCACATCGCCGCGGCGCACGTGCGCGAGCAACGACCCGATCGTGACGGTCTGCGGCGAAATCGCAATGTCGATGCTGCCGCTCTCCATCAGCTCGGCGTACGAGGGCTTGTTGATCAGCGCCATCACCTTGTGCGCGCCGAGCCGCTTCGCCAGCATCGCGGAGAGAATGTTGGCTTCCTCGGAATTCGTGAGCGACGCGAACACGTCCGCGCTGTCGATGTTCTCCTCGATCAGCAGCTCCTCGTCCGCCGCGTCGCCGTTCAGCACGATGGTGTTCTCGAGCAGCTCGGAGATCTTGCGCGCGCGCCGCGTGTCGCGCTCGATCAGCTTGACCTGATTCTCCTTCTCGAGCGCCTTCGCGAGCCGGAAGCCGATGTTGCCGCCGCCGGCGATCACCACCCGGCGCACCGGCCCGTCTTCCTTGCGCAGCTCGCCCATCACGCGCTTCAGATCGTTGCGCGCGGCGAGGAAGAACACTTCGTCGCCTTCCTCGATGATCGTGTCGCCCTCGGGGCGAATGCTGCGCCCGGCGCGATAGATCGCGACGATGCGCGCGTCCGCCTTCGGCAGGTGCTCTTTCAGCTCGCGGATCGCGCGCCCGACCAGCGGCCCGCCGCGCCGCGCGCGCACGCCGACGAGCCGCACCTTGCCGTCCGCGAAATCCAGCACCTGCAGCGCGCCCGGATGGCGAATCAGCCGCTCGATGTATTCGGTGACGAGCTGCTCGGGACTGATGAACACGTCCACCGACAGCGCTTCTTCGCTGAAGAGCTCTTTGCGATTCGTGTATTCAGCAGAGCGGATGCGCGCGATCTTGGTGGGCGTGCGATACAGCACGTACGCCACTTCGCAGGCCATCATGTTCACTTCGTCGCTGCTCGTCAGCGCGACGATGATGTCGGCCTCGGCCGCGCCGGCCGCTTCGAGCACCGTGGGATACGACGCGTTGCCCGCAACGGTACGAATGTCCAAGCGGTCCTGCAGATCGCGCAACGCGTCTTCGTTCGTATCGACGACCGTGACTTCGTTCGCCTCTTCGCGCGAGAGGTGATAGGCGGCCGTGCGACCGACCTGCCCCGCCCCGAGGATGACGATTTTCACCGCGTGCTCATCGCAGAGGTTCGAGGAACTCGGCCATCATCCATTTCATGCCTTGATGTTCGAAGTTGACTTGCACCTTCGCGTGCGCACCGCTCCCTTCGACATTCAGAATGACCCCTTCGCCGAACTTGCCGTGCCGCACGCGCGCGCCGAGCCGCACGCCGCCGGCGCCTGGCTCTTCGCGCTGGAAACGGCTGACCGCGACCGGCCGATGCACTTGCACGCGCGGCCGCACTTCCTCGATCAGCTCCGTCGGAATCTCCTTGATGAAGCGCGACGCCATGCCGTAGCTGTCCACGCCGTGCAGGCGCCGTTGCTCGGCGTAGGTCAGATACAGCTGCTTCATCGCGCGCGTCATGCCGACGTAGCACAGCCGCCGCTCTTCCTCGAGCCCGTCGATGTCGTTCAGCGAGCGCTGATGCGGGAACAGCCCGTCTTCCATGCCCGCGAGGAACACGACCGGAAATTCGAGGCCCTTCGCGCTGTGCAGGCTCATCATCTGCACGCAGTCTTCCCACGCATCCGCCTGGCCTTCGCCCGATTCGAGCACGGCGTGCGCGAGGAACGCTTCGAGCGGCGGCAGCTCGTTCGGGCCGCCCTCGGGCTCGAAGCCGCGCGCGGCGCTCACCAATTCGTTCAAGTTCTCGACGCGCGCTTCACCGCGATCCGCGCCCTTCTCTTTCTTGTGATGCTCGATCAAGCCGCTCGCCTGCAGCACGTGATCGACCTGTTCGTGCAACGGCAGGCCGGCAATTTCGCGCGCGAGCCGCTCGATCAGATGCATGAACCCGTGCACGGCCACCGCCGCCTTGGCGCCGAGCGAATCGTTACCGATGCACGTGGCTGCCGCTTCCCAGAGCGAGGAGCCGGCGCCGCGTGCGGCCTCGCGAATGATGTCGAGGCTCTTCGCGCCGATGCCGCGCGTCGGCAGATTCACCACGCGCTCGAACGACGCATCGTCACGGCGGCTCGAGATGATGCGCAGATACGCGAGCGCGTCCTTGATTTCCGCGCGTTCGAAGAACCGCAGACCGCCGTACACGCGATACGGCACCCGCGCGGAGATGAACGCTTCTTCGAACACGCGCGACTGCGCGTTCGAGCGATAGAGCACGGCGACTTCGCGCCGCGCGCCGCCGTTCTGCGACCAATCGCGAATGCGCTGGACGACGAAGTCCGCCTCGTCGCGCTCGTTGAAGGCGGCATAGAGGCGGATCGGATCGCCCTTTGCGCCGCTGGTCCAGAGCGTCTTGCCGAGCCGGCCGCCGTTGTTGGCGATCAGCGCGTTCGCGGCGTCGAGAATCGAGGCGGTGGAACGATAGTTCTGCTCGAGCCTGCACAGCTTCGCGCTCGGCCAGTCGCGGCGGAACTGATGCAAGTTCTCGACGCGCGCCCCGCGCCAGCGGTAGATCGACTGGTCGTCGTCACCGACGACGAAGGGAAAACCGTTCGGGCCGGCGAGCAGCTTCATCCAGCCGTACTGAATGGCGTTCGTGTCCTGGAACTCGTCGACCATCACGTGCCGGAAGCGGTGCTGGTAATGCGCGAGCAGCGACATGTTGTCGCGGAACATCTCGTACGCACGCAGCAGCAGCTCGGCGAAATCGATCACGCCGTTCTTCTGGCACAGCTCCTCATAGTCCTTGTAGAGCTTGATGAACATGCGGCGCGTCGGATCGCCGTTGTCCTTCAAGGCTTGCGGCCGATGGCCCTCGTCCTTGTTGCCATTGATGAAGTAGAGGATCTCGCGCGGCGACCATCGGGACTCGTCGAGGTCCTGCTGCTTCAGCATCTTTTTGACGAGGCGGCTCTGGTCCTCCGCGTCCATGATCTGGAAGTTCTGCGTGAGGCCCGCTTCGCGCCAATGCAGCCGGAGCAGCCGATGCGCGATGCCGTGGAAGGTGCCGATCCACATGGCGCCGCCCGGCAGGCCGAGCAGCGACTCGACCCGCCCGCGCATCTCCCCGGCCGCCTTGTTCGTGAACGTGACGGCGAGAATGCTGTGCGGGGACGCGCCCTCGGCCTGAATAAGCCACGCGATTCGGTGCGTGAGCACGCGTGTTTTGCCGCTCCCCGCGCCGGCGAGGACGAGAACGGCGCCGAGCGGGGCAGTGACTGCCTCGCGCTGTGCCTCGTTCAGGGAATTGAGAATCGGGGAGAAGTCCATGGACGGCGCGCATTGTACCTGCGACGGACCGTGCGCGCGCGCAGACATCTGATCTCAATCGGTTTTTACGACATTCTCTTCGGCAAACTGGAGCAGAGCCACGATCAAGGCCAGGACCACCGGCCCTACCAGCGAGCCGAGGAAGCCGAAAGACGCCACGCCGCCGATCACGCCGACGAACACGGTCAACGTCGAGACCTGCGCTTGCTGGCGCGTGAGGTACGGCCTCAGGAAGTTATCGGAGAAGCCGACACCGACGCTCCACACGCCGAGAAAGATCGCCCAGCCCCACTGTGCCGTGAAGATGAGGTACAGCACCGCCGGCACGAGCACGAAGCCCGTCCCCGCGGCGGGAATGAATGCGGCGATCGCCGCAAACACGCCGAATACGAGGGGTGACGGCAAGCCCACGATCGCAAACCCGATGCCCACGAGCGTGCCCTGAATGACGGCCGTCAACGCATGCCCGAACACTACGGCCCGCGTGACATTGCTCAGATACGTGCGCAGCTCCGTGCGGCGCGCCGAGGGCATCGGAATGAGCCGCATGAGATGCCGGAGCATTTGCTCGCCGTCCCGAAGCAGAAAGAACAGCAGAAACAGCATGAGGAAGAAGCCGACGAGCGTGCCGACGACGCCGATCGCGAGGTTGCCGCCGACCGCCGCGGCCGCTTTCAGCGCGGACTGTGCGCCGCTGATGAGCCACCCTTCGATCTGCTCGACGGTGATCGACAGGTCCGTGCCGAGCCAGGTCACCAAACGGCCCACGATGGGCATGCTCTCGAACTTCTGCAGCAGCTCGGAATAGGACGTCGCGACCTGCCGATCGCGCAGGTAATCGACCAGCATTCCCACCTGCCGCGCGAATACCAGGCCGAAGGACACGAGCGGCGCGATGATCAGGAACGGCGTCAATCCGGTGAGGATTCCCGCGGAATAGCCGGCGCGTCCGCCCAGCTTCTTCGACAGCCACAGGTGCAGCGGATACAGCAGAAACGCAAGGATGGCCGCCCAGCCGAGCGGCGCCCAGAAGGGCTCGAGGAACTGCAGCAGCACCCAGCCGAGAATGATGACCGTACCGATGAGAAAACAGCGTCGGTAGAAGCGTGAGTACATGCGCCCGGCCTGTGCAGGCGACGAAGCCCGCGATGTGGGGACCGCGCGAAGCCTACATCACGCACCGGAACTAAACGATCCGCGTGCTCGGTTCAGCGTTTCTGATGACAGGATGCGAAGGGCCACCGGATACTGGCCGCGCCTTCGGGGAGGTTCACACCATGCCGCATCTTTACGATTACCTGGATTCCGGCAACGGCTACAAGATCCGTCTGCTGCTCGCGCAACTTGGCCAAGCCTATCGCTGGACCGAGCTCGACATCGATCGCGGCGCGACGCGCACGCCGCAGTTCCTGGCCAAGAACCCGAACGGCCGCATTCCGACGCTCGAGCTGGACGACGGCACGTTCCTCGCCGAGTCCGACGCGATTCTCTGGTACTTGGCCGAAGGCACCGCATTCGTGCCGTCCGACCGCCTGGGCCGCGCGCAGGTGCTGCAGTGGATGTTCTTCGAGCAATACAGCCACGAGCCGTACGTCGCGACGCCGCGGTACATCATGAAACATCTGCCGAAGGATTCGGCACGCTACGCGGAGCTGCCGGACCGGCTCAAGCGTGGGCGCGATGCGCTCGCGGTGATGGACACGCATCTGCAGTCGCGCTCGTTCTTCGTCGACGAGCGGTACTCGATCGCGGACATCGCGCTCTACGCGTACACGCACGTCGCGCCCGAGGGCGGACACGATCTCGCGCCGTATCCGAATGTGCTCGCGTGGCTCGGGCGTGTGGCCGCGCAGCCGAAGCACATTCCGATCACGTATCGACCGCCGGAAGGCTAAGTCGCGGCGCGCGCGGCTTCGCCGAGCAAGCGATTCACCGTGCGGGACATTTCGTCGAGCGTGTTCGGCTTTTGGATGACTTCGTGCACGCCGGCGGCGCGCGCCTTCTCGACGTCCTTGTCCTGGATGTGACCGGTCGCGATCACCACGAGTGTGCCCGGCCGCAGGGCCAGCACGCTCTGCGCGAACTCGATGCCGCTCATGCCGGGCATCGACAGGTCCGTGAGCACGAGGTCGAACTCGTCCGGCGTCGCGCTAAAGGCGGCGAGCGCCTCCTCGGACTTGGTGAACGCCGCGATGCGGTGCCCCAGATGCTCCAGCATGCGCTTCATGAGGAAGACCAGCGGCTCCTCATCGTCCAGATAAAGAATGCGTGCGCTCACCCGGAAGCCTCCTGAACCCCGCGACGAACTGCTCATCGGTCAGGCTGTGTAGAAACGCGATCAGTGCCGCGCGCTCGTTCGCGTCGAGCACGAACGGCTGCAGGTGCGGCTCGTTTTTGTCGGACCGGTGTTTCCCCGCCTGCTGATAATGATCGATGACAGCCTCGAGCGTCGAGAACCTTCCGTCGTGCATGTAGGGGGCGGTCAGCGCGATGTTCCGCAAGGTGGGGATGCGCAGCGCCGTCGCGGAGGTGCCGTTGCGGGCGAAGCTCGCCTCGCCCGTCGTGCCCTGTGCGTCGCGCCAGTTGCCGGCGAAGTTGAATCCGGAATGGCAGGCGGAACAGCCGAGCCGGGTGGAAAAAAAGAGCGCCATGCCGCGCTTGGCCGGCTCGGTGAGCGCGTCGTGCCGGCCTTCGAAGACGTAGCGGTCGAACGGGGTATGGCCGGCGATGAGCGTTCGCTCGAAGCTCGCGATGGCCTTCACCATTCGATCGAACGTCGCGCGGCCGCCGGACTGCGGGAAGGCCTGGGCAAAGCCGGCTCGGTACTCGGGATCCGCGTTCAGCCAGGCGATCACCTCGTCTTCCCGGCCGGCAAGACCCATCTCGACGGGGTGCTGGTTGCGCAGGGGCTCGAGCATCTGCGCCTCCAAGGAGTGCACGTCCGGCTTCGCCCACCCGAAGCTGATGTTGTAGGCGACGTTGACGAGGGACATCGCGCCGTTCGCGGTCGGCTGACCGGTGGCGCCCAGAGCGAGCGCGCGGCCATCCGTAAAGGCGCGCGCGGGGTCGTGGCAACTTGCGCAGCTATACGCGTGTGTAACGGCTAGGCGCGTCTCGAAGAACAGGCGCCGGCCGAGCGCGACTTTCGCCTCCGACATGGGGTTGTCGGACGGGACGGCGGGTGTCGGGAAACCGCGCGGAACGTGCCACTGGTATTCGGCGGAGCTCACCGCCGACGCGCCGGATGCCAGCGCGAGGAGCAACAGCGCGACGTGAGTCAGGCGTGCGCCGCGCCCGCCAAAGCTCGCTCGCGCGCCGCGCCGCCCATCGCGCCTGCGAGCCAGGCGCGTCGTTGCAGTCAGCGCCAGCTGGAGCCGGCGCCTGCGCGCGTCAGGGCAGCGGTCTGGCCCGCAATCTGACTCCGCTCTTGCACCCACTTCGCAAAGTCCTCGACCCCGGCGTCGCCGGCCTTCTGCTGAGTATCGACCCAGCTCTTCATGGAGCCCAGCAGTTTGTCCGCGAGCTTGCGATTGCCGGAGAACAGGTCGAGATACGCGGCCTTCGCGTCGTCGAAGCGCTTCATGCGCATGTACGCCTCGCCGCGATACTCGATCGCCTCGGGAAACGAGGGCTTCAGCGACAACGCCTTGTCATACGCGGCCAGCGCCGCGTCGTAGTCACCGAGCTTGCGGCGCGTGTAGCCGAGATAGTTCCACGCCTCCGGCATCGCCGGTGCGAGCTGCACCACCTGCTCGAACTTGCCGCGGGCCTCGGCATAGCGCTCGTTGGCTTCCTTCGCCGCTTTGTCCTTCTTGCGATCGTCGCTCGCCTTGTCGGCATTCGCCGCGTACTTGTCCGCTTTGTTGACGGCGCGTACCCCGGAGTTGAAGGCGCTCTTCGCTTTCTCTTCCGGCGTCATCTCGCGCTCGGGCACGTTCGGCATCGACGACGGCATGCTCGAGGGCCCGGTCGAAGCGGACCAGGCCGGGGCGGCGAGCACCGCTGCCAGCACGATATAGATGGCTTTACGCATGGCCCTTCCCTCGCAAATGAATGTCACATGAGTACCGGCGTGCGCCGTGCGCGGTTCACTCACCAGCGATTGCGCAGCTCCCGCAGCTTGAGGAACACCGTGCGCGCATCCGCACGTGCGTCGATGTCCGGAAATGCCTCGCGTAACCGTGCAATCACCGTCGGGTTCTGCAGACGAAAGAACGTGTTCACGCGCTTCTCTTCCGCGAGCGTCGTGACGACGGCGTTTTGCGGCTCATCATTGCGCGCACGCGCGAGCAGCGCCTGCGCGTCGGCATTGGTGGGCTCGCGATCCAAGGTGAATTCCAGATTGCGCGCGACGTACTCATGTCCCGGATAGACGCGAGTGTCATCGGGCAACCGCGCGAGCTGCGTGGCGAATGTGTCGTACAGCGCTTCGGGATGGCCGCCATTGTGGCAATTGCCGGCACCTGCGTTGAACAGAGTGTCGCCGCAAAAGAGCGCCGGTTGCTCTGTGTGACTGAGCACGCAGATGTGCGCCATCGTGTGGCCGGGCGTATCGAGGCATTCCAGTTCGACGGTGCGGCCGACGCGGATCACGTCGCCTTTCTTCAGCCCCCGATCGACGCCGCCGATACGGTTTGCCGCGCCCGCATGCGCGAGCAGCTTCGCGCGCGTGGCGCCGACGAGCCCGGCGTTACCGCCCGTATGGTCGCCGTGTTCGTGTGTGTTCAATATTTGCGTGATCTGCCAGCCGCGGCGGCGCGCGGTTTCGTTGCATAACTCCCACTTGAGCGGGTCCACCGCCAGCGCCTCGCCGGTCTGCGGACACGCGATCAGGTAGTGGAAATTGCGCGGCCCGTTCGCCGCCCAGATGCGCTCGACCAACATTGCGGGATATCCCACGAAATTGCCGGATCACCGTACCCCAAACGCACTCGCAGAGCCATAATGACTCGCGTCAGGGAATGCCTACGCCGATTGAGCTTCGAGGCGGGTATGACACCACACACGTTTCTATTCCAGCCCGGCCTGTGGTCGGGCGTCGGCACGTTCTGGACCGAGGACGGCAAGGCGACACCTGCCGAAGGGCGGACCGAGATCGTGCATCGGGACGACTGTTGGTTGCTCGCCGGCTCGCTGAAGGTGCTCTCCTCACCGCACGTCGAGTTCGTGAATCACTACTCCATCAAGGCACCCGCGCCGGACTCGATCAGCACGACGTGGACGTCCGAGAACTCCGCGATCGGCAAGCTCAAGGGTTCGTTCTCGATCGTGGGCCCCTCGATCGTGTCGCTCTATCACTGCGACGGCGGCCCGGGCTACTACGGCACCGAACATCTGATCCAGATCGATCCGAATCACTACGAAGCCTGCGGTGTCCTCTATCTCGAAGGACGTCGGCTGTCGTCGTGGCGTGTAGCCCTCACCCGCGACAAATGAGGCGGATCATGAATCGCCCCACCTCTATCCTGCTCGCATGCGCCGCGCTCACGCTCGCGACTGCCGCGCAGGCCGACACGCTCCGCTGCGGCAAGTACCTGATCGCCGAAGGCGCGTCGCAAGCCGAAGTCGGCGCCAAGTGCGGTGCGCCCGATCAGGAAATGAACGTGTCCGAGCCCACGTACGCGTATAACCGCGACGGCTACAGCTACCAAACCGGCACGGCGACCAAGACGATCTGGCGTTACCAGCGGGCGCCCGGCAAATTTCCGGCCGTGCTGACGTTCCAAGAAGGCGTGCTGAAGAAACTCGAATTCGAGAAGTGATCAGGCCTTGATCGGCACGTAGTGATCGATCAGCAGCGCGGCGAACAGCCACATCAGATACTTCACCGAGAACTTGAAGACCCGCATCGGCAGCTCTTCCCGCGCGGTGATCTTCAGCGCGAACGCGTAGTACAGAAAGCCGGTGTTCAGCACGAGCGCGGCCGCCAAGTAGATCAGGCCCGTCATGCGCGTGAGGAACGGCAGCAACGTCACGATGAACAGCAGCACCGTGTAGAGCAGCACGTGTAGCCGCGTGTACTCCACACCGTGCGTGACGGGCAGCATCGGAATGCCCGCCTTGGCGTACTCGTCGCGTCGCGCGATGGCCAGCGCCCAGAAGTGCGGCGGCGTCCACACGAAGATGATCAGAAACAGCAGCAGCGCGTGCGGATCGACGTGATGGGTCACGGCCGTCCAACCGAGGACGGGCGGCGCGGCGCCGGCGGCACCGCCGATCACGATGTTCTGCGACGTCGCGCGCTTGAGCCACACGGTGTAGATCACCGCGTAGCCGATGAGCGATGCGAACGTGAGCACGGCCGTCAGCAGATTCACGAAGAACGCCAGGATGGCCATCGACGTCAGGCCGAGTACGGCAGCGAACGCAAGCGCCTGACGTTCCTTCAAGTGCCCGGTCGCCAGCGGCCGTGCGCGCGTGCGCGCCATCTGCTCGTCGATGCGCCGATCGAGCACGTGATTGATCGCCGCCGCGCACGCCGAGGCGAGCGCGATGCCCAGATTGCCGAGAATCAAAGCATCGAGCGGCGGCCAGCCCGGGCTCGCGAGCAGCGTGCCGACGATGGCGGTAAAGGTAATGAGCGCCACCACCTTCGGCTTGGTCAGCTCGAAGTAGTGACGCCACGTGGGGCTCGCCGCGGCGGCGGAGATCTGCGTTTCGGTCGCCAAGATGTGTCGTAGGTGCCGGGCCTCGAGGGCCGGCCGGATCAGGGCGCGCAGAATCTCATATTTGAGTGTCGCCCGGGGACACGGCCCGCCCGGTGAGCTCGGTGATGGCTCGCACCAGGTCGACCGGGTCCACAGGCTTGGCCACATGGGCCTGATACCCCGCGCCCAGGGCCAGATCCCGGTCCGCCACGCGCGCATAAGCCGTCAGGGCCAGCGCAGGGATCGTGCCGCCGAGCTGCGGAGGCCGCGCCCGGAGCTGCCGCATGAGCTCATACCCGTCGATGCCCGGCATGCCGATGTCGGAGACGATCGCATCGGGCAACCAGTCGTCCAGCACGCTGAGCGCCTCGCTCGCGCGCGTCGCGACGCGATACGAGAAGCCCCCTCGCTCGAGAATCGCGGCGACGATATCGCGCGTCTCCGGGTCGTCTTCCACCACCAGCACGCGTATGCCCAGCCCACCTTGGGTGCCGTAGTTGCCCGGCATGCGTTCCGATACTGGCTTGTGTACCGCGCCTTCGACGCCCGTCGCCAAAGGGATCGTAACCGTGAACGCTGCGCCCTTACCGACGCCGGGGCTCGCGACCCGCACCGTTCCGCCGTGCATCTCGACGACGTGCCGCACGATGGCGAGCCCGAGACCGAGCCCCATGTGCGTGCGCGTGCTGGTGCCGTCTGCCTGCCGGAAACGATCGAACACGTAGGGCAGGAACTCGGGCGCGATGCCCTCGCCGGTATCAGTCACGACGACTTCCGCCTCGCCGCTCTTCGTGGCGAGACCGACGCGGACGTGGCCGCCGGCGGGTGTGAATTTCACCGCATTCGACAGGATGTTGAGGAACACCTGCTGCAGCCGGCCCGCATCGCCCAACACCGTGAAGTCCGGTGGCACCTCGCTTCTCTCCAGCTTCAGTCCTTTGCCCTGCGCGGCCGGCCGCTGACTTTCGAGTGCCGCATCGATCACGGCCGCCAGATCGACGGGCTGCAAGTTGAGGTTGAGCTTGCCGCTAACGATGCGCGACACATCGAGCAGGTCTTCGATCAGCTTCGCCTGCGAGCGCGCGCCGCGATCGATGGACTCGAGCGCGCGCTGGCGCTGGCTGTCTTCGAGCCGCCCGGAGCGCAGCAGGTGGGTCCAGCCGATGATCGCGTTCATCGGCGTGCGCAGCTCGTGCGACAGATTCGCGAGGAACTCGTCCTTCAGCCGCGTCGCGTCTTCGGCTTGCGTGCGCGCGGCGTGCTCGCGTGCAAACGCCGCTTCGCGCTCGAGCGCGGCGTGCTTGCGATCGCTGATGTCGAGCACGAACGCCATCCACTGATCTTCGCTGTCGTGGATCGTCGTTGCGGTCGTCATGCTCCAGACGCGTGAGCCGTCTTTGCGCAGGTATTCCTTCTCGAACGGCGCGCAGTTGCCGCGCATGCGCAGCTCGGCCGCTGCAGCCTCGCTGCGATCCAGGCTCTCCGGCGCGGTGAGCGAGCGCCACGTGCGCGGCGTGCCGAGCAGCTCCTCGCGGCTGTAGCCCAGCATGCCCAAGAACGTGTCGTTCGCCTCGACGAAACGCCCGTGCTTCAGGATGACCACGCCGATGATGTTCGAGTCCATGAAGCTGCGCCAACGCGCCTCGCTCTGCACGAGGCCGCGTTCGATGCTGTGAAGACGCAGCAGCACGCGCACGGCGGTGGTGAGCTCGACCGGCTCGACGGGCTCGGTGAGATAGATCTCGGCGCCGCCTTCGAGACCCACGAGCTGATCGTGCGGCGTGACGAAAGTGGCGGAAATCTGCACGACGGGGATCGAACGCGTGGTCGGGTCGGCTTTGATGGCGCGGCAGGCATCGATGCCGCTCATGTCCGGCAGCTTCACATCCATCACGACGAGCGACGGCAGCAACTCGCGCGTCAAGCGCAGCGCCTCCCGCGCCGTGTCCGCCTCGACGACCGTGTAGCCGGCCTGCCGGAGAATGCGGGATTTCGTATAGCGGGACGAAGCCGTGTCGTCGACGTTCACGATGGTAGCGGGCGGTGCGCTCACTCGCGGTCCTGCTGACTCACAAACCGTTGCGCGCGAGGATGGCGCGCGCCGTGTCGGCGTTCAATTCGCTTTTCTGCAGCACAGCCTGGGCGCGCTCGCCGAGTCGGGTGCGTTCTTCGTCCGACAACGAGCGCGAGGTGACGATGGCGACGGGCACTTGGCGCAAGTCCGAATCCCGGCGCAGCGCGCCGAGCACGTCCTCGCCGTTGCTGTCGGGCAGTTGCAGATCGAGGAATATCAGCGCGGGCCGAGCGGAGCGCGCCGCTTGCAGTCCGCTATGGCCATCCTCCGCTTCGATCACGCGCGTGCGCTCATCGGCGATGAGCTTCTGCAACAGATAACGGGCGGCCGGATCGTCGTCGATCACGAGCACGTCGCGTCCGACCAGCGTGTTCAGCCGATCCAGCAACGCGACGCGCGATAGCGGCTTCATGAAGTAACTGTCGGCGCCCAGCGCGAGCGCCTTGCGCTCGTCTTCGACGGTCGTCGCCATCATCACGGGTAGCGCCGCGGTGGCCGGATCCTTCTTGAGCTCCGCGAGCCAGCGCCAGCTGTCTTCACCGCGCAGCAGAACATCGAGGATCACGACGCGCGGCTGCGCACGGCTCAGAATGTCCCGCGCCTCGCGCAACGTACGCGCGGCGAGCGGTTGGTAGCGCGTGTTGTTGAGCAGCTTCTCGTAGATGAACAGCGTTTCCGGCTCGTCTTCGACGATGAGCACCGGGACGAGCGCAGGGTTCACTTCGATCGCGGCCGGCGCAGCGACGGCGGCAACCGAGAATGCGCGCTCGTCGAAGTGCGTCGGGAGCCTTGCGGAGAACGTTGAGCCGAGACCGAACGTGCTCTGCACGCCGACCTCGCCGTGCATCAGTCGCGCCAAGCGGCGGCATAGCGGCAGCCCCAGTCCGGTGCCCTTCACGCGCCCTTGCAACGGATTCGCGACCTGCGTGAATTCCTCGAAGATGCGCGCCTGATCCTCCTCGCGGATGCCGATGCCGGTATCCGCGACGGAGAGCACGACGGTGCGGCCGTCCTCGCTGGCGGCGGCGCTCACGCGCACTTCGCCGCGTTCGGTGAACTTGATGGCGTTCGAAATGAAATTGCGCAGAATCTGCGAGACCTTCCCCTCGTCGTTGTACATGGCCAGCGAGGCGGGTGGATCCTCGAACACGAGCTTCACGTCGTCGCTGATCAGCAGCGGACGCAGCATGCCGCGCAGCGCGCTGAACAAGTTGGCGACTTCGAACTCCACCGGCCGCACTTCGGTCTTGCCGGCCTCGATCTTCGCGAGGTCGAGCAGGTCGTTGACGAGCTCCGTCAGATCGTCGGCCGCCTTGGCGATGAAGCGCACCTGCTTGTCCTGTTCGCCCGTCAAGTCGCCGTCCAGGCGGTCCAGCAGAATTTTCGAGAGCGCCCGGATCGAGTTGAGCGGCGTGCGGAATTCGTGGCTCATGTTCGAGAGGAATTTGGACTTCATCTCGTCCGCGCGCCGCAGATGATCCGCCTTCTCGTCGAGCTCGGCGTACAGCGCGACGACGCCGCGGTTCGTGTCTTCGAGCTCGCGGTTCAAATGCATCAGCTCGTCTTGCCGCTCGCGCAGCTCGGAGAGCGCGCGCAACAGCTCCTGATTCTGCTGCTGCAATTCTTCGTTCGGCCCGACGGGCGGTTTGCTCGTCAGCTCCAGCACGAGCTTGTTCACGCGCGCCGGCGTGATGAGCGGCGTGCGTGGCGGCAATATCCTGCGCAACGTGACGTCGGTGCCCGCGCCGCGCGCCGTGCGGATCTCGACGCGATCCATGAGCCGATGGGCGCCGATGAGGCCGATGCCCATGCCGGTGCTCGACCGATAGCGGCCGCTCAGAATGTGAGCGACGTCCGCGATACCGGGTCCCTTGTCGGAGATTTTGACCGCGAGCACCTGCGGCGGGCTGTCGCCGTCGAGCGTGAACTCGACCCGACCGCCGCCGGCGTAGCGAAACGCGTTGCGCGCAATTTCCGAGACGGCGGTGGCGATGCGCGTTTGGTCCTGACCGTCGAAGCCGACGAGCGCCGCGATCTGACGCGCGCGTTGGCGCGCGACGACCACGTCCTGCTCGTATTGAATGGCGACGGTCAGCAGCGCTTTGCTCATGGTCCCCCGCTAGCTCCTGGCCGCGTCCCGGCGCCTCGGTTCCGGAGCACGACGACGGTCACATCGTCGCGGCCCCGATCATAGTCCCGGTACAGCACCGCCGCGATCAACGCCGGGTGGCGGGTCGCCAAACCCGGGTAGGCGGCCAGGTCCCAATGCGTGCCGAGGCCATCGGAATGCAGGATCAATAACGCGCCCTCCACCCACGAAAACGCCAGCTCCTTGGTCTTGCGCATGGTGTGACCGACGATGCCGTTATACGAGATCAGGTGCCGCGAAGCGCTCGTGTTCTCGACGCGGCAGACGATGTTGCCGACGCCGGCGAAGCTGCCCCGGTTCCCCGATGCCACCAGCTTGGCCACGGCCAAGGCGGCGCCGCGGGTGCGCGCTAGCGCACCGTGACACGCGTCTATGAGCGCAAGCGGCTCCTCGCGTGGATGCGCGGACAGCGTTTCCGTCGCGAGCCGCGCGGCCTGGTGCGCGTCGACACCGTGGCCGAGCCCATCAGCGACGAGGATGGTGACTTGGTCGCGGTAGATCTCCACGCCCCACCCGTCGCCGCTCACGGCTTCGCCGGGCTTGGGCAGACAGAGCCCGCCGATCTCGATGGGTACGGCGCGCTCGGGAATCTGCCGGCTCCACAGTTCCATGCGCAAGGCCGTGCCCTTACCGGGCTGTGTATAGGCCTGAAAGTCCGATGACACGCGCGACAACGCGCCGAGCCCGCCGCCCAAGGTCCCGCGTGTCGAGTGGCCGTCGCGCAAGCTGGCGGCAAGGTCGGCGATGCCCGGGCCTTTGTCGAGGGCGATGATTTCGATGCCCCCGATGCCCTCGCACTCGATGGCGTTGAGCAACAGCCGCCCCCGACCCGCGTGCTTGAGAATGTTCGTGCCCGACTCGGTGATCGCCAGCCCGACGCGCCCCGCCTGCGTCTCGTCGAACTCGAGGAGCGCTGCCATGTCGGCCGCGGCCCGCCGCGCATTGCCGATCTGGCTGCGGTCTTCGATCAGAAAAGCGGTCTGGGGTCTCATACTGGACTACCGGCGGGCGCGCGGCATCAGCGCCAGCGTGTGATCGCAACCCGCGTGCCTTCGCCCAGTTTCGATTCGATGGAGAACTCGCTGGAGAGGCGCCGCGCGCCACTCAAGCCGAGACCCAGCCCGCCGCCCGTGGTGTAGCCGTCCTTCAGAGCCAGCTCGACGTCGGGGATGCCCGGCCCTTGGTCCACGAACACCAGCCGCACGCCTTTGCGCGTGCCTTCGTACACCACTTCGATAGTCACCTCGCCGCCGCCGCCGTAATCGAGCGTGTTGCGCGCCAGCTCGCTCGCCGCGGTCACGATCTTCGTCTGGTCCACCAGCGAGAAGCCTTGCGCCACCGCGCGCTCGCGCGTCGCCTGGCGCACGCGGACGATGTCCTCCTGAGTGCGGATCGGCTGGACGGAGCGCTCGTTGATCGGCATGGAGACTCGAGGCTGCGCGCGTCAGTGACGCCCTGCCGCGTCCACCTGTTCGCGCAGCAGCGCCATGCCCCGGTCCACGTTGAGCGCCGTGCGCACGCCCTCGAGGGACAGGCCGAGCTCGACCAGCGTGATCGCCACGGCCGGCTGCATGCCGACGACGACGGTCTGCGCGTCCAGCACGCGTGCCATCGCGGCGATGTTGCTGATCATGCGGCCGATGAACGAGTCGACGACTTCGAGGCTGGAAATATCGATGAGCACGCCGTGGGCGCGATCCTTCACGATGCGATCGGTCAGGTCGTCTTGCAGTTGCAGGGCGAGCCGGTCGTGCATGTCGACTTGAATGGTGACCAGCAGAAACCGGCCCATCCGCAGGATCGGGATCTTCTCCATGGTCCCGCCTTACGCCCGTGGCGCGCCCGGCATCGCGGCATTGTTCCGGCGCAGTGCCAGCGTGAAAGCATCCGCGAGCGTCGCTTTGGTCGTGACCGCGGAGAGATCCACGCCGAGGTGCACGATCGTCTGCGCGATCTGCGGCCGAATGCCGCTGATGATGCAGTCCGCGCCCATCAATCGCGCCGCCGCCACGGTCTTCAACAGGTGCTGCGCCACCAATGTATCGACCGTGGGCACGCCCGTGATGTCGATGATCGCGAGCCCGGCGCCGGTACGGACGATGGCCTGCAAAAGACTCTCCATCACCACCTGGGTGCGCGCGCTGTCGAGCGTGCCGATGAGCGGGAGGGCGAGGATGCCTTCCCACAGCTCGACGACCGGCGTCGACAGCTCGAGGAGCTCCTGTTGCTGCCGGCTGATCACTTCCTCGCGTGTCTTCTGGTACATCTCGGTCGTGAAGAGCGCGAGCCTGTCGAGCTCGATGGTGGTGCTCCACAGCGCATCGGCGAGCCCACCCGCATCTTTCTCGAGGTCGCGACGCAGACGAGCGAACAACGGCTGCTTCAGCGACAAGACGAACGTCGCGGTCTCGGACGGCGAATAGCCCTGATGCGCACGCGAGCGCGATAGGTTGCTCAGAAACTCGCGCACCGAGGTCCACGCATCCGAGCTGGACGCATACGCGCCGCTCGCCGCCGCCTGGCGCAGCAGCGCGATGAACTCACGCGACTGCTCGCGCAGCTCGCGCTCGCTCGTCAAATCCGAGCGCAGCGTGACGGCGGCGAGTTGCAGTTGCACCCACTCATTGAGCACTTCCTGTTCGTTGCTCAGAGCGCGTTCCAGAGGGGCAGTCGCAGTGGGTGGCATGACGTCTCCGGGTGTGAAGGAGGGACTCGGGCTCTTAGCAGGCCCCTTCGGGGTGGCACAGCGTAGCAGAAAGGCCCTGGAAACCCATGTCCGGAAGCGGTCCAACCGGTCTGCAGCCGCTGCGGAAAATCAGGCTGTACGCAGCGATCGCAACAAGGCCAGCGTCGACAGCAGCAGCAACGCGGCGCCGGCGTTGTGTGCCGTCGCGAGCGCGAGCGGAAACCCTTCGAGCACCATCGAAGTGCCGATCAAAAGCTGAAGCGCGAGAGCACCGAGCACCGCGTACGCGGCGACTCGCGCGCGCCCTCGCTTGTTTCGCCAGCGGAGTGCGGCAAGTGCTGCCAACACCAGAGCGATCGTCGCGACGAGCGCGCCGAGCCGATGTGTGAAGTGGATGGCGATACGCGCCGGGTGCTGGAGCACGCCGCCTTCGTAGTTCACTCCGAGGCCGCGCCACAGGACGAAGGCGTCCTCGTAGTCCATCTCGGGCCACCAGCTTTGCTGGCACTTCGGGAAGTCCGGGCAGGCGACGGCGGCGTAGTTGCTGCTCGTCCAGCCGCCGAGCGCGATCTGGATGCCGAGCGCGACGAGCCCGATCGTCACGAGCCGGCGCGGCGATTTCTCGTGCGAGGGATACGCGCTCGTGCCGGGCGATGTGCTGCCGCCGAAGCGAATGGCTGTGCGCTCGCGCGACTGGAGCGACAGCCACAGCCACCACAACAGCGAGAGTGTCGTGAGCCCGAAGATCAAATGAAGCGTGACGATGAGCGGCTTCAATTGCCACGTCACGGTGAGCATGCCGAGCGCCCCTTGTACGACCACCGTCACGAGCAACAACAGCGCGTATGGAATGCTCACGATGCGCTGGCGCCGCGCGGCGATCGCGATCGCCGTGATCACGACGATGATGAAGCCGAGCGTCGACGCCGCATAACGATGGATCATCTCGCGCCACGCCTTGCCGACGTGCAACGGATTGTTGGGATAGGCGGCCTGTGATGCCGTGTTCTGCTCGGCGCCGATCGGTGTGAAGTGGCCGTAGCAACCAGGCCAGTCCGGGCAGCCGAGTCCGGCAGCGGTCAATCGCACATACGCGCCGAGCACGACGACGACGAAGCACAGGAGAAGACCGGCGAGCGCGAGGCGCCGAACCCATTGCGAGAGCGAGTCTTTCGTGCCGAACGTCGTCATCCGATGTGCGAGAGCTTCAGCAGCTTTTTGAGGTCGGTGAGCAAGCCCTTCGGATCCTCACGCGTGTCGTAGCGCATGACCAGATTGCCGAGCGGATCGACGATGAACAGGGAGTGCGCCTGCCCGGTCGTCGGAAACGCAGCGACGAGATCATGTGCCTCCGGTCCGCTGGCGTCGATCACCACCAGCCCGGGATGCTCGCGCTCGAGAAACGCGCTGTCGCAGCACTCACCCGTCGCGAGGAACACCCGCGCCACGCGCGTCATCTCATTGTTCAACGACAAGCGCGTTTGGCGCATGAAATACAGTGCCTTCCGGCAGGTCTCATCGCAGCTGCCGTTGCCGACATACGCGAGCGCCCATTTTTCGGTAAAGAGATTCGCCGGCGCGACCGCGCCATTCGCCTCACGCAACTCTGCGCCGGGCAACGGGCGCACGGGTTGGAGCAGCTCGCCATGATTCGTGAGCGCAGCCGGCCGCCAGGTGTTGCCGTAGTACATCCAGAACGACAGGAGCAGCGGCAACAGAAAGATGGCCGCGAGCGCGCCCACCGTGCGCAGGTTGCGCGAGACGATCTGCCTCTCTGGGGCGGTTTCAGACATCTCTTCGTTTCTTGAATCCCAGAATCAACCACAGGGCGACGGCCAGCACCGCGAACGCCCACCACTGCACGGCGTACGACCAGTGGCGGATCGCCGGCAATCCCGGCGGCTGCCACTCGCGCACGTACCCGTTCGGCGCGCGTGGATCGAGCAGCAGAATGCGCCTCTCCGCCGGCCGACCGAGCGCGGCGTGCAATTCTGCCGCGTGCGGATACGTCGTCACCTTCGGCCACGGTGCCCGTGCGTCCGGCGGCGCGCGGCCGCTCTCCAATCCTTCGCTCGGCAGCTCATCGACTCGGCCGACGATCTCATCTTGCTGCGCAGGTGCAAACGCCACGTCCGGCAGCTTGTCGCGATACCCCGCGAACGGCACCCAGCCGCGGTCGACCAGTATCGTCGCGCCGGCCGCGCGATCGAGCGGCGTCAGCACTTCGTAGCCGGCGCGGCCGTCGTACGTGCGATTGTCCAGCAGAAACTGGTGAGCCGTGTCGAAATGTCCGCTCACGCGCACACGTTGGAACCGCTCGACGTCGTTCAGCGTGCGCGCACCCAGCTCGACGGGCTGCTCGCTTCCGCGCCGAAATTCCTCGGCCTGCGCCTCGCGCAGCTCGCCTTTGCCCCATTGCCAGCGTCCGAGGCTCACGAAGGCCGCGCACGCGGCCACGGTGAGCAAGGTCAATTGCCACGAGGCATCGAAGGTGCGTGAGCCGAACGCCATGCGGATGCGAGCAGCCATGGTGTTAGGCTAACGCCATGGATGATCTGATCCGCGTGCTCGTGATCGTCGTGTTCCTCGGCATACTCGTGAGCCTGGGATCGGCGCTCTTTCACCTCTCCCGCGGCAGTGGCAGTAACCGGCCGCACACGCCCGAGGATTCGCGCAAGATGGCGCGGGCGCTCACCTGGCGCGTCACTCTATCGCTCGTGCTGTTTCTGTTGCTGATGGCGGCGTGGTACGCCGGCCTCATCTCACCGCACGGCATTCCGCCGGGCCGCTGAGTGCTGCGCACCGCAGGTTCGCGGCGCGCAGCCCATTCAGCGCCTCGGAGCTATAACCAGTAAACGAAGATGAAGAGGCCGAGCCACACCACGTCGACGAAGTGCCAGTACCAGGCCACCGCCTCGAACGCGAAGTGACGCTGCGGCGTGAAGTGGCCCTTCACGACGCGCAGCCAAATGATCGTCAGCATGATCGCGCCGATCGTCACGTGCAGGCCGTGGAAGCCGGTCAGCATGAAGAACGTCGAGCCGTAGATGCCCGTCGAGAGCTTCAGCCCGAGCTCGGTCCACGCCTCGTGATACTCCGTGCCCTGCAGATACACGAACAGAAAGCCGAGCAGGAACGTCGCCGCCAGGAATGCTGAAAGAACGCCGCGCTTGCCTTCGCGCAGCGCGTGATGCGCGATGGTGACCGTGACGCTGCTCGTGAGCAGTATCGCGGTGTTGATCGCCGGGAGACCGAACGCCGGGATGACGCCGAACGTCGAATCCTCGCGGCCGCCGACGCGGCCCGGACCGTTGGTCGGCCAGGCGTTCTCGAAGCCCTTCCACAGCTCGAGGTTGGTGAAGAACTTCACGCCGTGACCGCCGAGCCAGGGCACCGCGAGCTGCCGTGCGTAGAACAGCGCGCCGAAGAACGCGGCGAAGAACATCACCTCGGAGAAGATGAACCACATCATTCCCATGCGGAAGGAGCGGTCGACATGCAGGTTGTACATGCCGGCCTGGTTCTCGCCGATCACCGTGCCGAACCAGCGCACGAACATGAAGATCACGAGCGCGGCGCCCGGCAGGAAGATCCACGCGCCGAACCACTCGTTCAGATACGCGATGGCGCCCAGCATCAGCGTGAACAGCGCGACCGAGCCGACGATCGGCCACGGGCTGCTGTGCGGGATGTAGTACTTGTCCGCGTCGGCGTGGGAGTGAGCCGGGGCGTGCGAATGTGCCATAGGGTTTATCTTTCGATCCTCATCGGGACGCGACCGGGCGCGTCATGTCGTCGTAGAAGGTGTACGCGAGCGTGATGCGATCGACGTCGGCGGGAATCGCCGGGTCGATCACGAAGCGCACCGGCAGCGCGCGCTCCTCGCCCGTCTTGAAGCTCTGCGGCGTGAAGCAGAAGCATTCGGTCTTGTGGAAGTACGGCGCCACCTTGGTGGGCGCCATCGACGGAATCGCCTGCGCTACGGTGTCGCGGCCCGTCAGATTCTTCGCGATGAAGTCCGCGGTGTAGACCTGCCCCGGATGAATCTGCATCTCGTGCAGCACCGGACGGAATTCCCAGTTGCCGCTGCTCGGCAGCTGCGCGAGGAATTCGAGGGTGATGGTGCGCTTCTCGTCGGGGATCGCTGCGAAGACCGACTTCTGCGCGAGCTTCTTCTCGTTGCCGAACCCCGTGACATCGCACAGCACGTCGTAGAGCGGCACCAGCGCATAGCCGAACCCGAACGCGCCTAGCGTGAAGAGCAGCAGCTTCAAGAGCAGCTGCTTGTTGGCGCGTTGGATCTCCGGCTTCATCCGTGGATCCCACGCGTGACGGCCAGCAGGATGAAACCGAAGTAGAACGCCGCGGCGACCAGCGCCAGCACGACGAACGAGCGCCGGATGCGCTTGCGGCGATCCGCTTCTTCATCCGGGCTCAATGCAGGCGCGGGATTCAACTCAGTGCTCCGCGCCGCGGGCGATCATGGCGGCCGTCGGCGGAGTTTCCCACGTGTGATACGGCAGCGGCGAGGGCAGCTCCCACTCGAGGCCGTGCGCGCCTTCCCACGCGCGGCTCGGAGCCGGCGCACCGCTCTTGATGCACTTCCACACGATGTACGGGAAGAGGAGCTGCGAGAGACCGAAGCCGAACGCACCGATCGACGACACCATGTTCCAGTCGGTGAACTGGGTGGCGTAGTCCGGAATACGGCGCGGCATGCCCGCGAGGCCGAGGAAGTGCTGCGGGAAGAACAGGACGTTCACGAAGATGGCCGACAGCCAGAAGTGCCACGTGGCGAGCTTCAGGTCGTACATCTTGCTGGTCCACTTCGGCAGCCAGTAGTACACGCCGCCGAGGATCGAGAAGATCGCGCCCGGCACGAGCACGTAGTGGAAGTGGGCCACGACGAAGTACGTGTCGTGGTACTGGTAGTCCGCCGGCACGATCGCGAGCATGAGGCCCGAGAAGCCGCCGATGGTGAACAGGAACAGGAACGCCAGCGCGAACAGCATGGGCGGCTCGAACGTCATCGAGCTCTTCCACATCGTGGCGGTCCAGTTGAACACCTTCACGCCGGTCGGGATCGCGATCAGCATGGTCGACAGCATGAAGAACAGCTGCCCGGCGAGCGGCATGCCGACGGTGAACATGTGGTGCGCCCACACGATGAAGGACAGGAACGCGATCGAGGCGATGGCGTACACCATCGCCTCGTAGCCGAAGATCGGCTTGCGGGCGAACGCCGGGATGATCTCCGAGACGATGCCGAAGGCCGGCAGGATCAGGATGTACACCTCGGGGTGCCCGAAGAACCAGAAGATGTGCTGGAACATCACCGGGTCGCCGCCGCCCGCGGCGGTGAAGAAGGTCGTGCCGAAGAAGTGATCGGTCAGCAGCATCGTCACGGCGCCGGCGAGCACCGGCATCACCGCGATCAAGAGGTAGGCCGTGATCAGCCAGCTCCACACGAAGAGCGGCATGCGCAACAGGCTCATGCCCGGCGCGCGCATGTTCATGATCGTCACGATCACGTTGATGGCGCCGAGGATCGAGGAGGCGCCCATCAAGTGGATCGCGAAGATCACCATCGGGAACGACTCGCTCCCTTGCAGCACGAGCGGCGGATAGAGCGTCCAGCCGCCGGCGGGACCGCCGCCCGGCACGAAGATCGTCGCGAACAGGATCGTGAACGCGAACGGCAGGATCCAGAACGAGAAGTTGTTGAGGCGCGGCAGCGCCATGTCCGGCGCGCCCACCTGCAGCGGGATCTGCCAGTTCGCCAAGCCCGTCCATGCCGGCATGACCGCGCCGAAGATCATGAACAGCGCGTGCATCGTCGTCATCGAGTTGAAGAACATCGGATCGACGAACTGCAGGCCGGGCTTGAACAGCTCCGCGCGGATGATCATCGCCATGATGCCGCCGATGAAGAACATCGTGCCGGCGAACACGAGGTACATCGTGCCGATGTCCTTGTGATTGGTCGCGAAGACCCAGCGGCGCCAGCCGTGGGCCGGGCCGTGATCGTGATCGTCGTGCGCGGCGGCGTGCCCGTGGGCGGCGTGAGAATCGTGAGCCATTTCTAATAGTCCTCGGGAATCTTTGCGTTAGCCGGCGGCCGGGGTGGCGGCGGCGGGCTGGGAAGCGGCGGCCTGCTTCTGCTGGTCGGCAGTGGACTTCAGCCACTTGTCGAACTCTTCCTTGGTGCGCACGTCGACGACGATCGGCATGAAGCCGTGATCGCGCCCGCACAGCTCGACGCACTGACCGCGGTAGACGCCGGTCTTGTCCGCGTCCACGTTGAACCACATTTCGTTCACGTAGCCCGGGATGGCGTCCTTCTTCATGCCGAACGCCGGCACCCACCAGGCGTGGATGACGTCCGCGCCGGTGAGCAGCAGGCGCACCTTCGTGCCCGAGGGCACGATCAGCGGCTTGTCGACGTTCAGCAGATAGTGCTCGATGGTCGTCGGATCGACGCCCGAGCCCATGTGGCGGGCGGCGTCACTGACGCGGTCGAGGCGCGAGAAGAAGCGCACGCCGGTGTCGAGGTACTCGTATTGCCAGCCCCACTGGAAGCCGGTGACCTTGATGGTGAGCTCGGTGTTGCGCGTGTCCTCGAGCTGCACGAGCGTCTTCGCGGCCGGCACGGCCATCACGATGAGAATGATGACCGGGATGGCGGTCCACACGACCTCCACTTTGGTGTTGTGGACCATCGTGGTGTCGGGCACCGCGCCCTGCGACTTCCGGAACTTGACGATCGACCAGATCATGACGCCGAACACCGCGACGCCGATCCACACGCACACCCAGAAGATGAGCATGTGCAGGTGATAGATCTCGCGGCTGATGGCGGTGACACCTTGCGTCATGTTGAGCAGATGCCAGCCGGATTCGGCGTTTGCCGGAGAAGCGAGCGCCGCGGCGGCCGCCGTGGCGAGAAGGGCCATTGATTTTCGGATCATCGTTCCTGTGCCTGCCGGGCGCCGTCATGAGCACGACGCGCTGAAGTCGTACAAAAATCGTCCCGTTAACCCCGTGCCCGTCTGCTGGAGGAGTCCTTTATGCCAGCGAGGGCGATTCATCGACGCGCCCGATCAGGCGCGTGAGGCGCTGTGCGAGACCGCGCCGCTCCTGCTCCGTCAGAAAGCTTCCGACCTCGCACCGCCGGCCATGCGATTCGATCGCGAGGCGGCTCGGATGCAGGGGCGAATCGGGGCGGCGGAGTGTAACGCGCGCCCAATGCCGCGGAAACACAACTTCGACGGAATGCGAAGCATCCCGGGACTCGATCCGCACCTCATCGTCCGAGATGGTGATCGTTTGGTGGTGATGGCGGCGCTCGAGATTTCTCATGAGCGCCCAGCCGAGCAGCGCCATTTCGAGGCCCGCGAACGGGAGCACGGGCCAGAAACCGCGCGCCGCCCAGAAACCGGCGACACCGAAGGACACCGCGCAGATGCTGCCGAAGAACAGCAGCGCTCCACGGGTGCTCAGCGAGCAGTTCGGCGCGATCTCGATACGCTGCAAGCGACTGGCCAAGCTGAAAAAAAGTCCACTTCGGCGAGGAGGCGCGATGGTACAGCGCTCATCGTCACATCACCACAGGCAGAAGGCGTCTGCGCAGCCGTTCGACGGCCGTGACGCTTGTGAAGGCAGATGTATCGAACGCTACCGATTCGAGGAGCGGCGCCGGTAGACGCCGCTCGAGTAACGCAATGTTCTCGGCGGCGTGCGCGAAGCGCGGCTGCATGGAATTGGCGACCCATCCGGCGAGGGTGAGGCCCGCGGCGCGAATGGCCTGGGCACTCAGTAGCGCGTGACTCAGACAGCCGAGCCGCAGCCCGACGACGAGCACGATGGGAAGCTTCAATGCGGCAGCGATGTCCGCCATCGTTTCGGTCTCGCTGATCGGGGCGAGCCAGCCACCGGCACCTTCTACCACGACGAGGTCCGCGGTCGTCGCGAATTTCGCGTACTCGCGCTCGATCAAGGCTGGATCGATGACGATGCCCGCAGATCGGGCCGCGATGTGCGGAGATGCCGGCTCGATGAGGCAGAACGGGTTGACGGTCTCGTAGGGTGCGTCGACATTCGCGGCCGCAATGAGATCGAGGGCGTCGGCGTTGCGAGGACCGCCGGAAGTCTCGACCGCGCCCGCGGCCACCGGTTTCATCACCGCGACCTTCAAGCCTGCGCCGACGAGCGCATGCACGAGCGCAACGGCAACGCGCGTCTTGCCGACTTCGGTGTCTGTGCCGGCGATGAATAGCCCGCCCACGTGCGTCACTCGCGAATGCGATGGCGGATCGCGCTTGCGGGAATGCGCACCTCGCCGTCGATCGCGCCGGCGCCGCGTCGTCCCGCCGCGCCCCACGCCGCGCCGTACACCACTTCGTACGTTGCCGGGATGCGACCCTCGCGCCGCTGTGATTCGTAGGCCGCTTCCACCGCACGCAGTCGCGATCGACCGGTGAGGCCGCGCGCCCGGCCCGCGGTGACGTTGTGAGCGCCGATGACTTTCAGATCTCGCATCAGCGCCAACACGTCCGGATACGTCAGCGTCACGCGTTCGACATCGAGCACCGGCTCTGTCAATCCGGCGCGGCCGAGCGCGTCGCCAATATCGTGCATGTCGATGAACGTGTTCACGTGCGTGTACTGGTCGACCGCCGCCCAGGCGGCGCGCAGCTCGCGCAACGTGTCCGGGCCGAAGGTCGTGAACGAGAGGAAGCCTTCGGGCTTCAGCACGCGGCGAATCTCGGCAAATGCGACATCCAGGTCGTCGCACCACTGCAGCATCAGATTGCTGACGGCGACGTCGACGCTTGCGTCCGGGAAGGGCAGCCGCCGTACGTCACCGCACACACGCTCGAAGCGCCGGAACAATCCGAAGTGGCGCTTGGCCTCGCGCAGCATGCCGGGCGCGATGTCGAACGCGACGACCGTGGCACGTTTGTACTGGCGCTTCAGCTCGCCGGTCAGCCGGCCGGTGCCGGCGCCGAGATCGACGAGGAGCTCCGGCTCGAACTTGAAGAAGTCGAGGCGCTCGAGCAACTCGTCGCCGACGCGGGCTTGCAGCACGGCGGCTGCCTCGTACGCCGCGCTCGCGCGATCGAAGGCGCTGCGCACGCCCGCCGGATCGAGGCGCGATTCGGATTCGAGGGAGCGAGTCATCAGTGCGTATCCGGCCTCTTCGGCGACTGCGCCTGAATGCGTCCGAGCGCTTCGACCAGCGCGTCCACCTGGTCTTCGCTATGGGCGGCGGAAAAGGTGATGCGTAACCGCGCGGTGCCCGCCGGCACGGTGGGCGGTCGAATGGCGACGACGAGGAAGCCCGCTTCGAGCAGCTCGTTCTGTGCGCGCACGGCGATGTCGGCGCCGCCGAGGATGACCGGCTGAATCGGCGACTCGGACGGCGTGAGGTGCAAATCGAGCTGCCGCGCCGCCGCTCGGAAGCGCGTCGCGAGGGCCAGCACGCGCTCGCGTCGCCACGGTTCGTCTTGAACGATCTGGAGCGCCTTGCGCGTCGCTGCCGCGACCGGCTGGGGCAACGCGGTCGTATAGATGTACGTGCGCGCCTTCTGCACCAGCAGCTCGATCAGATCCGTCGAGCCCGCAATGAACGCGCCGAAGCTGCCGAAGGCCTTGCCGAGGGTGCCGACGAGCACCGGCACCTCCGTCGGGTCGAGCTCGAATTGCTCGAGGAGCCCGCGGCCACGGTGTCCGAGCACCCCGATGCCATGCGCGTCGTCCACGACGAACCAGGCCTTGTACGCGCGCGAGAGGCGGGCGAGGGTCGGCAAACGCGCAATGTCGCCATCCATGCTGAACACACCGTCCGTCGCGAGCACGGTGCACTGGCCGCCGTGCTCCTTCAGCACACGCTCCGCGTCGGCCGGATCGCCGTGCGCGTAGCGGCTGAAACGCGCGCCGGACAACAGCGTGCCGTCGATGAGCGACGCGTGATTCAGGCGATCGAGCGCCACGACTTCGCCGCGATCCGCGAGCGTTGCGATCGCCGCGAGGTTGGCCATGTAGCCCGTCGAGAAGAGCAGCGCGCGCTCGCGCCCGGTGAAGTCGGCAAGCTCTTCTTCGAGCCGCTGATGCTCGGTGCCGTGTCCCGTGATCAAGTGCGAGGCCGCACTGCCGGCCCCGGCCTGCGTCGCGCAATCGGACATCGCTTTAGCGATCAACGGATGCCGCGCGAGCCCCAAATAATCGTTGCTGCAGAAATCGACGACGCGCCGGCCGCCGACCACGACCTCCGCGCGACTCTCGGGAACGGGAAAGCTCTCGACCGTGCGTCGCGCGCGTCGCAGATGCTGGCGATCGATCTCCGCAAGGGCGGTGCGTAGCGTGTTGGCGTCTCGTCTCACGGACTGGTGTCGGATGCGCAGGAGCTTCGTAAAGGATTGTCGTGATGGTGAACGTCCGGCTCGACCGACGCCGTCTCCGTCTTCAACCCGAGGCGCCCGAACAAGGTCCGATCGCGCTCGACATCGGGGTTGCCGGTCGTCAGCAGCTTCTCGCCATAAAAGACGGAGTTCGCGCCGGCGAGGAAGCACAGCGCCTGCAGCTCGTCGCTCATTGCTTCGCGGCCTGCGGACAGGCGTACGTACGACGCCGGCATCATCAGGCGCGCGACGGCGATCGTGCGCACGAAGTCGAACGGATCGACCGAGGCCGCGCCATGCAGCGGCGTGCCGGGCACCTGCACCAGCTGGTTGATCGGCACGCTCTCCGGATGCGCCGGCAAGTTCGCAAGTGTGAGCAACAGTTTCGCGCGGTCCGTGACGGTCTCGCCCATTCCGACGATGCCGCCGCAGCACACCTTCAGGCCCGCATCGCGCACGGCTTCGAGCGTGTCGAGACGGTCCTGATACGTGCGCGTCGTGATGATCTCGCCGTAGAACTCGGGCGACGTGTCGAGATTGTGGTTGTAGTAGTCGAGCCCGGCGTCGCGCAGCTCCGTCGCCTGCTCGGGCGTCAGCATGCCGAGCGTCGCGCATGTTTCCATGCCGAGCGCGCGCACTTCGCGAATCATCTCGGCGATCGCAGTCACCTGCTTCGGCTTGGGTGAGCGATAGGCCGCGCCCATGCAGAAGCGCGTTGCGCCGGCGTCCTTGGCGCGGCGTGCAGCTTCGCGGACGGCTGCGACGTCGAGCAGCGTTTCGCGCTCGAGTCCCGTGTCGTAGCGGACGCTCTGCGGGCAGTACGCGCAATCCTCCGGGCAAGCGCCCGTCTTGATCGACAACAGCGTGCTCATCTGCACGGCGCTCGGCTCGTGATGCGCCTGATGTACGCGCTGGGCGTGCGCGACCAGCTCGAGGAACGGTAACGCGAACAGCGATTCGACTTCGGCGAGTGTCCAGTCGTGACGAACGGCGCCCGTGAGGGTTGGCGACATGTGCATATCTCGATGGTTGCCCCGGGAATGCGCGGCCGCGCGCGGACTCTCGCGCGCCAAGATGGCCGGCCGGCGCATGTTCTGCGGCGCACCGATCCATGTCAACCAAGAGGGCTGATTCATGTCGACAATTGGGAAAGCGTTCCGGCGCGCGCTGGCGTGCACGCTGCTGCCGCCCACGTGCTGTCTCTGCGGCGCGCGCAGCGACGTCTCCACTCGCGATCTGTGCGGAGAGTGCGTCAAGTGTCTTCCCGTGAACGAGGCGCCGTCGTTGGGCGCGTCCCCTTTGTTTGTTCCTACTTTAGTACGGGTGCACGTGCCGTTTCACTATGCCTATCCGGTGGACCACTGGATCCGGGCGCTCAAGTTCTCCGGCGAACGCGTGTATGCACGTGTCCTGGGCGCGTTGCTAGCGGATGCGTTTCGAGCGCTGCGGCACGAACCTCCGCAGCTGCTGGTGCCGATTCCCCTGCACGCATCGCGCTATCGGGAGCGCGGCTTCAATCAGGCAGCGGAGATCGCGCGCTTCGCCGGGGCCGCGCTCGGCATTCCCATCGATGGGCGCTGTCTCGTCCGCACGATTGCCACCATCGAGCAGAGCAGTCTGTCGCTCGCGCGGCGCCGAAGGAATGTGCGCGGCGCGTTTGTCGCGGTCCGCAGCATCGCGGCAAAGCGAGTGGCACTCGTGGACGATGTGCTCACCACCGGTAGCACCGCGCTCGCTGCTGCGCAGGCGCTGCTCGAGTCGGGAGTGCGCGAAGTGGAGTTGTGGGCCGCGGCGCGGGTGACGCTGGCCGACTAGGCAGCGGCTGACGTTTCGGACAGCGAACAACCGTCGATCCACGTATCCAGCACCCGCAGCCCTTCGTCCGCCAGCACGAGGTTGGCACGGTATCCCGCGGCGATGCGACCGAGCTCCGTCTCCATACCGAGGAACGCGGCCGGGTTGCGCGTCGCCATGTGGATGGCTTCCGGCAGGTTGATCGCGAGCATTTCTACGGCGTTGCGTACGGCCTGAGCCATATCGGTGTGCGAGCCGGCGAGGCGGCCCATTTCGTCGAGCAGCAGACCGTCCTTCACGGAAATGGAGCGGCCTTGCAGATCGAACGAGGTGTCGTTCGTGCCGATGCTCGGCATGCCATCGGTCACGATCATGAAGCGATCGCGGCGCTTGCAGCGCAGAGCGAGCCGCATCACGACGGGCGCGACGTGATGGCCGTCGACGATGAGGCCGCACCAGCTGTCCGCGTGATCGAGCGCCGCGCCGACGACGCCGGGCTCGCGCCCGCTGAGTTGCGACATTGCGTTGAACAAGTGCGTGAAGCCGGTGAGCCCGTTGCGCAGGGCGAGCGAGATCTGTTCGTACGTCGCGTTGGTGTGGCCGGCGGAGACCTTCACGCCCGCGGCAGACAGCCGGCGGATGATCTCCGACGTCGTCACCTCGGGTGCGAGCGTCACGAGCGTCTTGCCGCTCTTCAGTGAGGTGAGCAGTCCGACTGCGCTGTCATCCAGGCCTCGCAGCTTTGCCGGATCGTGTACGCCTTTGCGCTCCACGTTGAGGAACGGTCCCTCGATGTGAATCCCCAGCACGCCGGGGACACGCGCATCCATCGCCGTCTTCACCGCGGCCACGGCGCGCGCGACCACCTCGAGATCGTCGCTGATCAGCGTGGGGAGAAAGCCGGTCGTGCCGAAGTGGCGGTGCGCCTCGCCGATCGCTCGGATCGCTTCGACGCTCGGATCGTCGTTGAACAGCACACCACCACCACCGTTCACCTGCGTATCGATGAAGCCGGGCAGGAGCATGTTGCCGCACAGGTCGCGCCGCACGGCGTGGCGAATGCGCGGATCCGTATCGCGCACGACATCGACGATGCGATCGCCCTCGAGCAGCACGCTGCGACCCTCGACGAGGCCCGCGTCCAGCATCACGCGGCCGTTGATCAGCGCCGTCGTCCTCATCACAGCGTCTCGGTCACCTTGTTCAAGAAGGGCGGGCGATCGGGATCGCGGCCGCGGGCAATCGAAAGCGCGTTCGCCATGCGATAGAAACTCTGCACGAGCAGCATCGGTGCGATCGCGGCGTGGGTGTCGAGGGTGGGCAGCGCGAGCAAGCGCTTCGTCGTCGATGCCGCGACTTGCGCATCCGCGAGCATCACGATCGCGCCGCGCTGCGCCAGCTCGGAGGCGAGGGCCTCGTTGCCCGCGCGAGTCTCATCGTTCTGCGAGAACAGCAGCACGGGAAAGCCTTCGCCGACGAGTGCCATCGGTCCGTGCCGCACTTCCGCCGAGCTGAACGCTTCGGCGTGCAGCCCGCACGTCTCCTTCAATTTCAACGCCGCTTCCTGCGCGGCCCCGAGCCCGAGCCCGCGACCTACGACATAGAGGCCGCTCACGGGCTGCAGCATCGACGCGGCCGCGCTCCAGTCGAGCTCCCACGCGCGTTCGAGCTGCGCCGGCGACGCGGCGAGCGCATCGAGCAACTCCGTGTCGCGACTCCAGGCGCCGACGAGATGCACGATCGCCGCGAGCGAGGCGATGTAAGACTTCGTCGCCGCGACGCTCTTTTCGGCTCCAGCACACAACGGAATCGTCAGATGCGCGGTGTGCGCGAGCGGCGAGGACTCCGCATTCACGAGCGCGATTACGCGCGCACCTGCGGCTTTCGCTGCTGCGGCCGCCGCGATGAGATCCGGGCTCGCGCCGGACTGCGAGATTGCGAGGAACAAGGCGCCTTCGAGATCGGCCTTGGCCGCGTACACGGAGCTGACGGATGGCGCGGCAGACGAGGTCAGCACACCGACGCGCGTCTCGATCAAATACTTCGCGAACGTCGCCGCATGATCCGAGCTGCCGCGCGCGCACGTGACGACGGCGCGCGGCGCGCGCGCCCGGAGCATCTCCGCGGCTTCGCCGATCGCCGAGCGACTGCGCGCCAGCTGCGCCCGCACGGCCACCGGCGCCTCGGACGCTTCGCGAAACATGCGTGTGTCGTCGGGGAGTATCACGGCGTCACGTCGACGCGTTGAGCTCGGCGACGAAGTCGTAGATGTCTGCACGGTAGTAACTCTGCGCAAATTCGACAGCACGGCCGTCCTTGTGAAAGCCGAGGCGCGCGACGAGGAGGCCGGCATCGCGCTCTTTCGCGCCGAGCAGCTCCGCCTGTTGTGCGGTGAGCAGCACCGCGCGCAAGCGCTGCAGCGCGCGGACCGGACGATTGCCCTGCCGCTCGAGCGCTTCATACAAAGACGATTCCACGGCTTCGAGCGAGGACAGGCAGGACGCGAGAATCGTCGAGTATTCGAGCGCCATCGGCGCGTCGTCCGCGAAGCGCAAACGCTCGAAGCGATACACCGGCGTGCCCGGCGAGAGTCGCAAGGTGAGGGATTCTTCCGGCGTGACGGTTCCCGCCGCGCGCTTGAGCCACACGCTGTGCGGCGTGCGTCCGCGCGCGCGCATGTCTTCGGAGAACGAGGTGAGCTTCGAGAAATTCTTCTCGACGCGCGCACACACGAACGTCCCCGAGCCCTGTCGCCGCACGAGCAAGCCTTCGCCGACGAGGCCGTCGATCGCTTTGCGCACGGTGATGCGGGAAACCTCGAGATCCGTCGCGAGATCGCGTTCGGCCGGCAGCGCATCGTCGGGGCCGAGCACGCGGCGCTCGATCGCATCGCGCAGCGAACGTTGCAGCTGCTGATACAGCGGCAGGCTGCTCTTCACGTCGAGCGGCTGCAGCAGCTCGGAAATTCGGTTCACGCGGCGTATCCCCAGGTCCTATCCGTGCGCAGGCAATATAACCATTCAAATACCATTTGTCTTGGGCGGTTCCGGTACTTGAGACTAACTATTTGTTCTTGAAAGAAACAAAATCTGTTGTAAAAGTGGTACGCAAAAGGATTAGCGTTAGATCAGAATTGGTTCTATATTGGACCGCAAGTGGTTCGAAGAAATCCGGCAGCAAGAGTCAGGGGACGGGATCTGTCATGAACATCAGAAGGTCGACGTTGATCGGAACCGCTGTCGCCATGGCGCTGTTCGGCCGCCACGGCGAGGCTCAGGCGCAGCGAGCGGAAACGCCGAGCTCGTCCAAAGACGACGGCATCGAAGAAGTCATCGTGACCGGCATTCGCGCCAGCTTGCGCGAATCCATCGACACCAAGCGCAACGCGACGGCGGTGGTCGATTCGATCACGGCCGAGGACGTCGGCAAGTTCCCCGACAAGAACCTCGCCGAGTCCCTGCAGCGCGTACCCGGCATCGTCATCAATCGCGAGTTCGGCGAAGGCGAGCGCGTCAATCTGCGCGGCACGGCCTCGAATCTCACGCGCACGCTGTTCAATGGGCATGCGCTCGCGACGGCCGACTGGTTCATCCTCGATCAGCTCTCGGCGACGCGCAGCTTCAACTATCTGATGCTGCCGTCGGACCTGATCGGCAAGGTCAACGTCTACAAGAGCCCGCAGGCGGATCTCGAGGAAGGCGGCATCGGCGGTCTCATCGACGTCACCTCGCGCACGCCGCTCGAGATGAAGGCGAACTCGATCTTCGGCTCGGTGCAGGCCGCGCGCTCGGATCTCGCGGACAAGACGGACCCGAACGCGTCCGCGCTCTATAGCTGGAAGAACGATGCCGAGACGTTCGGGGTGCTCGTCGCGGGCATCTATCAGAAGCGCCACTTGCGACGCGACGGCGTCGAGACGCTCGGTTATTTCGATGCCGATCCGAGCGCGGCAGATCTCGAAGTGCCCTCGCTCATCGGCTCGGCGCTCTTCACGCAGACGCGCATTCGCAAGGGCGGCAACATCACCTTCCAATTCCGCCCGGCCGACAACATCGACGTGAACCTGAGCGGCCTCTATTCGAAGTTCGATGGCGAGAACCTCAACGAGAACTTCATCGCGTGGGGCACGCGGGCCATCGGCAACGGCGGCACGCTCACCAACGCGACGGTCGTGAACAACACCGCCGTCGCGGGTCGGATCGCCTCGCTGGGCAACGGCACGCAAGACTTCGGCATGGTGTACGACGCGATCCATCGCTTCGCCTCCGCCGACACGCGCTCGATCGATCTCGACACGAGAGTGACGTTGACCGAGGACTGGATCGGGCACGTCCGCATCGGCTACACGGATGCCGAGGGCAACACCGACGCGCAGCCTTTTGCGGAGTTCGGCGCACCGGCCACGTTCGACTACGATCTGCGCGGCCGCTCGCCGTCCGTGCACTTCCTGAACGTCGATCCGACTCAGCCCTCGCAAGCGAAGCTGATCTTCAGCTCGCTGCATCAGATCCTGAACAACGACGACGAGAAGTACGGCTACGTCGACGCCGAGCGCAAGCTCGAGATCGGGCCGCTGACGTCGATCAAGTTCGGCGCCAAGTACGCGGATCACTCGCGCGAGCTGATCTTCAATGCCACGACCTACGGCGGCTTCCATGTCCCCATCAACAACACGCCGGGCACCGTGTTCGCGGGGGCTCTGACGCCGGGTAACTATCTCGCGGCGATCGATACCGCCGGAACGCTGGACAAGTACTGGCAGATCGACACCGCCAACACCGACGCGTTTCTGTTCGCACGCCTCGCCGCGAGTCCCGGCCGCGTGCCATATCCGCAGCAGAACTTTTCCATCGACGAGAAAGCGACTGCCGGCTACGTCATGGGCAACCTCAAAGGCGATCGCTGGCGCGGCAACCTGGGCGTGCGCTTCGTGCGCACGGAACAGGAGTCCATCGGCGCGCTCATCAACCCGAACGGCTCCGTGCAGAATCCGTTCGGCAACTACGATCCGATCGATGCCAAGCGCACGTACAACGACGTGCTGCCGAGCATGAACTTCGTGTACGACCTGCAGGACGATCTGCTCGTGCGCTTCGCGGCCGCGAAGGTCATGGCGCGACCGGATTACACGGACATCGCGCCGCGCGTGAATCTCAACATCGGCGCGCTCTCCGGCACGGGTGGCAATCCGGATCTCGATCCGTATCGCGCGAGCCAGGCCGACGTGTCCCTCGAGTGGTATCCGGACGCGAACACCGCGCTGGCCGTCGCGCTGTATTACAAGGACATCAAGTCTTTCATCACGGATCGTCCGGTCACGCAGAGCTATCAGATCTCCGGCTCGACCGCGCCGAACGTGGCGTGTACGCCTTCGGGCACACTGCTGTTCACGTGTCCGTTCACGATCAACTTGCGCTCGAACGGCGGCGGCGGCTCGATCAAGGGCGCCGAATTCGCGCTCACGAAGCCGATCTACGGCGGCTTCGGCTTGCAGGCGAACTACACGTACTCCGATGCGAAGGCGGACAACGGCGATCCGCTGCCACAGAGCTCGAAGAATCAGGTGAACCTCACCGGCTTCTTCGAGAATACGCGCATGAGCGCGCGCCTCTCGTACACGTTCCGCTCGGAGTTCTTCGTGTCGTTCGATCGCTTGACGCCGCTCAACGAGAAGGCGCTGGAGCAGCTCGATGCCTCCGTCCAAGTGAACTTGACGGACAACTTCGCGGCAACTGTCGAAGCGCAGAACATCACCAACGAAAAACTGGAGCAATTCGCAGGTAGCGAGGTCCGGCCGCGTGCGATCTACGACAACGGCCGCATCTACTTCGTGGGCGGGCGCTTCAAGTTCTAAACGGCGTCAGGCTCGTACCCCCCGGCGCCGAGCACGCGGGCGAGCTGCGGCAGATGAGGCCGCAGCGCCGCCCGATAGTGGCGGTACCGGCCGAGCGAGCGGTCGTTCAGCTTCTCGGTGACCTGCGCATAGCTCGGAGTCGGCGCGTAGCGGCGATTTTGGTGAAAGCGCAGGCACGCCGGATCGAACGGCAGGCCGAGATGCTCGAGCAAGCGGCGCGTCTCGGCCTCCTGGCTCGCGACGAGCGACTCGTAGCGCAAGGTGAAATCCGCAAATCCCAATTGCGTGCGGTAATGCTCGGTGAGGTCCCACACGGCGGCGAGATGGTGAACGATATCTTCGATCCGGTAGCCGCAGTGGAAGCCATGCGTGAAGTGGTTCGACAGCATCGACACGCACACGTCGAGCGGATGGCGCATCACGTGCACCACCTTCGCGTCGGGGAACGCCATCCGCAGCACCGGCAGCCAAATCTCGTTGAACGGCATCTTGTCGGTGAAGAACGCGTGCGTGCCCGGTGCGAGCAGGCCGTATTGCTCGGCGCGCGCGTAGTAGTAGTCGCGGAACATCGTGGCGACGAAGCGTTTGTCGGCGGTCATGCTCTGCGCGAGATTCTCCGGGAAAGGCTCGTCGTTCTCGGGCAGCAGGCTCAAGGCGATGCGCCGCAGATCGGACAGGAACGGCAGCTCGCCGCCGGCGCGCACGACGGGATGACTCGACAGGATCTGCTCGACCAACGTCGTGCCCGAGCGTGGAAAGCCGATGATGAAGATCGGTTGGGGGACGCCAGCGCGCGCCGTCGCGCGCGGCAGCTGGGCGATGTGCTCGCGCGTGAAGAACTGCTTCAGTCGCGCGAAGAAAGCTTCCACGGCGTCGGCGCGGTACTCGAGGCCGCCGGCCGCGGCAGCCAGCTTGCGTTTCGCGGCGACGAAATCACGCCAGGCCTCGTCATGGCGGCCGAGACGATCGAGCAGCCGCCCGCGTTCGAGCTGGCCGTCGCCGTTCAATACCGGCGCGGCGTCGAGCACTACGAGCGCTTCGGCCGGACGCTTCGTGCGCGCGAGGTACTTGGCGCGCAGCAGGTTCACTTGCGTCGGCGACGATGCGGCTTCGGCCTGATCGAGGAGTGCGCCGGCGCGCGCGAGGTCGCCGCGCGCTTCGCAGAGCGCCGACCAGTACGCGAGCGTCTGCAGATTGCGCGGCTCGATGGCGTCGGACTGGGCGAAGTACTGGTCCGCTTCGTCGGTTCGCCCCTGCTGCATCAGATTCAGCGCGAGGTTGGTGAGGATCGGCGCCTGCGCGCCCGCCAGCTCGAGCGCGCGACGGAAGTGCCACTCGCCGGAGGGCAAATCGTTCAGCTCCGACAGGATCGTGCCGAAGTGGAAGTGCGCCTGCCCGTTCGCAGGATTGGCGCGCAGGGCGGCGCGCGCCACCTTCTCCGCGTCCTCGCGGCGCCCGTGCGTGAAGAGCAGATTCGTGAGGTCGTTGAAGGCCCAATCGGCGGAGTCGTCGATGCCGATGACGGCCTGCAGGGTTTCCGCCGCCTTGCCGATCTCGCCGCGCTGCTGTTGGACGAGGTAGCGCAGCTCGAGCGCGTCCGTGTCGCGCGGGTCCGCCCGCAGCCGTTCCTCGGCAGCGGCGGCCGCCGTCGGGACGTCGCCGCGATTCATGGCCTCGCGGCCGCGGAGGACGAGCGGATGAATAGGACGGTTCATGCGGGTGCCGCTGCGTTCCGAAGTGTCGGCTCGTGGACGAACTTGGGCTATGGTGCACGCATCGCGCGGCTCGTGAATAGCCGTGGAGGCGTACTGTGAGGCCAAAGTCCGCTCGTGCCGGCTGGCTTACGTTGCTGGCGTCGCTCGCTTGCGCATCCGCGGTAATGAGCGCGCCTCTTCTGGCGGCAGACGACGCCAATGAGAGCAACGCGCCTTCCTCCGCCCAGTCCGCACCCTCCAACGAAGTCACGGCCCAAGTTATCCCCGCGCCAACGCGTGTCACGGCCGGCCAAGGCACGTTCACCGTCACCGAACGCACTCCCATCGTGGCTGCCTCAGGTGAACCCGATCGCATCGCCCGCTACTTCGCCGACCTCCTCGCTCGCACGCGCGCTCTCCAGTTACAGGTGCAAGCAGCGAAGGCAGGCGCGCCCCGCGCAGGTCGCATCGAGCTGCAAGTCGACCCGTCCATCACTGCAGATTCACCCGAGTCGTACACACTGGATATCTCGCCGATAGGCGTACTCATCCGCGCCCGCGACGCCCGCGGCCTCTTCTACGGCGCCATCACACTGTGGTCTCTCGTGACCGCAGCCCCAGCGGACGAGCGCTCGGCAGTATTGACGTCAATGCGCATCACCGACGCCCCTCGCTTCGTCTGGCGCGGTTTCATGCTCGACAGCGCGCGCCACTTTCAGCCGCCCGCCTTCATCGAGCAGATGCTCGACTGGATGGCGCTTCACAAGCTGAACACCTTCCACTGGCATCTCAGCGACGATCAGGGTTGGCGCGTCGAAATCAAAAAGTATCCGCGTCTCACCGAGGTCGGCGCGTGGCGCGTGCCGGCCGGCGCCGGCCCGGCGGCCGACATCGATCCGAAAACCGGCAAGCCCCGTCTCTACGGCGGCTACTACTCACAAGAGCAAGTGCGCGACATCGTGCGCTACGCCGCCGCTCGCTTCATCACCGTCGTGCCGGAAATCGAAATGCCCGGGCACGCGCAGGCGACGCTGGCTGCGTATCCCGAGCGCGGCACCGATGGTGTCGCGCCGCCCGTGTCGTCGGACTGGGGCGTGCACAACTACCTCTACAACGTCGACGACGCGACCTTCGGCTTTCTCGAAGACGTGCTCACCGAAATCATGACGCTGTTTCCCGGCGAGTACATTCACGTTGCCGGCGATGAAGCCGTGAAGGACCGATGGCGTGCCACGCCGGCCGTTCAAGAGCGCATGCGGGCGCTCGGCGTCGCGAACGAAGCGGCGTTGCAGGGCTACTTCACGCATCGAATGGCGCAGTTCCTGAACGCGCATGGCCGCAAGCTCATCGGCTGGGACGAGATTCTCGAAGGCGACCTGCCCGCGAGCGCGACGGTCATGTCTTGGCGCGGCACTGCCGGTGCGATCGAAGCATCGAAGGCGGGGCACGACGTCGTGATGGCGCCCGCGCCGACGCTCTATCTCGATTATCTGCAAAGCGATCTGCCCGACGAGCCGCCCGGACGCCCGAGCTACGTCACGCTGCACGACGTGTACGCGTTCAATCCGCTGCCGAAGGAGATTCCGGGCGACGCCGCGCGGCACGTTCTCGGCGCGCAGATCAACGCGTGGACCGAGCACATGCGCACGCCGGAGCGCGTCGAGCACGCGGCGTTTCCGCGCATGGCCGCGATTGCGGAGGTCGTGTGGACTGCGCCTTCGACGGATACTTGGCAGAGCTTCGTCGCTCGTCTGCCGGCCCAATTCGCGCGATACCAAAAGCTCGGCATCCATTACGCCGACAGCGCCTTCGCCGTGAAGCTGACCGGAAATGTCGAGCACGTCGAGCTCTCGAATCAAGTCGGCGCGGGCGAAATCCGCTACACGATCGACGGCGGCGAGCCGACACGGAAATCGAAGCTCTACGCCTCGCCGCTGGCATTCAAGGGCGGGCGGACGGTGACTGCCGCAACGTTCATCGACGGCCAACGTGTGTCTGCGCCGCGCGCAAGAACGTTCGATCACACTTCGGCTCTGCGTCGCACGGATGAGGAGCTGAAGAGCTGCGCGAACAAGCTCGTTCTGCGACTCGAGGACGATGCGCCGATCAGCGGTCCGCGTGCCGTGTTCAACGTCGACATTCTCGACCCGTGCTGGATCTGGGAGAAGGCCGATCTTGCGCGAGTCAGGGGAATTGCGGCGAATGTGGGGCAGGTGCCGTTCAACTTTCAGGTCGGCGCGGCCGTGAAGCAGATTCAGTTGGTTCCGCCGCAGACGCCGGCCGGCGAGTTGGAGGTGCGGCAGGACTCGTGCGATGGCCCGCGTATCGCGGTGCTGCCGTTGGCGCCCGCAGCCGCGAATCCTGCTGTGACGGCGTTGCCGCGCGCGGCGATTTCGCGCGAAGCGCCTGCTGATGCCGGTCCGCACGATCTCTGCTTGCGCTTCACGACGCGCGCCGTCGATCCCATTTGGACTCTCGAGTCGGTTCAGCTCTTCGAGTAGCGCGATGTCGAATCTCGTTTTGATTGCACCGTTGGAAGGCTGGAGCGCGCCGCTCGAGGAGGTGCCGGATCCCGTATTCGCGGGTCGCTTGCTCGGGGACGGTGTGGCTATCGATCCTATAGGCGCCACGCTGCACGCGCCGTGCGATGGCGAGGTGATCACGATTCCGCCGCAGAAGCATGCGGTCACGTTGCGTGCGGCGAATGGCGCGCACGTGTTGGTGCATGTTGGAGTCGATACGGTTGCGCTGAACGGCGCGGCGTTTACGGCGCACGTCGACGTGGGTGCGCACGTGAAGGCGGGCGCGCCGTTGCTGACGTTCGATCTCGATTTGCTGGCGCAGCGGGCGAAGAGTGTGCTGACGCCGATCATCGTGACGGATGAAGTGCCGTTTTCGATTGCGCGTCGGGCGACGGGACGTGCGGTGCGGGTGGGCGAGTTCATCATGGAGTTGGCGCCGATTGGTGCGCGGGGCGCTTCAGATGGGGCGACCGCTGCGCATACCGGCTCGCTAGTCGCGAATTTGCAGGTGTCGCTCGAGCACGGACTTCACGCGCGTCCCGCTGCGCTACTCGTCGCACGGATCAAGCGTTTTGCGGCGACGGTCAGCATTGCCGCGCACGGCAAGACGGCGAGTGCGCGGAGTGCGATTGCGATCATGTCGCTCGGGGTTCGGCGCGGGGAGGAGATTGCCGTCACCGCGTCGGGGCCGGACGCGGAGGCGGCGCTTGCGGGGGTTCGCGAGGCGCTGCGGGAGGCGGAGAAAGAAGTGCACTCCACGGCGGGGCGCCAGCTAGAGGTTGCCGCCGCTGGGTCGGAAGGGTACGCGGGCGGCTCGGCGTCGAGCGCGGGTTCGGCGCGTGGCCTGCAGAGCACCACCGCTCATCTTGATTCCGCGCAAGGTCTCGTGCGGGGCGTGGCGGCGTCGCCGGGCCTGGCGGTGGGCGTGGCGTTTCAGCTCGCGCGGCGCGAAATTCACGTCGAGGAGCACGGGCACGGCGTAGCGGTCGAGAGCGCGCGGCTCGACGCGGCGCTTGCAGCCGTTCGTCAGCACATCAGCACATCGGATCAACACGGCCCGCACGCGGAAGTGCTCGCTGCGCATCTTGAGTTCCTCGAAGACCCCGAGCTCCTCGCCGCCGCGCGCGAGTGGCTGACGCGCGGCAAGAGCGCCGGCTTCGCGTGGCGCGCGGCTGTGCGCGCGAACGTCGACGTGCTCCGCGCCCTCCCCGACGCGCGCATGGCCGAGCGCGCCGACGACCTGCTCGACATCGAATCGCAAGTGCTCGCCGCCCTAGAGCGCGATGACGCTCAGTCCCGCACGCTCTCACGCGAAATCCATGCCGCACGCGAACCTGCGACAGCCGGCGGCGCAACGTGCAACGCGGCTGAGCGCACGACTGTCGCGCCGTCGCCGGCACCTTCCGACTCTCAGCTGCCCGAGCGCGCCATCGTCCTCGCCAACGAGCTCTTGCCGTCGCAATTCATCGCGCTCGACGTCTCGCGACTCGCCGGCATCTGCACCGCCGGCGGCGGCCCAACCTCACACGTCGCGATCCTCGCGGCCGCACAGAACATTCCGATGCTCGTCGCCGCCGGTGACGCGATACGCGACATCGGCAACGGCACGACCCTCATCCTCGACGCGGACAACGCCGCACTCCGTGTCGCGCCCACGACTAGCGAGCGCACCACCGCGGAGAACACCGTCGCCCGCCGCCGCCAACGGCACGCCACCGAGCAATTCGCCGCCCAGCGCGAATGCCGAACCGCTGATGGCACACGCATCGAAGTCTTCGCAAACGTCGGCTCGGTAGACGAAGCGCGAGCCGCGCTCGCGCAAGGCGCTGAAGGCTGCGGCCTGCTACGCACCGAATTCCTATTCCTGGAGCGCGACACGCCGCCTGACGAGGCAACCCAATCTGCCCTCTATTCCGGCATCGTCGACGCATTCCACGGCCGCCCCGTCGTCGTTCGCACTCTCGACACCGGTGGCGACAAACCGCTGGCATACATGCCCCTCGCCCCCGAGGAAAATCCTGCGCTCGGAGTGCGCGGCGTCCGCATCAGCCTTCTGTATCCGCAAGTCCTGCGCGCGCAACTGCGGGCCATCTTGAGCGCTCAGCCGCGCGGCCGCTGCCGCATCCTGCTGCCGATGATTTCGGATCCATCCGAAGTGCGCGCCATCGGCGAGATGCTCGACGACGTGCGTCGCGAGCTCGGCCATGATGCCCCCGTGCCGCTCGGCGCCATGATCGAAACGCCCGCCGCCGCAATGATCGCGGACCGCATCGCGTGTGAGGCGGACTTCTTGTCCATCGGCACGAACGATCTCACGCAATACGCGCTCGCCATCGACCGTGGCAATCCCGCGCTCGCGTCGCGGCTCGATGCGTTACATCCTGCAGTGTTGCGACTGATCGCCAAGACGGCCGAGGGCGCGCGCTCGAGCTGCCGCGACGTCGCCGTGTGCGGCGGCCTCGCCTCGGATCCCGTCGCCGCGCCGATCCTCATCGGCCTCGGTGTGAACGAGCTCTCCGCAGTGCCTGCAACCATCCCACGACTGAAAGCCCTCATCGGAACGCTCACGCTCGATGCGTGCCGCACTCTCGCGCGCCGCGCGCTCGAACAGCAAACGGCCGCGGAAGTGCGCGCGCTCGTGGCGCAATCCGAGTGGCTCGCGTAACGACACAGGCGAGGCCGCCGTCATGAAATCCATTCTCACGAACCTGCAGCAGATGGGCCGCGCCCTCATGCTGCCGATCGCCGTTCTGCCCGTCGCGGGGTTGCTATTGCGCCTCGGGCAGCCCGACGTCCTCGATATCGCGCCGATCGCCGCCGCGGGCGATGCCATCTTCTCGAACCTCGGCTTGCTGTTCGCGATCGGTGTGGCCGTCGGGCTCGCGCGCGAAAATCACGGCGCTGCGGGCCTCGCGGCCGTCGTCGGTTATCTGGTCACGACGAAAGGCACGGAAGTGCTGATTGCCGTGCCGCCGGAGGTGCTCAGCGGCCTCACCGGGCAAGCGCGCGATCTCGCCGCCGCGGCGTTCAAAGCCAAGGAGCTCGCAAAGCTCAGCGTGCCTGCCGGCATCATCTCCGGCGTGCTCGGCGGGGTTCTCTTCAATCGATATAGCGATATTCGCGTGCCGAGCTATCTTGCGTTCTTCGGCGGCCGCCGGTTCGTGCCGATCGCGAGCGGCGTCGCCGGTCTCCTCATCGCCGGGCTGTTCGGTTGGGGTTGGCCGATTCTCGAGCGCGGCATGGACGCGATGAGCCGCTCGGTGCTGGGCGCGGGCGAGATCGGGCTGTTCGCGTACGGTGTGCTCAATCGCGCGCTGATCGTCACGGGACTCCATCACATCATCAACAATCTCGCATGGTTCCTGCTCGGTGATTACAACGGCGTCACCGGCGACTTGAAGCGCTTCTTCGCCGGCGATCCGACGGCGGGCGCGTTCATGAGCGGCTTCTTTCCGGTGATGATGTTCGGGCTGCCGGCCGCCTGTCTCGCGATGTATCACGAGGCCGCGCCGGAGAAGCGCGCGGCGGTCGGCGGGCTGTTCGCGTCGATGGCGCTGACGTCGTTTCTCACGGGCGTGACCGAGCCCGTGGAATTCACGTTCATGTTTCTCGCGCCGGCGTTGTATGCGGTGCATGCCGTGCTGACGGGCGCTGCGATGGCATTGATGCACCTGCTGAACATCCATCTCGGGTTCGGCTTCTCGGCGGGGTTGTTCGACTATGTATTGAATTTCAGCCGGGCGACGCATCCGTTGATGCTGATTCCGGTGGGGCTGGCGTATGCGGCGCTCTACTACGTGGCGTTTCGGTGGGTGATTCGCAGGTTCAACTTGAAGACGCCGGGGCGCGAGGGTGACGACTCGCTCGTCGGTGCGCCTCCGGAAACTGCAACCGGCAGCGGCGCCGGCGCCGAGCCCGGCATGGCGCACGCGTTCATCGCAGCGTTGGGCGGGCCGGCGAATCTCGTTACGGTTGATGCGTGCACGACGCGCTTGCGGCTCGTGGTGAAGGATCAGAAGGCGGTGGACGACACCGCGTTGAAGAGACTCGGCGCGCGCGGTGTCGTGCGGCCCTCGGCGAATGCACTGCAAGTGGTGCTTGGCCCGATCGCCGACCAGGTGGCGACGGATATTCGTCGCGGTCTGCACGATGCGCCGCTCGTTGTGACGGGCTCGGCCGCGCGTGCGGCCGACACGGCAAGCGGCGCGCCGGCGGCTGCTCGCGAACGCGCCGCCGCCCTCGCCGCCCCATCACAGGCGTCGGCATCGATGGCTCGCACAACGGGCGTCGACGCGCTCACGCCTGTCTCGGCGCCGAGCGCCCGCTTCGATCCGCGTATCGCGCGCGATCTGCTTGCGGCGCTCGGCGGCCGGCGCAACATCAGCGAGCTCGGCGCGAGCTCGACGCGCGTACGCGTTGGCGTCGTCGATCCGAGCGCCGTCGACGAGCCTGCACTGCGAGCCCTCGGCCTGCGGGGCATCGCGCGCCCAGCGCCCGAGCGCGTACACATCGTGATCGGTCCCGCCGCCGAGGCCGCGCTCGCGGCGCTCCGCGGCTAAGGGTTATGCCAAAGCCGTGGCGCCGCGCACCGGTGCAACCTGGCACATCGCCGATCGTCGACTAGTGACCTGTAACGGCTGAAGTGGCAGTGATTCGACGTGTTGGATCGAAATACTTCCACTTCACGGCTTTGGGCGCCTTGTTGTATTGGCGGATGTAGCGCATGAGCTTTCTCTTCAGATCAGGGACCGAGGTGAACACGCCGCGCGCGATCACATCGCGCTCGATCTTCGCGAACCACAGCTCCACTTGGTTCAGCCAGGAGGAGTAGGTCGGAGTGAAGTGCAGGTGAACGTTGCGATAGCGCTCGAGGAACTGCTCGACCAGTTCGGTTTTGTGAGCCGAAAGATTGTCGGCGATCACGTGGATCTCTTTGCCACGAGGCTGGTTGGCGACGATGTCTGTGAGGAAGGCGACGAACTCCGCCGAGGTATGTCGGGCTGCGGTCTTGCCCAGCACCTCGCCGGTCTTCGTGTTGAAGGCCGCGTAGAGAGACAGCGTGCCGTGGCGGTAGTACTCGAAGCCATGCCGCTCAGCGCGTCCCGGAGACAGCGGCAGCACCGGGTCTTTGCGATCCAGAGCCTGGATCGCAGTCTTCTCATCGACGCAGAAAATAGCCGCATGTTGCGGCGGATTCAGATACAGACCAATGATTTGGGCGGCCTTCTCTTCGAAGTTCGGATCGTTCGAAGCCATGTAGCGATCCAGCCGATGCGGTCGCAGCAGATGCTTGCGCCACACGCGCGCGATCATCATGTGAGAAACCCCAAGCTGCTCGCCGAGCTTGCGGGTACTCCAGTGTGTGGAACCATCGGTCGGCTTGCGCTTCACCGTCCACTCCAGAATGCGCGCTTCCAAGGCAGGCGTCAGTGTCGGCGGCGGCTGTCCCGCGTGACGGCTGAACAAACCTGCCAGCCGCTCACTCGCAAAACGCCTGCTCCACCGATCGATGAAGCTATCGTTGCAGTCAAGCTTCTCGCGGATCTGAGCCCAGGTGTGGCCGCCGTCCAGCAGCAGGATCACTCGTGCGCGGCGCGTATCGTCCGCGCGTCCTGCCCGACTTGCTGCTCGCTGCGTGAGTTCTGCCCGTTCCGTTTCCGTCAAAGAGACTGTGCTGGCCATGAGCACAGTTATACTCCCATTTCACATGTTACAGGCCACTAGTATCTGCGGCCATCTCGAGCAGGGCAGCTCACACCACGAAACACGGAGCAGTACCATGATTGATCCGAAACGCGAAAGGCAGTCCCGCATCACAACAACCGCCGCAGCGAAGCTCGCTGCGGAAACACCCAAAAACTATCCGGCTTTCCTAGCAGATCTCAAGCAGCGCATCCGCAGTGCGCGCCTGCAGGCTTCGCTCTCGGTGAACAGAGAGCTCGTACTTCTCTATTGGAACATCGGACGCGACATTCTCATGCGGCAGAGTAATGAAGGGTGGGGAACGAAGGTCATCGACCGACTGGCCGCCGATCTCCGGCATGCGTTCCCGGAAATGACCGGAATTTCCGCCCGGAGTCTGAAGTACATGCGCGCCTTCGCCGAAGCCTGGCCCACCGAGCAAATTGTGCAGCAGGTTGCTGCACAATTGCCTTGGGGCCACATCATGCATCTGCTGGATGCAGTCAAGTGCCCCCGCCAGCGCGAATGGTATGCGCGCCAAACGATCGAGTACGGCTGGAGCCGCAACGTTCTCGCACATCAGATCGATAGCGACTTGTTTACCAGGCTAGGCGGCGCCGCCACCAACTTCCACCGCACTCTGCCGGCCGAACAATCCGATCTGGCGCAACAACTCATCAAGGACCCCTACTCCTTTGACTTCCTCTCCCTCACCTCGGAAGCCAAGGAGCGCGCACTCGAGCAGGGACTGATCCAACACGTGCAGGCTCTGATCCTCGAATTGGGAAAGGGATTCGCATTTGTCGGTAGCCAGTACCCGCTCGAAGTCGGCGGACAGGATTTCTACATCGACCTCCTCTTCTATCACCTTCGACTTCGGTGCTTCGTCGTGTTCGAGCTGAAGGCGGACGGATTCAAGCCCGAGTTTGCGGGAAAGATGAATTTCTATCTCGCCGCGATAGACGATCTGCTTCGTCACGAAGACGACAAGCCGTCGATCGGCATCATTCTCTGCAAAGATCGGAACGCGATGATCGTCGAATACGCCTTGCGCGATAACGGGAAACCGATGGGCGTCGCGCAGTATCGGCTGTCGACGGCGCTACCGGAACGGCTGAAGAACGACCTGCCCACGGTTGAAGATCTGGCGGCCGTCGTCGCTGGCAGCGCGCCGTACCAGTGATGAATGCGGGCGGTGCCGGGTCGAAGATGAGCGTCACCGAAGTCTTCGTCAGGGTCAGACCATTGCGATGCCTCCGGCTGCAACTCAGGACAATGCAAGCCGTGTTGTTCAGACCACGCACGAACATGGCTAACGCCAATTCCTGCCCATAGCGAGACTGCGAAGTCGCGACCCTCCTGCGCGGACCAATGTTGCGAATCTCCGCGCTCCAAACATCCGGCGTGGCGTCCGATCGGCGAAGGAGGCAACGGGGCGACCGACATGAGCCGCCGCACGGCGCGCCTCACGCTCTACCCTTCGCGCTTCAGCTTCTCGCGTCGCGCCAGCTCGGCCGCCGAGGGCTCGAACGGGCCGCCGACGGTGGCGGTCTTCACCTCGCCCGCGGGCACGTACGTCGCGGCGATGAGCCCGTTCGGCGAGACGGCGCCGTGCGTGAGTTTGAACGTGCGCGGCTGGCTGTCGTCGCTGAACAGCCGTTTGCCCTTGCCTAGCAGCAGCGGGAACGTGAACGTGCGGATCTCGTCGACGAGGCCCGCGGCGAGCAGCGCGTGCACCAGCTCCGTGCTTCCTTGCGTGAGGAGAGCGGGGCCGTCTTCCTGCTTCAGTTTCGCAACGTCCTTGACGGCATCGCGCAAGGCCACGGAGCCCTTCCAAGTGAGGTCCACGCCTTGGCGCGTCGTCACGTACTTCGTGATCCGATTGAACATCTTGGCGATGGAGTCATGCGGCCCGCCTGCCGCATAGGGCCAGTACGCGGCGAAGATCTCGTAGGTGCGCCGCCCAAGCAGCAGGTCGAACGGCTCGCTGAACAACTTACCGAGCTCTTCGCCGAACACCGGGTCGTCGCCCAACGGCGCGACCCAGCCGCCGAACTTGAAGCCCCCGGTGGGGTCTTCTTGCGGGGCGCCGGGGGCCTGCATCACGCCGTCCAGTGAAACCATCGCGCCGACGATTACTTTTCTCATGACCCGATCTCCTCTGCTCTGATCCTAGGACGAACGAGCGAGGCCGATTCCGACATCATCTGCTTCGATGGTCTCGTGGGTGGCGAACGAGTAGCTCACTCCGGCGTAGAATGCCAGCCGAGTCGACCGGTGCACATCGAGGCGGCAAAGACAGCGGCAACGCCGCGGGAGCAGAGTCATGAGCAAGGGGCTGGATCAGAAGAAGAATACGAAGAAGAAGGCAGCGAAGAGCCTGATGGAAAAGCGAGCGGCCAAGGCCGAGAAGCGCAATCAGAAGAAGTGGGCCAGGGCCTGAGGCGCGAGCGGCTCGCCGTTCCAAAGTCACGGCCGCCCCGTCCAAGTGCGTGTGGATGACGGCACGCAGTCTTGTCCGAGGCGGCCGGACGCCCATTACACGACGAGTTGCGGAAGCACTGCCAACCGGCTCATCGTGGTATCGACATCGACCTCGGATTCCGGCCCGTGACGACGCAGACGCTCGCCCGCGCGGATCAGCTGCTCGTAATCCGCCGCCGGCAGCGGCTTGCTGATACCGAAACCCTGTAATTGATCGCACCCGAGGTGCTTCAGCAGCTCCATCTGCTCGGGCGTTTCCACGCCTTCGGCAATCACCTTGAGGCGCAGGCTGTGCGCGAGCGAGATGATTCCCTGCACGAGGGCGCTCGCCTCCGGACAGGTCATGAGATCGTTGATGAAGCTGCGATCGATCTTCAGCTTGTCGAGCGGAAAGCGCCGCAGATAGCTCATGTTCGAATAGCCCGTGCCGAAATCGTCCACGGACACCGCGACGCCCATCCGACTCAACGCCCGCAAGATCGCGACGGAGTCCTCCGGATGCGTCATCACCGCGCTTTCCGTCAGCTCCAGCTCGAGACAGCCCGCATCGATGGCGGCGTCGGCGAGCGCCCGGCGCACGACCTCGACGAGATCGTGCTGCTGAAACTGCAGGGCCGACACGTTCACCGCGACGCGCGCCGCCGGTAGCCCTTCGACCTGCCACGCCCGCACCTGCCGGCACGCTTCACGAATCACCCATGCACCGATTGGAATGATGAGCCCGGTGTCCTCCGCGAGCGGCACGAATTCTCCCGGCGACACCAACCCGCGTTGCGGATGCCGCCAGCGCACGAGCGCCTCCGCCCCGCGATAGCGTCCGGTGCGGGTATCGAGCTTCGGCTGATAGTGGAGCTCGAACTGCCCGTGCTCGAGCGCCTGATGCAGATCATCCTCGAGCTTCACGCGTTGACACGTCGTCGTGTTCATCTCGGGCGCGAAACGTTGCACACTGTCGCGACCCCGCTGTTTGCCGGTGTACATCGCGGCGTCCGCATGCGCGAACAGCGCCTCGCTCGTCGCGCCATCCGTCGGATAACACGCCACGCCGATGCTCGCCGAAGGATGCACGTCCACCTCGCCGATGCGTACCGGCTCCTGCAACGCGAGCATCACTTTATGAGCGACGCGCATGGCCTCTTCCGGCGTTTCGATTTCATTGATGATGATCACGAACTCGTCGGCACCGAGCCGCGCGAGGGTATCGATGCCGCGCAGCGCGCCGCTCACGCGTCGCGCGACCTCCTTCAGCAGCCGGTCGCCCGCGCGATGCCCCAGCGAATCGTTGATGTGCTTGAATCGATCGAGATCCAGCACCGCGAGCGCGAACCGCCCGCCCGAGCGTTCCGCATACGCGATCGTTTGACTGAGCCGGTCGTCGAGCAGCAACCGATTCGGCAACCCCGTGAGCGCATCATGAGTCGCCATGTGGCGCAGTTGCCGGTTGGCTGCTTCCAGCCCTTGCGTGCTCGCCGTGACCACTTTCTCCAACGAATCGAGCTGCCCCCGCAACGCGCGCTCGTTGCGCCACTTGCACGTGAGCGCGTGCGCACATTGCAGCGCCTCGATCGGCTCGAACGGCTTCTTCAGCAGCAGCAAGCGATCGGAGCGACCCAGACGGTCGATGATGTCGTCCCAGCTGTGATCGGCGTAGGCCGAGCAAATCACCACTTGCAGTTGCGCGTCCGCCGCCCAGAGGTGCTGCACGGTCTCGAGCCCGCTCCATCCCGGCGGCATGCGCATGTCGACGAATGCGAGCGCATACGGTTGCTGTTCACGCTCCGCATGCCGCACGAGATCGAGCGCTTCCGTGCCTTGGTACGCGTGCGCGAGCTCGAACACGACGCCGGAGCTCCCGGATGCGCGCACGCCACCGTACAACCGCCGCTCCAGGTCCTCGAGCGCCGCATTCCGGCGCGGCGGTGACAGAATCTTGCGGAAGTCTTCGTGGATCGCCCGATTGTCGTCGACGATCAGAATGCGCGCAGCATCGGATCGGTTCATGAAGCGCTCTTTGCGGCCACAAGCCACCGTTTCTCCCTACGGCACGGATAGCGCGCTTCTTGAGAGGAAGCCTTAAGGGCTTTCTTTATCCACAGCGGAATGCGCTCAACTTCGCTTCAGAATCGCTGCAGAGGAGTCATTCTCGATCACGCGATGGACAAGAACGTCACACGCAGACGAGCGAAGGTTGCAAGCCGAGTCGGCGTCGCGCTCCTGTGTCTGTTCCAGAGCATGACGCCGCACGCCGCGCCAGCCATCTCGCGCGAGTACGAGATCAAGGCCGCGTTCCTCTTCCATTTCACGCGCTTCATGGACTGGCCGGCGGAGAGCTTCACCGACCGCACGAGCCCCATCGTCATCGGGGTCATCGGTGATGATCCGTTCGGCGCGCAGCTCGCCGGCATCGTCGAGGGCCGGCGCGTGAACGGCCGCCCCATCGTCGCTCGCTACATCACGAGCGAGGAAGACGCTCGCGACACCCATCTGCTCTTCGTGGGCCTCACGCGCGAGGTGGACGTCGCGCGCCTGATGCAGGCGATCGTCGGATTCCCCGTGATGACGGTCGGCGAGTCGGCGGAGTTCGCCGCGCAAGGCGGCGCCATCACCTTCGTACGCCAAGACGACAAGGTGCGCTTCGAGATCAACACCGCATCGGCCGCGCGTGCGCACGTGCGCATCAGCGCGCAGCTCGAAAAGCTCGCGGTGGCGCATCGGACGACGACAACCTTCATGGAGGGAGCGTGCTGCGCAATGTCCCTATTCGGCGCAAACTGAGCATCATCGTGATGGTGGCGACGTGCGCGGCGTTGTTGGTCGCGGCCCTCGCCTCGGCCGCGTACGAGATCGTGAGCTACCGCCAGAGCATGGTGCGCTCGCTCTCGACGATCGCGCTCATGATCGGCGAGAACAGCTCCGCCGCCCTCACCTTCAACGATCCGGTCTCGGCTCGTCAGACATTGCTGTCGCTCGGCAGCTATCCGCACATTCGCGGCGCGGCGCTCTACGATTCCTATGGGCACGTCTTCGCGACGTACGCGAGCAGTGCGCGCGCGCATCCCTTCCGGCCGCCCGCGCTGCAGGCCGATGGGTATCGATTCATCGACGATCGCTTCGAGCTGTTCCGCACGATGACGGTGGCGGGCGAGAGCGCCGGCGCGGTGTACATCGAGTCCGACCTCGCCGAGATCTATGCCGGCCTCCGGCGCTTCGCGTGGATCGCCGTGCTGACGATCACTCTCGCGTTCGGCGTCGGCTATCTCTTGTCTGCGCGCTTGCAAGCGGCGGTGTCCGGGCAGATCTCGCACCTTGCAGAAGTCGTAGGCATCGTCGCGACGAAACAGGACTACTCGGTGCGCGCCTCGAAAGGCGGCCAGGACGAGCTCGGTCGCCTCATCGACGGGTTCAACGACATGCTCAGTCGCATCCAGGCGCAGGATGCGGAGCTGCAGGACGCGCGCGACACGCTCGAGCGGCGCGTCGCCGAGCGGACTCGCGAGCTGCAGGAGGAAGCGCTCGAACGCCAGCAGGCGCAGTCCGAGCTCATCCGCACGCACGAGCAGTTGATGGAGGCGTCGCGCTTCGCCGGTATGGCGGAGATCGCCACCAATGTATTGCACGACGTGGGCAACGTGCTGAACAGCGTGAACGTGTCCGCGAGCATCGTCGCCGACTCGGTCATGCACGGAAAGATGGATGCGCTCGGGCGACTCAGCACGCTGCTGGAACAGCATCGGAACGACTTCGTCCACTACGTGAGCCAAGACGAGCGCGGGCGCCATTTGCCGGAATATCTGCGGACGCTCGTCGAGACGCTCATCCAGGAATGTCGCTCCAGCGTCGCGGAGCTCGAGCTGCTGCGTAAGAACGTCGATCACATCAAGGACATCGTGGTCATGCAGCAGGCGTACGCGCGCGTCGGCGGCGTCGAATCGAGCGCGAATCTGAACGAGCTCGTGGAAGACAGCCTGCGTCTCAACGCCGCCGCGCTCAATCGGCGCGGCGTCGAGCCGGTGCGCGATCTGGCGATCATCGGCCCGCTCACGATCGACAAACACAAGGTGCTGCAGGTTCTGGTGAATCTTCTGCGGAACGCCAACGCTGCGTGCGAAGAATCAGGTCGGGCCGAGAAGCGCGTTACCGTGCGTACGCGCCGGCGCGCCGGCCACGTCGAGATATCCGTCATCGACAACGGTGTCGGCATTACGCCGGAGAATCTGTCGCGAATCTTCCAGCACGGGTTCACGACACGCGCGACGGGACACGGCTTCGGCCTGCACGGCGCTGCGCTCGCAGCGCGCGATCTCGGCGGCTCGCTGAGCGCGCACAGTGACGGCGTCGGGTGTGGCGCGACGTTTACGTTGCGTTTGCCGTACGTGCCGAGCGCGGCACGGTCGGAGCTCCGTCCAGTCGGTTGATGCGCGCCTGTGACAACGCTGGCCACCGTTGATGTGAGCCGGACGGCCGCGATGCTCTTGAAGATATCGATAGCGGCGACGCAAGGGCTCTAAAGGATTCTCTTAGCTCTGCACGAGTCGCTGCGCGGCTCGCGTGCTTGTGACAGGGCCCCTGCCACTGGCAGATTTCCATCATGGGTCCCTCGCCGAACACCCCACATCCCACCGAGCCGCGGCCCGCCGCCGAGCGGCCCACGCGGTTGCTCATTGCCGACGATCACGAGAGCGTGCGTCTCGGCCTGAAATTCTTGTTGGCGCAGGAGAGCGAGTTCGAGGTCGTGGGCGAAGCGTCCTCGGTCGAGACGACTCTCTACGCGATCGAAGCGCTAGCCCCGGACATCGTGGTGCTCGACTTCGGCCTCGGCGCGGACACGGCGGATCGAGTGCTCGATGTGCTCGCGAAGCGGCCCAACGCGCCACGCGTGCTCATTCTCAGCATGGAGGATGAGCGCGTCGTCGGTCAGGAGCTCGCACGCCGCGGCGCCGCCGCGTATGTGATGAAACAGGCGCCGACGTCCGAGATCATCGCCGCGTTACGCCGCATGCGGCAGCCTCCGGCGAACACGAAAGCGCCCGCCGAAGTCCGGCTCACCGCGCGACAACGCGAAGTGCTGCTCCTGGTGAAAGAGGGACTGCCGAGCAAGAGCATTGCGCGGCGGCTGCGCATCTCGGAAAAGACCGTCGACGTTCACAAGCATCAGCTGCGTCGCAAGTTGGGGCTGCGAACGGACATGGAGCTGGTCCGACACGCAGCGTTGTTCGCGACGAAAGAGTCAGCGAGCAGCGACCCGTGAGGCGCTGTGCTGCGGAACCTCGCACGTCAATACAGCGCCACCCCCTTCGCGAACGCCGATCGAGAACCTGCCGGCCATGGCATGCGCGCGACTTCGCATCGTGCGCAAGCCGAGACCGCTCGCGGCTGCCGGCGGCGACGCGAAGCCGCGGCCGTTGTCGATGATGCGCAGGCGCACGCTGTCCGTATCCACTTCCAGGCGCAGTTGGACCGCGGTCGCGCCGGAATGCTTGATGGCATTGGCCAACGATTCCTGCGCGATGCGATAGAGGTGCTCGCTGGCCTCGTGCGAAATGTCCAGCGTGGCGTGCAGATCCAACGTCAGCGCGATGCCGGGCCCGGGCGGGCCGGAAAGTCGCGCCGTCAGCTCGCGTAGTGCATCGATGAGCCCGCCTTGCGCGCCGCCGAGCGGCGAGACGCCGTGCGCGATGTCTCGACACGTCTTGATGGCCTCACGCGCGATGACGGCGAGCCGCGTGAGCTCGGGCGGCACCACGCGGCCCTCGCGCGCCGCTTGCTTCAGCAGGCCGTCGGCCAACATCGCAAGGCCGGTGAGCTCCTGACCGAGCCCATCGTGCAGCTCTTGCGCGAGACGGCGCCGCTCCTCGTGCGCGGCATCGCGTAACGCCTGTTCGAGTTGCTCGCGACTACGGCTGTCTTCTTGTTCGCGCAACACGCGCTGCACGGCAGACGCCAAGCGCGCGAGCCGATCCTTCAGCACGTAATCGCTCGCGCCGGAGATCAGGAACTCGACTGCGGCCTCATCACCGAGCGCGCCCGTCACCATGATGACGGGGATATCCGGGTAGCGTTGTGTCACCCATTCGAGCGCCTCGCGCCCATCGAAGCCCGGCAGCTTCGAGTCCGCGAGCACCAGATCCGGCTCGAATTCTTCGATCGCCGTCGTGAACTGCTCGCGCGCCTGCACGCGCCGCGCCGTGAACGTGAGACCCGACTTGCGCAGCTCACGCTCGACCCACTCCGCTTCCTCCGGAATGTCTTCGAGCATGAGGATTTTCAGCTCGCGCGCCACGGCGTCAGCTCGCTTGCGGCGCTTTGTTGATCAACAGCCAGTACAACCCGAGCTGCGTAACGACCTTGGCGAACTCCTCGAACTGCACCGGCTTGCTCACGTAGCTGTTCACGCCCAGATCGTAGGAGCGCAGGATATCGCGATCTTGCGTGGACGAGCTCAGGATCACGACGGGAATGTTCGCCGTCCGCGCGTCGCCGCGGATCTGCTGCAGCACTTCGAGGCCGCTCACCTTCGGCAGCTTCAGATCGAGCAGCACGAGGCGCGGCCGCTCGCCCGTACTGCGCCCGGCGTACGCGCCGCGCCCGAACAGGAAGTCGAGGGCGAGCGCGCCGTTCTTCAGCCACACGATGCCGTTGCCGAGGTTCGCCTTGTTCAAGGTGCGCATCGTGAGCTCGGCATCGTCCGCATTGTCCTCGACGAGCAGGATCTCCACCTCCCCGGAATCGCTCATGGCTCACCTCGGTAACGTGAAATAGAACGTCGCGCCACTGTCCGGCGCGCCCTCGGCCCAGACTCGTCCGCCATGCTTGTCGACGATGCGCTTGACGATGCCGAGCCCGATGCCCGTGCCCTCGAAATCGTCCGCGTCGTGCAAACGCTGAAAGATACCGAAGAGCTTCTGCGCGTACTGCGGCTCGAAGCCGACACCGTTGTCACGCACGCTGCATATCGTCTCGTTGCCGACGATCTCGGCGCGCACCTCGATCTGCGCGTCCGGCCGCGGCCGCGTGAACTTGAAGGCATTGCCCAGGAGGTTCACGAGCACTTGACGCAGCGCTGCCGCATCTCCGCGCACCCGCGGAAGCGAGCCGACGCTCACGCTCACTTTGCGTCCGACCACTGCGGGAGCAAGATCTTCCAACACCTCACGCGCGAGCGCCTCGAGATCGATATCCGCGAGCACCAGCTCGCGCCGCCCGGCACGGGCGAACGCCAGCATGTCGTCGATCAGGTTGCCCATCCTGGCCGCGTTCTTGCGGACGACGCGGATGAGCCGATGCGCTTCGTCATCGAGCCCGGCCGCGTGCTCCTGCTGCAAGATGCTGGAGAAATTATCGATCGCGCGCAGCGGCGCGCGCAGATCATGTGAGACGGAGTAGCTGAAGCTCTCGAGGTCCCGCACGGCCGCCTCGAGTTGTTGCGTACGCTCGGCGACACGCCGCTCGAGCTTGACGTTCAGCCGCCGGATCTCGCCTTCGGCGCGAATCTGCGTAGAGATGTCGTGGAACGTGGTGATGACCGCGTACGGCAGCGTGCGTCCGGACGCGAAGAGCGGCTGGGAATTCACCGAGATCCAGATGCGCGTGCCGTCGCCTCGGACGATGCCCATGACGACGTTCGAATACGACTCGCCGGTGCGCAACGTCGCCATCGACGGCTGGTCTTGGCCGGGAAACGGCGTGCCGTCTTCGTGGATCGCCTGCCAGTCGGGCCAGTCGGAGGTCTTGCCGAGCAACTCACCGGCCGGTCTTCCCTGGATACGCTCGGCCGCGGGATTCAGGGCGATGATCGCGCCGCTCGCGGATTGACAGATGACGCCTTCGGCCATCGTGGCATAGACAGCCTGGTACAGAACCGCACTTTGCGTGAGGTCCGGAGTCGCCGATCGCGGTAGGTGGTCTTCCGCCACTTGGTCCCCTGAATACCCGCCGTTGGGTGTCTCGACTACGGTACGCCGCGCGATCCGAGGCGGCAATCCGCATCGCGAGCGCCGACCGGTGTAAGGTGCGGGGCATGGATGCGGAACAGATGCGGCTCAACCGTGAGCTGCGAATGCTGAGCAGCTGCACGGGCGCGTTGGTGCGTGCCGAAAACGAGCTGGACCTGCTGCAGGAAATCTGCCGGCTCATCGTCGAGGTCGGCGGCTACCAGTGCGCCTGGGTGGGTTATGCCGAGCGGGACGAGCTCTGCTCGGTGCGGCCGGTGGCCACGGTCGGCATCGAGGTCGAGTTCTTGAGCACGATCGGGTTGACTTGGGCCAACAGACCGGGCGGCCGTGGGCCGATCGGCTTTGCGATCCGCGAACGCCGCGTACACATCTCGCACGATGTCACCATCGATCCGGTGCTGAACAAATGGTGGAGCTCCTCGCACGAAGGCGGCGTCGCCTCGATCATCGCCTTGCCGCTCATCGTCGGAAACGAGTGCGTCGGCGCGCTCGACGTGTACTCCGGCCGCGTGAACTCGTTCGATGTGCCCGAGACGGCGCTGCTGCGCGCCCTAGCGACCGACCTCGCCTATGGCATCGGCGCGTTGCGCACACGCGTCGAGAATCAGCAGGCGCAGCGCAAGCTCGCGCTGTTTCGCGCGCTGCTGGATCGTACGAACGACATGATCTACGCCGTGGATGCGGAGACCGGGCGCTTGCTCGACGCCAACGACGCCCTGGCGAAACGGCTCGGCTATACGCGCGATGAGTTGATGCAAATGCGGGTGCCGGACTTCTCCGTCACCGCGCGCGACCGGCCGTGGCCGGAATCGGTACGTCTCGCGAAGATGAGCGGGTTCACGCTCGACGCCAATGGCCAGTACATCGATCGCGCGGGTAACGTGCATCCCGTCGAGTTGGGGCGGAGCTACGTCGAGCACGACGAGCATTCGTACATCCTGGTCGTCAGTCGCGATATCAGCGAGCGCAAGCGGCAGCAGGAGCAGATCGCCCGCCTCACACGAACGCTGCGAATGCAGAGTGCGATCAATGCTGCGATCCTGCGCCTCGCGGATCGCGACGAGCTGCTACAGGAAGCATGCCGGGTCGCCACGAGCTTGGGCGGCTACAAGACCGCGTCGGTGTGGATGGTGGATCCGGACGGCAAGCACGTGCGGGCCCAGTATCGCGCTGGACCACCCCGAGAGCGCCGCCTTTCGCTCGTCGAGATCAGCGATGGCTCGACGCCGGACAACAGTCTCGGCGCGCGCGCGCTGCGCACGGGGCAGATCGCGGTGTGTAGCGATCTGACGCGTACCGACAGTCCTGTCGCCATGCGCGAAAGCTTGTACGCAGAGGGAGTCCGGTCGGTCGTCGCGCTGCCGCTCATCGTCGACGGCGTGCGAATCGGCGTGCTCACGACGACATCGACCGACGAATCGTTGATGTGCGATGACGAGCTGCTGCTGCTGCAGGAGATCACCGCAAGCCTCTCCTTCGCGCTTCGCTCACAGCAGCAAGCGGATACGGTTCGCTATCTGACGCACTTCGATCCGCTCACCGGGCTCGCGAAGCGAGCGCTGTTCTGCCAGCGGCTGGAGAGTCTGCTGGACGCGGGCTTCGGGCCACGCGACACGCCGACCATCGTTGCATTCTCCGTACGCGAGGCGAACCGAATTGCGGATCGGCTCGGCGGGCATTACGTCGACCTATTGCTGAAGGAGTTGGCCGAGCGCTTGCGTCATCACGGCGAAACGGACGATCGCATCGGTTATCTCGGTGCCGGCGTCTTCGTGTGCGCGGAGATCGGCGCGGCTCGCTCTGGCGGTGATCTCCCGACGTTCCTCGAAAACACCCTATTCAGCGCGCCATTTCAGATCGAGGGACGCAGCGTGCGCGCGACGGGTCGCTACGGAAGCGCGCGCAGCGCCTCCGACACCGAGGATGCCTACTCGCTGCTGCAGCGAGCCGAAGCCGCGCTCAGACAATCGCGCGAGACGGATACGGACGATCTCTCCGAGCCCATCGAAGTCCACAGCACCATTTCCGATCGGTTGGCCCACGAGCACATGCTTCGTCGAGCGCTCGACGCGCGGCAGCTCGAGCTCCATTACTTGCCGCAACTCGACATGGCGACCGGCCGCATCGAGAGCGTCGAGGCCCTCTTGCGATGGAACGAGCCCGAGCGGGGATTACTGTTGCCGGCGCAGTTCATGCCGGCGTTGGAAGCGTCGGGCCCGATCGACACCGTCGGGCAGTGGGTGTTGCAACGAGCGATCGAGGACGGCATTCGCTGGCAAGCGCTCGGATTGCCGCCCGTGAGGATTGCAGTGAACGTCGCGCCGGTGCAGGTGAGGCGGCGGGCGTTCGTCGAGCAGTGCCTGCAAGCGCTCGATCGCTGGCGCGTCCGGCAGGGGTATGGCATCGACATGGAAGTCACCGAGACCGCGATCCTCCGCAATGTCGAAGGTGTCAGCGCAAAACTGAAGGAGCTGCGAGCAGCGGGCGTCCGCATCGCATTGGACGATTTCGGCAGCCGCTACAGCTCGCTCGGGCTACTCGAGAAGTTGCCCCTGGATATGATCAAGATCGACTGCTCGGTCATCGCGCGGCTGCATACCGACGCGCGGGCACGCGCCCTGACGGCGAGCATCATCGGGCTCGCATCGTCGCTCGGATTGACCACGGTTGCGGAGGGCGTCGAGCGCGCGGAACAGCTGGCGGCACTGCGCACGTTGAAGTGCCTGCAGTGGCAGGGTTATCTATACACCACGCCGCTTCGCGCCGAAGAACTGGAGACGCTGCTGCGGGCGCCGGGCGCCGCCTGATCGAAAGAACCCCTAGTTTGGCCGTTATGCCGCGCGCGATCTCATCGCACACTTCGTTGGACTTGCCGGTCTATCTAATGAGGGAAGCGATTTCACGCCGCTGTCTGGCACAGTGCGCGTCCTCATCATGGCAAACATCTCCCACACCCGCGCGGCCTCACAATCGGCGTCCGGACTCCCGGCGCAGGGGCTTGCGGCTGCGGTAGGCGCGTTCGGCATCTGGGGCTTGTTCCCTCTGTATCTCAAAGGGCTCACGCACATCTCGGCGCTGCAGATCACGGCACAGCGCATCGCTTGGTCGTGCGTTTTCGTGCTCGCGTGGATGGCACTGCGCGGTGAGCTCGGCAGTCTCCGCGCGGCGCTCGCGCGCAACGGTATATTCGTGCGACTCGCGGCGAGCGCCCTCCTCATCAGCATCAACTGGCTCGCCTTTGCCTGGGCCGTCAACAACGGCCGCGTGCTCGACGCGAGCCTGGGCTACTACATCGGGCCGCTGCTCAACGTCTTGCTCGGAATCGTCGTGCTGAAGGAGCGGCTGAACGGCGCCCAGTGGACGTCGATCGCGATCGCGAGCGCAGCGGTTCTCTATTTGATCGTCGTCGGCGGACACGTTCCGTGGATCGCGCTCACGGTGGCAGCGTCGTTCGGACTGTATGGTTTGATTCGCAAGACCGTGAGCGTCGATGCGTTGCCGGGTCTCGCGGTCGAGACGATCGTGCTTGCGCCGTTCGCGGTCGGCTATCTCGTCTGGTGTCATGCGCAGGGCGTCGGCGCGCTCGGGCACTCGTCGATCGGCGTGGACGCGTTGCTGGTCGGCAGTGGCGTGATCACCGCCGTGCCGCTCTTCTTGTTCGCGTTCGGCGCGCGGCAGATTCCGTACTCGACGATGGGCGTGATTCAGTTCCTCGGGCCGACTCTGCAGCTCGCGTGCGGAGTGCTCGCATTCGGCGAAACCTTCGACTCGGCGCGCGCGATCGGCTTCCTGCTCATCTGGATTGCGCTGCTGATCTACTCCGGCCACGGGCTCTGGCAGGCGCGCGCGCGCCGGCTCGCTGCGGCTTGAGCCGTCAACTCGGCCACAGGTGCCGGTGGCTCATCATGATCTCGCGGAGCGGTCGCGGCTTGCGGCCCGCGATGCGCTCGACATGGTCCGTCAGCACGTCGAAGTAGCCTTCGCGGATCGAGCGACCGAAGGTCACCATGTCGTCGCTCGACCAGGGAATCGGGCCTTCGGGCACGACGTCCGACGCGTGCCGCGGAATGCCGAGCGAGTCGAAGTACGCGAACATCGCCTCATCATCCACGTGGTCGAGCACGATCGGTTTGCCTGCAATCTCACCGGCCATCGTCAGCGCCTGCTCGACCGTCATCAGCTCGGGGCCGGTGATGTCATAGGCGCGGTTCTCGTGCCCTCGTTGCAATAGCACCTCGGTGGCGCAGGCGACGCAGTCCTCGCGCGAGACGAACGCGACGCGACCGCTGCCCGAGTTGTCCGGTCGACGACCCGCCGCCAGCGCACCGGGCACCATCGCGCCGGCAACCGCCTCGGAGTACTGGCTGTCGCGCAGGAATGTCCAGTGCACGCCGCTGCGTTCGAGGTGCTGCTCCGTGGCGCGATGATCCAACTTCACGATCGCCGGATTGTTCGCTTGCGCCGCACCCAGCACGGATGTGTACGCGATGTGGCGAACGCCCGCAGTAGCCGCGGCGTCGATTGCGTTGACGTGTTGCGCGACTCTCGTTCCCACGCGCGCAGTGCTGATGAGTAGCATCTTCGTGCCGTCGGCGAACGCCGTGCGCAGCGACGAGGGGTCATCGAAATCCGCGAAACGGACCTGCGCACCCTTCTGAGCTAAGTCGGCGAGCCGTTCGGGGGTCCGCGTAGTGAGAATGAGCTCGCCGCGGGGCAGCTGCTCGAGCAGACGCGTCGCGGCCGCTCGTCCAAATCCGCCGTTGGCGCCGGTCACGATGAGCATCGACTTCCCCTCGAGCCGGCTCCGGCGAGGCGCGCCACCTTCCAGCGCATGAATGTGCCCTCTGCGCGTTCGCTGATCAGACGATAGCCGGCCTCAGCCGCACAACCCGTGAGCACCACGAAGTCCGCATACGTCGTGATGCCACCGATGATCTCCGTCGCGCTGGGCGCAAACACCTCGCGCGCGAAGCGCACCGAATCTCCGGTGAGCGCAAGGGTGCGGCAGCCCGCAACGAAGTGGCACGCATCAGCGATGTTGAGGTCGACGACCATCAACTGCGGCTCTGTCGCGCTCATTGCCGCTGCATTCAGCGGCGTCTCCAACAGCAACGCCGTGCCGGTAGCGAGGGTGGCTGTCACGAAGTCCCGCCGTGTGCTCATCGGCGCTTCTCCGGCTCGGCAAGGTACTCGGCAATTGCCTGCAGCTCGCGATCGCTCACTTCTCCCCGCGGAATCGCGGGCATGTTGCCGATACCGGCACGTACGACTTGCACGACGAACGTAGTATTCAGGTCGGTGCGCTGAAGAAGCTCGGGCGTTTGCGAGCGCCGCGCGAGCAGTCCTGTCCCCATGCCCGTTTTGTCATGACACATCGAGCACTTCTCGTGATACAGCGCTTTGCCGTCGGGTTGAGGCGCGTCGGCCCATGCGATGGAAGCGCACACGGCGAGCCCAACGATCAGCGCTCTCATGCTTGCCGCCCCTTCTGGTACGCCGTCGGCCACACACCGCTCTTACCCGGCGCGAGAATGCCGGCCGGATCCAGCGCATTCTTCACACGCTCATTCAATCGCAGCAGCGCGTGATCGTTGAAGTCGTACGTTGCCGCGACAGTGTCCATGTAATCGAGGTGCGTGCGGTACTCGCCATACCCGTGGGTCTTCGCATCCGCAATCAACGCGCGCATGAAGGGATCGACACGTTTCATCATCTCCGCGTCGTCCTTGTTGAAAAGAATGGTGTTGATGTTGAGCATGTGCCGCTCGCCGAGCGCGAAGCTCGCTTGATAGTCCATGCCGAGCTCTTTGTAGCGCTGATACGTGCGCCGGAATTGCTCCATCGCGAGCTTGCCCGACTGCGGCAACACCGGCGAAAAGCCCATATGTCCACCGCGACCGCCATGCCAGTTGGCGCTCTGCAAGGGAAAGGTGAGCGGCACGCCGACCCATCCGGACTGCTCCACCGGCTCGCCCCGGCGCCATGAGGTGCGCTTCAGGCTCTGCGGCCCGATCGCCGTCATGGCTTTTTCGAGAATGGCGAACGACTCCCGATTCACGGTCTCGCGACCGTAGATGCGCAGGCTCACGCCCCACCACCCCATGCCGAATTTCTTGCGGATCGCCGCGATCACCTCATCCGAGAGCGCGCCGGGCTGCCGCGTCCATTGATCGCGCGTCGTGACGACGGCGGCCGCGCGCAACCAATTGCCGATCGTCGGCGACTGTTGCAACAACCCTTCCCGCCGCAGCGGCGCCAGCCCATCGATGAGCGGGCCGAGGTCCTCGGGCCGGTCGAATTCGAGGTCGAGGCCCATCACCGACTCCGGCTCGGGCATGAGCCACAGCCCCATTTTCGTGACGATGCCGAAGTTGGATTGGCAGAAGAGCTGATCCCAGCACGGCCCGAAGCCATAGCGGTACAGCTGCCACGTCTTCGAGCTCGCCAGCGCGCCCATGCCCGTGCGGACGATGTCGCCGTCCGCCAAGACCACTTCCATACCGCAGATCTTCGACGCGTGCTCGCCGTACGGTGTGTAGCCGGCGCCTCGATCGAGCGCGTTACCGACCACTGAACCCCAACTATTCCCCGGCACGGACAACCACAGCTTGATGTGGCGCGCCTGCAGGTAATCGTAGAGATCGTAGAAGCCGACGCCGGGCTCGAGCAGCACGGTGCCGTTCTCTTCGTCCACCTCGATGCGCTTCATGCGCGACAGATCGAGCACCAGCGAGCCGGAGAGGCGCGGCGCCGAGCCGCCGTAGCCGAGATTCTTGCCGCGACTGATCGGCCACAGCGGCAGTTTGTGCTCGCTCGCCACGCGCACGATCGCGCGGATCTCCTCGACCGTGACCGGAGCGACGGCGCCGAGCGGCTCATGATGCGCATCGTCGACCGCAAACTTGTCCGCGTAGGTGTGACGATCGAGATCGGCCGTGAAGAGGTGATCGGCGCCGACGATCGTTTCGAGCTGACGCAGCGCTGCACGCGCGCGACTCTCGCTCAGGCCGGGCGGCAGAACTCTATCGGGCATGTGAGGTCCCCTCGATGGCCGGGCATCGTAACACACGTTATGAAGACGCCGTCTCGTCCGCGAGCGCGGTGCTACACTTGCGCGCATCATGCGCAGCCCATCCCGCGTCCAATTCGTCGCCAGCGTGAGCCCCGCCGATGTGCTCGCCCACATCTTGAAGCTCCACAACCGCCTGCTCGCGCCGTTCTCGACGCATCTCGAGAAGCGCCACAAGATCAGCGTGAACGAGTTCCGCGTGCTCATGATGATCGGGCACATCGGCTCCACGGCCTCACACGAGCTCGCGGAGATGACCGGCGTCAATACCATGGCCATCAGCCGCGCCGTGGCCGTGCTGCGGCGACAGCGACGCATCGAAGTCGCGACCGATCCGGACAATCGGCGCCGCAAGACCTTGCGGCTCACGGCCATCGGCCGCGCGCTGTACGAGCAGATGCAGCCGACGGCGGACAAAGTGGCGCGCTACCTGTTCGAAGCGCTGCGCGCCGACGAAATCGTGGCGTTCGACCGCTTCGTCAGGACCGTCACCGAAAAGTTGGAAGCGCGCGATGAAGCCGGCCGCTCGCTCTTCCTCGAACGCACGCGCCCCAACCGCGTATAGGAGCAACGATGAGCGCAATCTATTCCACGATGGACAATCCCCGGCTCGAGTTCGCCATGGAGATTCGCCTGGTGTTTCCGCGCGTGCAGATGATTCCGAACACGCCTGCGGGTGGTCATCGGAGCGCCGTGTACGTCGAGAGCGGCACGTTCGAAGGTCCGAGCTTGCGCGGCAAAGCCGTCCCCAACTCGGGCGGCGACTACGCGTATTTCCGGCCCGACGAGGTCGCCGTCTTCGACGCACGCTACATGCTCGAAGAAGAGGACGGCACGCTCATCCTCCTCAACAACCGCGGATTCCTCTGGGGACGTAAGCCCGACACGATGGAGAAGCTGCGCGACTGGGCTTTCGAAGGCGGCGCGCCCGTACCGCACGAGGAGTATTACCTGCGCGGCAATCCGACCTTCGAATGCAGCGTCGGCAAGCACGACTGGCTCACCAAGCACGTTTTCGTCGGGGTGGGCGAGCGCCGCCCCGAAGGCAATCGCCTGCGTTACTACGCGCTCGTGTGAAGCAACCGCCTTCGGCAGCAGCACGCTCGTGCTCCTGGATTCCCGGATCGAAACACCAGGCTTATCACACCCCGCGCGGTAGAACTTGTCTGCGAGCGCAGGCCTTCTTGGACCAGCGCGCAGTGAGGTCACGCACGGCGGAAGCGATTGCCGCGCGAAACTCACAGGTGTTAGCGTCCCCGGCACATCAAAGGCCCGCCCGTACGAGGCACCCGCCATGGCGAAGTATCCCCATACCGTCGAGTTCACCGCGCTGAACCGCCCCGTGCGGCTCGAAGTGGCCGTGCGCAATCTGGACGTCGAGGGCACGATCCCGCACGAGATCGCCGGCAGCTTCTTTCGCGCCGTCCCCGACCCGGCGCACCCGCCGCTGTTCGACGACGACATCGCCTTGTCCGGTGACGGCATGGTGAGCCGCTTCTTCATCGAGAACGGCCACGTCGACTACGACATTCGTTACGTCCACACCGCGCGCTATCTCGCCGAGCGCGAGGCGCGGCGCGCTCTCTTCGGCAAGTATCGCAATCCGTACACCGATCTGCCGGCAGTGCGCGGCGTCGATCGCACGGTGTCCAACACCACACCCGTGTGGCACGCCGGTCGGCTGTTCATGACGAAGGAAGACGGGCATCCGTACGAAGTGAATCCGCACACGCTCGAGACCGTGGGCTCCTACGACTTCGCCGGCAAGCTGAAATCGCGGACGATGACGGCGCACGTGCGTATCGATCCCCAGACGGGCGAGATGTTCTTCTTCGGCTACGAAGCCGGCGGACTCGCGACGCGCGATGTCGCGTACTGCATCGCCAACGCGCGCGGCGAGCTCGTGTCGGAGCAGTGGTTCCAAGCGCCGTACGTTGCGTCGATGCACGACTTCGTGATTACGGAGAACTGGGTGCTGTTCCCGGTGTATCCGACGACGGCGGATATCGAGCGCTTGAAAGCCGGCGGCGTGCATTGGGCGCATCAACAGGACCTCGAGAGCTGGGTGGGCATCATGCCGCGCTATGGCAAGGTCTCCGAGCTGCGCTGGTTCGAGGGACCGAAGGGCGTCTCGGCATTCCATCTCACGAATGCGTTCGAGGAAGGCCCTCTGATCCACATGGATGCGTGTCTCAGCGACACGAACGGATTCCCCTTCATGCGCGAGGCCGGCGGCATTCATCGCGCGCAGCAAGACCTGCGTGGCGGTCTCACGCGCTGGACGTTCGACATGAGTCGGCCGGGGGACCGGTTCGAAGAAAAGGTCATCGGACCGCCGGGTGATCTGCCACGCATTCGCGACGAGGATCAGGGCCGGCCGTATCGCTACGTGTGGATGCCCAGCATGAATCCCGAAGCCATGGGCCCACCGCTCGCGGGCGGCCCCGTGGGCACGGCGTTCAACTGTCTGCTACGCATCGATCTCGCGACGGGCCGCGTCGATGCGCTCGGACTCGGTCCGGCGATGGCCATCAACGAGCCGGTGCTCGTGCCTTCCGCGCGCGCCGCTCACAACGGCTGGCTGCTGATGGTCATCGATCGACAAGTCGGCGATGACTACCAGAGCGAGCTGTGGGTCGTCGACGCCGACGACATCGGCGCCGGACCGGTCGCGAAAATCGCCGTGCCCGTGCCGTTGCGTCCGCAAGTGCACGGCTGGTGGGTGTCGGCAGCGGAGCTCGCGAAGTCCGTGCACGCGAAGAGCTGATCCGTCGGCGCTCACTGAATCGGCGGAGTCGGCGCTTCCGGCGGCGGCTTCGCGCCGGTCAACAACTCGCGCTGCACGTCATCGAGCGAGGTATGGCGCACATCCTTGCCATGAACCACATAAATGACGTACTCGCAGATGTTCTTCGCGTGATCGCCGATTCGCTCGAGCGCCCGCACCACCCATAGCAGATCGAGCGTGCGCCGGATCGCCCGCGCATCTTCCATCATGAAGGTGATGCATTGCCGTTGAATCGCCTCGTATTCCTCGTCGACGAGGCGGTCCCGGCGCGCCACTTCGACGGCCGCATCGGCATCCATGCGCGCGAGCGCGTCCAGCGCGTCGTGAACCATCTCCGCAACTACGCGGCCGAGATGCTTGATTTCGCGGTACTTGTCGGCCGGACGCTCCATCGTCGCAAGCCGTGAGGCGATGTAGCCGACCTTCTCGCCCTCGTCACCGATGCGCTCGAGGTCCGTGATCGTTTTGATGACGGCGAGAATGACGCGCAGATCGCCCGCCGTCGGGGCGCGGATCGCGAGGAGCCGGCTGCAGTCCTCGTCGATCGAGACCTCCATGTCGTTGACTTTGTAGTCGTCCATGGCTACGGCTTCACCGAGGGCGCTGTCGCCGTCGATGAGCGCGCGCACGGCTTTCTGCAGCTGTTGCTCGACGAAGCCGCCCATCGCGAGGACGCGCGTGCGCAGCCGATCGAGATCGTCGTTGTAGCGGCGCGAGATGTGGTGGCCGAGATCCGCCGTTTCCATGGGTTGAAATGCCCCAATGTGATCCGGCGCGGGAGCATGCCCCTCCAGTATGTCGAGCGCGTGACATCGAGGCCGCTACGAGGACGAAAATTGGGTAGCGCACGAGGCAATGCTCGGTCACAATCGCCGCGCTTCGAGCATCGGCCGACGAACCCGGTCGGCGGCCGCAAAAACAGCTCCTACGATGCCCCGAGGACCCGTCATGACTGATGCCGCACCCCGCGCAGCTTCATCTGCGCAGCGTCCCTATCCTGCTCGGTCCAAGATGCTCGACGTATACGCCGGCGATATTGCGGGAATGCTCGTGGAAGGTCGGCAAGAAAGCGCGGAGCGCGCCGCGCTCGCGATTCCTCACATCGCGGTTGCGCTTGCGGACGGCAGCCTGCACAGCTCGTGCACGGGCTATTTGGACTGGTGTCGCAAGTGGGTCCAACCGGAATTCGACACCGGTGTTTATCAGGACTGGTGTAGCCGAAGCAGCGAATGCGAGCACGGCGGGAACGGCGTGCCGTTCGCCGCGCTTCGCTCGTTGCGCTTGCGCAGATGGGCGCGCGAAGTGCCCACGCCGAATGTGGGATCGGAATCGGAAGCGGCACCGAAGCCGAGCACCCCGCGCGGCGTCACGTGCGCACTGCTCGGCGCGGCGTTTCGCTGGTATGAGCAGGAAGGCCGCTATCAGACGGTGGTGCAGACCAACCTGGCGCGCCTCGGCGTACTGCGCTGAGCAGCAACGCTGCTCGATATGGGCGCGCTATTGGGCGCGCCATTAGAATAGCGACGTGAACCCGTTGGTCGTCATGGCGCTCGAAATCGAATCGCAAGGGCTGTTCGAGCGCGCCGGCATTCCCGTTCTGTTCACGGGAGTCGGCAAGATCAATGCCGCGCACACGCTCTCGCGCAAGCTCACCGAGCATCGTCTCGCGCATGGCGCGATTCCCGCCGTCGTGAACTTCGGCACGGCGGGGAGCCACACGCTTCCGACCGGCTCGCTCGTCGCGTGCCGCTCGTTCGTCCAACGCGACATGGACGTCACCGCGCTGGGATTTGGTTTGGGAACCACGCCCTTCGACAGTGTGCCGGCGCTGATAGAATTTCCCATCACACTCCCGGCGCTAACGCACTACGTGTGCAGCAGTGCCGACTCGTTCGAGACACGCCGCGAGCTGGCTTGCGACGTGTTGGACATGGAGGCGTATGCGCTAGCGAAGGTGTGTTGGCTCGAGCAGACGCAGTTCACTTGCGTCAAATACATCACCGATGGCGCCGATCACACCGCCGCGGACGATTGGCAGGCGAACCTGCCCCAGGCCGCGGCCGAGTTCCTCCGAATTTGTCGAGCCCTTTGAGGAATCGACGGTTTGCAGATACGCTTAGCGCGTGCCTTGCTTCGTCCACCGCCGCATCATCGTGTTCTTCGTCCTGCTCTGCCAGATCTTGACGGCGAGCCTCGTGCACGTGCCGATGGCGGAAGCGGCGCAGTCTCCGCCTGCCGCTGTGGCATCCGAGCATTGCCACGACAACGCGTCCGCCGATGCCAACCATGCAGATGGCGCGCACGCAAAGCATGCCACCTCCGGCGCCCGCCATCCGGCATCCGGTCCGGCTCATCACTGTAAGTCCGGCTTCTGCACTTGCGTGTGCTCGAGCGCGCCGGCCGCGTTGCCCGACGCATCGGCTACCGCTTCGCCATCGGTGTCGCATCCTCCGCTGCTCGTGATCGATCGTGTCGCGCTCGCGCCCGTACGCGCCACTGTCGTCTTCCGCCCGCCCATCTGAGTCGCTCGTCGCCTGCACTTTGACTCTGGACTGCCGTCCAGACCCTCGGCATCGACTACGGATGACTGCTGATGTTTCGTTCGCGTTTGACCGCGCCGCCGCTCTCGCGCCGGCGCTTCGTACAAGGCCTCGCCGGTGGCGCGCTGCTGCTCTCCTCGGCTCGTAATTTTTCTTGGGGTGCGGATGAGCGCAGCAGCGCCGTGCTCACCGGTCCCGATTTCGATCTGACCCTCGCCGAAACGCCGGTGAACTACACCGGCCGGCCGCGTATTGCCACGGCCGTGAACGCTCGAGTTCCCGGCCCGCTGTTACGCATGCGACAGGGTGATCTCGTCACGATTCGTGTGACCAATCGCCTGCCGGCGCGCAGCTCGATTCACTGGCACGGGTTCATCCTGCCGGCCGACATGGACGGGGTGCCCGGCCTGAGTTACCCCGGCATCCCCGCGGGCACGACGTTCACCTATCGCTTCAAAGTGAATCAGTCCGGCACGTACTGGTATCACGCGCACTCGGGCTTTCAGGAGCAGACCGGGCTGTACGGCCCGATCGTCATCGAGCGCGCCGGCGGTGAGCGGCACGCGAGCGATCGCGAGCACGTGATCCTGATCTCCGATTGGACGGACCAAGATCCCGAGCACATCTATGCGACGCTCAAACGGCAGAGCGATTACTACAACTACAACAAGCGGACGGTCGGCGATTTCTTCGCGGACGCGCGCGCGCAAGGCGTGAAGGAAACAGTTGCCGATCGACGGATGTGGGGCCAAATGCGCATGAGCCCGACCGACTTGGCCGACGTCAACGGCACGACCTACACCTACTTGATGAACGGCACGGCGCCGAGCGGCAACTGGACGGCGTTGTTCCGGCGCGGCGAGCGCGTGCGACTGCGGCTGATCAACGGCTCTTCGATGAGCTTCTTCGATGTGCGCATTCCGGGCTTGACGCTCACGGTCGTCGCGGCGGACGGGCAGGACGTCGAGCCGGTCACTGTCGATGAGCTGCGCATCGGTACGGCGGAGGTGTTCGATGTGATCGTCGAGCCGAAGGACGATCGGGCGTACACGATCTTTGCGCAGTCGATGGATCGGTCGGGTTATGCGCGCGGCACGCTCGCGCCGCGGCCTGGCATGAGTGCAGAGGTGCCGCCGCTCGATCCGCCGCAGTTGCTCACGATGAGTGACATGGGGATGGCGCACGGTGGGCACCATTCGGGCGCGCAGCCGCCACATAGCCCGGCCGAATCCGGCCCGACCGTCGACACGATCGCCATGCAGACCTCGGCTCGCCTCGACGATCCCGGCCCCGGCTTGCGCAACAATGGCCGCCGCGTCCTCACCTACGCGGACCTGCACACTCTCGGCGGCCCCATCGATCGGCGCGGCGCCGGCCGCGAGATCGAGCTGCATCTCACCGGCCACATGGAGCGGTTCATCTGGTCCTTCAACGGTCAGAAGTTCTCCGAATCCGAGCCGCTGCGCTTCGCTCACGGCGAGCGCCTGCGCATCGTGCTCGTGAACGATTCGATGATGACGCATCCGATCCATCTCCATGGCATGTGGAGCGAGATCGAAGCGGAGGACGGCACGTTCCTCGTTCGCAAGCACACGGTGAGCGTGCTGCCTGCGCAGCGCCTGAGCTACCTCGTCACTGCAGATGCGCTCGGCCGATGGGCGTATCACTGTCATCTCGCATATCACATGGAAGCGGGCATGTTCCGCGAAGTCGTGGTTGCGCATGACGGCGCGCAGATGCAGGGGCACCACTCATGAACGCCGCATCACGATTCGCGGTCGCAGCCGCACTGTGTTGGACGGGATCGCTGCAGGCCCAGCAGCACGATCAGCATCACGAGCAGGGTCATCAACCTCCAGAGAGCGCCGACACTACGCAGCGCGATGCGCCCACGCAAAGCGAATCCGAGCACGTGCCTCCCGATCCACCCTCGAGCGAGCTCGGCCACATGACCTACCGCTCGATGGTCGACATGATGGACATGGACGACAAGGCCCCCATCGGCAAAGTGTTGCTCGATCAACTGGACTGGCGCGACGCCGACGGCGCCACTGCGTTCGCGTGGGATGTCCAGGCCTATTACGGCACCGACTACGACAAGCTCTGGTTGAAAACGGAAGGCGAGCGAGCTTCCGGAACGACCGCAGATGCGCGCCTCGAAGTGCTGTGGGATCGCATCGTCGGCCGCTGGTGGAGCACACAAGCCGGCGTTCGGCACGACTTCGGCGAAGGCCCCTCGCGTGAGTGGCTCGCACTGGGCGTGCAAGGGCTCGCCCCCTACTTCTTCGAGCTCGAAGCCACTGCGTACCTCGGCGACGCCGGCCGCACGGCCGCACGCCTCGAGGCGGACTACGAGTTGCTCTTCACCCAGCAGCTGATCCTGACGCCGCAGATCGAGCTCAATCTCTATGGCAAGGACGACCCGGAGAGGCGGATCATGTCGGGCCTTTCCGATGCGGAAATCTCTCTGCGCTTGCGCTACGAGATTCGCCGCGAGATTGCGCCGTACATCGGCGTCGCTTGGGTCCATCGATTCGGCAGGACGGCAGACCTCTTCCGCGCGGCGGGTGAAGACGCCAGCGACGTCGAGGCGCTCGCCGGAATTCGCATTTGGTTCTAACGCTCGGGAGATCACCATGAAGATGTCGAAATGGTTCGTAGGCACTTTCCTCGCTTCGCTGGCTGCAGTCGCTCAGGCGCATACGCATTTGAAAGACGCGACGCCTGCGGAAGGCAGCACGGTGAAAGCCTCGCCCGAGAGCATCACGCTGACGTTCTCGGAAGCGGCGCGTCTCACGGCGCTGACGATCCAAAAGGAAGGTGGAGAGGAGCAGAAAGTCGCGCAGTTGCCGGCGGAATCCGCGGCGAAGATCACCGTACCGGCCCCGAAACTTGCGCCGGGCAAATACATCGTGAGCTGGCGCGTGGTGAGCGGCGACAGCCACATCATGTCGGGCAAGCTGCACTTCACGGTTGCAGGCTGAGCGGATGCCCGGATTCGGCAATCCGTGCCGGGCTTCGCATGCGGCGCACGGTGAAGGTGCGGCTATCTATACCTGCCCGATGCACCCGCAGATTCGGCAAGTCGGCCCCGGTACGTGCCCTATCTGCGGCATGACACTCGAGCCGGTGATGCCCACGGTTGTCGAAGACGATAGTGAGTTGCGATCCGTCACGCGCCACCTCCGGATTTCCGCCGCGCTGAGCGTGCCGGTGGTCGTGATCGCGATGGTTCCGCATCTTCTCGATCTGTATCCGTCGTTCGGAATCGCTCGATTCCTACGCACAGTGGAGCTGCTCCTCACGTTGCCCGTGGTCGCGTGGGCAGGCGCCGACTACTACCGTCGGGGCTGGCTCGGCATCGTCAATCGGTCGCCCAACATGTACACGTTGATCGGCCTCGGTGTTCTCGTCGCCTATCTCTACAGCCTGTTTGCGACCTTCGCGCCGAGCGCCTTCCCTGCCGAGATGCGCGATGAGCACGGCATGGTGGGCGTGTACTTCGAAGTGGCCGCGGTCGTCGTAACGCTCGTGCTGCTCGGCGAGCGGCTCGAGCTCGCTGCACGCGGTCGAACCAGTCAGGCGATCAAGCAGCTTCTCAATCTCGCGCCCAAGACGGCACGCCGCGTGCGAGCCGATGGCACCGACGAGGACGTCCCGCTCGAAAGCGTCGCCGTCGGGGATCACGTGCGCGTGCGCCCGGGCGAGAAAGTGCCGGTCGACGGGCGCATCTTCGAAGGCCGGTCCACGTTCGACGAGTCGATGCTCACGGGCGAGCCGTTGCCGGTGGACAAGGGCTCCGGCGATCGCGTCGTCGGTGCCACGATCAATCAAACGGGCTCCGTCGTGATCGTTGCCGAACGCGTCGGAGCGGATAGCCTGCTCTCGCAGATCGTTGCGCTCGTCGCTCAGGCGCAGCGCAGTCGCGCGCCGCTGCAACGTCTCGCGGATGCGGTGGCGGGATGGTTCGTGCCCGGGGTGATCGCGATCGCGGCTCTCACGTTCGCAATCTGGTGGTTCGTCGGCCCCGAGCCGCGAGCCGCGTACGCCTTGGTCAATGCGGTGGCGGTGCTGATCATCGCGTGTCCTTGCGCGCTCGGTCTCGCGACGCCGATCTCGATCATGGTCGCCAGCGGGCGCGGCGCGCAGCTGGGCGTGCTGTTTCGAGATGCGCAGGCGATCGAGTCGTTGCGAGAGATCGACACGCTGGTCATCGACAAGACCGGCACGCTGACCGTCGGCCGGCCCGCGCTCCATCGCGTGCTCGCCGCTGGAGCGTGGAAAGAAGACGAGCTGCTGGCGTTGGCGGCGGGACTCGAGCGTTCGAGCGAACATCCGCTGGCTCGCGCCGTCGTCGACGCCGCGCAGTCGCGCGGTCTACAGCCCGCCGAAGTGGGCAACTTCCAGTCGCTCACGGGGCGCGGCGTGAGCGGCGAGCACCGGGCAAAAACGATCGCTCTCGGCAATGCCGCGCTGATGAACGAAGTCGGCGCATCGATCGCGCCCATTCAGAAGGATGTCGACGAGCTGCGTAGCAGTGGCCGAACCGTCATGTTCATCGCGGTGGACGGCGCGCTCGCCGGCGCCATCGCAGTTGGCGATCCCATCAAAGAGAGCACGCCGGCCGCGCTCGACGCGCTGCGCGCCGAAGGACTGCGCATCGTCATGTTGACTGGCGACTCGCGTGGCACCGCCGCAGCCGTGGCGAAGACGCTGCGCATCGATGAAGTCATCGCCGAAGTGCGACCCGTCGACAAGTCCATGGCGATCGAACGGCTCGTGAAGGAGGGTCGGCGCGTCGCCATGGCCGGCGACGGCATCAACGATGCCCCCGCCCTTGCACGCGCACACGTCGGCATCGCGATGGGCACGGGCACCGACGTCGCGATGGAGAGCGCGCAAATCACGCTCGTGAAAGGCGACCTCAACGGCATCGCGCGCGCGCGACACCTGAGTCGCGCGACCGTGCGCAACATCTGGCAGAACCTCGGATTCGCGTTTGGGTATAACGCGCTGGGCATCCCGATTGCCGCGGGCGTGCTCTATCCGGCGACCGGGCTATTGCTGAGTCCGTTGATCGCCGCCCTCGCGATGAGCTTCTCCTCGGTCTCCGTCATCGGTAACGCCTTGCGGCTGCGACGCGCGGCACTCTAGGCGACGCCGCGCCGGAATGTAGGTTGCTGCTCGCGCGCCACTTCGCGCCGCCACCACTCAGCCGCGCTGACCTACGTCGGTTCCGAGACGAACGGCACGTATGTCTCTTCGTGGACGATCAGTAGCGATTGGTTTCGGCCGGTATGACCGTCCAACCGCACGATGCCAAATCACCTCTTGCGCGCACCCGCCGCCTGGATGGCGGCGAGCGTTTTCGTATGCGCGTCGTGTCATGCCCGCGATCTCGACGGACGCGCCGTGCTCGAAGACTCGAAGCTCTTCTTCACCGCCCCGCTCCGCTGGGACGCGCGCGACTGGACCTACTTCGGCGCGACCCTCGTCGCCGTCGCAGCCGCGCACGAGTACGACGACAACGTGCGCTCCCATTTCGGCACAACCCTCGTCACCACCAGCAACGAAGACCCGCATAGCAGTCGCGACTGGGCGCCTGCGGCCGCAATGGTCGGGCTGACGTGGGCGTACGCAACGCTCATCGACAACTCGAGCGGCTACGAAGAAGGCAAGGCAATGCTCGAGGCGGCGGCATTCAGCGCCGTCACGACGGAGGTGTTCAAAGCTGCCGCCGGCCGCAAGCGCCCGAACGAGACTGCGAACGTCGACGATTGGCGCAATGGCGGCAGCGCCTTTCCCTCTTCGCACGCGAGCATCACGTTCGCGATCGGCACCGTGCTCGCCGAATCCGGCAACGACGAATTCCGCTGGGTCCGGCGCGCGCTCGGCTACGGTCTCGCGAGCGCGGTCGCCTATTCCCGCGTGCGGGACGGCGCGCACTGGCTATCGGACACTGTCGCCGCCGCCTCGCTCGGTATCGCGACCGGGCGCTTCGTGACGCATCGTGCGGAGGAGCGCGAAGTGCGCTATTCGCTGAGCCTGCAGCCGTTGGACGGTGGGGCGATGCTTACCTACACCTATCGGCCGCCATGATTGGAGCGCAGGACGGTAGCGGCCCACGACGCGGCTGACGCAACGCCGCGGGCCACCCCGAATTCCTGCGCTACTTCCCGCTTTCTACCGGCGTCGTCGACGTGGCAACGACTTGCCAGGTGCCGCCGACCCGCGACCACACGTGCAGGCTGTAGTGCGCATCAGTGCCCTTCGTACTGTGCGTCATGATCGCCGTGTCCGGATTGATGAACGTTACCTTGTAATCGCCCGGCTCATACCGGGTGCCCGCCGGCTCGGGCTTCATATCGGCGAGCTCACCCTGCTTTCCCCTTACGCCGCTCTCGGTGACCGAGACGAGCTTTTCGGCCAGTAGCTTCGCGGCCGCAGCCGTATCACCCTTGACGCCGGATTCGCCCCACTTCTTGTCCAGGGCGATGAGCGCGTCCGTGTCGTCGGCGGCTTGCGCCGATGCGAACGCGGTGAACATGATCAGAAGCGTCGCTGCCGCGACAATCGTGCGTTTCATGTTGGTGCTCCCCTGACTCGTTATTGAGACGCACCAGTATAGTGACCGCGCCCGCCCGGCGCCGACTGTTAATCAGCCGGAGTGGCGCACTCCAGCGTCGACCTTCACCCGATTGTGGATGTCTTCGATGCCTGGAATCGCCTGGATGACGTCCTCCATCTCGTGCTTCATGTGCCGCGTCGGCACCCTGCCGGTGAGCGTGGCCACTCCTCGGTGCACCTCGACGCTCACGTCGCTGGAATCGATGGCCGGATCGGTGAGCAGGCGCAGGTAGATGTCTTCGAGCACGCGCTCGTCCGAGCGTCGATAGTTTTTCGGTCCACGAGGCACGAGCGCCGGCCGCGGTCTGAACGTCCTGAACCCCGCGGGGTCGGCCCAATCCCGCGCGTCGTACCACCCGGCGCCGACGCGGGCCCCGTGTTCGGCCCGCAAGCGCTCGCGTTCGGCCAGAGCGTTGCGACGGCGCGGCCACGACCGGGCCGTTCGCAGCTCGAACTCGCGTTGCAGCTCGCCGAAGGGGCCGCGCTCGCGACGGAAGTCGCCGCCGCCGAATTCGTCGGAATGCTCGAACGGCCCCGCCCCGTACCGGCCACCGCCATATTGCTGATCGCCGATCTCGTCGAGGCCGGCGTCGCCTTTGAAGCCGGCATAATCGTAGTCGTAGTCGTTTTGGAGATCCGGGTCGAAATCGGCGCTCGAATAGCGGCCGCCGCCGCCGTAGCCGGGCCCCCACGAGTCGCGCGCTTGCGCGTCGTAGTCGGCCATCGCGGGATCGGCGCTCGAGCCGCCGTACGCGAGCTCGTCGTCCTGGGCCCAGGGATCGGGGTCGAGCGGCTGCTCCGGCTCGTACGCAATCGGGCTGGGCACGCGTCTGCGGTCGTTCATGTCTCGCTTCCTTCGGGGTCGTGCCGCTGCATGAGGCTTCTGAGCTCGATGATGAGACCGTCGTCTTCGAACGCGAGCAGCGTCGCGCCCTCGTAATCGGCCTCGCGGCCATCGCGATTGGTGGCGTGCGTCTGCCAGAAGATCGCCGCGCATCGATCGTTCGTCGTGATCTCGTAGATATCCGTATGCGCGCTCGGGAAGGACGCGCGGTACTGCACCCAATAGCGCCGGGCGCCGCGCTCGCCGGTGAGCTCCGAGGTGCTTCGGCTAGAGGTGAGGCGCGCCATCGGGCTGAACAGCTGGACCATTTCCAGGAGCGCAGCTTCTCCGCCGTGCCGTTCCAACGAATCGAGCGCGACGACGAATCGCTGGGCCAACTCGCCGGTCATCAAAGACATGGTCAGCGCTCCTTTCGTTCGTCACCGCATCCCCACATTCCAGCAAGCGAGGTGCCGGTTGGCGGCGAGCGAGCGCAGCGTGATCGCATCGGACGCTCGTTATCGATTCGCAGGAACATGGCTTGCTGCGCGCCCGGCACCCACTTGCCCGCTTCAGAGACGTGACCGATCGCGCGCCGATGGACGACGAAGACACCATCGAGCTCCAGCTCACCCCCGAACAACTCGCGGCGCTGATGCATGCCGCCGTTCCGGAGCCGCCGGCGAGCCCGCCGCTCGTACTCATACCGGTCCGCACTTCGCCGCCGCCTCCTGCGCGCCGGCAACTGTTCGACATCCAGCTGCGCGCGATGCGCGTTCCGGCGATCCTGACCATCGCGGTGTTCGCGGTCTCACTGAGTGGCATGAAGTACGTCGCGGTGAGTCGCGAGCAAGAAGCCCCTCTCGCACCTCCACCGCGCGCCGCCGCCGTGCCCCCGCCGGCCGCGCCGCCACCCCCCATCGCGGCGAGCAACGCCGCGCCCGTTCACTTCACCAATCCATTCGACCGCTCCGAAGTGTTCGACTTCCCGCCCGGCACGAGCGAGGCGGACGCGCGCGCGGCTGTCGCCGAGTTGCTCCTCGAGCGAGCGCGCACGCGCCGCGCCACATTGCGCTGATTTAATCTGCGGTCACTCCTCAGAGCTTTCGCTCGCGCTCGAATGTGAGACACCTTTTATGAGACGATACGTCTCACATAGGGCCATTCCGGCACTCAACAAACACAAGGGGAGATGGCCATGCGACCTTCGCGCGCCTTTCGCTCTCTACTTTCGGTTCTGTTTCTGATCGCGGCGCTGTTGGTGGTGCTGAGTATCTCCAACCGCGCCGACAGCGCGCCGGCGAGCACCGACCGCACGACGTTGGCGGGAAGCATTCCGTCCTGGGCCAACAGCAAGAACTTGCAGAGTGCCGCCGATCCGACGACGAGCGTCGGCTTTCGCGTCTATCTCGGCTGGACCGATCCGAACGGCGCGGCGGCACTCGCGCGCGCTGTTTCCGATCCGCGCAACGCGTCTTATGGAAAATTCCTGACGCCGAATCAGTTTCGCGCGCGCTTCGCGCCATCGGCCTCGGACACCGCGAAAGTGCAGAACTGGCTGAAGAGTCAGGGTTTCGACGTGCAGTACACGCCGCGGAACAACCACTACATCTCGGCCGAAGGGACCCTGGCGCAGGCGCAGGCCGCATTCGGCGCGCAGTTCGGCGTGTTCAAGGTGCGCGGTCAGGCGCTGCGCGCGCCGATGAGCGAGCTGTCGATCCCGAGCTCGATCGCCGGCACGGTGCAAGCGATCGTCGGTCTCGATCAGAGCTATCAGTTCGTTCAGACCTATCACAGGACCGATAAGAACGCGCCGCCCGCGGGTGGCTTCCGGAACGCGCCGCCGCTGTCGGCGTTCTGGGCACAGCTGCTCTCGCCGTATGCGTTTCCGACCGGGTTCACCGACCTCGCGTTGCCGAGCGTGCCCTGGACGGTGAAGGGCTACACGCCGGATCAGATCAAAGGGGCCTACGGTATCTCGGGGTATGACGGCGCCGGACAAACCGTCGCGATCATCGATGCCTACGCGTCGCCCACGATTCTGCAAGACGTGAATCAGTGGTCGATCAACCGCGGCCTGCCGACGATGAATCCGTCGCAGCTCGTGCAAGTCGTGCCGCCGGGCGTTTACAAGCGACCCGAGAACCCGCAGCAGGATCCGCAGGGCTGGTACGGCGAGGAGACGCTCGATGTCGAGGCGGTGCACGGCATGGCGCCCGCCGCGAAGATTGTCTACGTCGGCGCGCCCAACAATAGGCAGGACCTCGATGCCGCGCTCAATCACGTCGTCGATCAGGGTCTGGCGCAGATCGTCACGAACTCGTACGGCTTCTCGACCACCGAGCTCTTGCCGCCGGGATACGTGAAGCCGGTGGAAGACACGCTGATCCAGGCGGCCGTCGAAGGCATCGGTGTGTACTTCTCGTCGGGCGACAACGGCGACGAATCGAGCACTTTCGGCTTCGCGACGACCGACTGGCCCGCCTCGAGCCCGTGGGTCACGGCGGTCGGCGGCACGAGTCTCGGCGTCGGCGCGGGTAACACGCGCGTCGTCGAAACCGGCTGGGGTACCAGCGACTATGCGTGCAGCGGCACGCCGGTCTGTACCCGAGCGGGATGGCTGTACGGCGCGGGCGGCGGCGTCAGCGTCGTATTCGACGAGCCGGCGTATCAAGTGGCCGGAGGCCTGTCGCTCAGCGGCCGCGGCGTGCCCGATGTCGCCGCGCTCGCCGATCCGCAAACGGGCATGCTCGTCGGCCAAACGCAGGCGTTCCCCGAGGGCAACTCCTACGACGAATATCGAATCGGCGGCACCAGCCTCGCGAGCCCCATTTTCGCCGGCATCATGGCGCTCGCCGATCAGAAGGCGGGGCATCCGCACGGCTTCGCCAATCCGTTGTTCTACGCCAATCCGGCTGCGTTCAACGATATCCGCTCGGTGAAGACCGCGGTCGCACGCCGCAATTTCAACAACGGCGTCGATGCGAGCGCCGGGACCAGTGACCGCCTGCGCACCTTCGACGACTACTCCGGCTCGACTTCACAGCACACGAACACCGGCTGGGACAACGTCACCGGCTTGGGAACACCGAACGCCTCGTTCCTCGATCTGATCGGGCGCTGACCGCGCCCGACGGACCGGTCCACGGTTCCGAGTTTCAACGCGAACAATCCTGCGCGGACCTCTCCCGGCTCATTCCGAGCCGGGATTCCGCGCTTTCTAACAAAAGGAGAAGCGCATGTTGAATCCATCGAGAGTCCTGTCCATGGCGACGATGGCCAGTGCGATCACGCTACTGGCCGGAGCGGCGACGGCGGAAGACTCCGCCACACAGCACGGCAATGCGGGCTCGGGCAGTGCCTGCTTCGGTTTGCCGAGTCACGACGCGCTGGAGAGCGCGCTCGAGGCGGCGCAAGCGCAATCCAACGGCGGCTTCGGCCTCCACATGTGGGCATCCGTCGTGAACCGCGACGGCATCGTGTGTGCCGTCGCGTTCACCGGGTCGAATCGGGGCAGTCAGTGGCCGGGTAGCCGCGTGATCTCGGCGCAGAAAGCGAACACGGCGAATGCGTTCAGCCTGCCGGGTCTCGCGCTCTCGACCGCGAATCTCTGGGCCGCCGTCCAGCCGGGCGGGTCGCTCTATGGTCTCCAGCACAGCAACCCGGTGAACACCGAGGTCGCGTACGAGGGGCCGGCGTCCAACTTCGGTCAAGCGAACGACCCGATGGTCGGCGGACGCATCGGCGGCGTGAACGTGTTCGGCGGCGGGCTCGCGCTCTACAACGCGAAGAAGCAGCTGGTGGGCGCCGTCGGCGTGAGCGGCGACACGTCATGCGCGGATCACAACATCGCGTGGCGCACTCGGCATACCCTGAATCTCGACTGGGTGCCTGCCGGCGTGAGCGCAAAGAACGACGACAACATCAACTACCAAGGCATCGTGGCGGTGCCGAGCGTGCCGAACGACTTCTCGCACCCGATCTGCAAGATCGGCGGCGTCGACGGCGTGTCGGCGATCAGCGCGGCTCTGCCGCCCATCCGCAAGTAGCGGCCGTGGGAGCCCGCCCGCACGAGCGGGCTCCCGCTGCTATTCGCGCAGCGCGCGCACGCACTGCCTGACGATGCCCGGCCCGCGATAAACCATGCCGGTGTAGAGCTGCACCAAGTCCGCGCCGGCGCGACGCATGGCCAGCGCGGTCGCCGGCGAGTCGATGCCGCCGACGCCGATGAGCGGATACGCCGGGCCCAGCAAACGCCGCAGCTGCGCGACGATGCCGAGCGAGAGCGCATGCAGCGGCACGCCACTCAATCCACCTGTCTGCTGCGGATCGTTCGCGCCGAGCGCATCGCGCGTCACGGTCGTGTTGGTCGCGATGATTCCGTCGAGGGACACCCGCTTCGCGACTTGCGCAAGCGACCCGAGCGAAGTCGCGTCGAGATCGGGCGAAACCTTCAGTAACAACGGCAAGCGGCGCGTGCCGCCCCGCAGCAGCGCGTCGCGCTCGGTGAGCAACGCGGTGACGAACGGTTCGAGGCGTTCGGGCGCATGCAGATCGCGCAACGATGCCGTGTTCGGCGACGAAATGTTGACGGCGATGTAATCCGCAAAGATGTGGAGCGAGCGCAGGCAGCTCACGTAGTCGTCGATGGCTCGGTCGAGCGGCGTGTCCGCATTCTTGCCGATGTTGATGCCGAGGATGCCGCGATACCGGGAACGCTGTCGTAGCCGAGCGGCCACCGCACTCGCCCCTTCGCTGGGAAAGCCCATGCGATTGATGAGCGCACGATTCTGCGGCAGCCGGAAGATGCGTGGGCGCGGCTGGCCGGGTTGAGGACGCGGCGTGACAGTGCCGATCTCGACGAAGCCGAAACCGAGGCGGCCCAGGCCTTCGATGGCCTCGGCGTTCTTGTCGAACCCTGCGGCGAGGCCGACGCGGTTCGGAAAGTGCAAGCCCATGAGGTCGACGGCGGCGCCGCGGACGTGCGGGCCGGGGAGATGTCCGGCGACGCGCAGAGCGTCCAGCGTGAGGCGATGGGCGCGCTCGGGATCGAGCGCGAAGAGAATCGGGCGAACGGTCGGATACAGCATCGGTACATTGTATAGGTAAGTTCCTACCTGGTTGGCCGGCGCCTCTTGCTCGCGTAGCCTTTGCTCCATCTATGCGAGTGCTCCTCGTCGAAGACGACACCATGATCGCGCAAGGCCTGCAGACAGCGTTGCGCCAAGACGCCTACGTCGTCGACTGGATCCGCGACGGCCGCAGCGCCGACGAAGCGCTGCGCACCTCGAAGTTCGACGTGGTGCTGCTCGATCTCGGCCTACCGGGCCGCGACGGGCTCGAAGTGCTGCGGAACCTGCGTGCGCGCGCCGACGCCACTCCCGTGATCATCCTGACGGCGCGCGACGAGGTGCGCGATCGCATTGCCGGCCTCGACGCCGGCGCCGACGACTACCTCGTCAAGCCGTTCGACCTCGACGAGCTGGCCGCGCGGATGCGCTCGGTTCTGCGCCGCGCGGCGGGCCGCAGCGATCCGTGCATCGAGCACCGGGGCCTCCGGCTGAATCCCATCACGCACTCCGTCGAGCGCGATGGCGTTCCCGTGCAGCTCTCGGCGCACGAGTACGCGGTGCTCGAAGCGCTGCTACAGCGGCCCGGCGCGGTGCTGTCGCGTGCGCAGCTCGAAGACCGTTTGTACGGGTACGACGCGCAAGTGGAGAGCAATGCCGTCGAGGTGTATATCCACGGCTTGCGCCGTAAACTCGGGAGCGATGCGATTCGCACGCTGCGCGGAGTCGGTTACTTCGTCCCGAAATAAGAACTAGATGACCTCCATTCGCGCCCGGCTCTTGATTGCGCTGCTGGCTTTGACGACGTCCGTGTCGTTGCTCGCCGGCGTGCTCACGTATCGGCAAGTCTTGTCCGAGACCGACATTCTCTTCGACTATCAGCTGCGGCAGATGGCGCTGTCGCTGCGCAGCCAGGTCTCATTGGCGCCGCGGATCGAGTTGCCGCCGGCGCAGAACGACACGGATTTCGTCGTACAGATTTGGGATCTGTTCGGCACGCGGGTCTATCTCTCGCGCCCGGGCCTGCCCACTCTCAACCGTGTGGTGCTCGGCTATGCCGATCTCGATCTGCAGGGCGAACGCTGGCGCGCGTATGGACTGCAGACCATCGACGGCGTCATTCAGATCGCGCAGCCGACTCGGGTGCGCGAAGCGCTCGCGCGCTCGAGCGCGCTGCGCGTCGTGATCCCTCTGTTGCTGCTCATTCCGATACTGGGAACCGCGATCGCTTGGGTCGTGCGCAACGCGCTGCTGCCCTTGCGGCGGACGGCTGCGGAAGTGCAACAGCGAGACGTCAGCAGCTTGGAGCCGTTGGCGGTCGAACGCTTGCCGACCGAAGTGGTGCCGCTCATCGATGAGCTCAATCGACTTCTGGCGCGCGTCGATAGCGCGTTTGCGACTCAGCGAGCCTTCATCGCGGACGCCGCTCACGAGCTGCGCTCACCGCTCACGGCCGTGCGATTGCAGTTGCAGCTCTTGGATCGTGCGACGGACGATGCCGCACGTGCGGACGCGCGGGCCAATCTCGGCGCTGCGGTGGAGCGCGCGACGCATCTGATCGAGCAGCTCTTGGCGCTGGCGCGCGCCGAGCCGCGTGATGCTCGTGTCGAGCGTCAAGCCGTGATGCTCGAAACCGTGGCGGCGGAAGCGATTGCCGACACGCACGCGCTCGCTCAGGTGCGGCACATCGAGATGGAGCTGCGGTCGGAGTCGCCCGCCCGCGTGGCCGGCGATGCGGCTGCCTTGCGCGCGCTCGTGCGGAATCTGGTCGACAACGCCGTGCGGTACACACCCGAAGGGGGGAGCGTCGTCGTGCGCTCGCGCGCGAGCGATGGCGGAGCCGTGCTTGAGGTGATCGACAACGGGCCGGGGATTCCGCCGCCCGAGCGCGAGCGCGCGTTCGATCGGTTCTATCGACGCGCGGGCTCGCCGGCCGGCGGCAGCGGGCTCGGGCTCGCGATCGTCAAAGCGATCGCCGAGCGTCATTCGGCCAAGGTCGTGCTTGGCGACGCCGACGGCGGCGGACTGCGCGTCACGGTGGCCTTCCCGCCCGCGCCTTAAGCCTCGTTTAAGCGACCTGCGCCACCCTGCGCGCAGTCCCTGATTCGCTAGGAGATCACCATGCCCGTTCAATCTCGCAAGGCCGCGTGGGCCGCGGCCGGAATTTTCTCGGTCGGCGCCGTGGCCGGGTTGGCCGCGCCCACCTTGCTCCACACCGCGAGCAATGCGCCCCTGACCGCGAGCGTCCCGGCTACCGTTCCGAGCGCCGTCAAGGGCGCCATTCCCCTCACCACGGCGCCGAACTATCGCGCCATCGTCGCGCAGAACTCACCCGCCGTCGTCGGCATTCAAACCGCCGGTGAAATGAAAGTGTCCTCACCGCAGGGGCCGTTCGGCATGAACCCGTTCGGGGGCGGCGGCGATGACGAGCGTAACAATCCACTCTTTCGCTTCTTCCGCGGCATGCCGCAACAGCCGAATGCCGTGCCCATGCGCGCGCAGGGCTCGGGATTCATCATCAGTGCCGACGGCTTGATTCTCAGTAACGCGCACGTCGTCGACGGCGCGCGCGAAGTCACCGTGAAGCTCTCCGACCATCGCGAGTTCAAGGCGAAGGTGCTCGGCTCCGACAAGGCGAGCGACATCGCCGTGCTGAAGATCGATGCGAAGAACCTCCCGGTCGTGCGGATCGGCAATTCGGATGCGCTGAACGTCGGCGACTACGTGCTCGCGATCGGCGAACCGTTCGGTCTCGAAGAGACGGCCACCGCCGGCATCGTCAGCGCGAAAGCCCGCTCGCTGCCCGGCGACGGCTACGTGCCCTTCATCCAGACCGACGCGGCGGTGAACCCGGGCAACTCCGGCGGCCCGCTGTTCGACGCGAGCGGTGCCGTCGTCGGCATCAACTCGCAGATCTACAGCAACTCGGGCGGCTATCAGGGCGTCTCGTTTGCGATCCCGATCAACGTCGCGCAGCAGGTCGCCGATCAGATCGTCAAGACCGGCAAAGTCACGCACGGCCGCCTGGGCGTCGCGGTCCAGAGCGTCGATCAGTCGCTCGCCGAGTCGTTCAAGCTCGATGCACCGGCCGGCGCGCTCGTCTCGAAGGTCGAACCCGACAGCGCGGCGGACAAAGCGGGTGTGAAGCCCGGCGACGTCATCCTCGCGTACAACGGCGAGCGGGTTAACGATGCGGGTCAGCTCTCGATGCGCGTCAACAACACGCCGCCGGGCGAAAAGGCCACCTTGAGAGTGTGGCGCGAAGGCAAGGAGACGACGCTCACCGCGCACATCGCGTCCGCGAGCTCGGACGATTCGGGTGAAGCGGCCGCGTCCAATGCGGCAGATGAACCGAAGCTCGGGCTCGCGTTACGCCCCCTGACCGCGGACGAACGCAGGGAATCGGGCCTGTCCGGCGGCCTCGTCGTCGAGGACGTGCAGGGTCGCGCCGCGCAGGCGGGGATCCAGCCGGGCGACGTCGTGCTCGGTGTGGATGGCAAAGCGGTGACGAGTCTCGATCAGCTGCGTGAAGCCGCGCGCAACCACCGCAAGTCGTTGGCGCTGCTCATTCAGCGCGGTGACGACCGGTTGTTCGTTCCCCTCGCGCTCGGCTGACGTCCGCGCAAAGCCGCCCCTCACGGCGTTCGGCCGTGAGGGGCAACCTTCGACATCCTCGCCTCCACTGACAGGTCGTCGAGCGCGTGCCCGCCGCGCCATCTCTCGATCAGGGCGGGGTCGCGGAGAAGGGCTGCGAGCGCGGTGTGTAACTCGATATGCGTGCCGCTCAGTCCGGCCGCCGCAAGACCTTGCTCCATCCCGTCGTCCAACGCGGCGGCGACGTAGCGCAGACCCTGCAACACCGGAATGCGATGCACGGCTCCGGGCTCTTTGTGAAACCCCTGCTCGCAGCGCCCTTTGCTCAATGAGTGATAGGCCGAGCACGCGGCCGGCCGCACTTCATACGCGCTGCATTTGCCGTCGACGAGAAACGCACAGGCCATCGCCGGCACCAACTGTCCTTCGCGCGTCAAGTTGGCCCGTCGCTCGGCGTTCTCGACGAGCCGCGCGCGGATGAGCTCCGCGCGGTCCTGCGGTATGTGCTCGGAGAGATACTGAAACAGCGCGATGGCCTCGTGCGGCAACACCATCACGCGCAAGTGGCAGCAGAAGTTGCAGCCTTCGCGACACGCGACGCCATCGCCGCGAAACGAATCGAATGCTCGATCCATGAGCGCATTGATGCGTGCCGCGAGCGCCATGCACGCATCGGCATCGCTGGAGGTGCCGACGGTCTGGCGCACGGCCTCGGTCGCGAACGCTTGCGCTGCGCCGTTCTGAGTCATAGGGCATTCTTGCAGAGCATGCCGATGCCCTTCAAACCCACTCGCGCGCAATTGCTCGCTGCGACGGCCAAGACGATTCCGGATGTGATCGCGCCGGACCTGCGCGTGCTCTTTTGCGGCATCAATCCCGGCCTCTACTCCGGCGCCGTCGGCCACCACTTCGCGCGACCGGGTAATCGGTTCTGGCCGGCGCTGCACGGCTCCGGACGGCGCCGGCTCGTCGCCAAAGTGAAGCGCTACGAGCCGCACTATCTTGCGGTCGTGGGCGTGACGGCCTTTCGCATCGCGTTCGAAGTGCCGCGCGCAACGCTCGGACTGCAAGCCGAGCGTTGCGGCGACACTCTCGTGTGGGTGCTACCGAATCCGAGCGGCCTCAATGCGCATCATCAGCTCGACGACCTGATCGAGGCGTTCGCCGAGCTGCGCAAAGCGGCGTTCACTTCAGATTCGCGGTGAAGAACTCCGTCGTTCGCTGCCAGGCCAGCTTGGCCGCCGCGGCGTCATAGCGTGGCGTCGTGTCGTTGTTGAAGCCGTGCTGCACGCCCGGATAGACGTAGGCCTGATACTTCACGTGCGCCGCCTTCAACGCCTCTTCATAAGCCGGCCAGCCCGCATTGACGCGATCGTCCTGTCCCGCGTACTGCAAGAGCAGCGGCGATTTGATCTTCGGAACGTCTTCTGCGGCCGGCTGTCCGCCATAGAACGGCACGGCCCCGCCGAGATCGGGCACGCGAGTCGCGAGAAAGTTCGCGATGCCGCCGCCGTAACAGAATCCCACCACCCCGACTTTGCCGTTGCCGCCGGGCACGTGCTTCAAGTAATCCACCGCGGCGAGAAAGTCATTGCGCGTCTTGGCCTGATCGAGCTTCGAAAACAGCTCGCGCGCTTTGTCCTCCTCGCCCGGATAACCGCCGAGCGGGAACAGCGCATCGGGCGCGAGCGCGATGAAGTTGTCGAGCGCGAGCCGCCGCGCGATGTCCTCGATGTGCGGATTCAACCCGCGGTTCTCGTGCACGACGAGCACGACCGGCAGCTTCCCTTGCGCCTTCGCGGGCTTGGCGAGATACGCGCGCACCTTGCCGTACCCCTCGGGTGAGGGAAACTCCACATACGAGCCCGTGATGCGCGCGTCCGTCGGCGCCACTTGCTGCGCCTCGGCGAATTGCGGCGCGAGGCTCGCGAGCAATGCTTCCGCGGTGAGCCCGACGACGGCGTACTGCCCTGCCGCCTGCAGGAAGCCGCGCCGCGAGAGCCCGCCGTGCACGTATTGATCGAAGAGCTTCAGCACTTGCGGATGAAAGTCGTTCGCTGTTTTTCGTGTCATAGATGGTCTCGTCCGAGATTGGGGAAAACCTTGGAAACCTTGCCGATCAGGTACTCGCCGTAGGTGCCGCACACCTCGCGCAAATCGATGCCGTCCCAGCGTTCGATGAGATCGGCGCGCGCCGTGCGCGGGCCGACGTTGGCGATCGGCTGCAGAACGGCGTCGAACGCCGGGTCGAAGAAGAACGGCATCGAGATGCGCGCTCGGCCCGACGAATTGATCACTCGATGCAGCGCCGACACGTAGCGACCCGAGGTGAGCCGCTCGAGCATGTCGCCGATATTGACGACGAACGAATTCGGCACGTACGGCACGTCGAGCCACTCGGAACCGCGCTTCACCTGTAGTCCGCCCACTGCGTCCTGATAGAGCATCGTGAGCAGGCCGTAGTCCGTGTGCGCGCCGACGCCGTGCGCATCACCCTGCGAGGCCGGGTAGTTGAAGATGCGGAACAGAATCGTCGGCCGCGCCGTATATCGGTCGTGAAAGTACTCGTCGTCGAGGGCGAGCCCGCGCGCGACCAAACGCATCAGCGTATGGCCGAGCCCGGTGAGCGCGCTCATGTACTCCAGCACCGCTGCTCGAAAGACCGGCACATCGGGAAACAGATTGCGCCCGTGAAGCGGCAGTCCGACGCGGACGCGCGCATCCTCTTCCGGCAGCTCTTCACCGAAATACAGTCCTTCCTTGAGATCCGGCCGTCCCGAGGTGAGCTCGCCGCCGACGGGAAAGTAGCCGCGCCAGGCCTTGCCACCGCGCGACATGTGGATGGCCTGCTTCGCCTCGCTCGGCAGCTGGAAGAACGTGCGACTCAGCCGCAGCAGCGACTCGATGACCTCGGGCGCAACGCCGTGCCCGCTCACGTAGAAAAAGCCAAGGTCGGATGCCGCCCGATCGATGAGCTCCGCAGCTCGATCGGTGGATAAATCGATGAGGGGTAACTGAAGCGCGACGGGCGAAGTCATCGAGCGCGAACATGGCCCATCCGCGCCGAATCCGCAAATCCCGGACGCGACCGAACGCGCATACCGGTATGCCCGGCGCGCCAGGACGCCGCGCGCTCGGCACGCGGCGCCCCTCGTCCCTTACTTCAGCATCAGCTCCTGCGCGGTATACGATCCCAGCACCCGCCGCACCTTGGCCCGCTCGAACTGGGACTGGTTCGCCTTGGCGACCGAGCCCTCGATCTGCTTCGAGAGCGCATCGCCCTTGGCCAACGCGCCGTCCAACGCCGCCCAGTTCTTGTAGGTCGTGATCAGCAGGATGTCCGGATCGTCCGGCCCCCGCGCCTCCACGGTGAGCACCTGATAGCTCACGATGTAGCCCGCCTTCTTCGAGGCCTCCTGCAACTGCTTCCAGGTGGTGCCCACCCACTGCATGTATTCGTCGAACTTGCCGTCGACGGTGCGAATGCTGGCGATGTTCACGACCGGGCCCTCGGTGAACGCATGATCATCGGCCAGGGCCGGCACGCTCGTCGCGCTCAGCCAGGCGAGCGCCGCATACGCGGCGATTCTGAATTTGAACGACATTGCTGATCTCCCCGTGCGCTTGTTCTCGTAGGCGGAGAGTCTCCCCGCGCCCCGCCGCCGCCGCTTTGCCCGGCGTCTCAAGACCAGTACACTGCCGCGCATCGCGGACGGGGAGCACGCGTGAACAAAAAGAAACAATCCCTCCGACTCGCCATGCACTGCGCAGCCGTCGCTTCGATCAAGCGCTACGTCGAATCGCATCTGGATTCACCGGCGCTCTGCGTGGCGGCGATCTGCGCGCACTCCGGCTGGTCCCGCGCGACGACCTATCGGCTGTTCGAGCCCGAGGGCGGTCTGGTCCACTACGTGCAGCAGCGCCGCTTGGAGCGCGCGTTCGCGGAGTTGATCTCGGGCGAGCGCCGCCGGCGCATTCTGGATATCGCGCTGGAGAGTCACTTCGCCAGCGAGGCGACCTTCAATCGCGCCTTCAGGCGCACGTTTGGATTGCCGCCGGGCGCTGCGCGGGCCCGCGCCAGCGGCTCAGCGTCCGGCTCAATTCGGCCATAGCGACCGGCTTCGGAATGAAATCCGACATGCCGGCGGCAAGGCAACGCTCGCGGTCCTCGCTGAACGCATTGGCAGTCAGGGCGATCACGGGCACATCGTGGTCGAGCACCGCCGAGGCGCGGTCGCGGATCACGCGCGTCGTATCCCAGCCATCCATCTCCGGCATCTGACAGTCCATCACCACGAGATCGAAGCGCTCGCGAGTGAGGCGCGCGATGGCCTGAATGCCGTCGTCCGCGCACACGACATCGTAGCCGAGTCGCCGCAGCATGTGCAGAGCGACCCGCTGATTCACGCGATTGTCTTCGACGAGCAGCACGCGAGCACCGCCGCCATCCGCGTCGAACATGATCCCGGCATTGTCCGCGGGCGCCTTCGGGGCCAGTGCGCCGACATCACCACCCGAGGGCACCTCGAACGTGAACGTCGAGCCGCGGCCGGGTTCGCTCGTCACCACGATGTGCCCGCCCATCAATTCCAGCAAGCGCTTCACGATGGCAAGCCCGAGCCCGCTGCCGCCATAGCGCCGCGTCGTCGAGGAATCGGCCTGCGTGAAGCGCTCGAACAGCTTCGGCAGATCGGCCGGCGCGATGCCGATGCCCGTGTCCTTGACCTCGAAGCGAATGGCGCTTGCGCTCGCCCGCAGCACGCGCACCTGCACGCTGCCGCGAGGCGTGAACTTCACGGCGTTGCTCACCAGATTGAGCAGAATCTGGCGCAATCGCGCCGGGTCGCCCATCAGCACGACGGGCACATCACTCGAGTAGAGCACCGACAGATCGATGCCCTGTCGAAGCGCAGAAGGTTGCAGCAGCCGCTGCACGTCCTCGCACATTGCGCGCGCATCGAACGTCGTGTGCTCGAGCGCCATGCGGCCGGCTTCGATCTTCGAGTAGTCCAGCACATCGTTGAGAAGCGCATGCAGGGCATCCCCCGACGTACCGATCGTCTGCACGAGCTCGCGCTGCTCGGTATCGAGCTTCGTGCCCATGAGCAGCTGCGCGCAACCGAGCACGCCGTTCATCGGCGTGCGAATCTCGTGGCTCATCACCGCGAGGAACTCGGACTTCGCGCGCGAGGCCGCATTTGCGCGCTGCGCCTCGCTTTCGGCCATGGCCTTCGCCGCCGCGAGCCGTGATTTGGCGCGGCGATCGTGCCGGCGCGCCTGTTGAACCGTGAGCCGGAAGCGAAACGCCGCCACCGCGCCGAGCACCGACAGCAAGGTCACGGCCACGAACGCAATGAGCCCCGCACGGCGGATCGACGCGAGCCGCGCGTCCAGATCGCGCGTCCACATGTCGATGCCGACGACGCCGACGAAGTGTCCCGTGCGATCGAAGAACGGCGCGTAGGCGCTCATGTAGCTGCGCAGCTTCTCGTGCACCGGCTCGCGGTTCACGGCCACGACGTGCCGCGTGAGCGCCTGACGCAACGCCGGGTCCGGGGTGTTGTACGGCTTCATGATTGGATCCGGCGGCGTCGGATCCTCGGCGAAGCGATACAGGTACTCCGTGTCCAGAACGAAGTGAATCTGCTCGCCGACGAGCACGGCCGTGTAAACGTAAATGACGTCGCGCGTCGCCTTGTGAAACTCGGCGAGTGGCGTGAGGAGCTGAAGATGCGCGGCGCTACCCGCCTGCGCGGGCGACGTCAGCGTGCGATGCAAGTCACCATCGACTTGCCGCGCGGCGACGCGCGCGAGCTGCGCCAACTCGGTGCGCACGGCGTCGATCTGCGCCATGTGAGCTTGATGCCAAATGTACAAGACGCCCAAAGAAGCGACGCCCCATATTACGCAGCCGGCGAGCAAGCCGTGCATCAGCGGTTGGCGCAGGCGGCCTTTTCGCCGCCACACACGGGCGCGACTTTTACTTTTGTCGGGGCGCACTTCCATTCCCCGGTAGCGGCCACGCTCGCGGGGGCTGAAGGTGACAGAACTACGTATCGGGTGTGATGGAGTCGAGCATTTCGCCGTCCGCTCACCTGGCAACGACAACGCTGCCGCTGTGCGACACGGAACTTTGAGACCGCCACGCACTTTCAACTCGAATCGTCCCGCGCCCTCACCAACATGAACGGCTTGCTCGCCTGTGACTTGTCCCTGCTGTCACCCGCCGGTCCGGTCGCGAGCGCCGAGCGCACGATTCTTCTCAACTCCCTCGCGATCATGCTCGCGATCGTCGTTCCGACGATCATCGCGACGCTCGGCTTCGCGTGGTGGTATCGCGCGTCGAACACGCGCGCTCGCTATCTGCCGAGCTGGGCGTATTCGGGTCGACTCGAGCTGATCGTCTGGTCGATTCCGCTGCTCGTCATCTTGTTTCTCGGCGGCATTGCGTGGCTCGGCTCGTACGAGCTCGATCCCGCACGCCCACTGCCCTCGCGTGCCCCGCCGCTCGAAATCCAAGTGGTGTCGCTCGACTGGAAGTGGCTGTTCATCTATCCGGCCCAAGGCGTCGCAAGCGTCAATTTCATCGAAGCGCCGGCCGGCGTGCCGCTGCATTTCAGCCTCACCTCGGCGAGCGTGTTCAACGTGTTCTTCGTGCCGCGCCTCGGCAGCCAAATCTATGCGATGAACGGCATGGCCACCCAGCTGCACTTGCTCGCGGATCGTCCCGGCACCTATCCCGGGCTGTCCGCGCATTTCAGCGGCGACGGCTTCCCGGACATGAGCTTCGATGTCCGCGCCGTGACGCCGGATGAGTTCAACGCCTGGGTCGGCGCGACTCGCACCAAGGGCCCCACGCTCGACGCGGCCGCGTATCACCACTTGCGCCGGCAGTCGCAGAACGTGGCGCCGTACACCTATCGGCAAGTGCAGGCGAATTTGTTCGCCGACATCGTCATGCAGAAGTTGCCGCCCGGCGAAGGGCCGCCGCCCTCGCCCCGGCCCAGTAGCGGATCGTCTCGCGAAGGACACTAGCGTGCTCGGCAAGCTCACCTGGGATGCGATCCCGTTCGACCAACCCATTCCGCTCATCGCCTCGGCCATCGTCGGCCTGATCCTCGCCGGCGTGCTCGGGTGGATCGTCGTCAAAGGCCACCTGCCGTATCTCTGGAACGAGTGGCTCACGAGCGTCGATCACAAACGCATCGGGGTCATGTACTGCGTGCTCGCACTCGTCATGCTGATACGCGGCTTCATCGACGCGCTGATGATGAGGTCGCAGCAGGCCGTCGCGTTCCAGGCAGCCGGCTATCTGCCGCCGGAGCACTACAACCAGATCTTCTCCGCGCACGGCACGATCATGATCTTTTTCGTGGCGATGCCGTTCGTGATCGGCCTCATGAACTTCGCCGTGCCCTTGCAGCTCGGCATACGCGACGTCGCGTTCCCGACGCTGAACTCGGTGAGCTTGTGGCTCACTGCCTCGGGCGCGTTCCTGGTCACCATTTCGCTCGTCGTCGGCGAATTCGCGCGCACCGGTTGGCTGCCGTTTCCGCCCCTGTCCGAGCTCACGTACTCGCCGGGAGTGGGCGTCGACTACTACTTGGTGGCTCTACAAATCTCGGGAATCGGCTCGCTCATGACCGGCATCAACATGGTGACGACCATCCTCAAGATGCGCGCGCCGGGCATGACCTACGGCCGCATGCCCATGTTCTGCTGGACCTCGCTCGCTGCGAATCTGTTGATCGTGGCCGCCTTCCCCGTTCTGACCGCCGTGCTCGCGATGCTGATGCTCGACCGCTATCTCGGATTCCACTTCTTCACCAACGAAGCCGGCGGCAACGCGATGATGTTCATGAACCTCATCTGGGTGTGGGGCCACCCCGAGGTCTACATTCTGATTCTGCCGGCGTTCGGCATCTTCTCCGAAGTCGTCGCCACCTTCTCGCGCAAGCCGCTGTTCGGCTATCGCTCGATGGTGGTCGCGACGCTCATCATCTGCATCATCTCGTTCATGGTCTGGCTGCATCACTTCTTCACGATGGGCGCCGGGCCGACGGTCAATGCCGTGTTCGGGATCGCCTCGATGGTCATCGCCGTGCCGACCGGTGTGAAGATCTACAACTGGCTGTTCACGATGTACCGCGGCCGCGTGCACTACACGTCCAGCATGTTGTGGGCGATCGGATTCATGGTCACGTTCGCGATCGGCGGCATGACCGGCGTGCTGCTCGCCGTGCCGCCCGCGGACTTCGTCCTGCACAACAGCCTGTTTCTCGTCGCCCACTTTCACAACGTGATCATCGGCGGCGTGCTGTTCGGCGCCTTCGCCGGCTTCACGTATTGGTTTCCGAAGGCCTTCGGCTTTCAGCTCGACGAGCGCTTCGGGAAGGCGGCGTTCTGGTTGTGGCTCGTGGGGTTCTACGTCGCGTTCATGCCGCTCTACGTGTTGGGGCTCGACGGCATGACTCGGCGACTGCAGCACTTCGACCGGCCCGAGTGGTATCCGTGGGTGATGGTCGCGGGCGTCGGCGCGGTGATCATTCTGTGCGCCATCATTTGCCAGGTGGCGCAGCTCCTCGTGTCGATCCGCAATCGCGATCGCCTGCGCGACACGACGGGTGATGTGTGGAACGGGCGCACGCTCGAGTGGTCGACGCCCTCGCCGCCGCCCGCGTTCAACTTCGCCGTGATGCCGAACGTCAGCGATGCCGAGCCTTATTGGCACATGAAGCAGTCCGGGCAGGGACCCCCCGAACGGGGTTACGAAGCCATCGAAATGCCGCGCAATAGCGCGACCGGATTCGTCACGGCGTTCTTTGCGTCCCTTACGGGATTTGCCCTGATCTGGCACATCTGGTGGCTCGTCATCTTGGGATTGGTCGGCGCCTACGCCACATTCGTCGTGTTCGCGTGGCGCGACGTGCACGAGATCGAGATTCCGGCCGACGAAGTCGCCCGCATCGATCAGGCGCATCGACGCGCTCGAGCCCCATGAACACGACGGTGCTTCACGCCGCCGGCCACGCGACGGGGCACGGCGCCGCCGGCCCGGCGTCCCAGCGCATCATCATCGGCTACGGCTTTTGGATCTTCCTGCTGTCCGATGTGATCCTCTTCGCGTCGCTGTTCGCGGCGTATGCCGTGCTGATACCGGCAACGGCCGGCGGACCGGCGGGGCGCGATCTGTTCGAGCTGCGCACGGTCGCGATCGAAACCGCCTGCCTTCTCGCCTCGAGCTTCATGTGCGGCATGGCGAGCATCGCCGCCGGCGAGCGCAATCAACTGTGGACGCAGATGGCGCTACTGGCCACCGGGCTGCTCGGGTTGGCGTTCCTGGTGCTCGAGGTCCGCGAGTTCCGGCACTTCGTCGAGCAAGGTTACGGGCCGACGCGCAGCGCATTCCTGACGTCGTTCTTCACGCTCGTCGGCTGTCACGGCGCGCACGTGACAGCGGGCCTGCTGTGGCTCGGAACCATGATGGCGCAGTTCTGGGCCAAAGGCTTCGAGCGGCACATTCACTATCGCTTCATGTGCTTCGCGCTGTTCTGGCATGCGCTGGACATCATCTGGGTGGCCATCTTCAGCCTGGTCTATTTGGTCGGAGTCAGCATATGAGCACGGTCGAAGACCTGCGCGACAGCGCGCCCGGCGATGAGCCCGAAGCGCACGGCAACGTTCGGATGCGCGTCCGCGGTTACCTGATCGGCTTGGCGCTCGCGGTGCTGCTCACCGCGGCGTCGTTCTGGGTCGTGACGTCGGACGTGATCTACGCGCCCGGCGTGCGCGTCGCGGTGCTCGCGCTGGCCGTCGCGCAGATCGGCATCCATCTCGTGTTCTTCCTGCACATCACGACCTCGCCGGACAACACGAACAATGTGCTGGCGTTGGCGTTCGGTACGCTGATCGTCGTGCTGATCGTGTTCGGCTCGATTTGGATCATGGCGCATCTGAATGGGAACATGCTGCCGATGGAGCAGCTGATGCAGATGCAGTAGCGTGGCCCTAATTGGCCGACAGCGCCGCGCGCAGAGTGATGGGTGTGAGGTTACGCGCGACGAGGTGGTCGAGAAGGCGCGGCAGAACGTCGTAAATCACCGGCTGCCCCGCAAGATCGCGCGCACCGTTGCCGTCGTGCAGGACCAAGATGTCGCCGCCCGCGAGGCCGTGAGCAAGACGTTCCAGAACCGTGTCGGCATCGTTCGTCACGGTATCGAAGCCGCGCCGGGTCCAGCTCGCGAGCTGCAGGCCGTGGCGCCGTAGCACCGTATCGAGGAATGGATTGCGTAGGCCGGCGGGCGCGCGGAAGAAGTGCGGCGTGTAGCCGGTGACCGTCGCGATCACATCTTGTCCGGCAGCGACCTGCGCGTCCATCGCGCGCGGACCCAAGAGCGAGAAGTAGTTCGGGTGACTGAAGCTGTGATTCTCGATCGTGTGCCCGCGCGCCACGATCTCGCGCGCCAGCTCGCGCCGTTGGAGAACGCGCGTGCCGATACAGAAGAACGTGGCCTGCGCGTCGTACTGATCGAGGATCTCGAGCACGCGCGGCGTGACGGCCGCGTCGGGGCCGTCGTCGATCGATACCGCCACGCTTCGGTCCGTGCCTGCGCTGCCGGGGAGTCGCGTCCAATTCGGCCCGAGCAATGTGCTCCGCGGCCAGAGGCCTGCGGCCGTGATCGTTGCGTGATTCGCGGCGACTGCGCCGAGCGCCCACGGCCAGACGTGCGGGTTGACGACCGTCGCGGCGGCCGCCGTCACGTGAAGCGCGGCAGTGGAGATCTTCCACATCATGGCGAGAGTCTCGCTCCTCGCAGGTGCAATTCTCAAGGAGCCTTCGTTACAGATGCTATCGTCTGCGCATGGACTACGAGCCCGATCGCGAAGCCGCGCCGCCCGTCGAGATTCCGCACACCGAGCTGTCTGCCGACGCCCTGCGCAGCGTCATCGAATCCTTCGTCTTGCGCGAAGGCACCGAGTACGGCGAGCGCGACGTCTCGCTCGAACGCAAAGTCGCTGACGTGCTTCGGCAGCTCGAACGTGGCGAGGCGCAGATCGTCTTCGATCCGAACACCGAGACGGTCGACATCGTCGTCAAGCCGTCCCGGCGCAAGTGACGCTCAGTGGATCGTGCCGCCGTCCCCGCTGCGGGCGCGTTGCGGCTGCACCTCGTCCTTCTTCATGCCCGGCTTGAGCACGATCTTCGTGCACTCGTCCTGCTTGTCGCGGAACATGCGATAGCCTTCCGGCGCCATCTCGAGCGGCAAGTGATGCGAGATCACGAAGCTCGGATCGATGCGGCCCTGCTCGATCAAATCGAGCAGCGGCGAGAGATAGCGCTGCACGTGAGTCTGGCCCGACTTCACGGTCAACGCTTTGTTGACGATCGCGCCGAACGGCACCTTGTCGAGGAAGCCACCGTACACGCCAGGCACCGACACCGTGCCGCCGTTGCGGCACGCTGCAATCACTTCGCGCAACACCGTCGGACGATCCGTTTGCAAGCGCATCGCCTGCTTCACGCGATCGTACGTGCCGAAGAATCCGTGGCCGTGGCCTTCCATGCCGACGGCGTCGATGCAGGCATCGGGGCCGCGGCCGCCCGTCATCTCCTTCAGCGCCTCTTGCACGTCCACGTCCTCGTAGTCGAGCGTCTCTGCTTTCGCGTCGACGCGCGCCTTGCGTAGCCGCTCGGGGAAGCGATCGATCGCGATCACGCGCTCGGCGCCGAGAATGTACGCGCTCGCGATCGCGAACAGCCCGACCGGTCCGCAGCCCCACACCGCGACGGTGTCGCCCGGCTGAATGTTGCAGTTCTCCGCGGCCATGTAGCCCGTCGGGAAAATGTCCGAGAGGAACAGCACCTGGTCGTCGCTGAGATGACTCGGGACTTTGATCGGCCCGACATCCGCGAACGGCACGCGCACGTACTCCGCTTGGCCGCCCGCATATCCGCCTAGCATGTGCGAGTAGCCGAACAGTCCTGCCGGCGAATGGCCCCACAGCTTCTCCGCCATCCATGCGTTCGGATTCGAGTTCTCACATAGCGAGAACTGTTGGGTCTGGCAGAAGTAGCACCCGCCGCACGAGATCGGAAACGGCGTGACGACACGGTCGCCGACTTTCAGATTCTTCACGCCCGAGCCCACTTCGACCACCTCGCCCATGAATTCGTGGCCGATGATGTCGCCCTTCATCATGGTCGGAATGTAGCCGTCGTACAGGTGCAGGTCCGACCCGCAGATCGCCGTGGAGGTGATGCGCAAGATCGCATCGCGCGGATTCACGATCTGCGGGTCCGGAACGTCTTGTATGGCGAGATCGGTGACGCCGTTCCAGCAATTCGCTTTCATGCACCCCTCCCCGCGCCGAACATGCGCGCCACTGTGCTGCGACGGCCGGTCGGCTGACCGCGCGTCGTCGCAATCTCGCCCGTTTCGAGGATTTGCTTGAAGCGCCGCAAGTCCTCCTTGATTTCCATGGCGGGCGCCTTGCCGAGCAGCTGCGCCGCGCGCAGTCCCGCGCGTCCTGCGGGCGGCTGGTAGTGCACCACCAAGCGCACGAGCGTGCCGCGATCGCCGGGCGCGCGCTCGAAGCTCACGATGCCTGCGTGCGTCAGCGGCGAGTCCGCGTCCGAATGCCAGGAGATGCGCTCGCCCGGCTTGTCCTCGCTGATGCGGGAATTCCACTCGACGGTCTTGCCGCCGATCTTCGCCACCCAGTGCGAGCGCCGGTCGTCCAGCTCCGATACCGATTCGATCATGCGCATGAAATGCGGCGCGTTGGTGAGACTGCGCCAGTAGGCGTAGCACTCCTGCGGCGACTTGCTGATGATGACGCCGCGCTCGAGATAGTCCTCCGCTGCCCCGACACGCAGACCGCGCGAGCGCTGCCGCGTCTGCCGAATGCTTGCGGCAACATCCGCGGCGGTGATGCCCGCGACGACGCCGAGGCTCACGAGCGAACGCGTGTTCGTACTGACGGTGGGCTTGGCCGCTGCTGCACCGAGCACCGCGAGGTCCATCGTGTCACCGAGCACGCGCGACCACAGCCAAGGCGTTGCATCGCGTGCGCTCAACAAGCCGGCGCCCGCGGCGAGCTCGCGCAATCCGATGGCGCGCAGCAGCCCGGTGCGAGAACCCAGGCCGGTGAGGTCACCGACGGTGCGCGGCGCCAGCAGCCCCGCAAGTCCGAGCCCAACGCTGAGCCAGCCCAACGCCTGAGCCGTGCGCTGTTCATCGGGGTAGAACGCGCGCGCGATGTCGCGCCGACGCGGCTCACGCTGCGGCACCTCGCCTCGACGCGCTTCGCGCGCGGCGTAATTGGGTGAGTCTCGTTGCGGCCCGCGTGGCACTTCGGTGGATTCGGTAGACATGTGCTTCTCCGCGTCGAATCGGGGGGTGGTTGTTCAAGCGCGGAGTCACTCACAGGTTCCGCTCGATGTGCGAGTCGCGGAACGTGGGGTGCACCTGAGCATTACCCTCACATGCCGGACAACAAATCCACGCCCACCGAAGCACCGCTTCTCACCCACGGCGCCGATCAGCTGCCGTCCATCGTCGTCGATGCGTACAACGCCGAGATGCGCAGCGCCGACGGCTTCGTCGGCGATCGCGCCAGCAAGCGCGCGTTTCAAGCGATTCTCGACGACTGGCGCGAGCGCGTCCGCCAAGTCAGCGACGATCCGTTCGGCGAGACGCCGAGCGGTGCCCTATCGAAGAAAGAGCTCGACAAGCTCTTGAGCGAGGGCGATGCGGAAGCGGCGGGCATCGTGCACGGCGCCATCGAGGATTTCTCACAGGAGTTCGCAGCGATCATCCGGCGCTTTCTGCGGCTGAAGGAATGGAAGAAGACCGAGCGCGTCGTCGTGGGCGGCGGGCTGCGCCAGAGCCGCATCGGCGAGCTGGCGATCGGGCGAACTGCGGTGCTATTGAAGGCGAACGGACACGGCGTGGATCTGCAGCCGATCCGCCACCCGTCCGATCACGCCGGTCTCATCGGCAGCGCGCATCTCGTGCCGTCGTGGATTCTCGCCGGGCACGACAGCATCCTCGCGGTCGATATCGGCGGCAGCAACATCCGCGCCGGCATCGTCGAGCTGCGTCTCAAGAAAAAGGTGGACCTGTCGGAAGCGGCCGTGCACCGCTTCGAGCTGTGGCGCCACGCCGAAGACTCGCCCAAGCGCGAGGATGCGGTGGCGCGGCTCATCGACATGCTCGAGGGCCTCATCAAGCGCGCTGCCAAGGACGATCTCACGCTCGCGCCGTTCATCGGCATCGGCTGCCCCGGCGTCATTCGCCCCGACGGCTCGATCGAGCGCGGCGGTCAGAACCTGCCGGGGAACTGGGAGAGCAAGACTTTCAATCTGCCGCGCAAGCTCCGCGAGGCCATTCCCCGAATCGGTGAGCACGACACCGTCGTGCTGATGCACAACGACGCGGTCGTGCAGGGCCTGAGCGAGGTGCCGTTCATGCGCGACGTGCAGCACTGGGCCGTGTTCACCATCGGCACGGGGCTCGGGAATGCCCACTTCACGAATCGCGAGGAGCCCTCAGCCTCCTGAAGCGAGCTTGAGCGGCGGCGCGGTTCGCGCAGCGGAGCGCTGCAGGACGTCGATGACCTCTTGGGTCGACATCACATCCGCGAACAGCGCGCACATGTTGTTCAGCGTCGCGTTGTGCTCGGCATCCGTGAACGTGGCGTTCGCATCGCTCACGAAGATCACTTTGTAGTTGAGCTGCATGGCATCGCGAGCCGTGGACTCGCAGCAGCAGTTGGTGAGTGTGCCGCTGATGATCAGCGTGTCGATGCCCCGCTCCTGAAGCATGCGGTGCAAGTCGCAGGTGCCCGGGATGAATGCGGCGAACCGCCCCTTGTCGACTTTCGCTTCGTCCTCGCGCACGTCGAGCTCCGGCCAGAGCTTCCAGTAGTGCGCGCCGGGAGCGAACGCTTCCTGATGAGCTTGGCGGGACTGCGCAGAGAAGCGCGAATAGAAGGAGGACCACTGATCCAACGCTGCCGCGGGCGTCGTGAAGCGCACGAAGATGTTCCGCGAGCCGACATCGCGCACCGCTTTCGAGATCGCGTTGACATTCGGCACGATCTCGCGCGCCGCCGGCACTTCGACCGGCGCGCCCGGCTCCATGAAGCCATTCTGCAGATCGATGATCACATGCGCCGTGCGAGCCGGGTCGATCTCGTCGAACAGGTGCAGCTTCCCGCCGCGCGTCGCAGGTCCGCCCCAAGGCGCGGAACCAGCGGCCCGCGATCCGGCGAGCACGCTGAACAGCGGAGGTGGGCGGCGGAACCGCCGGCTGCGCCACCCGCCGACGGCAAGCCGCCGCCCTTCGTCTCTCGAGGCCCGATATACTTCGGGGCCGCTTCGTGCGCGAGAACGGCGACCGCAGAGCCCACGTCGTCGTCCTTGCGACAGCGTGAGCGGGGTGGGATATTTCGCGCGCAACCGGGGGGAAACAATGACTGGCAAGCGTCGCGTCTGGACTATCGTCGGAATCATCGTACTGGTCGCGGCGGTAATCGCGGCCTGGGTCGTCATTCGCCCCGGTCCGCTCGCGTGGGCGGACGGCAAACGCGTACCGGTGGCCCAATTCACCAGCGGGAAGGTCACCGGCGTCCCGGCCGATTTCGAGTCGACGGATCCTCTCGCACGGGGCAAATACCTCACCGAAGCGGCCGACTGCGAGGCGTGCCACACGGTCGAAGGCGGCACCCCGTTCGCGGGCGGCCGGCCGTTCGAGACGGAATACGGCACGCTCTACTCGCCCAATATCACGCCCGATCAAGAGACGGGCATCGGCTCGTGGACGGACGCCGAGTTCCTGCGCGCCGTGCACGAGGGCGTGGGTAAAGACGGCAAGAATCTCTATCCGGCGTTCCCGTACAACTCGTATACCTACCTCCATGACGAGGATGTCCTCGCGATCAAGGCGTACCTGTTCAGCCTGGCGCCGGTGAAAAACCAGCCGCCTGAGACCACGCTGCGCGCGCCGTACAACAACCGCGGGCTCATGAAGGTCTGGGGCGCGCTCTACAACCCGAAAGAGCGCTTTCAGCCGATCGCCGACAAGAGCGCCTCGTGGAATCGCGGCGCGTACCTCGCCGAAGCGCTCGGCCATTGCGGCGACTGCCATACGCCGCGCACGATGCTTCAGGCCCTCGACAATCGCCGCAAGTACGCGGGTGGCATGGCCGAGGGCTGGCGCGCATACAACCTGAGCAGCGACAAGGAATCCGGCATCGGCAACTGGTCGGCCGAGGACATGATTGGTTACCTGAAGACCGGTCACACGCAGAACCGCGGCTCGGCGTTCGGGCCGATGGCGCAGGCGGTGCACTTGAGCTTCCAGAAGCTGACGCCGTCGGATGTGAGCGCGATCGTCGAGTACGTGCGCAGCGTGCCGGCGGTGTCCACGCCGGACTTGCCGGCACCGAAACTCGAGCCCGCGCCCGACCATCCCTCGCAAGGGGTCGCGGCCGACGATAGCAATCCGCAGGGCCACGCCATCTACGCGAGCATGTGCGCGGGCTGTCATTCCTGGACCGGCGTGAACGATCTCGTGCCGCATTCCACGCTCACCGGCACACGCGCGGTGAACGACCCAACCGCGACGAACGTAGCGCTCGCCGTGCTGCGTGGGGCGAGCACGTTGCCCGCTTCGGGTGACATCGCCGTGATGCCGGCATTCGGCCAAGCGTGGACGGACGACGAGATCGCCGCCGTGTCGAATTACGTGATCGCGCGCTTCGGCGCCAAGCCGTCGTCGATCAGCGGGGCGGACGTGGCGAAGCTGCGGGCGATGCGGTAACCGGTTCGATGAACGAAGGCGCCGAGCTCGCGGCTCGGCGCCTTTCATATTGCCTGCCGAGCGTCCAGCCGCTCACGGCCCACATGCCGATCGCGACCAGCCCCACGCCGAGCACCCCACCGGTGCCGACGCCGAGCATGCGCAGCCCGGCCTGTCCCCAGGCGGACGTCAGATCGCCGAGCCGATAGATCACGGTGTCGATGACATTCTTCGCCTTGTAGCGACTTTCCTGCTCGACGACCGTGAAGCACGTTTCGCGCACCGGCCGGAAGATCGCGTACTGCGTCACTCGGCGCACGACTTGCATCGCCTGCAGCATCAGCAGCGTCGGCGAGAGAGCCATCAGCACGAACGAAATCGCCATCAGGATCGGATTGAGCAGCAGGCTCCCGGTGATGCCGAAGCGCGTGATGTAGCGGCTCATGCCGAACAGCAGCACGACGATCGAGCAGATATTCACTGCGAGATCGATGTCCGCGAGCGCGCGCGTGCGATCGGCGAGGTCCGTGAACGTCTTGGCGACGATGTCCGTCTGCAGGAAGTAGCCGATCGTCGCGATCCACGTCATGAGGAGCACGAAGAGCGCCTGATTCGCGAGATACGGCGAGGCGAAGAGCGCCCGGAAGCCGTCAAAGAGATTGCCGCGCAGCTCGTGATCCATCGTCGAGGCCTGCGCCTCGGCGCGCGCCTCCTGCAGCCGGCGCTTTTCGCCGATGATCAAGAGCACGAGCACCAGCACCCCCGAGAGCCCGACCGCCGAGATCAGCAGCAGACCGCTCATGCCCACACCTTTCACGGACAGCGAGGTGACGAGCGGCCCCGCGATCGCACCGCTGCTCCCGCCCGCGGCGATGGCGGGCAAGAGGCGCGCCGCCTGAGCCGAGGTGAATGTGTCGACCATCAGGCTCCAAAAAACGGACACCATGAAGAGGTTGATGACGCTGAACCACCAGAAGAACGCCGCCGCGAGCCAGCGGCTCTCCGGTGCCGCGTTGAACCAGGCGTAGAAGCCCAAGACATTCAGGATCAGGAGCGCAAACACGCCGGGCAGCACGCGAGACAGCTTGAAGGTGTCGGTGAGCCAGGCGAACAGCGGCGAGACGATGAGCGTGAGGACGAGCGTGCCGGTAAACAGGTTCTGCAGCTGGTCCACACCGAAGACCGTGGCCATCGCATCTCGCATGGGCCGCAGGATGTAATAGCTCGTCATCAGGACGAAATTGCAGACGAAGCCCAGAACGAGCGGCTTGCGCTCGTGCGGCTCGACTTTGGCGAACAGTGTGCTGAACAAAACGGGGCTTCCGATTGGGCGAAGCCCCGCAATAGTAATCGAGCGTCAGCTCACATCGATGACCACTTCCTTCGACTTGTCGCTCTCGGCGCCGGCGCTGGTCACGGCGACCATCACGAGGTAGTACTTGCCCGACTGCAGATTCTCGAGCGTATAGGTCGTGAGACCCGCGCCGTTGACTGTAACGGTAGCGGTGTATACGCCGGGCTGCGTCCCATAAAGGATGCGATAGCCGTTCAGATTGGTGAGCGCGGTGCCGTCCGTGTTGGTCGTGGGCGGCGCCCAGGAGAGCATCACGTTCTGCATCGTCGGCGCCGCGGCCGCGACGGTGATCGCGAATTGCGGGAGCTTGGTGCTCGTCTTGCCGTCCGAGACACTGATCTCGATCTCTTCGTACGCACCGACGTTGGTGTTCGTCGGCACGCCCGAGAGGCGGCCCGTCGCGGCGTCGAACGCCGCCCAGTTGGGCTTGCTCGCGACCGCGAACTGCAGGGGGTCGCCGTCGGCGTCATGGGCCGCCGGCACGAAGCTGTAGCTCTGACCCGCGGTGACGTCCAGAATCGCGGCACCGGAGATCGTCGGCGCATGGTTCCCCGCGACCGGCGTCGTCGGCGCGGTGGTGGGCGGCGCCGGCTGCGACGGGATGGTCGGATTCGTCGCGGTGGCGTTTTGCGTGGCGCCCTCGGAACCACCCCCGCCGCAGGCGGCGAGTGATGTGCCGAGAACGATGAGACCGGCCACGCGGACGATGGTGTGCTTGAGCGAGCTCTGCATGCGAGCGATTCCCCGATTGAGGGTCCTGGGGAAGCGCATGCAGAGGGGCGCCGGCGGGGCACGCGCCGCGCGCGTGCGTTCCGCAAATCACGAGATCCGCGTCGGACCCCGGCGACCCCGCTGTCATAGGCCTGCGCCCTTAGACCGGAAGCTTTGCGTCCCCACCTTTCGGTGGGTTTGCCCTTTTCAATTGCGCGCCACATGGCGCGACTTCGAAAACGCGGGCCATTGTGCCGAGCGCGTTTTTTTATGAAATAGACGCTTTCCGAAGACTGCGACGCGCGTCGCGTCGCGCCGCACGTACGTTGCTCCAGCAACGTTCATCGGCCTCAAAGACTCATGGCCGGAGACCGGACGAGAGCTCGATCGGGTGTACCGCAACGCCCGATTTCTCGTAGAGTGCGTCGGCCAAGCACGAGGAGGGGGAGATGGTCTTCGTGTGGTCCCAAGGAAGACGAACGGCTCGGGCGCTCTGCCGTCCGCTGGCGGCAGCGCTGTGTGCCGCAGCTCTCACTCTGCCCTCCGGCGCATCGGCTGCTGATGTGCCCGACATCTCTGGCGTCTGGCAGCCGCAGGGCTTCGAACGCATGATCAAGCCCATCGACGCCGCCGAGCCGCCGTGGCTGCCGTGGAACAAGGAACAGTTCGAGAAGCGCGTCGCCGCCGAGAAGGTCGGCCGGCTGCTCTACGATCCGACCGCCGCCTGCTTGCCGAGCGGCATTCCGCGCATCATCGCCGCCCCCTACCCCGTCGAGATCGTGCAGACCGCCGACAAGACGGTGTTCCTGTACGAGGTGCAACATCTGTTTCGCGTCGTGAAAATGAACGCGGAGCATCCCCGTAACGTGCAGCCGAGCTATATGGGTGATGCCGTGGGCCATTGGGAAGGCGACACGCTCGTCATCGACACCGTCGGTCTCGTCGAGAACACGCTGATCGACGAGGCCGGGAGCCATCACTCCGGGGCGCTGCACGTGGTCGAGCGCATCCGCAAAGTGAGGGACACGCTCGAGATCCTGTTCACGCTCGAAGATCCGCAAGCCTTCTCCAGGCCCTGGACCGCGCGCCGGGTGTGGCGCTGGCGCCCCGACGTGCGCTTCCTCGAATATATCTGCGAAGAGAACAATCGGAACGCACCGGACGAAGACGGTATGCTGAAGAACTTCTGAGTGCGCGCCATGAGACACGCGTCACGGATGAGCAGGCTGCCGGGAATGGCGCTGGCACTGGGTTTCGCTGCTGCGGCATGGGCGAGCAGCGCGCCGGACCTCTCGGGTGTCTGGCAGGTTACGAAGTACGAGCCCTCGATTCGTACCGTTGACGGCAAGCTGCCGCCGCTGAAGCCGGAATCGCGCAAGGTGTACGAGCAGAACCTCGTCGCGCGCAAGCAGCTCAAGCCGCGTTCCGACCTTTCCCGCTGCGTGCCGCCGGGCACTCCGCGCGCCATGTGGGCGCCGCGTCCGATCCTGATTCTGCAGACGGCGCGCAAGATCACGTTCGTCCACGAATACCAGCACTTGCTGCGACACATATATATGGACGAGTCGCTGCCCGCGGCCGCGGACATCGACCCCAGTTACATGGGTGAGTCGGTCGGGCGCTGGGAGGGCGACACCCTCGTCATCGAGACGATCGGCGTGAACGAGAAGACTTTTCTCGATCGCGACGGCATGCCGCACAGCGCGTCGATGCACGTCACCGAGCGGCTGCGACTCATCGAGGGCGGCAAGCGTCTCGAAGAGCGCGTCACGATCGACGATTCCGCAACCTTCACGGCACCTTGGACGGCGCGGCTGGTATTCGAGCGCAAGCCGGGTGTCGCGCTCAGCGAATACAACTGCGTTCTGAAATACGAAGACTTCTGAGAGCCGGCCCACCGCCAGGAGCGGGTCATGCCGAGTCGGGAAGCAAGACGGATTCGAGCGAGCGCGGCGGCGCTGGTCGCCGGCTGGCTGCTGACGGCGTGCGACTCCGAAACGAAGGTCGACTACAACTGGGACGTCCGCCCGATCCTGTCGCAGAACTGTTTCCGCTGTCACGGCCGCGCCGCCTCGACGCGCAAAGCAGGTTTGCGACTCGACGTTGCGCAAAACGCCTACGGCGAGCTTCCCGAGAGCCCGGGCAAGCACGCGATCGTTCCCGGCCATCCCGACGACAGCGAGCTCGTTCGGCGCATCACTTCGCAAGATCCCGACGAGCGCATGCCGCCGAAAGAAGCGCACAAGGTGCTCTCCGCGGCCGAAATCGCGACGCTCGTGAAGTGGATCGAGCAAGGCGCGCAGTTCAAGCGGCACTGGGCGTACATCACGCCGGCACTCGTCGCACCGAAACGCTCGGCGTTCGACAACCGCGCCGTCAACGAGATCGATCGCTACGTCCTGGCGAAGCTCGAGAAAGAGAAGCTCGCGCCTGCCGAGCCGGCCGATCGCGAAACGCTGATCAATCGCGCGACCCTCGACCTGACCGGACTGCCGCCGACGCTCGAGGAAGTCGACGCCTTCGTCGCCGACACACGGCTCAACGCATACGAGAGACTCGTCGATCGCCTCCTTGGAACGCCGGCTTACGCCGAGCGCATGGCGGAGATGTGGCTCGACGTCGGTCGCTACGGCGACAGCGATGGGTACCTCAACGATGGCACGGGCCGCCTCCTCCATCCCTATCGCGACTGGGTCATCGCCGCCTTCGCGCGCAACGTCTCGTATAAAGACTTCGTGACGTGGCAGGTCGCGGGCGATCTGCTGCCGCACCCGACGACCGAGCAACTCCTCGCCACCTCGTTTCTGCGCATGGGCAAGCGGAACAACGAAGGCGGGATCATCGACGAGGAGTTCCGTGTCGAATACGTGAACGAGCGCGCCGAGCTGATGGGCAAGGCGTTCATGGGACTCACCGTCGGCTGCGCCCGTTGCCACGATCACAAGTACGACGTGATCAGTCAGGCCGAGTACTACCGCCTCGGCGGCTACTTCAACAGCATCGATGAGCGCGGCATTCACTCGGAGAGCAGCAACGGCGCGCCGATGGGCCCGACGCTTGCGTGGCCGACGCCGAAACAGGCCGCGGCGCTGCAGGCCGCGCACGCGATCACAGAGGCGAAGACGCGCGACTATGCAGCGACGCTGGCTGCCGCGCGCAAGGATGCAGACGTGCGCGCGCGAGCGCTTGCCCAAGCGGACGTCGCTGACATGGTGGCGAAGTCGATCGACGCAGGAGTGGAGGCGTACTACCCACTGGACTCGACGTACGTCGCCTCGGTTGAGTCCCTGATGATCGGACCGAAGTCGGGCGCAGACTTCGGACGGCGAGGTCTGCGCAACTCGCCCGAGGACGACGTCGAAGGCAAGCAGGAGCTGCTCGGGCACCTCGCAGCGGAGGATCTCGCGCAGGCGTTTCGGGATGCCGTGAAGACGGGCTTCGTCTTTCACAATCCGATCGCCATCACGCGCCGCCAGTTACCCATCGGGCTGAAAGCAGAGCAGCTACGCTGGACGCCGAGCGGCCTGCCCGGCGGCGCGCCCGGCGCCGTGAACAACGGCACGTTCATCGACGGCGTGAAAGGCTCGGCGGTCCTGCTCAACGACACGGTCGGCTTCGCCGCGCAGGACGTCGGCCGCTACGAGCGCACGCAGGAATTCAGTCTCGATCTGTGGATCAAGCTGCGCACGGGCGAGCCCTACGACTTCGTCGACGTGCTCTACAACCAAGGCTTCAGCGGCAGTAGCGGCTATGAGCTGGCCCTTGATGAGAATCGGCTGCAGTTCAATCTCGCCCACCAAGCCCCGTACAACATGCTCAGCGTTCAGACAACGGAGTCGCTGCCTGCAGAAAAATGGATTCACGTGAGCGCGACGTACGACGGCTCGAGTCGCGCCGCCGGCATGAACATCTATCTCGACGGCGTGCCCGCGCGCATCGACGTGTATCGGGACCATCTCACCCGCAGCACCCTGCCTCGCGGCGGTCACAGCTTGTATAGCAGCTACTACGGGCTCGCCTTCGGCAAGCGCTTCCAGGTGAACGAATTCAAAGGCGGCGCGCTCGACGAGATTCGCGTGTTCCGCAAGGCGCTCAATCCGCTCGAGGTGCGCTACCTCCACGATCCGACCCAGTTGGCCACTGTCGCTGCCAGTGTGATGCGCCAACACATCGGCGTACTGCTCGCGGATCAAGACGCGCGCGTCATCGCGGGCAAGGCCGAGGTGCGCAACGCCGTCGAAACGGAAATGCGCGTCGAGACGGCCATTCCGCAGCTCATGATTACGCGCGACGCGCCGCGAGCGCGGCCGACTTACATTCTCGAGCGCGGGCTCTATAACCAACGCGGCAAGCAAGTGCAGCCCGGCGTGCCCGAGCGCGTATTCGCGTCGAAGCACGCGCTCGCACCCAATCGCAAGGGACTCGTCGATTGGCTCTTCGATGCGGACAACCCGCTGACGGCGCGCGTGTTCGTGAACCGGCTGTGGCAGATGCATTTCGGCACCGGCATCGTCGATACCGTCGAGGACTTCGGCACCCAGGGATCGAATCCGACGAATCCGGCGCTGCTCGACTGGCTCGCCATCGAGCTCGTGAAGTCCGGATGGGACGTCCGGCACATGCAGAAGCTGATCGTGATGTCGGCGACGTATCGGCAGTCGTCGAAGGTGTCGAAGGAGCTTGCGCAGCGCGACCCGCGCAATGTGCTGCTGGCTCGCGGGCCGCGCTATCGCCTGCCGGCCGAGGCGATTCGCGACGGTGCGCTGTTCGCGAGCGGCTTGTTGGTCACGAAAGTCGGCGGGGACAGTGTCTTCCCATATCAGCCGCCGCGGGTGTGGGAAGGATCGAGCCCCGGCTTGAATCTCTATCCGCAGACCGTGCCGCAGGACGAGTATCACCGGCGCACGATGTACACGTTCTTCAAACGCAATGCTCCGCCGCCCGCACTGATGGTGTTCGATATGGCGGATCGGAACGCATCGACGGTGGCGCGCAAGGTTTCCAGCACGCCGTTGCAGGCGCTCGTGCTGCTGAACGACCCGCAGTACATGGAGGCGTATCGGAAGATGGCCGAGCGAGTGATGCACCTCTCGACGGACCCTTCAGGGCAAGTCGTAACGCTGTTCCGTCTAGCGACGCGCCGCCATCCATTACCGACAGAGCTCGCGCTCCTCACGAAGTATCGCGACGCGCAGATCGCGCACATGACCGATGCGCGCGATGACGTCGCCAAGCTGATGGACATCGGCGTCGCGCCGGCAGACACGACACTCGACCAGACCCAAGTGGCGGCACTGACGATGGTCGCGGCGGCAGTCATGAACTCACCCGACGCGTACACATTGCGATGAGGCACTCATGACGTCAGACATCACGCGCCGCTCGTTCCTGCAAGGAGGCATTGGCGTCGGTTTCGTTGCAGCCAGCGAGCTGGTACGCGCGACGAGCGGCAGCCTCGTGAACAAAGGCGTGCTGAATACCGGGCACTTCCCGGCACGCGCGCGCCGCGTGATCTCGATTCAGATGTGCGGCGCTGTCTCGCAAGTGGACACCTTCGACTACAAGCCGCAGCTCATCAAGATGCATGGTCGCGAGATTCCGCCGTCCGTGAAGAACAAAGGCGGCCGCATCTCCGCGATGAGCAACGCGCAGAGCTCGTTCCCGCTCGTCGCGCCGCTGCGGCCCTTCCGCCAATACGGCGAATGCGGCGCGTGGGTGAGCGATCTGTTCCCGTGCGTCGGCCGCATCGTCGACGACATCGCGTTCATTCACACGATGACGACGGAACACGTCAATCACGACCCGGCTTCGATGTTCTTGCACACCGGGTTCCAGCTCTCCGGCCGGCCCTCCGCGGGGGCCTGGGTGAGTTATGCGCTCGGCTCGGACAACGCGAACGTCCCGAGCTTCATCGTCATGAAATCACAGCACCAGTCCTCGGGCACGGGCACGCAGTCCGGCATGTGGGGCTCTGGGTTTCTGCCGTCTCACTATCAAGGCGTGGAGTTCCGTGCGGGCGCCGAGCCCGTGCCCTACATCAGCAGCCCGGATGGGCTCGATCGCGCGCAGCGGCGGTCGCAACTCGACGTGATCAACGCGCTCGCGAAGACGCAGTACGGGATCTCGGGCGATCCGGAGATTCTCTCGAAGATCACGCAGTACGAGATGGCGTATCGCATGCAGGACTCGATTCCGCGCATCGCCGATCTCTCCACCGAGCCGCGCTACACCCTCGACATGTACGGCCCCGACGTGAACACCCCGGGCACCTTCGCGCGCAACTGCCTGCTCACGCGCCGGCTCGTCGAGCACGGTGTGAAGTTCGTGCAGCTCATTCAAGTGGGCTGGGATCATCACGCGCGCATCGCCGAGCGCCATCCGCCGGACTGCATGGCCGTGGATCAGCCCACTGCCGCGCTCATCGCCGATCTCAAACAGCGCGGCCTGCTCGAAGACACGCTCGTGATTTGGGGCGGTGAGTTTGGCCGCACGTCCTACGCGCAGGGCACGCTTTCGGACACGATGGGACGTGATCATCACGGCGGCTGCTTCACGTATTTGCTCGCCGGCGGCGGCGTGCGCGGTGGGATGAGTTACGGCGAAACGGATGAGTTCAGCTATAACGTCGTCAAGAACCCAGTCACCGTGCACGACCTGCACGCGACGATGCTCTATCTGCTCGGCGTCGATCACAAGCAGCTGACATACGCCTATCAGGGCCGCGATTTCCGGCTCACGGATGTGTCCGGCGAAGTCGTCAAAGGGATCTTGGCTTAGGCGCATGACGGAGACGCTCTATTTTCTCGGCCGCTTCCATGTCCTGCTGTTGCACCTGCCGATCGGCATTTTGCTGCTCGCCGTCGTGCTGGAGGTCGCATCGCGGCGCTCGCGATTCGCGCATCTGGCGCCGGCCGTCGACGCGGTGTGGTTGCTCGGCTGTCTGTCGGCGATCGCGACAGCCGTGCTCGGCTACCTGCACGCGCTCGAAGGCGGATTCAATGCCGCGGCCGTCGATGCCCATCGAGCTGCCGGCATTTCGTTGGCTGTTCTCGCGACGCTCACGTGGCTCTTTCGTGCGCGCCTCAGGGGCGTGTATGACAGAGCCTGGCCTGCCTTCTCGCTCGCCGTGATGGCCGCTCTCGTCATCACCGGCCATCTCGGTGGCGCGCTCACGCACGGCGATGCGTATCTGGCCATGCCACGCGCCAAACCCAAGGACGTCGACAGCGCAGACCTCTATGCCGACGTCGTCGCGCCCGCCTTCCAACAGCGCTGCAGTTCCTGTCACAACGACGGCAAGCGCAAAGGCAGCCTCTCACTCGCGCACTACGAGAGCGTGATGAAAGGCGGCGAGCACGGTCCCGTGATCGTCGCGGGGAACACGAAGGAAAGCGATCTCATCCGTCGGATCTCCCTGCCCTCCACCGACAACGACTTCATGCCCCACGATGGCAAGACGCCATTGAGCGCGGAGCAAACGGCTGCCATTCGCTGGTGGGTCGCCAAGGGCGCACCGCGCTCGGCGGCCATCGGCGCGCTCAAACCATCGCCGGAGCTGCGCGCCAGTTTGCAAACGGTGCTGGGTTTCACGTCGCCAGCGTCGGCTGCATTGGAGCTCGCCAGCGGAAGTGCCAAATCCCCCTCGGCACGCGCTGTCGACGTTCCGATGCCCGACGCTGGCGTGGCGGATGCGCTCGAGAGCAGCGGCTTCGTCGTGCGCGCGATCGCCGCCGGCAGCCCGCTCGTGCAGGTCGACTACACGGCCAATCGCGCCGTAACGGATGCGGATCTCGCGACACTCGCGAAGATCGGCCGGCAAACCTACACCCTGAACCTACGCAGCGCCGGCATCTCGGATGCGCAGCTGGAGAGCATCGGACACTTCGAGAATCTCGTGGCGCTGCGTCTCGAGCTGAACCCGATCGGCAATGCGGGGCTCGAACGCCTGAAGCCGCTCCGCAAGCTCGCCTCCCTGAATCTTTACGGCACGAACGTGAGCGACAGCGGTCTTGCCGCGCTCGCCGCCTTGCCCGCGCTCCACGAAGTATTTCTGTGGCAGACGGCGGTGACGCCGGCGGCGCTCGCCGAGTTCCGCCGCACTCACACCGGCGTGCGCGTCGTCGAGGGCTTCGATCCCAAGACTTTCCCGGAAGGCCCCAAAGCCATTCCGGTCGTGAACTAGGGGGCCTGCAAATGAACGACAAGATATTCTGGGGCGCGGTGGCGCTGAGCGTGGCGCTCGCCCTGCCCGCTTCGGCACATCACTCCTTCGCCATGTTCGATTCCACCAAGGAGACGACGCTGCAAGGCACGGTCAAGGAGTTTCAGTGGACGAATCCGCACGCGTGGGTGCAGTTGCTCGTGCCCGGCCCGGAGGGCAAGACCACCGAGTGGAGCATCGAGTGCGCGAGCCCGAATGCGCTGAAGCGTCAAGGCTGGCGCGGGAGCTCGATCAAATCGGGCGACCGCATCACCGTCGTGATTCATCCGCTGAAGAGCGGTGAGCCCGGCGGCAGCCTCGTGGTCCTCACCCTGCCGGATGGTACGCAGCTCGGGCTACGCGGCCCGCCGCCCAAGGAAGGTGCTTGAGCACCCGCGCTCGACGTCCGCGCTCGATTCCGCGAATTCCTACGGCCTGCAGCTGAACTGTAGCGTCTCGCCGTTGGAACGAGACTTGCGGGCTGATGCTCGAGGCATTGTCTCTTGGAGCTGAAGCGGTGCAAATACAAGTCAATTCGGATCACCACATCAAGGGCGATGAACGGATGAACGAGATCGTCACGGGATTGGTCACCGACGCGGTGGGGCGTTACGCGGATCGGATCACGCGAGTCGAAGTGCATCTGAACGACGTGAACGGCGCGAAGCACGGCGACCGCGACAAGCGCTGCATGATGGAAGCGCGCGTCGGCGGACTCGCGCCCATCGCGGTGACGAACGAGGCCGACAATCTCGAGCTCGCGATGGAAGGTGCGGCGGAGAAATTGGAGCGCGCGGTCGGGCGCGCGTTGGGACGGCTCGAGGACAGCGATGGCCGCGGCCCGCTGGACCGCGACGTCGCCGGAGTGGAGGATTTGCGGCGGCTCGAGGTCATGGAGCTGCGTCGCCGCCGTCACTGATCCTGACGATCGCGGCCGGCAACGCGACTGCCGGCCGCGCCGCGAACGCGCGGGCGCAGCTGCACGGGCCTCGAAAAGGCGCGCTAGGCGACTCTTCACAAAGGGGGTCTCGTGAAGCTCCTGTCCGTCGTGCTTGCGTCCTGCCTTTGTGTCGCGTCCTGGAACTGTGCGGCTCAATCCGCCGAACAACCGCAGCGTGCGGACGGCCCGGCGTACATCCACTGGCTCGAAGAGCGCTCGATGCTCCATCAAGCGCAAATCGTCGCGCAGCAGTACTCGGGGAGCGCGGTCCAGTGGCAGCATCCCTATGGAATACCGCAGCCGCGCGCCGCGACGTCGCGCGCGTCCGTGTGGTTCACCGCTTATCCGGCGTCGACGATCGCCGCGGCGCCGGGAGCATCGGTGCTCGCGACACTCGCGGACGAGCGCTTGTGGCGCGCGTTCCAGGCGATCGGCATTCAGGGCATTCATACGAGCCCGATGAAGCGCTCGGGCGGCATCACCGATCTCGCGTACACACCGTCGGTCGATGGCAGCTTCGATCGTATCGGCTTCGACATCGACCCCGATTTCGGTACTGACACGCAGTACAAGAGCCTCGTCGCGGCAGCGCGGGCGCACGGCGCGCTCGTGATCGGTGATGTCGTTCCGGGACACACCGGCAAAGGCCCCGACTTTCGACTCGCCGAGCGCGCGTATGCCGACTATCCCGGCCTGTATCACATGGTGCGCATCGAGCCGGCGGATTGGGGCCTGCTGCCGCCGGTGCCGGTGGGCCGCGACTCGGTGAATCTCGCGCCGGCAACGGTCGATGCCTTGCAAGCGAAGGGCTACATCGTCGGCCGCTTGCCGTTGCAGATCTTTTATCAGCCGGGCGTCAAAGAGTCGGATTGGAGCGCGACGGATGTCGTGCGCGGCGTCGACGGCGTGCAGCGTCGTTGGGTCTATCTGCACTACTTCAAGCAGGGCCAACCGACGCTGAACTGGCTCGATCCGAGCCTCGCGGCCGAGCGGCTCGTGATCGGCGATGCCGTCCACGAGATCGGCGTGCTCGGCGACGGCGGCATTCGTCTCGATGCGAACGGTCTGCTCGGCATCGAGCGCGACACGAACGGGCGCGTCTGGGCCGAGGGGCATCCCCTCTCGGTCACGGCCAATCAGCTCCTCGGCGACATGGTGCGCAAGCTCGGCGGGTTCACCTTCCAAGAGCTGGCGCTACCGCTCGACGATCTGCGAGTGATGTCCGCCGGCGGCCCGGATCTCTCTTACGACTTCTTCACGCGACCCGCGTACGACCACGCGCTGCTCACCGGCGACGCCGAGTTCCTGCGTCTGATCCATCAGCTCATGCAGAAGTACGAGGTCGATACGGCCGGACTGATCCACGCCCTGCAGAATCACGATGAGCTGACGATGGGCATCGGGCATTTCCGGGCGCACGGGAATGACCTGTTCACCTTCCGCGGCCGGCAAATGACGGGCAACCAGCTGCGCGACACGGTGCGCGCAGAGATGTACAACCGCCTATTGAGCGAACGCAATCCCTACAACTTGAAGTTCGGGGCAGGGGTCGCCAGCACCACGGCAACGGTCATCACCTCGGCGCTGGGTATTCGCGACATCTCCAAGCTGTCCAAGCGCGACGTGGAAAAGATCAAGCGCCTGCACCTGCTGCTCGCGTTCTACAACGCGTTCCAGCCCGGCGTGTTCGCGCTCTCCGGTTGGGATCTCGTCGGCGCGCTCACGTTGCCGCAAGCGGCGGTGCGCGAACGACTCGCCGACGGCGACACGCGATGGATCAATCGTGGCGCATACGATCTCATCGGCTCGAATCCGCGCGCCCAACAATCCTCCGCCGGCTTGCCGCGCGCCACTGCGATTTACGGCCCGCTGCCGCAGCAGCTGAAGAAGCCGGACTCCTTCGCCTCGCAACTCGCGCGCATGTTGAAAGCGCGCGCCGACATGCGCTTGTATGCCGCTCGGGTCATCGATATTCCGAACGTGCGGTCGCGCGGCTTGTTCGTGTTGGTACACCAGCTGCCGGAAAACGGCGGCCTCGAAGTGACCGCAATCAACTTCGGCGCAACACCTGTGGATGAAAGCGTGGCAATTCGCGGCGCGGCCACGAACGCCACCGCACACGATGCGCTCGAGCCCCAAGCGCTGCCGCTGAAGATCGATGCGCAGGGACAATTGCCTTTGCATCTGGAAGGTTACAGCGGCGTCACGTTGCGCCTCACCCGCTGAAGGTCTCGTTCGCACAGTTCGTGAAGGTCCCTTACGATACGCAACAACGGGGACCGCGCAGCGACCGCGCAACAAACGAAGACGAATTCGTGTCGACGGGGCCAGTGTTCTCGCACACGAGCACACGTGAGGGAGGGCTCATGTCTCACGGAGCATTCATTCGGTCCGCGTACCTCGTCGGTGTCGCGGCAACGGTGGCACCCTCTCTGGTGCACGGGCAAAACCCACAACCGCAAGAAGCACCGACGACGGGACCGTCGATGCAGGAAGTCGTCGTCACTGCAACGGCGACCTCGGTTCGCAAACTCGACGCGAGCTACACGATCGTCACGGCCGATCAGGAGCAGATTCGGCGCGCGAATCCGAAGAGCACGGCGGATCTGTTGAAGATCTCACCAGGCATTTGGCCCGAATCCACCGGCGGCCAAACCGGCGCGAACATCGAGGTTGCGGGCTTCCCGACCGGCGGCGATGCGCCCTACTTCACGGTGCAGTTGAACGGCTCGCCGCTCTACGGCATGCCGACGCTATCGTTCCTCGAGCAATCGACACTCGTGCGCATCGACGACACGATCGAGCGCGTCGAGATCGTGCAAGGCGGGCCCGCTGTCGTGTTCGCCGACGGCCAACCCGGCGCGAGCGCGAACTTCATTCTCCGGCGCGGCTCGGAGCAGGCCGCGGGCAGCCTCGGCTTCACGTACGGCTCGGAGAATCTCGCGCGCGTCGACGGCTTCTACGGCTTCCCCGTCGGCGGGAGTTGGGTCGGCAGCGTCGGCGGCTTCTACCGCTCGTCCGACGGCGTGCGCGATCCGCAGTTCAAAGCCGACAAAGGCGGCCAGTTCACCGCCACGTTGTCGCGCGACTTCGACAGCGGCAGGGTCGTGTTCTATGGGCGCTACTTGAACGACAAGAACCAGTTCATCACGCCGATTCCGCTGATCCAGACCGGCACCGACAAATTCAGCGCCTATCCCGGGTTCGATCCGTTGAAGGACACCTACAACAGCAAGGCGCTCCAGCACGTGTTCCTGCCCTCCTATCCCGGCGGCGGCACCAATGCCGACCTCGCGGATGGGCGCGGCGCCGAATTCGGCTTCTTCGGCGCCAATGCCGACTGGGAATTCGGGGAGAGCTGGACGCTCACGGATCGCTTGCTCGTCAACGGCGGCACCGCAGACACGAACGCGCTGTTCTCATCGAGCAATCCCGCGGCGCTGACCGATGAGTTGTTCACGTTGTCGAACGACCTCGGCGGCTTCGCGCTGCCGGCCGGCTCGGTTGCCACGTCACAGTTCGTCGGCGGCGGTGCGGTCGATCCCGCCCAGAGCGTCATCAAGCAGGGCTGGTGGCACATCCACAAAAACCTCAAGAACGTGAACAACGATCTGCGCGTCAGCAAGACGCTCTTCGAGGGCAACACGCTGACGCTCGGCAGCTACCTCGCCTACTACGAGATGGACGACAAATGGTCGCTCGGCAATACCATGCTGATGACCAACACCCCCAACGCGCGGCCCATCACGGTGAGCTACGTCTCCGGCGGCCAGACATTCTTCTTGACCGACCCGCAAGGCTTCTCGGACTTCAGCGGCTTCCACATCACCGAGCGCGGTCACGCGAACAACAAGGCGGTGTACCTCTCGGACGCGTGGCGGATCGACAAATTCCTCATCGACGGCTCGTATCGCTACGAGTGGTTGGACGCGACCAACCGCGTCTGCAATCTCACCAAACGCAATATCGACGGCAATCCCCTCACGCTGTACGACAACGGTGTGGACACGTGCAACGGGACGCTCGCGATCACGGACTACAGCCCGAGTCACGACGCATGGACGGTCGGCGTCAATTACACTTTGCTCGAGAACATGAGCGTGTACGCGCGCTACAACGAAGGCATTCACTTCTCGGACTTCGACAACGGCATTCGCGGCAGCACCACTGCCGCGCCGCCGCCGCTGGCGACCGTATCCAACCGCGAGTTCGGCTTCAAATATCAAACGCGTTGGATTTACGCGGACATCAGCGCGTATCGCAAAGTGTTCAACGGCATCCCCTACACGCCCTCGAATGGCCTCGGCGTGCCCTTCCCCGACCAGCGGCTCTTTTATGGCGCCGACTCCAAGGGTGTGAACGTCAATGTGGCGGTGACGCCGATCAAGAATCTGACGTTGCAGCTCGTCGGCAACTACCTCGACGGGCATTACACGCACTTCGACAAGTGCATTCCCTACGTGAACTTGGTGGTGGGCAATGGTTGCGCGCCCATCGAAGGGCAGCAGTTGCAGCGCCAGCCGAAGGTGCGTTTCGCGTTCCAGCCGAGCTACACGCAGCCCATGCCTTGGGGCGACGTGAACGTGTACGTAACGTACTCGCACGTCGGCGATCACACGCAGGACCAGTCGGGCCTGCAGCAGCTCGGCACGTACGACACGTTCGACTTCGGTATCGGCGCAAACGTCGGCGAGAACTGGGAGTTCCGCCTACAAGGCACGAATGTGACGGACGAGCTGGGACTCACGGAGAGCAACTCGCGTATCTTCGGGCCGGCGGCCGGCGCAGGCGGCGTAATTCTCGCGCGGCCGTTGGAGGGTCGCGAGATCAATGGACAGGTGAAATACAAGTTTTAGCTCGCCGCAATAGCATCACATGAAGTTTCGACCGCGTTTATTAGCGGCCGCGATCGGCTGCGTCGTGCTCGCTGCGCACGCGCAGACCGACCCCGGCTTTCTCCTCACCGCCAGCGGCCAAGACCTCGAGAAATACTTTCCGAGCTATCTCGCCAACGGCTACGTGTCGACGATGACCGGCCCGAAGGGCACGGAGAACAACGTCTCCTACATGGTCGCTTTCATGGATTACACGCCGGAAGACATCGCGCGGCCGGCCGCGATTCCGGGGTGGGCCGGCATCGACTACAGCACCGGCAAGTCCACCGCGGGCGAGTTCTGGCTCAACGACGTTCGCCTCGACTCGAAGTCGTTCGAGAATTATCGGCAGACGCTGAACATGCGCGACGCGACGCTGACGACGACGTATCGCTTCACGGATGCCAGCAAGAAGAGCACGGACGTCAGCGTCGTCACCTTCGTGAGTCAAGCCGCGCAACACGTCGCGGCGACTCAGCTCTCGGTGACGCCGGACTTCGACGGCACGATTCAGCTGTGGTTTCCGTTCACGCTCTGGGCGCCTCACGAGCCGCGCTTTCCGATTCGTACGATGACCGGCGAGCAAATGTTGTCCGCGGTCGCGGCGTACGACATGACCGTGCTCACTCCGGTGAATCACAACACACCGGATCGCGCGCCTGTTTGGTATCGCGGGACGACGCGCGTGCTGGCGAAGGGCGCCGATACGAACGATCTGACGCTGTGGCTCGAGGGTCGCGCCGAGCAAGGCCTGACGATGGCGCAGGCCGCGGCGATCGGCCTACCCGACGACGTGAAAGCCCAAGACGTGAAGCTGGTGAACGATGACTACCGGCTCGGGTTACGGCTCAGCGTCCCCGTGCGGAAAGGCACGACGTATCGCTTCACCAAGTACGTCGCGATTTCTCGTCAGAATTGGGGCGGCGACTCGAAGGAGACGCTTGCGCTCGCCACCGCCGCGCGCCGCGAGGGCTTCGATCGGCTGCTCGCTGCGCATCGCGCGGCGTGGCATCGGCTCTGGGAGTCCGATGTCGTCATCGACGGCGGCGATCCCAATATCCAACGCGCCGTGCGTTCGGATCTGTACTACTTGTTGTCGAACACGACGGTGGGCACATCCTGGCCGGTCGCCGCATGCGCCCTCACGCCCAACTACGCCGGCCACACCTTTTGGGACAGCGATTCGTGGGTGTTTCCCGCCCTGCTCCTCTTGCATCCCGAGCGGGCGAAGCCGCTCGTCGCGTTTCGCTATCGCACGATGCAACCGGCGCGCGAGCGAGCGCGCCAGTACGGCGTGAAGGGCACGATGTACCCCTGGGAAGCCGACCCGGAAACGGGTGTCGACCACACGCCCTATTTCGCGTACGGCGTATTTCGCGAGATTCACGTCAACGCGGACATCGCTATCGCCCAGTGGCAGTACTACCTGGCGACCGGCGACAAGGCGTGGTTGAAGGAGTACGGCTGGCCCGTGATTCGCGAGATCGCCGAGTTCTGGGTCAGCCGCGTGACGTACAACGAGCCGCTGCGTCGCTACGAGATTCATCACGTCACCTCGCCGGACGAGGCGTACGACGACGTGCCGAACGACTCGTTCACGAACGCCGCCGCGCGCAAAGCGCTGGCCATCGCGACGGCGGCCGCGCGACTCATCGGTGCGAAGCCCGATCCGAAGTGGGCGGAGATCTCGCGCGGCATGTTCATCCCGTTCTCCGAGAAGGAGCAGCGGCATCTCGATTTCGACGCGAGCGTGCCGCACGACAAGGTGACGTGGATGGGCTCGTCGCTGTCGTGGCTCAGCTATCCGAACCTCGATCTACCGATGTCCGCGACGGTGCGGCGGAACAACTTCGAATTCCAGCTCAACGAGCTCAAGGTGCACGGCGACGATCCGAACGAAATGATGATGGTGATGCTCGCCGTGCACGCCGCGTCTCTCGGCGACGGCCAGAAAGCGCAGGCGTGGATCGCGCGCAATCTCGTGGGGTTTCTGAAGCCGCCGTTCAACGTGCGCAGCGAGACGGTGGCGAACAACAACGGCTACATCCTTGCGACTTCGGCCGGCTTCGTGCAGAGCTTCTTGTATGGGTTGACCGGCCTGCGCTTCGACGACAAGGGGTTGAGTCAGAAGTATCCGCCCGTGCTGCCGGACGATTGGCGCTCACTGACGCTGAAGAACGTGGCGTTGCGCGGTGAGCGCTACGACTTCGTCGTGGCGCGCGACCCGAGCGGCAAAGTCGCGCTCACGCGCAAGCCGCGAACGTCGCAACGGCCTGTGGAATCGGCCAAGATTGCGCACGAATGAAAGTACCATCGACGTTGACCGCTGGGCTCGCCCTGCGATTCCGCGATCGGTTCTGGTACGGCCTGCGTCGCTGGCTCGAGTGGCTCTGAGCGCGGGGCGCAGGGCTCACGCCGCGCGCCGCTGCTCGTATCCGGCCGTCGCTTCCTGAACCGCCGGCGTGCTCCAGCCCGACTTTGCGCCCCAAATGAAGAACACCAACCCGACGGCGCCGACGGCCACGAGGTCCCAGCCCCACGTCAGGTAATTGCGGCCGCCGAACTTCTCGCTGCCGGCCCACGAAAGCACGGCAATCACCGGCAAATACGCGATCAGCCAGCACGCGCCGCGCACCTGCCGCGCGATATCGGGCCAACCCGCTTTCGCCTGATAGTAGAGATACACCGGCAGCGCGATCGCCATCAGCAGAATGATCTCGCCCGTCAGCGGCCACTTCGCCCAATACAGCAGCTCCGTCGCGAAGATGAACGCGAGCGCGGCGATCACCGGCAAACCCGCGAGGCGCAGCGGCCGATGCATCTTCTCCGCCGTGCGCCGGAGCACGACGGCGCTCACGGGCCCCGTCATGTACGAAATGATCGTCGCGACGGAAATCACGGCCGCCAGCGTGCCCCATCCGCGGAAGAAGAACAGGAACAAGAACGAGACGGCCAAGTTGAGCCACATCGCCGGCCGCGGCACGCCGTAGAGCGGGTGCAACCGGCCGAACACCTTCGGCAGGGTTCCGTTGCGCTCCATGCCGTAAATCATGCGCGCGGTGCTCGCCGTGTACGTGATGCCCGTGCCGCTGGGGCTGATGAACGCATCGATGTACAACAGCATCGCCAGCCAATGCAGGTTCACGACGATCGCCAGCTCTGCAAACGGCGAGCGGAAGTCGATGCCGTGCCAACCGGCTTTCGCCAGCATCTCCGGCGGCACCGCGCCGAGATACGCCACCTGCAAGATCACGTACACGACCGCCGCGATCAGAATCGAGCCCAGCACCGCGAACGGAATGCTTCTCTCGGGATTGCGTGCCTCGCCCGCCAGATTCACCGGACTTTGAAAGCCGTTGAAGCTGAACACGATGCCCGCCGTCGCCACCGCCGTGAGCACGGCCGCGAAGTCGATCGAGTGAGAATCGCCGCTCACGCCGACCGTGAAGTTGCTCGTGTGGAAGCCGCTGGCAATGAGCGCAAGCCCCGTCGCCGCCGGCACCACCAACTTGAACACGGTGATCGCCGAGTTGGAATGCGCGAACAGCTTCACGCTCCAAAAATTCAGCAGGAAATAAATGATGACGAGCACCGCGGCGATGCTGAGCCCTGCCACCGTCAGCTCGCCGTGCCCATCCGGCAGGTGAATGTAGAGGTCTTGCGCCCACTTCCACGGCCACGACGCCATGTACTGCACGGACGCCTCGGCCTCCACCGGAATCACCGACACGATCGAAATCCAGTTGGCCCACGCGCCGATGAAGCCGACGAGCGAGCCGTGCGAGTAATGACTGTAGCGGACCATGCCGCCCGATTCGGGAAACATCGCACCGAGCTCGGAATACGTGAGCGCGATGGTCATGATGATCGCCGCGCCGAGCACCCACGCCCACACCGCGCCCGGCCCCGCCAGGCCCGCCGCGCGCCACGCACCGAAGAGCCAACCCGAGCCGATGATCGAGCCGAGCCCGGTGAGCATCAGGGCGAAGGGGCCGACTTCGCGCCGAATCGGGGATGCGCTGCTCATGGTCGCTTTCGTGGCTGGCACAGAAGGGGCGCATGATGCCAGACACGGCCGCGCCCGCGCCGACTTCGTCCGGCGCGAGGCTCGACTCGACCCCCGATTTCCCTCACTTCGTCGTATCGTTCCAGTCGCCCGCGGGCGGCGTGTTCCTCACGCGCTCCTTCGTGCCGGACTTGGCACGCGCCTCGTCATCGGCGCGTGCGATGTCATGTTGAACGCCGGGATGTTCGCGTCCGACGTCCGTATCGGGCGGATGTCCTTCGACCGGCGGCCGATCCTCGTCTTCGTTCGGGCGGTGGCGCGGCTTCGGTGCTTTCAATTCCTCAGGCGAGGGCTTGCTCATGGCGTCTCCTCGTGACTGTCGCGAGGAGACGCAGCAAGGCCTGTTCCGGCGCGACTGGCTACGCCGTCAGCTCCGATTCCGGCGCCCACGCCGGCATTAGTGCGCGTCAGCGGCGCTTGTTGATGTCGTACGTGCCGATGCCGGGCTTGTAGGTCTTGTCGTCGATGAACTGGCGGATGCCTTCCTTGCGGCCTTCGTTGTCGTAGAAGTTGGCCGCTTCCTGCGCGCGGATGAGGTAGTCCTCCGCGTTCTCGTACGTCATCTCTTTCACGCGACGCACGGCATCCTTGGCGGCCTTCACGGTGACCGGATTCTTCTTGAGCAGCGCGTCGGCAAGCTCCGTGACGCGCGTCTTCAGCTGTGCGAGCGGCACCGCTTCGTTCACGAGCTTCCATTCGGCGGCCTTCGTGCCGCTGATCGGCTCACCGGTGAGCGTGTGGTACATCGCGTCACGGAAGCTCATCAGCTCGATCGCCACTTTGGTGGCGCCGCCGCCGGGCAGGATGCCCCAGTTGATCTCGGAGAGACCGAACTGCGCCTCCTCGGCCGCGATCGCCAGATCGCAGGCGAACAGCGGGCCGTAACCGCCGCCGAAGCACCAGCCGTTCACCATTGCGATGGTCGGCTTCTGATACCAGCGCAGCTTGCGCCACCAGGCATACGCTTCGGCCTGCGCGGTGCGCGTGCCCTTCAGCCCGAGCGCTTCGGTCTCGCGGAAGTATTCCTTCAGATCCATGCCGGCGCTCCACGCCGTGCCCTCGCCCGTCAGCACGAGCACGCCGACGTCATCGCGAAATTCGAGCTCCTGCAACACCTGCAGCATCCGGCGGTTGACCGTCGGGCTCATGGCGTTGCGCTTGTCGGGGCGGTTGAAGCTCACCCAGGCGATGCGGTTCGTGACTTCGAATTTGACGATGTTCTGCGCGTCGGTACTCATGGGCGTGATCTCAGGTTACCTGATTTGTTGTCAAGTTACCTGATATGTGGAAGGATTGGAAGGTGGCCAGAAGCAATACCGCGCCCAAAACCGCCCCGCAGACGGACAGCGACCCGCCGCGCGCCGCGTATTTGGTCGGCCGGCTCGAGCGCGCGGTGCGCAGGCGCATCAGCGAGACGCTGGTGCCGTTCAAGCTATCGGTCGCGCAGTACACCGCCCTCTCGGTGATCCGCCGGCACGGAGAATCGTCGAACGCGGATTTGGCGACGCGCGCCTTCATCACGCCGCAAGCCATGAACGAAGTGGTGCAGGTGCTCGAGCAGCGCAAGCTCGTCACGCGCCGTCCGGACCCCTCGCACGGTCGCATCGTGAACCTGCTGCTGACGAAGCGCGGAATCGAAGTGCTGGAGGAATGCGACGCCGCCGTCCGCCGCCTCGAGCAAACGATGCTGGCCGGCCTCACTGCCCCGCAACGCGAAGCTTTCCGCGACGCGCTGCTCGCCTGCGCCCAGGCGCTGGAGCAGCGCGAATAGACTGCCCGATATGGCCGGCGCGCTGCTGAAGCTGCTCGGCTGAGAGGCGCTTCCCGCGCCGAGCCCGACATTCATCCATGCGTCACGCCACGTCCACATCGGCGCGCAACCCGTGACGCGCCGTGCTCGTGCGCCGAGCGACTCGTGTACAGTCGTCCGCCACATGAGCACATCCAAATCGACGCCAACTGCACGGCGCTTCCGCGACACCATTGGGCTCTTCACCACCGGTGTGGCGGTGGTCATCACCGAGATCGACGGCGAGGCGCTCGGCATGACGGTGAACACCGTGTCGTCCGTATCGCTCGACCCGATGTTGGTGCTGTTCTGCCCGAGCAAGCAAACGCGCATCGCGCACCACATCGAGCGTCTCACGGGATTCAGCATCAACATTCTGCGCCACGAGCAACAGGCGCTCTCGACCTATTTCGCCGGCGGCTGGCGCGAAGCCGCGCCGCCGTCCTACCGGCTCGTGCCGTCCCGATCGGCGCCCCGGCTCGAGGGCTGCCTGGCCTGCATCGACTGCGCGAAGCACCAGATCATCGAGGCGGGCGATCACTGGCTCGTGCTCGGGCGCGTGGTCGAGCTGCAGACAGGCGTGCTGCCCCATCGCCCGCTCCTGTTCTACAGCGGCCGTTACCGGGCCGTGGACTTCTCGGAGAGCACGCCCGCACCCGATCTCACGAACGTGCACGACGAGCCGGCGCACATCTTCTACGACCATCATTAGGTGGCATTTGGCGGCTCGGGCGGTTTCTTCGCCGCCGGCCCCGGCACGCCTCATGCTAGCGCACGGGCACCGGGAGCGCCGCGATGCCCACCAAACAACGATCTCTGGACGTCCACGAAGACGTCGCGTTCGAGCGCCGCCAGTGGCGCGTGCAGCGCGTCAGCTGGATCGTCATCGCGTTGCTATTGCTGCTCGGTCTGCTCGGCGTGTTCGGGAACGGGCCGCTGAGCGATGCGGTGGCCGCCGACGGCGCGCTGCACGTGAGCTACGAACGCTTCGTGCACGCCCAGGCGCCGACCACCCTGCACATCCGCGTGAGCGCGCCGGGGGCGAGTCCGGTGCGGCTCGCGATCGATCATCGCTATCTCGATGCGCTGTCCGTCGAGCACATTCGCCCCGAGCCGCTGCGCGTGGAGTCGAGCGGCGACGACGACCTCTTCGAGTTCGCGGGGCCGAGCGCGGGTGATCTGCAAGTGTCGCTGGATGGCACGCCGCAGAGACCCGGCCTGCCCGTCGCAGTCGTGCGGCTGCAAGGCCCGAACGCAGCGCGCGTCGGCTTTCGACAAGTGGTGTATCCCTGAACGTTCGCGGGAGCTCGTATGGACGCCATCATCCGTGGAGCCGTGGTGTATCTGTTTCTGCTCGCGCTGTTTCGTCTCACCGGACAGCGCTCGCTCGCACAGATCACCGTGTTCGATTTCGTCTTGCTGCTGATCATCAGCGAGGCCTCGCAACAGGCGCTCATCGGCAACGACAACTCCATGACGCACGGCGCGCTCGTCGTGATGACGCTCGTCGCACTGAACGTCGCCTTGTCGCTCATGAAGCAGCGCTGGCCGCGCGTCGACAAACTCTTGGACGATGTGCCGCTCGTGCTGGTCGATGACGGCCGACTGCTGCACAAACGCATGGACAAGGTGCGCGTGGGCGAAGACGACATCCTCGAGGCGGCCCGCGCCTGCCAGGGCCTCGAGCGGCTGGATCAGATCAAATACGCCGTGCTCGAACGCAATGGCGAGATCACGATCATCCCGCGCTCACAGCAGTAGCCGGACGCCGCGCACGCGGTGCTTGACCGCGGCACGTCCCGTGCTGATCCTTGACGCGAGACGCATACGCTTGGCAACTTCAAACGACACGGATCCCCGCGAGGACGGCATCAGCCCGTTTCAGAGCGGCGCGCGTCAGCTCACGCTGGCCAATGCGTTGCGCCTGCTGGCTGGGCTGTGGGTAATGGAGGCGCCGTTCGTGTATGCGCCGCTCGACACCAACGCGGCACCGATCTGGAACAACCTCGTCGTCGGCGGCTGCGTGGTCATGCTTGCGACCATGCGGCTGATCTTCGTACGCGAGGTACGCGCGTTCCGGATCGCGCACGTGATGCTCGGTGTTTGGATCGCGCTGTCGCCTTGGATCTTCGAGTACACGGACGACCGCGTGTACTTCTGGAACAGCATCGGATCCGGCGTGCTCATTGCCGCACTCGCCGTGTGGAGCCTCCTACGCTATCGCTCGAGCTGACCGCCGTCGGGACGGGCAGATCGCGCATCGAGCGCGCGGCCGGCGATTCGCCGAAAACCATCATCTTCGGCGCCGCCGGATCGAAGGCGGGCCAGCGCGGCAGGCCCGGCCCGTTCGGATCGCCCCGCACGACGAAGCTCGCCCAATACGCCGACGTGGTTGCCGCGAGCGTGCGATCCGCGGCCGCCCACGGACGATTCATCAGCGCCAGGTTGTCGAACGTGTAAGGCAACTCGCCGGAGTGGAAGGCGGCGTAGCCCGGATGCTCCGGCCACGGAATGGCGTGCTGGAAGTAGTACACGTACGCGGGCGTACGGCCCGTCTTCGCACGCGCGGCCAGCAGGGACTCGATCGCCTCGAGCCCGGCGTGCCGACCCTGCGCCGCGCGAGCCGCGTCGTAGCCGGGAAACGCGCTCGATTCGTCCGCCATCATGCCGGTCAGGAGGGGAACGTCGTTCTGCTCGCCGCGAGCGTAGATTTCATTCGGCGCTGCGGGGAGCAGCCAGCCGTCCACCGTGGGGCCGAACGTCGCGCTCGTCGCGGCGAGCAAGCGTGCGGCATCGACCCTGCGCAGCTCGGCCAACGAGGTCGCGCCGACTTTGGCGGCAAAGTCCGACCCGGCGCGTTCGGCCTCCGCGCGCGGTTGCGCCATCGTACTGGGGGTGATGCCGAAAGCGGCGAGCGCACCGGGTCCGCTCTGTAGGATGGCCGCCGCAAAGAGGTTCTTCGCAAGCGGCGACGCCGTGAGCAAATACGCCGAAATCGCGCCCGCCGATTGACCCGCGACCGTGACTCGGCGCGGATCGCCGCCGAACGCGGCAATGTTGTCCCGTACCCACGCGAGGCCTGCGACCTGATCGAGCAGGCCGTAGTTGCCGGACGCATGGTGCGGCGATTCGCGTGTCAGCTCGGGGTGCGCGAGGAATCCGAGTACGCCGACGCGATAGTTCAGCGTGACGACAATCATCCCTTTGCGGGCCAGTTGCGCGCCGTCGTAGAGCGGGACGGCAACCGAGCCTTCGTTGAAGCCGCCGCCGTAGAGATAGACGAACACCGGCAACCGTTCGCGCGCGGCTTGTGCCGGAGTCCAGACATCCAGATAGAGGCAGTCTTCGCTGACGGCGCCGGTGTGCAGGTATTCCTTGGTCCACGGCAGCCGTTCAGGGACGACGTTCTGAATGCACGCGGGCGGTTGAGCGCGTGCATCGCGCACTCCGCGCCACGGCTGCAAGGGCTGCGGCGGCTGCCAACGCAGCGTGCCGACGGGCGGAGTCGCAAACGGAATTCCTTCGTACACGGCGATGTGTCCGGGTTCGACGGATCGTCCCCGAACGTCGCCCACGCGCGTGTGCGCAACAGGATCCGGGGTCGCACCGACACTGGCGCTGTGAAATGCCGCAAGCAGAACGATGGAAATCAGTGAACGAGCGCTCACGCTCGACACCGCCGGCCACGATGCTCGGCGCGTATTGCGCGCCACCGTCATGTCGTTCAAGCAATCCCCTTGCGCAATGCCGCCGCGGGCAGCGATTCCATCACCGCCGACGCGGCAGGCGCAAGGAGAATGCGCCGATCAGGCTTGCGCGTGCGGGGTTGCTCCAGCGGTGCACGGTCCAACCCGATCCGACATCGGGCTGTGCGAAACTCGGCTGCCCTCCGGCGGTCGAACTTCCCGCCGGGTAAGCCGGCGGGAGACTCACATGTTGAAAGCGCTGTTACTCGGGATTTGCACCGCTGGGTTACTGGCCGCCTGTGCCGCGACCCCGCCCGCGCCCGATGCCGTTGTCGGCGCCACGGCCGCAACCACGCCGCGCTTCAACTGCCTGACGACGACCGGCACCCGAATCCGCCTGAAAGAAGGCGAATGCGCCACCGGCGCCGCCGGCCGTGTCTACACCCAAGACGACCTCCAGCGCACGGGGGCCATGGACCCGGCCGAGGCGCTCCGCAGACTGGATCCCGCGTTCGCCCGCTAGCCCAATTCCCTCCGATCCTGGACACTCCGGAACCGCGAAGCCTCAGCAAGCGTTGTCTTGCTACTTGCGTAGTGGTGAGGACCCTTGGTTACCGACGAGCCGGGTACGGCCTACCGGGCTGAACGAGTTGCGTGCCCCGACTGCGGGCTGATTCAGCGGCTCCCGCGTCGGGCGGCCCCCGAAGTCGTCGAGTGCGCTCGGTGCGAGCGCGTCCTGTCCGGGCGCGCCGCGGGCCGTGTCGATCTGCCGCTCGCGCTAGCCACCTGTGCCCTGCTGCTCCTCATCCCAGCGAGCTTGGCGCCGCTCCTGTCGGTGTCGACGCTCGGCGCGACGCGCGAAGGGTGGATGTACGCCGGCATCCAGGCCTTTACCCGGCAGGGCTATTGGGAGCTCGCGTCGCTGGTCCTCGTGTGCGCGTTGGCCCTGCCCTTCATCTACACGGGCGCTTTGATCTGGGTGCTGGGCAGCCTGCAGTTTCGCCGCGAGCGGGCGCGCGAGAGCGCGACGCTGGGCTGGTTGTATCGTTGGATGCTCCAGCTGCGACCCTGGATGATGATCGAGGTGTTCTTGATCGGCGGTTTCGTCGCCTACACGCGCATCGATGCCGTCGCGTCGGTGGAGGTGGATGTCGGCGGCTGGTGCTTGCTCGCTTCGACGTTCGCGCTGCTGCTCGCGCTCACACAGGTAGACGATCGCACGGTATGGGGGGCGTTACATCCGCACGCAGAGGAAACGCCCGGTCTCGATGACTCCGTGGATCACGGGCGCACGACGGTCCTTGCACGCAGCGGACCGCTCGCATGTATCACGTGCGATCTGCTCGTGCCGGCGTCCGCTGAAGGCAAGCGCTGCCCGCGATGTCGAGCCCGACTGCATCGACGCAAGCCGGACGCTTTCCGCCGCACCCTGGCGCTGTTGCTAGCAGGCTATTTGCTCTACATCCCCGCCAATCTGCTGCCGGTGCTCACGCTCGTGCAAGTGGGCAGCGTCGAGCGCAACACCATCATGAGCGGCGTGTTCGAGCTGATTCACAACGACCTCTGGCCGCTCGCGGTCATCGTGTTCGTCGCGAGCATCGTGCTGCCTTTGACGAAGCTGCTGGGGCTGACCTGGATGCTGCTCGCGATTCAGCTGCGCTCGGGCTTTCTCTTGCAGACACGCACGCGACTGTTCCGCACCATCGATCTCATCGGCCGGTGGTCCAACATCGACGTGTTCATGGGCGCGGTGCTCGTGTCGGTTCTGCAGTTCGGCGCGCTGTCGTCCATACATGCGGGGCCAGGGCTGGTAGCATTCGCGGCCGTCGTGGTGATCACGATGTTCGCGACGCTCACTTTCGACGCGCGACTCATGTGGGACGCCGCGCGGAGTAGACCTTGAACGAACCGCTCGATCACGACGACGTCCCTGAAGCGCGCGTACGCAAGCATCGCTGGTTTGCGTGGGTGTGGATCGTGCCGATCACGGCGGCAGCCATCGTGATTTGGCTGGCGGTGCGTTCGCTGGCGGTGCGCGGGCCGGAGATCACGATTGCGTTCCGGGCCGTGGAAGGACTGCAGGCGCGGCAGTCGACCATTCAGCATCGCGGCGTCACGGTCGGCACGGTCGAGCAGCTCGAGCTCGTGCCCGACATGTCGCACGCGATCGTGCATGCACGCGTGACGCGGGCGGCGGCCTCCTGGCTGAACGAGAACACCAAGTTCTACATCGTGTCGCCGCGGGTGGGCGTCGAAGGGATCTCGGGATTGTCGACCCTCGTGTCCGGCTCCTATATCGAAATGTCGCCCGCGCCCGGAACGAAGTCGCAGCGTGAGTTCGTCGGGCTGGACGAGGCGCCCGGCGTGGATCCCAGCACGCCGGGACGCGCGTTCACCATGACGACGCCGGACCTCGGCTCACTCACGCGCGGCTCGCCGATTTCGTATCACGGCGTGTCGGTGGGCGAAGTGCAGGACTATGCGATCGCGCCGGACGGACAGCACATCGATGTCACCGCGTTCATTCGCGCGCCGTACGATCGCTTGGTGCACGCGGAAACGCGATTCTGGAATGCAGGCGGCGTCGACGTCGCGCTAGGCGCGCAGGGACTGCGCATACGCGCGAACTCGTGGCAGCAGTTGCTCGCCGGTGGTATCGCGTTCGAGACGCCGGTCAGCGCGCTGAACAGCGCCCCGAGCCAGGCGGGCGTGAAGTTCGCGCTCTACGACAATCGGCGCGCGGCATTCCGCGATCCGCGCACCGAGCAGGTGGTGTACGTCGCCGACTTCAGCGGCAATCTGCGGGGTGTCGATGCGGGGACGCCGGTCGAGCTCGAAGGGGTGGAAATCGGGCAGGTGCGCGATTCGCAGCTTCGCTTCGATCCCAAGGCGCATACGCTGACGACGCTCGTCACTCTGGAGATCGATCCGGATCGCATTCAGATTCAAAATTTGCCGCGGCCGGCGGGCGCCGATTCCAATCAAGTGGCACAGCAGTGGATCGAGACGCTGGTGGCGCACGGGCTGCGAGCGCAGGTGACGACTGCGAGCTTGATCACCGGCTTGAAGATCATTGCGCTGGATATGGTGCAGGGCGCGCCGCCGGCGCGCGTCGAGCACGTCGACGCGTACTTGAAGCTGCCGACGTCGTCGTCGCAGGACGTGGCGGAGATTCTGCAGAGCCTGCGAACCGTGCTGAAAAACTTGGAAGGCTCGACGTCGGGACCGGAGCTCGGGCACGCGATCAAGTCGCTCGATGCCACGATGTCGAACCTCGAGAAGCTCACGTCCGACGTGCAGCCGGATGTGAAAGAGCTGATTCGCAGCTTGCGCGCGACCTCGGATGCGGCGCAGAGCGCGTTGCAGTCGGTGCATGGGCTCGTCGGTCAGAGCGGGTCGGAGGGGCCGGACTTGTCGCAACTGATGAAGCAGTTGACGGATGCGGCGCGCTCGGTGCGCGGCTTGGCGGACTATCTCGATCGGCATCCCGAAGCCCTGCTGCGCGGACGGAGCGGAGAGAAAGAATGAGAAGGTTGGGTGTTGATGCGCAGCGCACGTCCAGGCGTCGGAGCGCCGATGCGGCGCACGCGCTCCGCGCCGCGGCGGGTGCCGCCGCGCTGGGCGCGCTCGCGATGCTGAGCGCATGCGCGTCGAGCGCACCCCTGCGCTATTACACGCTGAGCCAAATTCCAGCGGCCTCGGAAGCGGCGACGACGGGCGGGGCAACCCTTCGCGTCGGACGCGTGCGGGTTCCCGGGGAGCTGGATCGCAATGAGATCGTGCAACGGATCGATGCGACACGGCTGAAGATTGCCGAGCAGGACCGCTGGGCCGCGCCGCTCGACGAGATGATTCGGCGCGTGCTGTCAGCAGACTTGCAGGCGCGAGGGCCTGCATCGGGCGCGCCCTCGACGCTCTCGCTCGACGTCGAGGAGTTCATCGGCGACGCCGCGTGCGGCGTGACGCTGCGCGCGTCGTGGGAGCTGCGGTCGGCAGCCGATAACGACACGCCGGTGCGCACCGGATACGAGTCGATCCAGGTGCCTCCCTCCTCCGGGACCTGCACCGTGGGGGCCCTTCCAATGGCGATGAGCCAAGCGCTCGCGCAACTCAGCGAGCGCATCCTCGCCGCCACCCGCTGACGCATCCTCGCGGCCACCCGCTAATCGCGCCCGCGCAATGCTAAGGTCGCCGCGCGCATGTTCATGCAAGCTGCGGCGGCCTCGGCCCGCTACACTCCTCGCATGAAAGACGTGCAATTCGCCATTCTCGGTGCCGGGGCCATGGGCACCATCGTCGGCGCACATCTCGCGCGAGCCGGCCACTCCGTCCTCATGCTCGTGCGCGAACGCCGCGCGCGACAAATCCAAGCAGACGGCCTGCGCCTGAAGGGTCTCGTCGACTTTTCCATCCCCGTCCCGACGATCACGCATCCGGCCGACCTCGAGGGTGCCGACGTCTTCATCCTCACCACCAAAGCCATCGACACCGCCGCCGCGCTTGCCCCTTACCGTCACGCCCAAATCGGCACCGCTTTCTCGCTCCAAAACGGGGTGATGAAAAACGAGCTCCTCGCCGACGCCTTCAAAGAAGCCCACGTCCTCGGCGCGCTCGCCAACTTCAGCGGCGAGCTGCTGCCCTCGGGCGAAGTGGTCTTCACGCGCAACATCAATCTCACTATCGGCGAGCTCGATGGCACGCTCGGCCCGCGCGCGCAGAACCTCGCGAACACGATCGATGCATCGGGCCTACGCTCCACCGCCGCCGTCAACATTCGCAGCAACGAGTGGTCGAAGTTCGCCGCCTGGATCGCGCTCGCCGCACTCGCCGTCTCGACACGCTCCCTCACATGGAAGTTTCTGCTCGAGCCCAGCACGGCGCTCTTGATCGTGCGCCTGATCCGCGAAATCGGCACGCTTGCCGCCGCATGCGGCGTGCAACTCACCGACGACTCCATGTTCCCCGTCGCGACGATGAATCGCAGCACCGAAGCGGCGGCGGTCGACATCGTGCGCGGTTATGGCAACGACTATCGCACGAGCTCGCCCGCGCACCGCATGTCGACGCTGCAAGACCTCGATGCGGGCCGCGCCTTGGAGCTCGATGAAACGTTCGGCTTCGCCGTTCGCAAGGCCGCGGACCTCGAGCTGCGCTTGCCGCTGCTCGAGTCCTTCGCCGCGGTGGCGCGCGTCGTCGATCCTGCGGCTCGCTAGCGCTTCGGGCGCCGCTCCGTTTCGGGCTCCTCGCTCGAGCGCGGCGGACCTTCGTTCGGCTCCTCCGCCCCATCACCGTGCTTGCCTTCGTTCGCGGGACGGTCGATGTATTTCGTCGGCCCGTCTTTCAAATCCAAATCCTTCGACTGCCGGCCGGGCGTGCGTTGCGGGTTCATTTACTTCTCCGGCGCCTTGTCTTGCGCGTGCGGGCGCGCAGCGCTGTCGCCGCCGCTCGTCGTGCAGACCGGAGCGCGCGATTGGGATTTTCCGGCCCGACTGTCCGCTTGTCCGTTCGCGGCGGCTGCATCGGTCGGCGTAGAGCAGACGGTGCTGGGGCTGGGCTTCTTGCCGGTAGTGCCGGTGTAGACATCCTTGCCGGCGCCCTTCTTGTCATTGCTGCGTGCAATGTCGCTCGGGTGCGGCCATTTGGCTTTGTCCTTCGGCTCCTTCTTCGGTGGCTCCTCGTTCGGCTTGCTGTCTTGCCCCGACGGTCGCGGATAGCGCGCGTCGGGCCGCGTCTGCGACGGCTGTGTTTGCTCCGACGTCGGTTGCGGCGGCGGCGGCGTTTGCGCAAGCGATGCGCCGGCGAAGCCGAGCCCGAGCACGGCGGACGCAGCGAAAACGATGCGGTTCATGACACTCTCCTCTGGACTCCTTTACTGAATCCCTTCGCCGCCGCGTCAGTTCCCCGCTCGGCATGATTGCTGCTGCCTGCGGCGCACCACGCGAGGAGGAGCTTCACCATGTCGTCTCAGGAACAGCAGCGATTCGACGCCTATCGCAGCGCCGCCGAACAAACGGCTCGCGAGCAGCGCGCGATCCAAGAGCAAGTCGAGCGCGAGGAAGCGCGCAAGACGCACGCGCCGAAAGCCAAGTCGAAGTCGGAGAAGTCCGATGAGAAGCAGAGCATTCAAGCCGGCGACCGCCCCGAGCCGGGCCTGCCGCTTCCCAAGCAGCACCTGAAGAAACCCGGCACGGAGCAAGACCTCCGACCTGCGCCCCACTTCGCGGCCCCGACCTACAAAGGCAGCGACAAGCTGCAGGGCAAGGTTGCGATCATCACCGGCGGCGACTCGGGCATCGGCCGCGCGGTTGCCGTGTTATTCGCGCGCGAAGGCGCCGACGTGGCCATCGTGTATCTCAATGAGCACGAGGACGCGGAGCAGACGCGCGCCGCCGTCGAGAAGGAAGGCACTCGCTGCATCACCATTTCGGGCGACGTGCGCGATCCGAAGTTTTGTGCCGACGCCGTCGCGCACACCGTCCAGGAGCTCGGTCATCTCGACATCCTCGTGAACAACGCCGCGTTTCAAGAGCACTCCGAGTCCATCGAGGAGCTCAGCGAAGCGCATTTCGACATGACGGTGCGCACCAACCTCTACGGCTACTTCCACATGGCGAAGGCGGCCATCCCTCACTTGCGCACGGGCAGCGCCATCGTCAACACCGGCTCCGAAACGGGACTCTTCGGCTCGAAGGGATTGCTCGACTACTCCGCGACCAAGGGCGCGATTCACGCGTTCACGAAATCCCTGGCGGCCAATCTCGTCGATAAGGGCATTCGCGCGAACGTCGTCGCGCCGGGGCCGGTATGGACGCCGCTGAATCCCGCGGACAAGAGCGGCGATGCGGTAGCGCAGTTCGGCGGGCAGTCGCAAATGAAGCGTCCCGCGCAGCCCGAGGAAATTGCGCCGGCGTATGTGTTTCTCGCGGCACCATCGTGCTCGAGCTACATCACGGGAATCGATTTGCCGATCATGGGTGGTGTCGTGCCCGGTGGCTGATTGGAGCCGGAACATCGCATATCGCGAGCCGTTGGTCGTTTACGGCAGTTTGCGAGGAGCAACACATGGCTAACGATCGGTGGAGAGAGGACGAGAGGCACCGGTGGGACCGCGATCGCGACCGCTACCGGCGCGAAGGGTCGGTTCGTCAGGACTTCGGCGGTCGCGATTATGGGCGCAGCGACTACGGACGCAGCGATTACGGGCGCCGTGATTTCAGCCGCCAGGACTACGGCCGCGATGACTCCACGCAGCGCGACTACGGACGCGATTGGAATCGCGAGAACTCCGGCCGCAGCTATCGCGGCTCGAGTGGCTCGAGCTATGGCCGCAACGAGCCATACAGCCGCGGTGACAACTACGGTCGCGGCGAAAATTACGGTCGCGGTGAGAACTATGGTCGCAGCGAAAACTACGGCCGCCGCGACTACGGTTCGGGTGGCGGCTCGTATAGCGGATATGGATACGGCGGCTACGGCAGCTCCAACTACAGCGAGCCATCACGCGATCGCGACTGGGGCTCGAGCTCCGCTAGCGGCGATTATCGTTCCGACTGGGACACCGACCGCGAGCGCTCCGCGGGATCGCAGCGCTACGGCTATCAAGACTACGGCGCCGGCAATGCATGGAGCGCCGGCCTGGCCGAATGGCCCGCGCCGATTGCCGACTGGCGCAGCGGCTATCGCGAAGATTGGCGGCGCGCGCAGGAGGACTATCGCGACGATCGCAACTGGCGCGACGAGCGCAGCTGGGGGGCGCGCGGCTCCGACCGCGGCTGGTGGGATCGCACCAAGGACGAGTTCCGCGCCTGGATGGGCGACGAAGAAGCCGAGCGCCGCCGGCGCATGGACATGGAGCGCAATGCTCAACGCGGTGGACACTCCGGTCGCGGCCCGAAAGGCTACGCGCGCTCCGATCAGCGCATTCTCGAGGATGTGAGCGATCGACTCACCGAAGATTGGAGCGTCGACGCCTCGGAGATCGAGGTCGCCGTCGTTTCCGGTGAGGTCACGTTGAGCGGTACTGTCGACAGCCGTGAGGCGAAACGTCGTGCCGAAAACATCTCTGCGGATGTGGCAGGCGTGAAAGACGTGCAGAACAATCTGCGCGTGCGCCAGCAAACGATGGGCACCGGCGTCGGAAGCAATTTGACCGGCAGCAGCTCCGCGGCGCTGGAACAGACGACCGGCCTTTCGAGCAGCCCGAGCTCGACGAGCTCGACGAGCACGACAGGCACGCAAACCGGCGGCAACACGCGACCGAAGCACTAACGACGAACTGGAGCTGAAGACGCCAAAATCGCGGCCCCGTGCGCCAATCGCGCGGGGCCGCTTTGCTGTGATAGCTCCCGCGCTTCGCGGGTGCGCTAGCGCCCTTCGGCGATGCGCTTCTCGAGCGTGGTATGCAGGGCGTCGAACGGCTCGTTGAATTTCTTCACGCCCTCGCGTTCGAGCTGATCGCTCACGACTTCGAGATCGATCCCCAGCCGCTTCAATCCATCGACCGCGCGACGCGCGCCCTCGAGATCCTCGCCGATGCGCACCGCCGGCTTACCGTGGTCACGGTAGGCATCGATGGTCGCGCGCGGCAACGTGTTCACGGTGTGTGGCGCAATCAAGGCCTCGACGTAGTAGGTGTCGGAAAGCTTCGGGTCCTTCGCCGACGTCGACGCCCACAGCAGCCGCTGCGCGCGTCCGCCGCGCGCGGCGAGCTTCTTCCAGCGCTCGCTCGCTTCCCACTTCTCGAACATCGCGTAGGCGAGCCGCGCGCTGGCGATCGCCGCGCGACTGCGGAGCGCCTTCGCGTCCGCGCTCCCCATTCCATCGAGCTTCGGGTCGACCAGTGTGTCGATGCGGCTCAGGAAGAAGCTCGCGACCGACGAAATCCCTTCGATCCCCTGCCCGCGCTGCACGCGCTCTTCGAGGCCGGACATCCATGCCTCGACGACCTCGCCATAGCGCTCGAGACCGAAGAGCAGCGTCACGTTGATATTGATGCCTTCGGAGATGAGCATGCGGATCGCCGGCAGCCCCGCCCGGGTGCCGGGCACCTTGATCATGGCGTTCGGCCGATCGAATTCGCGCCACAGGCGCCGCGCTTCGGCCAGCGTGCCCGGCGTGTCGTCCGCAAGATGCGGCGAGACTTCGAGGCTCACGAAACCGTCGCCGCCGCGCGCGCGATCGAACGTCGGCCGAAACAAATCGGCCGCCGCCTGCACATCCGCGAGCACGATGCGCTCGTAGATCTTGCCGGCGGGCAACCCGTCCTCGGCGAGCGCGAAGATCGTTTCGTCGTACACCCGGCCCTCGCCGATCGCCTTGGCGAAGATGGCGGGATTGGAGGTGACCCCGGCCAATCCGTCCTCGGCGATGAGGCGCGCAAAGGTGCCGTCCTCGAGCCAGTCGCGACGGATGTCGTCGAGCCAGATGCTCTGGCCCAACTCGTGCACAGATTTGAGAGGGTTCATGGGAAGTAGCCTACAGACGATGCATGACGAGCGGAACCCCGCTGTGTTTCGCGCATTCTGGAGCGTCAGCTTATGAAAATACGCGAAGGCCTGCCGCACCCGCGGGGCGCACACTGGGACGGCAAAGGCGTCAATTTTTCGCTCTTCTCGGCGAATGCCACGAAGGTCGAGCTGTGCCTGTTCGATGCGCGCGGCGAGAAGGAGCTCGAGCGCATCGAGCTCCCCGAATACACCGACGAGATCTGGCACGGCTACCTGACCGAGATCGGTCCCGGCACGGTGTACGGCTATCGCGTGCACGGCCCCTATGAGCCCGAGCAGGGTCACCGCTTCAATGCCAACAAACTGTTGCTCGATCCCTACGCGCGCGCGCACGTCGGCGAGTTGAAGTGGGATCACGCCGTCTTCGGGTACCCGATCGGCGCCGAGGGCGAGGACCTCTGGTTCGACGAGCGCGACAGCGCGCCCTTCATGCCGAAGGGGGTCGTCGTCGATCAGGACTTCGATTGGAAGGGCAATCGCAAGCCGCTGGTCGCGTGGGATCAAACGATCGTCTACGAGACGCACGTGCGCGGCTTCACCAAGCGCCATCCGGACGTGCCGGAGCGCCTGCGTGGCTCCTTCGCCGGGCTGTGCGTGCCCGAGGTCATCGACTACATCAAGTCACTCGGGGTCACGACCGTCGAGCTGCTGCCGATTCACACTTTCATCAACGACAGCCTGCTGCTCGATCGCGGCCTCACGAACTATTGGGGCTACAACTCCATCGGCTTCTTCGCGGCCGATCCGCGTTACGTGGCGGACCGCCAGCGCGGCGTCGCCGAGTTCAAGGAGATGGTCGCGCGCTTCCACGATGCCGGGCTCGAGGTGATCCTCGACGTGGTCTACAACCACACGGCCGAAGGCAACGAGCGCGGCCCGACGCTGAGCTTCAAGGGTATCGACAACGCCTCGTACTATCGGCTGATCCCGGATCAGAAGCGCTACTACATCAATGACACCGGTACCGGGAACACGCTCAACCTGAGCCATCCGCGCGTGATTCAGATGGTGACGGACAGCCTGCGGTATTGGGTGCAGGAGATGCACGTCGACGGCTTCCGTTTCGATCTCGGCACCATTCTCGCGCGCGAGGCCAACGGCTTCGACAACGAGAGTGGCTTCCTGAAGTGCGTCTCGCAGGACCCGACGCTCGCCGGCGTCAAGCTCATCGCCGAACCGTGGGACTGCGGGCCGGGCGGTTATCAGGTCGGCGAATTTCCGCCCGGCTGGGCCGAGTGGAACGACAAGTACCGCGACACCGTGCGCGACTACTGGCGCGGCGAGGCGCCGGCCGCGGCGCTCGCACCGCGCCTGCTCGGCTCACCGGACGTGTTCGACAAGTTCGGCCGGCGACCGTACGCGAGCGTCAACTTCATCACGGCTCACGACGGTTTCACGCTCAACGATCTCGTGAGCTACAACGAGCGGCACAACGAGGCGAACGGCGAAGAGAATCGAGACGGCCACAGCGACAACCGCTCGTGGAACTGCGGCGCCGAAGGTCCGACGGACGATCCCGGCATCACGACGCTCCGCCAACGCCAGCGCCGCAACTTCCTCGCGATGCTCTTGCTCTCGCAGGGCACGCCGATGGTGCTCGCCGGCGACGAATTCGGTAACACACAGTTCGGCAACAACAACGCCTACTGCCAGGACGACGAGATCAGCTGGCTCGACTGGAACCTCGGCGATGACGCCAAGGCGCTGATCGCGTTCGTCAAACAGCTGACCGCGCTGCGCCGGAAGTACCCGATTCTGCGGCGCAACCGGTTCCTCTCGGGCGCCGTGAACGAGCGCATCGATATCCGCGAGATCACCTGGATCCACGCCTCCGGCAACGAGATGACCGAGGAGCAGTGGAAAGATGCGCACATGCTGTGCTTCGGCATGATGCTCGACGGCCGCGCTCAGCCCACCGGCATCCGCCAGCGCGGCCAGGACGCGACGCTCCTTCTGATATTCAACGCCTATCACGATGTGGTGAAGTTCACGTTGCCGGAATTCGGCGAGAATGCGCATTGGACGCTCGTCATCGACACGAACATTCCGGACCTCACGCCGGACAAGCGCGTAGACTTCGAGCCGCAGCACGAATATCAAATCACCGGGCGCTCGCTGCTGGTGTTGCAACTGAAGACGTAGCAACGTGAACACATGATGGAGTCGACGAACAGCGATGCCGTGGGCACCGCCCCCGCCGCGCGCCGGGGCGATCGGCGGCAGAGCGAGTTCCTTGCCCGCCTCGCTCACGAGTTGCGCAACCCCCTCGCGCCGATCCGCATGGCGCTGCAGATCATGCAAGTCTCCGAAGACGACGTGGCGACGACACGCGCAGCACGCGTGATCATCGATCGCCAGCTGCGGCAGATGCAACGACTCATCGACGACATCAACGACGTCGCGCAGGTCACGCGCGGCGCGATTCCGTTGCGCTGTGAGGAAGTTGCGCTGTCGAGCGTGATTCAAGCGGCGCTGGCCATCGCCCGCCCGCAGCTCGAGAGCCGGCAGCACCTGTTGAACGTCGATCTCGGGCGCGAGTCCGTCTGGCTGCTCGCGGATCCGGTGCGGCTCGCGCAAGCTTTCGCGAATCTGCTGAACAACGCGTCGAAGTATTCGCCCGCGAGCGCGCCCATTCGCATTCAAGCGGCGACCGACGGCGATACGCTGCTCGTCACCATTACGGACGTCGGTATCGGCATTCCGCCGGACATGCTCGAGCGCGTATTCGAGCCGTTCGTGCAAGTGGATCGCTCGGGCACGGGCACGCACGAAGGGCTCGGCATCGGCCTCACGCTGGTCCGTCGCGTCGTCGAATTGCACGGCGGCACGGTGTTGGCCGAGAGCGATGGCGAAGGCGCCGGCACGCGCCTCCTCGTACGGCTGCCGCGGCACGCGGCGTCGCCCATCGAGAAGCCGCGCGCGGACAACGGTGAGTCCCCGGCGAACGCACGCAAACTGCGCATTCTGGTCGCGGATGACAATCGCGACGCTGCGCAGACTCTCGCCATCATGCTTCGCTTCGAAGGACATGAAGTGCGCACCGCGTACGACGGTCTCGAAGTCCTCGCGACCGGACGGCTCTTCCAACCGGAGCTCGTGTTCCTCGACATCGGCATGCCGGTGCTCGACGGCTATCAAACCGCGCGCCAGATTCGCGAGCAGCCGTGGGGCCGGGAGGCCCATCTCATCGCGCTCACCGGCTGGAGTCAGGAGACGGATCGGCAACAATCCGTTGCAAGCGGCTTCGAAGACCACATCGTGAAGCCCGCCGATGCCGAACTGTTGAAAGCCGTCATTGATCGCGCGCGCGCAACGAAACCGTCATAAACGTCATACAAGATCGCGCCCCGTCCGTTTTCAAAACAATCCCGGGGACGCGTTCCATGCGCAAGACGACGCTTGTTTCCACCTGCATTGCAACTCTTCTCGGCACGACTGCCGCGCACGCGACGGTCGAGCTGATCGCCACGTCGACCGTCAGTGGGACATATGAGGATTACTCGGTCGAAACGGCGGCGGCGCTCGAGAGCGGCGTGCCAGGCAACAAGCTCGGTGGCATGGGCTCGGCGATCGCGTACGCCGGTTGCAACAGTTTCGTCGCCCTACCGGATCGCGGCCCGAACGCACTCGTGTACAACGCAGCGGTCGACAACACGACGAGCTACATCCCCCGCTTTCAGTCGCTGCACTTGAGCCTCGCGCCGGCCGACGCGGGCGCACCGCTTCCTTTCGTCCTCACGCCGTTCGTCACCGACACGACGTTGCTCTCCAGCCTGACCCCGCTCTACTACGGCGATGGCAAAGCGTTCGGCCTGCCGGACGGTGCGCCCGCGTTGAATTCGCGCCGCAAGGCGCTCTACTACTTCAGCGGCCGCTCGGACAACTTCGATCCGCAGAAGTCTTCCACCAACCCGAGCAACGGACGCCTCGATCCCGAAGGCATTCGCGTGTCGAATGACGGGCGCTGGGTGTACGTCACCGACGAGTACGGCCCCTATGTCTACCAGTTCGATCGCGACTCCGGCCGGCGCGTGCGCGCATTCTCGCTGCCCGCGAAGTTCGCCGTGACGAAACAGGCGCCGGTCGGCGATACCGAGATCAGCGGCAATACCTCGGGACGCGTGGCGAACAAGGGCATGGAAGGCCTCGCGATCACGCCCGACGGCAGGTTCCTCGTCGGCGCGATGCAGAGCCCGCTGCTTCAGGACGGCGGGACGGACGCGGCGTTCACGCGCATCGTGAAGATCGACACGCGGTCGGGTGCGGTGAAGGAATACGCGTACGAGCTCACGAACATCGGCACGGCCGCGAAGCCGAAGTACGGCACGATCAGCGAAATCACGGCCATCAACAACGACGAATTCCTCGTCGACGAGCGCGACGGCAAGGGCCTGGGCGACAACTCGAAGGCCGCGTTCAAGAAGATCTTCAAAATCAGCCTCCGGGGCGCGACGGAAGTGAGCGCGCTCAGCGGCGCCGCGCAGCTCGCCGGCAAGGCCGCACCGAAAACGTTATTCCTCGATGTGGTCGTCGCGCTGAGCGCGCACGGCTTCGCGACGACGGACATCCCGGCGAAGCTCGAAGGCCTGACGTTCGGGCCGGACATCGTGCAGAACGGCGTGACGCGCCACACGCTGTTCATTTCGAACGACAACGACTTCCTCGGCACGTTCGTCGACGACGGCCATCCGACCGGCGGGGACAACCCGAATCGCTGGTTCGTGTTCGCCGTCGACGCGAGCGATGTGCCGGGCTACGCCGCGCAGCCGGTCGAGACGTCGAAGAGCTGCAACGAAGATCACCATCCCTGGGATGAGTGGTTCCGCGGGCACGACTGAAGTGCAACCGAGTGCTAGCCTCGTACGTTAACGGTGCGGTAAACAGTGGAGGCTAGATCATGACCAAAGTTCTTCGGCGTACTGCGTTTGCGGCCGTGCTGGTCGCGACGATCGGGGTCGCCAGCGCAGAGGACGTTTCCGTCAAGCTCACCGGCACGGAAGAAACCCCGCCGGTGGCGACCTCGGCCACCGGCGAGGGCAAGATCACCATCGGCAAGGACATGTCCGTGAAGGGCAGCGTGAAGACGAAGGGACTCATGGGCACGGCGGCCCATATTCACGAAGCCCCCACGGGCAAAGCGGGTCCGCCGATCATCACGTTGACCCAGAGCGGCGACGACACCTGGACGGTGCCCGAAGGGTCGAAGCTGACTGAAGAGCAGTACAAGGCGTTCAAGGATGGGAATTTGTACGTGAATGTGCACTCGGCGGAGCACAAGCCGGGTGAGATTCGCGGGCAATTGAAGCCGTAAAGCACCCAGAACGAGGAGTTGAGTTGGGGGGACGCCCCCAGCCCCCGCCCGCGTGAGGCTCGCCTCCGCGGGCGGTTCGCGTTGGGCCGGCGACGCGCCGGGCTTCCGCGCGCACCTCGCCGCCGCTCGTTTGGCCAAAGGCCAGACAAAAACTTGTTTCATGAAAATCATGAGGGCCCCACACTTTTCAATGGCTTAGCATCGGCTTTGCCTGTCCTCTGCGAAGCAAACCCCATGCGCTCAGCCCTGGTCTCTCTAGCCCTCGCGTCCCCTGTTGCCTTCGCGGCGCCCGCCGCCGCGCCGCCGGATGTCGCCGAAGTCGTCGTCACCGCCACCCGCATCGCGACCTCTCCGTTCAACGTCCCTGCCGCGATCAGCTCGGTGTCCGCCGATCAGCTGCGCGAGAACGCGCTCGGCGTGAACCTCGCGGACGACATCACCACGGTCCCCGGCCTCCTCGCCCGCAATCGCAACAACTACGCGCAGGACCAACAAATCTCGATTCGCGGCATCGGCGCCAATTCGGCGTTCGGCATTCGCGGCGTGCGCGTCTACCAGGACGGCATTCCGGCGACGGGGCCCGACGGCCAGGGCCAGGTCTCGCAGTTCAACCTCGATTCCGCCGAACGGGTGGAAATTCTGCGCGGCCCGTTCTCCGCCCTGTACGGCAACTCCTCGGGCGGCGTCATTCAGATTTTCACGGCGGACGGCGAAGCGCCCGGCCAGCTGCGCAGCTCGGTGGCCTACGGCAGCTTCGACACCTTTCGCGCGGGGGTGAGTGCGCGCGGCGCCGCCGGCGATTTCGGTTACAACGCCGCCTTCACGCACTTCATCGTCGACGGCTATCGGGAGCACAGTAGCGCGCACAACGAATCGTTCAACGGCAAGCTCGACTATCGAATCGACGATCGCAGCAAGCTCGCGCTGATCGCGAACATCGTTTCACGCCCGGATGCCGAGGATCCACTCGGCCTCACGCCGGCGCAGTTCGCGGCCGATCCGAACCAAACGGCCGCGGTCGCCATGCAATTCAACACACGCAAGAGTCTCGATCAGCAGCAAGGCGGGCTGATCTACGATCGCGATCTCAGCGACACGCAGTCGATTCGGCTGCTCGGTTACTACGGCCATCGCAGCGTCGAGCAGTACTTGTCGATTCCGGTCGCCACGCAAACGCCGGCGACGAGCGCGGGCGGCGTGGTCGACTTGAATCGCAAGTTCGGCGGCGCGGATGCGCGTTGGTCGTGGAAAGGATCGTTTGCCGATCGGCCGTTCTCGTGGGTGGTGGGTGTGAGCTACGACCGGCAGAACGAGCTGCGCCGCGGCTACAACAACTTCGTCGGCACGACGCTCGGCGTGAAGGGCGCGCTCCGTCGCGACGAGAACAACATCAGCTCCGACATCGACGAGTACACGCAGGGCACGTGGGACTTCGCGCCCGCGTGGTCTGCCACGATCGGCGTTCGGCACAGCGAGGTGAGCTTCGATTCGCAGGATCACTTCATCACGCCGACGAATCTCGACGATAGCGGCAGCGTGACGTATTCGGCGACCTCGCCCGTCGCGGGCCTGGTGTACAAGGCGCGGCCGTGGCTGCATTTGTACGCGTCGTACGGGCAGGGATTCCAAACGCCGCTGGGCTCGGAGCTGGCATATCGCGCCGACGGCGGCGCCGGCTTGAATCTCGGGCTACGGCCGGCGCGCAGCGATAGCAGCGAGGTCGGTGCAAAGCTGCAGATCAATCAGGACATCACGGGCGAAGTGACGGCGTTCCAAGCGCTCACGGAGAACGAGATCGTCGTGAACACGAACGTCGCTGGCCGCTCGACGTATCAGAACGCGGGACGCACGCGTCGGCGCGGCGCCGAAGTTGCGTTCGCGTATCACTTTGCCGAGCAATGGCGCGCGCAACTCGCGTACACGTATGTCGACGCGACCTACCGAGACGCGTATCGGACGTGCGTTGCCGCGCCCTGCCCCGCGCCGACCGCGCTCGTGCCCGCCGGCAATCGTCTGCCCGGTGTGCCGAAGAGCAACGCGTACGTGAATCTTCGGTGGGGCGATGAAATGGGGTGGCACGTCGGCGCGAACGCGCAGTACGTGAGCGCCGTGGCCGTGAACGATCAAAACACGGTATTCACGCCGTCGTACGCACTGTTCGGCGCAGATACAGGTTACGGTGTCGCGCTGCACACCTTCCGTCTGAACAGCTTCGTGCGCGTCAACAATGCGCTCAACCGACACTACGTCGGCTCGGTCATCGTGAGCGACGGCAATGGACGCTTCTTCGAGCCCGGTCCGGGCTTCAATGTGCTGGCGGGCGTGAGCGTGACGATGAAGTAGCGGTAAGCTCGCTCGATGAGCATGCATTGGCCCGACATTCCCTACCTGGCGTGGCGCGACACCTGCACTACGCTGCATCTGTGGACGCAGATCGTCGGCAAGGTCCGGCTCTCGCGTACCCCGTGGCTGAATCACAGTTGGCACGTGCCGCTGTACGTGACATCGCGTGGACTCACGACATCGCCCATTCCTTACGACGATCGCACGTTCGAGATGCACTTCGACTTCAACGATCACGTGCTCGACGTGACGGCGAGCGACGGCACCTCGCGGATGGTGGCGCTCGCGCCGCGCACCGTTGCGGATTTCTACGGCGCGGTGATGCAGACGCTGGCGGATCTCGATATCTCCGTTGCGATCGACGACTACCCGAGCGAGATCGCGGGAGCGATACCGTTCACGCGCGATACGACCCATGCGGCGTACGACGGCGATGCCGCGCAGCGGTTTTGGCGCGCGCTGGTGCAAGCGGATCGTGTGTTCAAAGCGTTTCGCACGCGGTTCATCGGCAAGTCCAGCCCGGTGCATTTCTTTTGGGGCAGCTTCGATCTCGCGGTGACGCGATTCTCGGGGCGGCGCGCGCCGCCGTTTCAAGGGAAGGCGCCGGGGGTGAAGATCGAGGTGATGCGCGAGGCGTACTCGCACGAAGTGAGCAGCGCGGGGTTTTGGCCGGGCGGCAACGGGATCGATTTCGCGGCGTTCTATTCGTATGCGTATCCGGCGCCGGAGCGCTTCAAAGCGCAGCCGGTGCGGCCGAGTGGCGCGTACTTCGATGCGCAGCTCGGAGAGTTTCTGTTGCCGTACGAGGAGGTTCGCACCGCGAGTGACTCCGATGCTGTCTTGATGGAGTTTCTGCAGAGCACGTATGAAGCGGCCGCGACGACGGCGAGCTGGGATCGGGAGTCGCTGGAGTGTGCGCAAGGAGTGCCCGGAGTCCCGCGCGGCTGATCGGCCTGCCCGCACCGCAAGCGCGGCATGTCGCTTGCTCGCATCGTGATCCAATGAGTCGCACGTCGCCGTCAAGCTCGCGGATCGTCGTGTACGCCGCGGCGGCGGCGAATCTCGGCATCGCCGGTACGAAGTTCGTGGCGGCCGGCGCGTCCGGCAGCTCCGCGATGCTATCCGAGGCGATCCACTCACTCGTCGACACCGGCAACGAGCTCCTGCTGCTCCTGGGCCTCAAGCGCAGCGAGCGCCCGCCGGACGAGCAATTCCCCTTCGGCTACGGCAAAGAGCTCTACTTCTGGAGCCTCATCGTCGCGCTGCTCTTGTTCTCGGCCGGCGGCGGCATGGCCTTCTACGAAGGCATCACCCACCTCACCCATCCCGAGCCGCTCCGCGATCCCTTCTGGGCCTACGTCGTGATCGGCGCCGCCGCCGCCTTCGAAGGCGCCTCGTTCATCATCGCGATGCGCGAGTTCAGGCGGCGGCCCGGCCCGAAGCGCTTCGTCGCGAAATTCCAGGGCAGCAAGGACCCCTCGGTGTTCACTGTGGTCATCGAGGACCTCGCCGCGTTGCTCGGCTTGTTCGTCGCCTTCCTCGGCGTATTCCTCGGCCATCTCTGGCACAACCCCTACGTCGACGGGGCGGCCTCACTCGTGATCGGCCTGATCCTCGCGGCAGCGGCCGTCGCGCTGGCGCACGAAAGTCGGAGCCTGCTCGTCGGTGAAAGTGCGAGCGCGACGATCGTCGCGGACATCTGCAAGCTCGCCGAGCGCGATCCCACGGTGCAGCGCGCCCACACGCCGCTCACGATGCACCTCGGCCCGCAAGACATCCTGGTGAATCTCGAAATCGACTTCCGCGACGGCGTCTCCGCCGGCGAGCAAATCGGCGCCGTGAGCCGCATCGAAGAGGCGATCCGCACCCGCCATCCGGCGGTGAAGCGCATCTTCATCGAAGCGCGCCGCTCGGAAGAGGGGCGGCACGCCGCCGGCGATGCGCTCAACCCGCGTCTCAAAGAGAGGCGTTCAGCGCCGTAGCGAGCGCCGCCTCGCCGCTGACGAGGTCCTTCCAGCGCAATTCATGCCCTTTGCGGTGTCCCTTCGGCGTGAGTTTCAGTCCTTCCGGCGAAATCGCGAGCGTGAACGGCTTGCCCTCGATCTCGATCTCGCGTCGGAGAGTGCCTTCGAGTTTGGTCATGGGTTTATCCTATTGTGATGAAAACCGCTGTCTTTCGTTTTTCGTTCGCGCTCGCCGTTTCGCTCGTGTCGCTCGCCGCGGCAGCCGCCGATCCCAGCGAGTTGCGCAAAACGGCGCACGCGTACTATCAGTGGCGCGACGCTGCCTACCCGGTCGCGACGAGCGCCGCCGGCGATCATCGCCTCGACGGCGAGCTCACCGACTACCGGATGTCGCAAGTACTGAAGCGCCGTCAACACCTCGTCGATCTCTTCGCCGCGGTGAGCGCGCTCGACACCAATGGATGGAGCAAGGACGACCGCATCGATCGCATCCTCTTTCAAGCTCAGCTCGCCGGTGTGGACTTCTTCGGCCGCAAGCTGAACCCGGAGGAGTCCGACCCGCAGCTCTACGTGAACGAATGCTCGAACGCCATCTTCAGCTTGTTGCAGAAGGAGTATGCGCCTCATCGCACGCGCGCGCTCGCCGCCGCGGCGCGGCTCGAGCAAATGCCCGCGCTGCTACGCACGGCGCGTGAGAATCTGAAGCACCCCGTAAAGCTCTACGCGCAGCTGGCTATCGACGCCGCCCGCGGCGGGGATGACCTGTATACCACGAGCCTCATGACGCTCGCGGATGGGCTGCAACCCGCCGAACGCAAGCGGCTCGAAAAGGCGCGCGACGGCGCACTCATGGCGCTGCACGAATTCGCGGATTGGCTGGACGCCAACCAAGCCGCCATGCCCGATTGGACGCCGATGGGCGAGACCGAATACAACAACCTGCTGAAGCACGTGCTGCTCCTGCCCTTCGACGCGCGCGACGTCGCGCATCTCGGCGAGGTGGAGCTCGCGCGCTATCGAGCGCTCGAAGCGCTGTTGAAGGACCCGAATCTCGCCTCGCCGGACCCGGCACGCGCCCCGCACATTCCCAAGGATCAGGCGGAATTCCTCGCGAGCTACGAATCGCGCGAGCGCGAGATGATCGAATTCCTGAAGGCGAACCGACTGGTGACGCTGCCGCCCTATCTCGGTCCGTTTCAAATTCGGCAGCTGCCCGAGGCGTTCAAGCCGACGAGCCCGGGCGGTTTCATGAATCCGCCGGGGCTCTACGACAAGGATCCGGGCGGCTTCTATTTCATCCCGACGTACAACCCGAAGAGCGGCAACTTCTACATCCGTGCCGCGATCGAAGATCCGCGCCCGATTCTCGGGCACGAAGGCATTCCGGGGCACTTTCTGCAGATCTCGATCGCGAATCATCTGGAGAATGAAATTCGCCGGCAGCACGGCGACACGGTGTTCGTCGAGGGCTGGGCGCTGTACGGCGAAGAGATGCTGATGCGCGCCGGGCTCTATCCGGACAACTCCGCCTCACAAGGCCAGATCCTGCGGTTGAGCCGCTATCGGGCCGCGCGCATCGGCGTGGACGTGAACCTGCATACGGGACGATGGACGTTCGAGCAGGCCGTGCAGTACTTCATGGAAGGCGGCGGTCTCGATCGCGAAGCCGCGCAGGGTGAAGCGGCCGGCGCGGCGTCGAGCCCTTCGCAGAAGATCTCGTACATCACGGGCAAGTGGCAAATCATGCGGCTGCTCGGCCGCTATCGCGACGCGCAGGGCGCGAATTTCCGGCTCGGCGCGTTTCACGATCAGCTCCTGAGCTACGGGTCGCTGCCCGTCTCGGTCATCGAGTGGCTGATGTTCGACGACGATGCCTCGATTCGTGAAGCTCTGAAATAGAGACGTGCGCGCGCAGCTGCGCTCACCGGCCGGACGCGGCGCGCCCTGCGCGATCGAGCGCCGCGAAGTCGTCGTTCGACAGCTCGACGTCGACGGCCGCGATGTTCTCCTCGAGGTGTTTCACTTTCGAGGTCCCCGGAATCGGCAGCATCACCGGGCTGCGCTTCAGTACCCACGCCAAGGCCACTTGACTCGGCGCAGCCTTGTGGCGCTTCGCAATCGTGTCGAGCAGCGAGCCGGACTGCGCAAGGCTGCCCGCCGCGAGCGGAAACCAGGGAATGAAGCCGATCTGGTGTTTCGTGCAGTAGTCGAGCACGTCCTCGCTGCCGCGATCGACGAGGTTGTAGCGATTCTGCACGGTCGCCACCTTGAACACGCGCGCGGCCGCTTCGATTTCCGCGACGGACACTTCGCTGAGCCCGGCATGCTGGATGATTCCGTCATCGAGCAACTGCTTCACGGCTGCGAACTGCTCATCGCGCGGCACTCGCGGGTCGATGCGATGCAGCTGCCACAATCCGATCCGTTCGACGCCGAGATTGCGCAAGCTCTTGTGAGCCTGCTGGATCAGATACTCGGGGCGGCCGAGCGGGGACCATTCATCCGGACCGGTGCGTGCGAGCCCCGCTTTGGTCGCGACGAGCATCTCCTTCGGATACGGATGCAGCGCTGCGCGGATCAGCTGCTCCGACACATCCGGGCCGTAAGAATCCGCGGTGTCGATGAAGTTCACGCCGAGCGCGGGGAGGCGCTTCACGGTACGAAGCGCCTCTGCGCGATCTTCGGGCTCGCCCCACTGACCCGGGCCGGTGATGCGCATGGCCCCGAAGCCGAGCCGATTGATCTGCGTCGTGCTGCCAATGCGGAAGGTGCCGGCGCGGCCGGCGTTCGGTTCGGTGCTCATGGACGGCTCCTGCCCGCGGACCACAGCGGGCGCTTCGTGGGAGCACCTTACGTACCCGCCTCCCCGGACGCATCGCCCGAATGGGTCAGACGCGGAGCTGCCGTTCGCGATGACGGCGCGGCTGCTGAAGCTTTACGCTACCGCGATGAATACCCGCCGCTGCATCCTTCTATTGACTCTCCTCGGACTCGCGGCCGTGGGCCACGCGTCCGAGCCCAACGACGCCGTGCGCGCCGTCGATCCGTTCATCGGCACGAAAGGCGACGGGCACGTCTTCCCGGGCGCGGTCGTGCCCTTCGGCATGGTGCAGCTGAGTCCCGACACGCAGATTCGCAATTTCAAGGAAAGCTATCCGTGGGCCGCCGGGTATCAGTACGGCGACACGACGATACTCGGCTTCTCACACACGCATTTCTCGGGCGCGGGTCATTCCGATCTGGGTGACGTGCTCGTCACGCCGATCTGCGGCGACGTGCGCCTAGAGCCCGGCGATCTCGACAAGCCGCTTTCGGGTTATCGCTCCCGCTTCAGTCACGACACCGAGCGTGCCGAGCCCGGCTATTACGCCGTCACGCTCGCGGACTACGACGTGCGGGCCGAGCTCACCGCGACGGCGCGCGTGGGCCTGCATCGCTACACATTCCCTGCGGGCAAGCCGGCGCACGTGCTCGTCGATCTGCGCTCGATCATCTATGACTATCCGGGCAAGGTGCTCTGGTCGCGCGTGCGCGTGCATCCGGACGGCACGGTCACGGGCTATCGCGAGACACGCGGCTGGGCGCCCGGACGGCAACTCTACTTCGCGATGCGCTTCTCGCGCCCGCTGGTGAGTCACGCGATCTACAACCGCGAATCAGCGCCGCCCGCGTACGACCCGAAGTTCGCGCCCTGGTATGGGCGCGACGACGTCGATTTCCGCGAAGGTCGCGGCCTCATCGCCGTATTCGATTTCGGTACGCTGCAAGCGCAGCCGTTGCTCGTGAAAGTCGCGATCTCGCCGGTGAGCGAAGCGAATGCGCTCCGCAATCTCGAAGCGGAAGTGCCGGGCTGGGACTTCGACACCAAGCGTGAGGCCGCCGCCGCAGCGTGGCGTCAGGCGCTCGCCGTGCTCGACATCCAAGCGAGCGAGCCGACGCGCAAGCTGCTCTACACCTCGCTGTATCACGCATTCATGGCGCCGAGCCTCTTCATGGATGTCGACGGCTCCTACCGCGGCCCGGATCACGAAGTGCATCGCGCCGAGGGCTTCGCGTTCCACTCGACGTTCTCACTGTGGGATACGTATCGCGCGCTCCACCCGCTGCTCACGCTGCTGCGACCCCCTTCGGACAACAACGACTTCGTGCGCTCGCTCATCGCCTCGTGGAAGCACAGCCCCGACGGGGTGCTGCCGGTGTGGCAATTCCAGGGCCAAGAGACATGGACCATGATCGGCTATCACGCCGTGCCGGTGATTGCGGACGCTTATCTGAAAGGCATCCGCGACTTCTCCGCCGAGGAAGCGCTCGACGCGATGGTCGCGAGCGCAACGAATCCGCGCTACGCAGGGCTCGATCAGTACATGAAGCTCGGCTGGGTGGCCTCGGACAAGGAGCGCGAAGGCGCTTCGAAAACGCTCGAGTACGCGTACGACGATTGGACGATCGCGCGCATGGCCGCTGCGATGGGCCGCGCCGATGTCGCGAAGACGTTCGACGCGCGCGCCGGCTATTGGCGCAACGTGTTCGATCGCAAGACCGGCTTCATCCGCGCGCGTAAAGCGGACGGCGAATTCCGCGAGCCGTTTGATCCTGCCGCAGCCGGCTACTATGGCGATTACACCGAAGGCAACGCCTGGCAGTACACGTGGTACGCCCCGCAGGACACTGCCGGGCTGGTTCGCGCGATGGGCGGCGAGCGCAAATTCGTCGCCAAGCTCGACGCGCTCTTCGATGCGCACGTCGATCCGAAAGCGTTCGCGCACGTCGAGGACATCTCCGGGCTGATCGGCTACTACGCACACGGCAACGAGCCGAGCCATCACATCGCATACCTCTACGTCTACGCGGGTCAGCCGTGGCGGACGCAAGAGCGGCTGGCGCAAATCGTCGAGTCGCAGTATCACCCGGTGCCGGACGGGCTCTCGGGCAACGACGATCTCGGCCAGATGTCCGCATGGCTGCTGTTCACCTCGCTCGGCTTCTATCCGGTGACGCCCGCGTCCGGCGAGTACGTGATCGGCCGACCGTTCGTCGAGCGCGCAACCCTGCAGCTGCCGAACGGCAAGCGCTTCACGATCGTCGCCGAGAATCCGTCGGACAAGAATCGCTACGTCGCGAGCGTTCAGCTGAACGGCAAGCCGCTAGTGCGCTCGTTCGTCCGCCACGACGAGATCATGGCGGGCGGCGAGCTGCGCTTCGTCATGCAAGCGACGCCCAATAAGAGCTGGGCCGCAAGTCCCGCGGACCGGCCCTACTCGATGTCTGTACGCCGCTGAACGCGCGCTGCGACCATCGGCTCAAGGACCGGCGCCCACACGAGCCCGGACGTTGCGCACCTCACGGCCGAGAATCGCAAGGCCGTGCTCGAGATCCTGACCGCGACGAAGCCCGACTTCGCGCCTCAGCTGGCGCGCGCCTGCGTTGCGCCTACATCCGACGCGTCGATGCCGAGCCTGCGCACAGCGCTGAGCACTGCAAGCACCGATGCCGTGACGATGTTCGCGTGTCGACCCGCGCCGAAGCGACTGCCTGGCGCGCCATCCCGAGCCGCTTCGACAATGGCGAGCGCCGAGGCGTCCGCGCCATGGCCGAGCGCGCGCTCCTCGTAGTTGTCGATGCGGAGTTGGATGCCCAGCGCATTCACCGTTGCCGCGATCGGGCCGTTGCCGATGCCGCGTAGCCGGCGACGTTGTCCGAAGAGCGTGACATCCAGCTCGATGCCCTGCCGCTCACCCGATTCGAACAAAGCGTGGTCGTGATAGACGAGGGTCTCGTCCGCGCCTTGCCCGTGCCCGACGAAATACGTCCTCTGGAAGAGTCCCCACAGCTGCGCCGCCGCCATCTCCGATTCGGATTGATCCACGTGGCTCTGAACGAGCGCGCTGAATTCGACCTGCATTCGCCGCGGCATCACGACGCCGTAGTCACGCTCCAGGAGGTAGGCGATGCCGCCCTTGCCCGACTGGCTGTTGATGCGAATGACGCTGTCGTACGTGCGGCCGAGATCCGCCGGATCGATCGGCAGATACGGCACATCCCATTGCGCATCGGGCTGCTGCGCGGCCATGCCCTTCTTGATCGCATCCTGATGCGAGCCGGAGAACGCGGTGAACACGAGGTCGCCCACGTAGGGATGGCGCGGATGGATGGGCAGCTTCGTGGATTCCTCGACGATGCGGGCGACCGCATTGATGTCCGAGAAATCCAAGCCCGGATCGATGCCCTGCGTGTACAGGTTGAGCGCCAACGTGACGAGGTCGACGTTGCCGCAGCGCTCGCCATTGCCGAACAGACAGCCCTCGATGCGCTGCGCGCCGGCGAGCACCGCCAGCTCGGCTGCCGCTACGCCGGTGCCGCGATCGTTGTGAGGATGCACGGAGATCGTCACGTGCTCGCGCTGATTCAGGTGCGTGTGCATCCACTCGATCTGATCCGCGAACACGTTCGGCGTGGCGTTCTCGACCGTCGTCGGTAGATTCAAGATGATCGGCCGGCCTGGACCGACTCCCCACGCTGCCATGGCCGTGTGACACGCGTCGAGGGAGACCTCGAGCTCCGTCAGCGAGAACGTCTCGGGCGAGTACTCGAGCAGCCATTCGGTTTCGGGCTGCGCGTCGGTGAGCGACTTGATCAGGCTCACGTGGCGCTCGATCAGCCGCATGACTTCGGCCGTCGAGAGACCGAAGACGATGCGCCGCCAGGCCGGTGCCGTGGCGTTGTAGACGTGCACGATCGCGCGACGCGCACCGCGCAGGCTTTCGACCGTACGCACGATGAGCTCTTCGCGCGCCGGCGTGAGCACCATCGGCGTCACGTCGGCGGGGATGAGATCGTCCTCGATCAGCGTGCGGACGGTGCTGAAGTCGGTCTCGGACGCGGACGGAAATCCCACCTCGATTTGTTTGAGTCCGATGGCGACGAGCGCCTGGAAGAAGCGTTTCTTGGTGTCGCGGTTCATCGGCTCGAAGAGCGCCTGATTGCCGTCGCGCAGATCGGTGCTACACCAGAGCGGTGCGGCCGTGATCTGGCGCGAGGGCCAGCGCCGCTCGGGCAGGTTGATCGGCGGAAAGGGACGGTACTTGGTCGATGCGTCTCGCAGCATGGCGCTCACTCGCACCCCACGGGGTGCCAATGTGGAAAACTCTTGCTTGGGTCCAGTCTTGTGGGCGCCGACTGGTAGCGCGTGGTTTATTGCGCCTCAGGGCGCAAGAAGGAGGAGCGCAAGAAGCGCCCGCGTGGAGGCGCGAGCTGCGAGAAAGGCGGCGTTGAGGCCGAAGCGATGCATGGCCGTGACGCTAACACACCTGCGTGGCCGCTGAACAGGCCGCGGCCCGATAACGAGAAGGGCCGCACGAAGCGGCCCTCTCGGTTCCACCGGCGCGAATCGGTCAGCGCAGGGCGTTACCTTCCCAATAACGCGGTGCCTTGTAGTAGTCGTACGTGCGATCGCGAATTGCCAGGCCGTCGTCACGCGTCAGCTCGTCGATCGAGCCGGCGGGCGCCGCCTTCAATTGCTCCTTCGAGTACGAAACCACGTAGGCGTTCTCCGCCTCGTCGTAGTCCAATGCCGACCACGGAATCGGATGGTACTTCTCGGCCATGCCGAGGAAGCCGCCGAACCCGACGACCGCGAACATGATGTTGTTCGACATCTTGTCGAGAATCACATCCTCGATAGCGCCGATCTTGTTGCCCGTCGTGTCCTTGACGGTCGTACCGATAACCTTCTTGGCGCGAATGGCTGATGTGTGACCCGAGACAGTAGCCATGCAGAGCTCCTCATAGTGAGTGATCTGCCTAATGAATGCAGACGTGCTGCGAGTGTTCCGCGGAAATTTCAGGCGATTTGCGCACGCTGGAGGTCGCGCTCGAGACTAGCGCAGGCTCTGCAGATACGCGGAGATTGCAGCGGTTTGCTCACCACCGAGCGTGGGGAAATCGGGCATCTGACTGCCGGGCGTAGAGCGCCGCGAACGCCGGGAAGACATTCGCGCCGAGGAGCACGTAATGCAGATGGGCGACGACGAAGTCCGTGTCGGTGATCTGCCAGTCGAACGGAATGATCGCGGTGATCACACCGCTCAAGCCGCCGATCACGAACAACGCGATGAAGCCGAGCGCGAAGCGCAGCGCCGTCGTCATCACCGGGCGCCCATACCAGAGGGTCGCAAGCCAGGCGAACACCTGAATCGTGCTGAACACCGACAGGACCATGCTCGCGGCGCTGAACACGCTCATCGAAGCGCTGTGCATGCCGGTCGAGAACGTGTGATGCGCCCACACGGCATTGCCGACGAGTCCGGTGAGCATCGTGGCGGCGGCGACGAAGCGGAAGCCCACGATGGGCCGGCGCGCGAACACCGGCAGGAGCATCGAGATCATGCCCGTCGCGGGCAGGAACACGATGTACACCCACGGGTGCCCGAGAACCAGAAGAGGTGCTGCCACAGGAGCGGCGCGCCGCCGTGCGTCGCGTCGAAGAAATGCGTGCCCCAGCGCCGATCCAGCTCGAGAAAGATACAGGCCACCGTGAGCGCGGGCAGCGCAAAGACCGCGATCGCCGACACCGTGCAGGTGCTGTAGCACAGGAGTGGTGTGCGATCGAGCGTCATGCCCGGCGCGCGCAGACGCAGGATCGTGACGATGAAGTTGATGGCGCCGGCCGTCGTCGAGATCGTCAGGAAGATCAGCGACAGCGCGTAGAAGTCCATGTGATAGCCGGGGGAGAACTGCGCGCTGGTGTAGCACGTACGCGAACCAACCGCCGTGCGGCGCTTGGCCAACCACTGCGCCCGAGTACACGAAGACGAGCAGCTCCGTGTTCGAGACGTTTCACCTCGGACGTCAGCACGGCATCACAGCCGGCTTTCGATACGGGTGCGCGCATCGCCCTGCAGCGCGCAACCCGCATCTACCCCACCGCGCTCGACCATTGCCGCTAATTCAACCTTGCGGTTGACAATTGCGCGAGCCGTCCGCCACACTCAACCACATGGTTGAATTTTCCGCCGACCGCCTCGACGCCATCTTCAGTGCACTCTCGGACAGCACGCGTCGCGCGATGCTGGCCCGCCTGTCGGAAGAGTCGCAAACCGTGACCGCGCTCGCCGAGCCGTTCGACATGTCGCTCGCCGCGGCGTCCAAACACATCCGCGTGCTCGAGCGTGCCGGCCTCATCAGCCGGCAGGTCGCCGGCCGCGTCCATACCTGCAGTCTGGACGCGCACGCGCTGCGCGCCGCGGATGACTGGCTGCGGACCTACGAGCGCTTTTGGAGCGAGCGCCTCGATGCCCTCGAGCGCGCCCTGCGCAAGGCCGAACCCCGAAAACGGAGAAAGAAATGAATGACTACGGTGTATTGCTGGCGCCCCGCACGGTGCGCCTCGAACGCATGCTGCCCGGCCCCATCGAGCGCGTGTGGAGCTATCTCGTCGACAGCGACAAGCGTGGCGAGTGGCTGGCCTCGGGCACGATGGAGCCGCGCGTGGGCGGCAAGGTCGAGATGTGGTTCAACCACTCGGCGCTCACGCCCCATGAGGAAGTCACCCCGGAACAATACAGAAAGTACGACGGCAAGAGCGCTGCCGTGACCGGTCGCGTCCTCAAGTGGGAACCGCCGCGCCTGCTGGCCATCGAGTGGCCGCATGAGAACAACAGCACCACCGCCAGCGACGTCACCTTCGAGCTCGAGCCCCAAGGCAAGAACGTGCTACTGACGATCACACACCGAAACCTGAGGGATCGCACCGAAGTCGTCGGCGTCTCAGGCGGCTGGCACGTCCACACGGGGATCCTCGTCGACAAGATCAACGGCCGAGTGCCCAAACCCTTCTGGGCCGAGCACGAGAAGCTGGCGAAGGAGTACGAGGAGCGTATCCCGCGCGACTAGCGCGGGGTGGCGAGTTTCACCTGCCGCCAGGGGTAGCGACGGGTATGATGCCGGCCCCCCTCGATGAAGGACTAGCCTATGAAGATCAAACACACGGGATCGGCTACGTGGAGCGGCGGACTGAAGGATGGCCGCGGCTCGATTTCAACCGAGAGCGGCGCGCTGAAAGAGCAGCCCTACGGCTTCGCGATGCGCTTCGAAGGCGTTCGCGGCAGCAACCCCGAAGAGCTGATCGCGGCCGCGCACGCCAGCTGCTTCACGATGGCGCTGTCGCTGATTCTCGAGCAGGCGGGCTTCAAGGCGACACGCATGGACACGAATGCGTCCGTGACGCTCGAACAGGTGGACGGCGGCTTCTCGATCACCTCCTCGCAGCTCACGCTCAAGGCGCAGATTCCGGGCATCGACGACGCCAAGTTCCAGAGCCTCGCGGCGACAGCGAAGGCGAACTGCCCGGTCTCGAAGGTGCTGAAGACCGAAATTTCGCTCGACGCAAAGTTGGCTTGAGCGCGAACGCGCGCCGGGACTCGCACCCGGCGCGCCCCGTTCTCCACGACGTGAGCGCTGCTGAACCGGGCGCTACGTTGCCGCTGTGAAACGACTGCGTGGTAGAAAGCGACTCATGGCAACAGCGCTTCCCTCGATCTACCTCATCCGGCACGGCGAGACCGCATGGTCGCTCAGTCATCAGCACACGGGTCACACGGACATTCCGCTCACCGAGCGCGGCGAGCGGGATGCGCGAGCGCTGAGCGCAAAGCTCCAAGCGACCCAGTTCGCAAAGGTCTGGACCAGCCCGCTCTCCCGCGCGCGCCGCACCGCCGAGCTTGCCGGCTTCGCCGATCGCCTGGAAACAAGCGACGATCTGATGGAGTGGGACTACGGCGCGTACGAAGGTCGCCGCACGTCCGAGATCCGCGCCGAGCATCCCGGCTGGAATCCGTTCGTCGACGGCTGCCCCGGCGGTGAGACCGTCGCGGACGTTGGCCGGCGCGCGGATCACGTGCTCGCGCGCGTGCGCGCCATGCAGGGCAACGTCGCCCTCTTCGCCCACCGCGACATCCTGCGCGTGTTGATCGCGCGCTGGATCGCCCTGGCGGCGAGCGAGGGACAGCGTCTTTATCTCGAAACAGCGTCCATAAGCGTGCTCGGGTACGATCACGACGCCACCGAGCCGGTGATCCGCTCGTTGAACATCGTCTGACGAGGACCTTGTCGATGCACACGCATACCCTCGAGCCCTGGGCTCACGAACACGTCTTCCTCGGCGCGCGGCACGACGCGAACGAGCGGCGCACGTGGTGCGTCGTGGCGCTCACGGCCGTCATGATGGTCGCGGAAATCATCGGCGGCACGATCTACGGCTCGATGGCGCTCGTTGCGGACGGCTGGCACATGTCGACGCACGCGGGTGCGCTAGCGATTGCGGCACTCGCGTATCGCTACGCGCGGCGATTCGCGCGGGATACGCGTTTCGCGTTCGGCACCGGCAAGCTCGGCGAATTGGCAGGCTATTCGAGCGCGCTGATCCTGGCGCTCATTGCGCTGCTCATCGGGTACGAGTCCGTCGTGCGGCTGCTGAATCCCGTGGCGATCCGCTTCAGTCAGGCGATCGTCATCGCGTGCATCGGGCTTGCGGTGAATCTCGCGAGCGCGTGGCTCCTGCACGACGATCACGATCATCACGGCGAGCACGATCACGACGATCACCACGAGCATGCGCGCAACGATCATGACCACGACGATCGCCATGCGCAACATCACGACCACAACATGCGTGCGGCCTACATGCACGTGATCGCCGACGCGCTGACTTCGGTACTCGCGATTGCCGCCCTACTGGCAGGCCGCTTCTACGGCTGGGTGTGGATGGACCCCATCATGGGCATCGTCGGCGCGCTCGTGATCGCGCACTGGTCGTTCCGGCTCCTGAAGTCCTCCGGTGCCGTGCTCGTCGACGTCACGATCCATTCGCGCCTCGCAGCCCGCATTCGCAAGCAGCTCGAAGTCGGTGCGGATCGCGTCTCCGACCTGCATCTTTGGCGCGTCGGCCCCGGTCACGCGGCGCTGATCGCTGCGGTCGTCTCCGACAGGCCGCAGTCACCGCAGCACTACAAGGCGCGACTGGCACAGATCGAAGGGCTGTCGCACGTCACTATCGAAGTGCATGCCTGCCCTCATCCGTAACGCCGTGAATCGCCAGCTTCACTGCGCTGACACAACGGGTCAGAAGCGCATCTGCATCTGGCGCTGATCGCCGATCATCAGCTCGAAGTCGAGCCCGAGCGTTGCGAGCACCGGCTCGGCCACCGGCTTGATCTGCTTCTCGACGTAGTGCTCGCGGTCCAACGGATGGCGTATGTTGTCGGTGGGCTCGGGACCGTCGGTCGTCATCACATAACTGATCAACCGGCCCGGCTTCTGCGTGGATTTGCGAGCGGCGGCGACGTGCGGCGGCGTCGTAGCCGTGTACTCCTCGGAACCCTTGCGCAGGTTCTTGCGATACACGAGCGCGTCGTCGAGCTCGCCGCCGCGCACGCGCTTCACGATGTCCGTGAGATACGCGTCGACGGGCTCGTCCGCGAACAGGCGCGCGTACAGCTCGCGCTGCACGTCCTTTGCGAGCGCGGTCCAGTCGCTGCGCACGACCTCCATGCCGACGAATTCGACGGTGTTCTGCTCTTTGCCCTTGCGCAGACCGGCGTAGCGTTTGCTCGCGCCGCGCGTGCTGTGCCGCGCGGTCGGCAAGAACAAGCGCAAATAGAGCTTCTCGAACTTCAGGTCGAGCCGGCTCTGCACGCCCCAACGCTCTTCGATGTACGCCGCGAGCTGCGCGCTCAAGGCCTTCGCCAGCTCCTGACCCTGGTTGCGCGCGGCCTCCGGATCATCGCTCGCGGACTCGACGAACAAACTGTCGGTATCGCCGTAGATGACGCGAAACCCCGCGTCCTCGAACCACCGCTTCGACCAGAGCAGCATCTCTTTGCCCGTGCCCGTGATCGCGTTGGCGAGCGCGGGATTGAAGAAGCGGCACGCAGGCGTCCCGAGCACGCCATAGAACGAGTTCATCAGAATCTTGATGGCGTGCGATGCGACTTCGTCACCCGCCTTCTTCGCCGCTTCTCGCCGCGGGAACAGATCGTCGAGCAAGCGCGGCAGAATCGCCGGCTCGCGCCGGAAGGCGCCGCCCGGCGTGCGAATCAGATCCTCGCCCTCGCCCGGCTCCGCCACGTAGGACAGCGGATCGATGTTGAATGTGCGAATGACGCTCGGATACAGGCTCCGGAAGTCGAACACCCACACGTTTCGGTGCAACCCGCTGATCGGCTCGAGCACGTGCCCACCCTGCTGAGCCGCGTGCACGCGCGAGTCGCTGGAGCGGACGGTTGGCGCAACGATGCCGCACTTCTCGAGCTCCGTGAGATACACGAAATCGAAGGACGCGATGCTCGCAGCAACGCGATCCGGCGTCATGCCCGCGAGCTGGCTGCGCGCGAACGCGAGGCGGACGAGATCGAGCTTCTCGATGATGTCGTACGCGAGCCGCGCATCCGTGCGCGCGTAGAGCGCGAAGGCCGGTAGATCGTGCCGATAGTTGTGCATGATCTCCGCAATGCGGTCGCGCACGTCGCCCTTCACCGCCTTGCCTTCGCCGAGCACGACGCGCGAGACGGCGTCGAGCGAGTAGTCCTCCATGCGCACGAACGCGCCGCGCAGCAGATCGATGCCGTCGAGCACGAGACGCCCGGGAATCGAGGCCTGGCCGCTGCCGAAATAGCCTTCCGGCTTGCGAATGCGGATCGCGCCGACATCGCGACCCAGACTGAATGGATGGCGCACGCGCTTCGCGATGCGATCGAGCGCGGTGAAGTCGAAGTCGATGGTGTTCCAGCCGGTGAGCACGTCCGGATCGAACGTCTTGATGCGCTCGCAGAACGCGCTGAGCGCTGCCCGCTCATCGGCACAGCGGGTCGCTTTTTCCGGCATCTCGCGCCCGTTGCCGTCGACGATCAGCACCTCGTCGAGGTCGCGCCCGTACATCGAGATCGCGAGCAGCCGCTCGCCCTTCGGGTCCGTCTCGATGTCGAACGAGAGGACGCGGGGCTCGACCTTCACCTGCGCGGGGCGCAGCGCCACGTTGTCGAACACGTGCGTGAGGCCCTGCCCCGGCGCGGGCACGCCGTCGATTTCGACGCCGCCCTTGATGCCGCGCTCGATCAGATAGCGCACGGCGAAGCGCACATCCGCTTCGAAGGTGTCGATGCCCGCGCCCTGCAGCCGATCGCGCAGGTCCGGCACGTCCCCCGGCACGGGCATGTCGATGCGGACGACCGGGGAGCCCGCGAAAGTGCGTTTATCGCTCGGGTGCGGCGCCGGCGCGCCGAGAGTCCTCGCCCGCGACACCTCAGCGGCCGGGATATAGAAGTGCGGGCGCTGGCGGTTGTCCCGCACGAGAAAGGTCGCGCCGTTCTCGAGCTTGCCGTACAGGTGCACGACGGGCTCGCCGCTCCCCACGACGCGATAACTGGCCTGCAGAATGAAGCCGCGATACATAAGTCGATGGTATCCCATCGTGGAACGACCGCCGCGCTATGGTGGGAACACCGCCGCGGACCTTCTCGGAGAGCCGAGGACCCTCTCGGACAAGAGGGGAGCACGGCGATGCTCTACAATCGGGTCTCCTTGATCCATTACAACCACTCATGACCCAGCCGCTGCTGCTCGATTTCGTCGCCCATTTCGCTCGCACCACGCCCACGCGTCTCGCCGTTCACGACTTCACGTCGGGTCGGCGCTTCACCTACGCCGAGCTCGACGATGCGGTGGACCGCGCGGCGCACGTCCTTCGCAGCCTGCTCGGCAATCCGCAGGGGCAGCGCGTGGCCGTGCTGTCGCGCAATTCCGCGGAAATGCTCACGCTGCACTTGGCCTGCGTACGCTCGGGCGCGATGTTCGTGCCGCTCAACTGGCGCCTCGCGACGGCCGAGATCGGCTTCATGCTGGAGGACTGCGAGCCGGGCCTGCTGGTGCTCGAGGAAATGTTCGCTGATCGCGTCGCCGGCCGCGCGACGCCGCAGGTGATGCTCGACGACAGCGCCAGCGGCCTACGCGCGCGCATGCAAGCGGCGCCGACGCCTACGGGCGCGGGGCTCGGCGTGGCCGTGCCTGGCGACACGCCGATCACGATCCTCTACAGCTCGGGCACGACCGGTAAGCCGAAGGGCGTGATCGTCACGCAACTCAACGCATTCGCCGGCGCGCTCAATCTCGCGCTCGGTACGAATTGCTCGGCGGACTCCGTCTTCCTGTGCGACATGCCCATGTTCCACACGGCCGGCCTGTTCGCCGCCGCGCGCGTACCGCTGCTCGTCGGCGGCACGGTGCACATCACTCCGAAGTTCGACGCGCCGGTGACGTACGAGCGCCTCGCCGATCCCGCGCTCGGCGTGACGCACTACTTCTGCGTGACGCAGATGGCGATGATGATGCGGCAACTGCCGGGTTTCGACGGCCGGCGCCTCGCGCGCTTGCGGGCGCTGATCACCGGCGGCGCGCCGAATCCGCCGGCGCACATCCTGCGCTGGATCGACGACGGCGTGATGATGGTGAACGGCTGGGGCATGAGCGAAATCTGTTCCGCCACAGCGCAGCCGGTGGGCGACCTCGCGCGCATTCGCGCGAATCCCGCCGCGGTGGGCCTGCCGCACCTCACGGTGGAAATGAAGCTCGTCGATACCGAGGGCCGCGAAGTGGGCAGCGGCGAGCCGGGCGAGATTTGGGTGCGCGGCGCGAACGTAACGCCGGGCTATTGGCGGCGCCCGGAGCTGAATCGCACGGCCTTCACCGACGGCTGGTTTCACACGGGCGACGTCGCCGTGCGTGATACGCAGGGCTTCTACACCATCGTCGATCGCATCAAGGACATGTTCATCTCCGGCGGCGAGAACGTGTATCCGGCCGAGGTGGAAGCGGCGATCGTCGAGCTGCCGGAGGTGGCGGATGTCGCGGTCCTGGGCATCCCGGACTCACAGTGGGGTGAGGTCGGCTGCGCGTTCGTCGTGCCCGTCGCCGGCTCGTCGCTCGATGCGGACCAGCTCGCGAATCATTGCGTCAGCCGCCTCGCGAAATTCAAAGTGCCGAAGCGCTTCGAAATTCTCCCCGAGCTGCCGCGCACCGCGTCGGGCAAGGTGCAGAAGCACTTGCTCCGCGACAAGTGGCTGCAGACCGTCCGAGGATGAGCGGGGTATTCGACGAGCGTCAGTAACCCACCGCCTTGCCGGACACGTTGCGCGCGTCGCTCGCGCCGAGGCGCTCGCCCGTCTTCAGATCGATCTGAATGCACTCGGCATCGCCGATGCCGCCCCACGAGATCGCGTGGCCGCGCGTTTGCAGCAGATTCACCGTGTCGGGCGAGAAGCGGTCACGCTCGAGCATGATGCGATCCGGCAGCCATTGATGATGGAAGCGCGGGGAGTTCACGGCTTGCTGAATGTCGAGCCCGAAGTCGACGACGCCGAGCAGCACGTTCGCGACGGTGGTGATGATGGTCGGGCCTCCGGGCGTACCGAGCACGAGCCACACTTTTCCGTCCTTCAGCACGATCGTCGGTGTCATGGCCGAGAGCGGCCGCTTGTTCGGCGCGATCGCGTTCGCCTCACCCTGGATCAGCCCGAACATGTTCGGCACGCCGACCTTCGATGCGAAGTCGTCCATCTCGTTGTTGAGCAGGAAACCGAGCGAGCCGACGGTGACCTTCGAGCCGTAAGCGCCGTTCAAGGTGGTCGTGACCGCCACCGCGTTGCCCGCTTCGTCGACCACCGAGTAGTGCGTCGTCTGCGTCGACTCCTTCACCGGCGCGAGAATCGGATGCTCGGTCGCGAACTTCGTGAGTCCCGCAGACACCGGCGGTCGCTCCAGCGCCATCGACTTGCTCGCCTCGCCCACCTTGATCGACCTGCGCCACGCGGCCGCGTACTTCTTGTCCGCCAGCTCGAGCACCGGCAGCTCGCTGAACTCCGGATCGCCGAGATACTGCGCGCGATCGAAGAACGCGCGCCGATATGACTCGGCAATGAGGTGCACGGCCTCGGCGGAATCGAGCCCCGCCTTGGTGAGATCGAACCCTTCGAGAATGTTGAGCGTCTCGAGCAACGCGATGCCGCCGGAGGACGGCGGCGGTGCGCTGAGGATCTCCAGCCCCCGATAGGTGCCGCGCACCGGCTCGCGGTCCTTCACGTCGTAGTTTGCGAGATCTTCCGCGGTGATGAGACCGCCGCCCTGCTGCATGAACTCGGCGAGCTCGCGCGCCATCTTGCCGGTGTAGAAATCTTCGGGATTGGCCGCGATGCGTTCGAGCGTGCGTGCGAGCTCGGGTTGCTTGAAGACATCGCCCTGCTTCCAACCCTTGCCGCCGTTCTGAAAAATGCGCTTCGAATCCGCAAACTCCGCGAGGCCGGCGTCATTGCTGAGGCGGCGCGCTTCGAACCAATCGAGCGGGAAACCCTCCTTCGCGAGGCGGATCGCCGGCGCCATGACGCGCTTCAAGCCGAGCTTGCCGAAATGCGACTCGGCGTACGCAAGACCGCGCACCGAGCCCGGCACGCCGACCGCCTTGTAGCCGCGTGTGCTGAGGCCGGGGATCACATTGCCCTGCGCGTCCTGATACATCGTCGCGCTCGCCTTGCCGGGCGCCTTCTCGCGAAAGTCGACAAAGTGTGTTTCGCCGTTCGCCATGCGCACCAACATGAAGCCGCCGCCGCCGATGTTGCCCGCGAAGGGATGCACCACCGCCAGCGCAAAACCCGTTGCCACGGCCGCGTCGATGGCGTTACCGCCTGCCTTCATCACATCCACGCCCGCGTGGGAGGCCAGCTCCTGCACGCTCACGACCATGCCGTGCTCGGCACGCGCCGGCACCATGCCGCCGCCCGCATAGGCGCACGGTTCAGACGCAATGACCGCGACAAACAGGACAACGACGTACAGGGAAACCTTGAAACGCAGGCGGGAACTCATCACGAAACCTTTCGAGCGACGCCGAGCATCGATAGTACGCGACTCCGCGCGCCGACTGCGCTCCCTCGCAGTCCCCCATTGGAGGTAGCGCTCAACGACCGGCCTGCTCCCGCTGCAGCGTGCCTGCTTCGTCGAGCACATACATGCGGATCGCCTCCGCATCGCCGGACGAAATCAGCTTCGCCCAGCTGATCATGCCCTGCTTCTCGAGCGCTCCGCCGATCACGATGGCGTGCCACGCATCCTTGTCGGTGACAGCCGCAGACCGTCGCAGGTCCGGCACGATGTTCGCGGCCATCATGTTGATGCCGTGGCAGCGGCCGCAGAATCTCGCGTAAGTCGCCTTGCCCTTCGTCAAGACGTCGATGGACGGCGTGGGCCACGGCGGGCCTATCTTGGGCGGCGGTGCGAGCGGCGGATCCGGCGGCAACCGCGCGGTGCCGTTCAGCTTGAACACCACCATGCGCCCTACTTGCCGCACGTGCGTGGGCCCGACGCCGAACAGAATCCCCGCGCCACCCGCACCCGATGCTGCAGCGATGTACTGCTCGCCATCGACCGAATACGTCACCGGGCTCTGCATGATCGCGTTCGGCGTCTGATAGCTCCACACTTGCTGGCCGTTGTCGGCGCGGAACGCGGCGATCTCGCCGAGCACGCCGCTGCGGCTGCGCCCTTGGAAAACGAGGTTGCCCGCGGTGACGAGCGTGCCGCCGCCGCCAACGACATCGGTGCGCCATGCAGCCTTCTTCGCAACCGGATCCCACGCGAGGAGATAGGACTTCTGCGTCGGCGGCGCGGCGCCGTGTGGCGGCTGCGCGCCGAGAATGATGCCGGGGTTGTCGATGCCCTCGATGTATTCGTACTTGGCGGGCGCCACGTGATAGAACGAATTCTCCGCCGTCGGGACGTACACCAAGCGGGTCTTCGGACTGAAAGAGAACGGCTGCCAACCGTGCGCGCCGCCCTCGCTCGGCCGCGTCATGAACGGCGCATCGATGTAGTACGCCTCGGGCGGCACGTCCGGACGCCCCGTCTCGGGATCGATACCCCGTGTCCAGTTGATGTCGGGCACGTACGGCGTTGCCGATACCAACTTCCCCGTCCTACGGTCGAGCACATAGAAGAATCCGTTCTTCGGCGCATGCAGCAGCACTTTGCCGGCCGGCAAGTCCGCGAGGATCATGTCCTGCACGGAATCGAAGTCCCAGCTATCGCCGGGCGTCTCCTGATAGTGCCAAAGGTATTTGCCCGTATCGGCGTTCAAGGCAACGATCGATGCGGTGAACAGGTTGTCGCCGCGCGCATCCGAGCGGAACTTGCGATTCAGCGGGAAGCCGTTGCCGGTCGCGACGTAGAGCTGATTGAAGTCCGGGTCGTAAACGATGGCGTTCCACGGAAAGCCGCCGCCTTTGTACGATTCCCACTTGCCGAACCACGTGGGCCGCGCGATGCGCGCGAGCGCGTCGTCCGACGCTGCACCATCCGCCGGCTTCACCGGATCGCCCGGCACCATGTAGAAGCGCCACACGAGCTTGCCGTTCTTCGTGTCGTACGCGCTCACGTAGCCCCGGCCACCGAACTCGCCGCCGCCATTGCCGATGAACACCTTGCCGTTGGCGACGCGCGGCGCGCCGGTGATCGAGTGCATCCATTTCGGATCGACGGTCATCGTGCTCCACACGAGCTTGCCCGTACGCGCATCGAGCGCGATCAGGCGACCGTCGACGGTGCCGACGTAGACCTTCCCGTCGTACACGGCGGCCCCGCGATTCACGACGTCGCAGCACGGCTTCGGGCCGGCGGTGCCCGGGACTTGCGGGTCGTAATACCAGAGCTGCTTGCCGGTCTTGGCGTCGAGCGCGTACACCTTGCTCCACGCGGTGGTCGCGTACATCACGCCGTCGACGACGATGGGCGTCGTTTCCTGACCGCGATAGGTGTCGAAGTCGAACGACCACGCCGGTGCCAGCTTGCTCACCGTCTGCGGGTCGATCTGGTCGAGCTTCGAATAGCGCTGCTCGGAATACGTGGCGCCGTAGGTGAGCCAGTTGGCGGGCTCGTCGGCCGCGCTGCGGAGCCGGGCGTCGCTTATACGCCCGTATGACGCCGGAGCCGCCGCGGCGCCGCCGGCGCCGAATACGAGACCGGCGACGATACCGGCAAGAAAGCACGAACCATGAATGCGACCGCGCACGCTCGACCTCCGACGCCCCGAAGGCGCAAAAGGTAGGCGTTTGCGCGGCGTCAGGCCAGCTTCACGAGCATCTTGCCCAAATTCGCGCCGCTGAAGAGCTTCATCAGCGCCGCGGGCGCGTTCTCGAGCCCGCTTTCCACCGTCTCTTGCCACTTCATGCGGCCGCTGGCGATCCACTGCTGCATGTCGCGCAGGAACTGCGGGAGCTCATCGTAGTGATCGAGGATGATGAACCCTTGCAGACGCAGCCGCCGCTGTACGGCGACAGCCATGGTGAGCACACCGTTCCCGCGGTCCGCAGTGTTGTATTGCGAGATGGCGCCGCACAGCGCGAAGCGCGCGAAGTTCTTCGACATCGCCAACGCGGCGTCGAGATGCGCACCCCCGACGTTGTCGAAGTACACGTCGATTCCTTCCGGCGCGGCGCGCGCGAGCGCCTGGCGGATGCTGCTCTCAGCTTTGTAGTCGATGACTTCGTCGACGCCGATTTCCTTCAGCCACGCCACTTTCTCCGGCCCGCCGGCGGAGCCGATGACTTTGTGGCCCTTCGCCTTCGCGATCTGGCACACCACCTGTCCCACTGCGCCGGCCGCAGCCGAAACGAACACGACGTCGCCCTCCTTCAGTCCCGCGATCTTCAACAAGCCGACGTACGCGGTGAACCCCGGTACACCGGCGACACCGAGAAACACCTGCGGCGGCAGGCCGCGCGCATCGAGCTTGCGCAGGATCTTCGCGGGTGCATTGAAGACTTCGCGCCATCCCAGACCGTTCTCGACGAGATCGCCTTGCGCGAACGCCGGGTCCGCTGTCGCGATGACCTCGCCGACCGCTCGGCCGTCGAGCGGCTTACCGACTTCATAGGGAGGCACGTAGCTCTTCACGTCGTTCATGCGTGGACGCATGTAGGGGTCGACCGACATCCACAAATTGCGGACTTGCACTTCGCCCGGGCGCGGCGGCGGCACATCGACGGTAGCGAGCTCGAAGTGCTCCGGGCCGAGCACGCCGGTCGGGCGGCTCTTCAAGCGGATTTCACGTGATGAAATCATGACTGCGCCACTCCTGCGACGGAGCGCGCAGCGTACTACGCAGCGGCGGGCGTCGCCCAGCGCTGCAGGATGTCCCGGATTTCCTCGATGCGCACGGGCTTGCTCAAATAGTCGTCCATGCCCGCCGCGAGACAGCGCGCGCGATCTTCCGCCATGGCGTTGGCGGTGAGCGCGATGATCGGCAAGCGCCGCTCGCCCGCCGTCTCGCGCCGGCGCAACTCCGCGGTCGCCGCGTAGCCATCGAGCTCAGGCATGAAGCAGTCCATGAACACGAGGTCGTAGCGGCGCTCGGCGGCCATGGAAACGGCCTCACGCCCATTCACCGCGAGATCGACGCGACACCCGAGCTTCTCGAGCATGTGCTTGACGAGCCGCTGATTGACGACATTGTCCTCGGCGACCAGCACGCGCGCGCCGACTGATTCGCTCGCGACCCGAGCGCGTCCTTCAGCGGCCGACACAACCGCTGTCGCAGACCCGCCAGTCGCCCCGGCGACAGCGGCCGCGCCGGTCGCCGCTCCCGGAGCAACGCCACCGCGCGATTCGCGCCACGCTTTCACCAAGGCATCGAGCAACTGACTCGGACGCACGACGGGCTTCAACAGGAACACGCTGAATCCCGCGGCGAGGAACGTCGGCGCCGCCGAGCGCTGACTCCCGGACGTCAGCATCACGAGCGCCGTGCTCTGCAAATCCGCGTCCTGCTTGATGCGCATTCCCAGCTCGAGCCCATCCATGCCGGGCATCAGGAAATCCAACACAGCCACGTCGAATGGCCGCCCCTCTCGGCGGGCGGCACTCAGCAGCGCGAGGGCTTCGTCCCCCGACGTTGCGCACGCGTGCGTGAGGCGCCAGGCGGTGAGCTGTTCGGCAACGAGCTTCCGATTGATCTCGTGATCATCGACGACCAGCACACGCATCTCGGCAGCGCCCTGCTCGCTCGCCAACGCGTCGTCGTGAAGGGCGGTGCTCGCGGGCGGCGCCGGCAACGTGAACCAGAACTGCGAGCCGCGCCCCGGCTCGCTCGTGAACCCGATCTGACCGCCCATCAGCTCGACGAGACGCTTGCCGATGGCGAGACCGAGGCCCGTGCCCCCGTATTCGCGCGTCGTCGACGCGTCCGCTTGCGAGAACTGCCGAAACATCAGCGCCTGCTTTTCGAGCGGGATACCGATGCCGGTGTCCGTCACCGAGCAGCGCACCCAGCCCGCAGCGTCGGGCCGCTCGCCGGAAACCCGCTCCAATTCAATGAGCACGTGACCGCTGCGCGTGAACTTGATCGCGTTGCCGACCAGGTTGAGCAACACCTGGCGCACGCGGCCGGGATCGCCCGAGATCGTGCGCGGCACGTCGCGCGCTACGCGAATGGCGATCTCGAGGCCCTTCGCCTCCGCTTGGCGCGCGAGCAGCTCGGCGACCTCTTCCGCCGCGCGGCCGACGTCGAACGCGATCTGCTCCACCTGCAGCTTGCCGGCTTCCACCTTCGAGAAGTCCAGAATGTCGTTGATGATCTGCAGGAGCGCTTCGGCGGAATGCCGGATGATCTGCACATGCTCGCGCTGCTCCTCCGCGAGCGGCGTGTCGAGCAGCAGATTCGTGAATCCGATGACGCCGTTCATCGGTGTGCGGATCTCGTGGCTCATGTTGGCGAGGAATTCGCTCTTCGCGCGACTCGCGGCCTCGGCGGCGATGCGCGCCTGTTGCAGCTCCTCGGCCTGACGCGCGCGCTCGGCGATCTCCGCTTCGAGCACGCTGGCCCGCCGCAGCTCTTCGGCTTGGCGCGCGCGTTCGGCCATCTCCGCTTCGAGAGCGGCCGTCTTCGCTTGCACGGCGCTCGCCATTTCGTTGAATGCGCGCGCGAGCTGCGCCGACTCGTCGGTGCCGGCGACGGCCGCGCGCGCCGACGCTTCGCCCGCCGAGATGCGACGCGCGACGCTCGTGAGACTGACGATCGGTCGCGCCGTGCGGCGCGCGAGCCATATCGCCACTGCTGCACTCACGATCAGTGCGAGCAGCACGATCAGCGCGGCTTGCACGAACATGCGCCACACCGGCCCGATGACATCCGCATACGGCGCGATCGTCACGACGCTCCAGCCGCCCGCGCGATTCGCGCCGTATGTCGGCAGGCTGGTGTACGCCGCGATCGCCGGCGCCTCCCCGTTCTCGAGCATCATCCAGCCGGCACCGTGGCTGCGTAGACGGCGCGCGAGCCCTTGGTTCGCGTTCAGCGTCGCGCGCAGCTTGGGGGCCTCCAAAACGTCCGAGCTCATGAGCACGTTGCCGGTCGCATCGAGCAGGTACGCGCGCTGCGCGCCGAACCGGTCGCCGCTCACGTCGCGAAGCATCTCCGCGAACGGCGCATTGAGTAGATCGGCGATCAGCACGCCGCGCTCGCGACCTTGCGAGTCGTGCACGACGGCGAACAGATGAAACACTGGCTCGCCAGGCTCGGTGCGCTCGAATACGGCGAACTGGACGGCGCCCACGGGCAGCTGTCGCGCGGCGGCGAAGTGCACACTCAGAATGTCCTGCTGCTCGAATACCGAGTGACCGACGTCGTACGCGTCGGACGACGCGATGATCGTGCCACCCAGCTGCGCCAGATAGATGCGCTTCAGATACGGGTAGATGTAGGTGATCGTGCGCAGCTGATGCGCCATCTGCTCGGGCGTGCCCTCGCGGATGACGAGGTCGTTGACATTCAAGTGCATCCCGCGCAGCGCATCGAGCAGCATGTTGTCGATGGCGCGCGCCGTGGGCACGACGCCGTCCTCGAAACGCGCACCGACGAGCTGCTGGGTGTGGTGGCGGACCATCGGATACAGAGCAGCCGCGGCCACGCCGAGCGTGCCGATCGTGAGCCCGAGCAGCGCTACGAGGATCTTGCGGGTGAGCGTCATCGCGCGGCGCTGCTCAGTCCAATGCGTTCACGAAGCTGGCATCGAGATGGTCCGGACTGTCCACGCGCCGTGCCACCAGTCCGCGCTCGAGCATGAAGTCGTTCATGCGCCGCCACGAGGCGTGCATCGATTCGAAGCCCGCCGCATAGGAGAACGCGCGGATGTTGTCGGGCAGATCGAGGATGCGGTCGGTGCGCATCATGTCCTTGGCGTCCGTGACCGGTTCCTTGAAGAGCCGCGCGACGATCTCGCACGCCTCGTTCGGGTTGTCGCGAATGTAGTGCACGGCGCGCGCCCACACGCGCAGCAGCGCCGCTACGTCGGCCGGGCGTGCTTGCACGAACTCCCGGCGCAGCGCGAATACGTTGTAGGTCAGGCCCGGAAACTCGGCGGTCGAGAACAGCCGTGTGCCATCGACCGCCTTTTCCGCCTCGGTGACGTACGGTTCCCAGACGAACACCGCCTCGACCCTGCCGGCTTCGAGATCCGCGAGCGCGGCGTCGTCCGCGCGGTCGAGCAACGTGAAGTCGTTGATGCTGAGCCCGGCGCGCTGGGCGAAAATATCGAGCAGATATTCGAGATACGTGCCGCGATGGAGCGCGATGCGCTTGCCGCGCAGCTCGTTCAGGCTGTGAATGCCGGGGCGCGCGACGAGCGCCTCCGCCCCTTCCGAATAGTCGATGGCCGCCACGCCGACGAGGTCGTGCCCGGCGGCGACGTAGCGCACCAGGTCGAACTGGGAAAAGCCCGTCGCATCGAGCTTACCCGCAGCGACGGCATCGAGCGATTGGAAATACTTCGTATTGGTGTCGACGCGCTCGACGTCGAGACCCTCCTCGGCGAACCAACCCTTCTCCCAGGCCACGTCGATCCAGTAGGTGCCCGGCCATTCATAGGTGCCGAGCCGGATGGGCGCGCGCGCCGGTGCATCGGGCGCGGACGCGCCGCAGCCTCCGAGCACGACGGCAACGAGTAGACACAACAGGGCACGGGGGACACGGGCCACGGACGAATCTCTTTAGATACCCGCGGCATGATAGGAGGCTGCCCGCAGCGCGGCGGGAAGCAGGGTCACGAATCCCGACTGCGGCTAGCCGCTCCCGAACGAGAACTGCATCACAATGAGGACAATGTCTCAGGCGTTCGGCGATCGACGACCCGCTTGGCCTTGCCGGCGGAGCGTTCGAGTGCACCGCACGCGTGCACCCGAACGATAGCCGTTACGCCCGTGTAGGCCTTCACGTCGCGTGCGAGATCGCGGCCGCAGCGTTCGCCCGCCACCGGCTCCTGGCCCGGCGCGCACTCGACGTGCACGGTGAGGATGTCCAGGCTCGCCTCGCGCGACACTTCGATCTGATAGTGCGGCGAAAGCCCGGCGATTCGCAGCACCAACTCTTCGATCTGTGAAGGAAACAAGTTCACGCCGCGAATGATGAGCATGTCGTCCGAGCGGCCGACGATCTTCGCGATCCGCCGCATCGATCGCGCGGTCGGCGGCAACAGCCGCGTGAGATCGCGCGTGCGATAACGAATGATCGGCAGCGCTTCTTTCGTCAGCGACGTGAGCACGAGCTCCCCCGGCGCGCCTTCGGGCAACACGGCGCCGGTGTCCGGGTCGATGATCTCGGGATAGAAGTGATCCTCCCAAATCACCGGGCCGTCTTTGGTCTCGATGCACTCTTGCGCGACGCCCGGGCCCATGACCTCGGACAGGCCGTAGATGTCGACGGCATCGAGCGCGACGCGCGACTCGATGTCCGCGCGCATCGCTTCGGTCCACGGCTCCGCGCCGAAGATGCCGATCTCGAGCGTCGAGGCACGCGGGTCGCGTCCTTGGCGCGCGAACTCGTCGGCGATCGCCAACATGTACGAGGGCGTGACCATGATGATGCGCGGACCGAAGTCCTCGATCAGCTGCACCTGCCGTTCGGTTTGTCCGCCGGATACGGGCACGACCGTGCAGCCGAGCCGCTCGGCGCCGTAGTGCGTGCCGAGCCCGCCGGTGAAGAGCCCGTACCCGTACGCGATGTGGATCAGATCGCCGGGACGCCCGCCTGCGGCATAGATCGAACGCGCGACGAGCCCGGCCCAGGTATCCACATCCCGCTGCGTGTAGCCCACGACCGTCGGCTTGCCGGTGGTGCCCGAGGATGCATGCACGCGCACGATGCGCTCGCGCGGCACGGCGAACATGCCGAACGGATAGTTCTCGCGCAGATGTGCCTTGATCGTGAACGGAAACCAGCCGAGATCGTCGAGCGAACGGAGATCGTCGGGATGGACGCCGGCCGCATCGAACGCGCGCCGATAGTGCGCGACGTTCTCGTACGCGTGGCGCAGGGCGCCCTGCAGCCGCGTCAACTGCAGCGCGCGCAGCTCGTCGACGCTGGCCGCTTCGATGGGCTCGTAACCCGGCACCGTTCGCCTCCCCTCTCGCCCTTGCGGGCATCGTAATGGACGCCCATCGCCACTGCCATGGAACCTTTGCCGTGGCTCCGCGGTTTTATGCCCATGCGCAAGATCACGACACTCGCGGTATGGATCGCGCCCCTGCTATTGACCGGCGCGGCGGTGGCGGGGGAGCAGCCGATTCCGGCGGACCCCACCGGCGACTACAACAACATGATGACCAAGTGTCTGGAACAAGCGGATCCGGCCCTCAACAAGGACGACGCGATTCAGGCCTGCAAGGAAAAATGGAAACAGGGCGTCAAGGTCGACAAGCCCAAGAAGCCGAAGCCCAAGCCGAACGACGACACCGCGCCCGGCAAATAGTCTCGGGCGGGGGAGCGTCGCCACGCGGCGTCGCCCTGCGCTCGCGTCGAAGCTGGCACAATGCGGCGGATGTCACCTGGACGACTTGCGCGCCTCGGGCGCGTTCGAGCGCCGAACGCCTCGCGCGCAGCGGCCGAGCGCGCGAGCGAGCTGAACTTAGAGAATATTCATTGGGTTGAATCTATAGACATGCGAGCTCGTGTTTCCGCGCTCTTGGCGCTGTTGATGTCCGTCGTTCTCGTCGCTTGCTCCTCGGGTCCACCGCCCAAGCGGCCGACGCCGCGGCCCACGCCCGTCACGCCGTTGCGTTACCAGCGTGCGGATTGGTCGGCGCTGCCCGGCTGGAACGCCGACAACGTGCAAGACGCATGGCCCGCGTTCATCGCGAGTTGCCGCGCCTTGCGCTTCCGCACCGAGTGGACGCAACCCTGCACAGCCGCGCAAGGGCTGACGGCACCCGATGCGAATGCCGCTCGCAGCTTCTTCCGGCAGTACTTCGATCCGTATCAAGTGACGAGCTCGCCCGGCTATGGCGGACCGAACACGGGGCTCGTCACCGGTTATTACGAGCCGTTGCTGTACGGCTCGCGCACGCCGACAGCGCGCTTCAGCGCGCCGGTGTATGCGACGCCGCCGGACTTGCTGATCGTCGATCTCGCCTCGCTCTATCCAGAGCTCAAGGGCAAACGTGTGCGCGGGCGGCTCGACGGCAATCGCGTCGTGCCCTACTACACGCGTGCCGAGTTGCCGACCGATGCGGCGATTCGCGGCAAGGAGATCGTGTACATCGACGGCGCGCTCGACGCTTTCATGCTTCAGGTGCAAGGCTCGGGTCGCGTGCAATTGCCGACGGGCGAGACGATCCGCCTGCAGTACGCGGATCAGAACGGGCATCCGTTCCGCTCGATCGGGCGCTACCTCGTCGACAAGGGCGAGATGACGCTCGATCAGGCGTCCATGCCGGGCATTCGCGCGTGGCTCGCGGCCAATCCCGCGCGGCTCGGCGAAGTGCTGAATGCGAATCCGAGCGTGGTGTTCTTCACCGAAGCGCCGCTCGACGATCCGAACATCGGGCCGAAAGGCGCGCAGGGGATCGCGTTGACGGCGGGCCGTTCGATTGCGGTCGATCCGGCATTCGTGCCGCTCGGATCGCCGGTGTTTCTCGCGACGACCTATCCTGCATCGAGCGCACCGCTGCAACGACTCGTGGTTGCGCAAGACACCGGCGGTGCCATCGCCGGGGCCGCGCGCGCCGACTTCTTTTGGGGCACCGGCCCGCAAGCGCTCGAACAAGCCGGCAAGATGCGCCAGCCCGGCCTCATGTGGCTCCTCTGGCCGAAGAACGTCCCGCTGCCCGCCAGTTAGTTTCAAAGCGGGACGTCTGCCCGCGTTCAGCGAGCATCGATCGGCCGCCGGCGAGAACCGGGCGCGGAGCTCGCCCGGTCTCAGCCGCGTGACATGCGACTGTCACGTTCGCAGTGGACGATTTTCGGCCCTTCCCTTCGTAGGCAGGAGCCGAATATGAATAGCGCCACGCTCGCGGCAACGAGTCCCAACGCCGCCCTCGACAATCGCCCGCGACTGGACGACAAGCCGAGCAAAGTCACCATCGGGCTCTTCGTGCTGCTGCTGGTCGGCGGCCTCATCTACACGGCGGCGAGCCTCTCATCCGACGTCACCTCCAGCGGCACGCAAACGACGACGTATCTGCCGTTCGTTCTGCTGGGCATCGCCCTCCTCATCGCGCTGGGCTTCGAGTTCGTCAACGGCTTTCACGACACCGCCAACGCCGTAGCCACCGTCATCTACACGCATTCGCTGACACCGAACTTCGCGGTCGTCTGGTCGGGTGCGTTCAACTTCCTCGGCGTGCTGGTCTCGAGCGGCGCCGTCGCGTTCGGCATCATCTCGCTGCTGCCGGTGGAGTTGATTCTGCAAGTCGGCAGCAGCGCGGGCTTCGCAATGGTCTTCGCGCTCTTGATCGCCGCGATCCTGTGGAATCTCGGCACGTGGTGGCTCGGATTACCGGCCTCTTCATCGCACACGCTCATCGGCTCGATCATCGGAGTCGGCATCGCCAACGCCCTCATGCACGGGCGTGACGGCACGAGCGGCGTCGATTGGGCGCAGGCGACGAAGGTCGGGTACTCACTGCTGCTCTCGCCGTTGATCGGCTTCACGGTCGCCGCCTTGCTGCTCCTCGTGTTGAAGGTGCTCGTGAAGCGGCCCGAGCTCTACCAAGAGCCGAAGAAAGACACGCCGCCGCCGATGTGGATTCGCGGCCTCCTCGTGCTCACGTGCACAGGCGTGTCGTTCGCGCATGGCTCGAATGACGGGCAGAAGGGCATGGGTCTCATCATGCTCATCCTCGTCGGTACGGTGCCGCTGACCTATGCGCTGAATCGCGCGATGCCCGCCGGTGAGATGACGCGCTTCGCGGCCGTGGCCGAAGTCACGCAGCAGTCGCTGCTGAAGACCACCCACAACGCCGCGGCTCCGGCCGATCCGCGCGCCGTGCTCACGCAGTACGTCCGGACGAAAGAAATGAACGAGACCGTCGTGCCGGCGGTCGCCGCGCTCGTCGGCGACATCGACCAGCAAGTGCGCGAATACGGCACGCTCGCGCGAGTGCCGGCTGCCGCGGTGAAGAACGTCCGCAACGACATGTATTTGACCTCCGAGGCTTTACGGCTCCTCGACAAGAGCTCGGTCAAGCTCGACGAGGGCACCAAAGCAAATGTCGCCGAGTTCAAGAAGGAGATCGATCGCTCGACCAAGTTCATTCCGCTCTGGGTGAAGGTTGCGGTGGCGATCGCGCTCGGGCTCGGCACGATGGTCGGGTGGAAGCGCATCGTGCGTACGGTCGGCGAGAAGATCGGCAAGACCCACCTCACGTACGCGCAGGGCGCGTCGGCGGAGCTCGTCGCCATGGCGACGATCGGCGCCGCCGACATGTACGGCCTCCCGGTATCGACGACACACGTGTTGTCCTCGGGCGTCGCCGGCACGATGGCAGCGAACGCTTCCGGCCTGCAGTGGACGACGATCCGCAATCTCCTCATGGCGTGGGTGCTCACGCTGCCGATGGCGATCGCCCTCTCGGGCGGCCTATATTGGCTCTTCAATCAAATCTTCTGAGCAACGCCCATGGCCGACCTTTCATCGATGGAACACGACGAGCTGATCCAGCGCTTGAGTCGCGACCTGCAAGACAGCTACGACGAAGAGCTGGAGCTGGAAATCGAGGATCGCGACCCGCTCGCCGGCGATGCGTCCGGACTGCAGGGCAACGGCGCGGCGGACGAGCGCCGCACGTACTTCCGCGAGCTGTTCCGCCTGCAGGGCGAGTTGGTGAAGCTGCAGGACTGGGTCGTCGCGACCCGGCAGAAAGTGGTCATCGTGTTCGAAGGGCGTGATGCGGCCGGCAAAGGCGGCGCCATCAAGCGCGTCACCCAGCGGCTGAATCCGCGCGTATGCCGTGTGGTGGCGCTGCCGGCACCGAGCGATCGCGAGCGCAGTCAGTGGTACTTCCAGCGCTACGTGGCGCATCTGCCGGCGTGCGGCGAGATCGTGCTGTTCGATCGGAGTTGGTACAACCGGGCCGGTGTCGAGCGGGTGATGGGGTTCTGCACCGAAGACGAAGTCGAAGAGTTCTTTCGCTCCGTGCCGGAGTTCGAGCGCATGCTGGTGCGCTCGGGAATCCGGGTGATGAAGTACTGGTTCTCGATCACGGACGAGGAGCAGTACCTGCGCTTCCTCGGGCGCATTCACGATCCGCTGAAGCAATGGAAGCTCTCGCCGATGGATCTCGAGTCGCGGCGGCGCTGGGAGGACTACACGCGCGCGAAGGAAATCATGCTCGAGCGCACGCACATTGCCGAGGCCCCGTGGTGGGTGGTGCATGCGGTGGACAAGAAGCGCGCGCGGCTCAACTTCATGAACCACTTGCTGAAGCAGTTCCCGTACGTCGAGACGCCGAAGTCCCCGATCGTGCTGCCCGAACGCGAGCGGCACGAGCACTATTCCCGGCAAGCGGTGCCGACGCAGATGATGGTTCCGGACGTCTACTGACGTCGCGCACGCCCGCCGCTGCGCGCCCTCGCGCCGCCTATTTCGGCGGCATGTACGTAAATGTGATGTCTTCGCCCTCGTCCATGGGCGCGCGCTCGGCTTCGAGCTCTTGAATGGCGAGCGCTTTCACTTCGACCGTCGGCGCTTCGTCGTCGACTTCGGGCGCGACCTCGGCGGCGGCGCGCGTCGCTTCCGACGCCAGCGCACTCACCTCGACTGTCTCCGACACGTCAGCCGTCGAGAGCGGCGCGTCTGCTATATCCGCATCGGGTGCGGCTTCGAGCAACGCCGCCGACGCCGCGCCGCTCAAAATCGGCGCCGCAGATTCGGCGACCACCGTGGTCGCAAGCAACGGAGCAAGAGGCACCGACGTCGCAACCGCCGCCGCGTCCGCCGCCCGCCCTATCGACTCCAGCTCCCTCTCGACACCCGCAAGCTCACACGCAAGTCGCGTCCGTTCCTGCGACAGCGCCACCGCACGCGCAATCGCGCCAAAGAACGCCACCTCTTCCGCGCCGAACTGATCACGCGTACGACTGGCGAACGAGAGCGTCCCGAACAACCGCTCGCCCGCGAGCAACGGATTGCACGCCACTGCGCGAATCCCCAAATTCTTCACGATCTGCACCCGCCCATCGCTCGACGCCTGAATGCCCGACATCACGACAGGCGCGCGCTTCAATGCAACGTTCCCGCACACCGCTTGCCCGAGCTCGACGCGCTCGAAGCTCCGCGCCTCGCCGTCGCTAACGCCCGCGCACGAAGCGAGCGCCAATGCATCGCCCGCCTCGTTCACCATGAACCTGAAGTACGCATCGACACCCAGCGGCTCGCGGATGTCGTTGAACAACGCGCGCAGCATCTCGTCCGCTGCAACATCGGCGCGCAAAACCTGCGCGGCCTGGCGCAACAGAGCCAAGCACGTTGCGCCGAACGCAGGCGCAGGCATCGCCCCCTCTCGCACCTCCGCCAACCGCAGCGCCGGCGCTTCCGCCGTGACCTCCGCCAGGTCGACTTCGAGGGAGAGAACGTCCGCATCCGCAAATTCGGGGGCGGGCTGTGTCATCGCTAGTGTCATGGCCGAATTTTCCCTGTGGGCTGCGCCGCCTTCCCCTGCGCAATCCTCAGAAAAATATATCGGCTCACATATAGCCCGAGCACACTGTCGCCAAAAGCAGGCGCTTTTCGCGGTCGTGTGGGACATAAGGTCGGCACCAAAGGCGGCAACAGCTGGCGCTGCGCGTCACCTACTGACAGAGCCCGCACAAACCGGTCACTTTTTAGAACGCGTACTGCGAACGAAGCGCGATGACGTCCAAATCCTGCCCGATCTGCACGCCGAGCGGCGGCGTACCCGGCGGCGGGCCGAATGGCTGCAGATTTCCCGGTCCGGCCGGATTCAAGCGCTTCACGTCGATGAGCATGTAATCCAACATCAAGCGGAAATTCGCGTTCACGTACCAGTTGATGCCGAGCGTCCAGATGTTCTGCACGCCCCCGCGCACGCTGTCCGGCGTCGCAGCCGTGCCGCCCAGGCCTTCGCGGAAGTCCAAATCGGTGTGCGAATAGCGAACCGCCAGTTCCCACGCGCCCAAGCCACCGTTCGACGTGAACGGCACGCGCACGCGCGGCCCTTGGAACGAACCGTTCGCCATGTTGTAGCGGTGGCTCTCGCCCGTGAGCACCCAACTGGCTTGCACGTAGTATCCGCCGAACGAAGGATCCGGCAGCGTCGTCGGCTGCCGCCGCCCGAGCCCGTACCAGAAGTTCTCCGCCTGCAGGAACCAGTTCTTCCAATTCATGCCGAGCTCGACGCCCGCGGAGTACGCGGAGTCCGCGTCGAGGCTGCCCGTGTCGATGAGTCGCGTGCTGTCGACGCGAATCTCCGGACGATCGCGGAAGCGAATCGCGTACCGCGCACCGCTCGCGGACGATCCCTGATCCGCCGGTTGCAACACCTTGGTGCCCGACGCACCGAGATGCAGGTTGTAGCTGTCCGACGTGGCCACGAGATAGCCGAAGCGCCCGATCACCGCGAGCTGCGAATCGAACACCTCGGCATCGTTCACCGTGCGGCTCGTCAACGTGAGTGAGCTCATCCAACGCGCGCCCGCGCCGCGAATGCCCAGGCCGATGCGGCCGTCCGCGCCCGCGAGCGTGCGCGAAAGCTCCGACGGCGTGGCGCGCTCGAGGAACAGCAGATCCTCGACGCTCGTGCTGTCCTCCATGTTCGCCGCCGGCGAGAACGCGCCGAGCTGGAGGCGGAACGGCGCGAAGCCGTTGTACCCGATCCACGCATCGTTGATGCGCGTCGGCCCCTCGGTACCGGCGCCGCCGAGCTCGAGCATCAAGCGATAGTCGAAGTCGCGCGCGACGCTGCCCTCGAAGCCCATGCGCGCGCGGCGAAAGTACACCCCGTCCGACAAATCCTTGGCGCTGTTGACCTCACGATTGCCGTTGCCGCCCACCGAGCCGCGGCGAAAGTCGCTCGTGAGCGGACCCTCGGTGCCATCGTGATAGCTGGCCATGTCGAGTTGCACGACCGCCCGCAGCGATGCGGACTGCCGTCCGTCCGCGCTCGTGATCGTCGGCCGGCCGTTCGTGATGGAGACGCGCGCACTGTCCTGCTCTTTCAGCTTCGCCTGCGCGACGGTCGTCTCGGTCGCCTGCGTTTGCTGTCGCAACTGCTCGATCAGCGCGGCTTGCTGTTCCAGCAGCTTCTGCTGGGCTTCGAGCTGCGCCTTCTGGGCTTGCAATGTCTGCTGCAGCTGGTCGATCTGCTGCTGCACCGACGGGGCGGGTTCCGCCGCCTCGACCGACGCCGCGCCGAACGCCGCCAGCAGGAAACAGGCGGCCGCACGCCGCCATGAGCATGGAAGGGTCCGCATGGATTTGTTTCTTTCAGGCCAACCGGTCAGGGCCGAACGGCGAAGCCGAATTTCTTGAAGGATGCGCGCGCGCCATCGCTTTGCAAGTATTTCAGGAAGGGTGTCGCCGCAGCGTGCGCGGTTGCGGTCGCGGCGACGGGGTAGATGATCGGCAAGTGCGTGGTCTGCGGAAACACGTCCACGACCCTCACGCCTTTGTCGACCCGCGCATCGGTCTCATAAACGATACCCAAGGGCGCTTCACCGCGCGCCACGAACGAGAGTGCCGACCGCACGTTTTCCGCACGAATGAGGCGATCCGCGACATCGTTCCACACACCGAGCGAAGTGAGCGCGCCGCGCGCGTACTTGCCGACCGGCACCGAATCGGGATCGCCGGTCGACAGGCGTCCTCTGCCGAGCGCCTTGGCGAGCGGGAAATTCGGGGCGATCTTTACTTCGATCTTGCTGTCTTGCGGCGCGACCAGCACCAGGCGATTGCCCAGCAAGTCCCTGCGCGTGGCTGTGTCGATGAGATTGCGGGCGCCCACGTAGTCCATCCAATCCGTGTCGGCGGAGAAGAAGATGTCGGCCCTCGCGCCGGCTTCGATCTGCTTCGCCAGCACGGAGCTGGCGGCGTACGAGAGCTTCACTTCCCGGCCGGTTTCGCGCGTATACGCAGCCCCGATCTCATTGAGCACATCGGTGAGCGAGGACGCCGCGAACACCAGCACCGGCGCATCCGCCGCGTGCACCGGCAGCGCCGTGAGAAACAAAGCAGCGAATAGGCCCGATCCGATCGTGCGCCGTGTGTACGTCAAGCGAAGCTCCCCGGTGAGCGGTTTAGTTCCGCTATATCTGGCAAGACATAACGATACGAAGTCGCGCGCGAGTTGGCAACCGCAACCGAGCCCGCGCGACGTAACGCTTCGGGCCGCGGTGCGTTGGGTCTCCCCCTGGACAGCGCGGCCAGCGGCCTTGTATATCGAGGCCCGGCCTCCACGGCCTGAAGGGAACCCTGATGAACCTCCAACGTGTCGCTGTCGCCATCGCTGCGCTCGTCGGCGCAACGCTCGCCGCCGGCGCGACGGCTCTCGCCGCCGATGCCAATGCCGGTAAGAAGACCTTTCGCGCGCAATGCGCGCTCTGCCATAGCGCCGAGCCCAACGACAACGGCGGCGCGCAGGGCCCCAGCCTGAGCGGCGTCATCGGTCGCCCTGCGGCGAGCGCCGCGGATTTCTCTTACACCAAGGCGCTGAAGAGCTCCCATCTCACGTGGGACGCGGCGACGCTCGACCGCTTCCTGAGCTCCCCGACCACCGTGGTGCCCGGCTCGGCGATGGTCATTCCTTTGCCGAACAAGGCAGACCGCGACAACGTCATCGCGTATTTCGCGGCCTTGAAGGACGGGACGTTCAAGGAAGAGGCGCCCCAGCGCCGCGGCCCGCCGCCCGGCATGACGCCGCCGAGCTCCGGGCAGGTCAAAGGCTCGCCGGATTGGAAGAACGACAAGCCGGGGCGCGTATACAAGATCGATGTCGCGAAGCTGCCCGCCCCCTTCGACACGCCCTCCACCGCCAACTTCCCGCGACTCGTCGATCCGCCGGCCGATGCAAAACTGCAGGTCCCGTCCGGCTTCAAGGTGGATGTGTTCGCCAAAGACCTCACCGCCCCGCGCGCGATGCGCGTCGCGCCGAACGGCGACATCTTCATCAGCGAGACGAACGCGGGCCGCGTGAAAGTCATGCGCCCGAGCGCGGACGGCGCGACCGCGGCCAACGTGACGACGTTCGCCCAAGGGCTGCTGCAACCGTTCGGCATCGCGTTCTATCCGCAGACCGGGCAGCCGAAGTGGCTGTACGTTGCCGAGACCAATCGCGTCGTGCGCTATGCGTACAGAGTGGGTGACACCAAAGCGAGCGGCGTTCCGGAGGTGATCGTGCCGGAGCTCGCGCCCACCGGGGGCGGCCACATCACGCGCGACATCGCGTTCTCGCCCGACGGCAAGCGCATGTTCATCTCCGTGGGCTCGCAGTCGAACGTCGCCGAAGACATGCCGAAGAAGACGCCCGCGGAGATCAAAGCGTGGGAGGCGGAGCGCGGTCTCGGCGCCACGTGGGGTCCCGAGGAGAATCGCGCCGACGTGCTGGTGTACGAGGTCGGCTCGAAGAAGCCCGGCAAAGTGTTCGCGAGCGGCATCCGCAATTGCGTCGGACTCACCGTTCAGCCGAAAACCGGCGATCTGTGGTGTACGACGAACGAGCGCGATCTGCTCGGCGATGATCTCGTGCCGGACTACTCCACGCGCGTGAAGGAAGGCGGGTACTACGGCTGGCCGTGGTACTACATGGGCAAGTACGAGGATCCCCGTTTGCAAGGCGACCGACCGGATCTGGCCGGCAAGGCGATCGTGCCCGATGTGCCGTATCAGGCGCACTCCGCGGCGCTCAATTTGGCGTTCTACACCGCGACGTCCGGCAAAGCCGCATTTCCCAAGGAGTACGTGGGCGATGGGTTCGCCGTGCTGCATGGCTCGTGGAATCGCGCGTTCCGCACGGGACACAAGGTCGTGCGCGTGCGCATGAAGAACAACGTGCCGACGGGGGAATACGAAGACTTCCTGGTCGGATTCATCACGCAAGACGGCAATGCTTGGGGGCGGCCGGTGGGTGCGGCGGTTGCGCACGATGGCTCGCTGCTGATCAGCGATGACGGGGCGAACGTCGTCTATCGGATCTCGTACGACAAGGCATTGACCGCGTCACGTTGATTGGCCGCGTTGGCGCGCCGGCTTGGGGCATTCGCTTGCGCTGAGGTTGTGCGCCGAGTCGATCAACGAGATGTGCGAGAACGCTTGCGGGAAGTTCCCGAGCTGGCGTCGCGCGCGCGGGTCGTATTCTTCCGCCAGCAAGCCGACGTCATTGCGTAACGTGAGCAGGTGCTCGAACATCTCGCGCGCTTCGTCGTGCCGCCCGGCGAGCGCGAGATTGTCGACATACCAAAAGCTGCAGGCGAGGAACGCGCCCTCGCCTGGCGGCAAACCGTCTTCGGTCGCGCTCGTGTGATACCGGCGCACGAGGCCATCGACCTTGAGATGGCGGCCGATGGCATCGAGCGTGCCGCCCACGCGCGCATCGCTGGGCGGCAGAAAGCCCACGAGCGGAATCATGAGCAGGCTCGCATCGAGCTGCTCCGAGCCGAACGCCTGCACGAAGCTGCCCATGCGCCGATTGAAGCCATGCCGGCACACCTCGGCGTGGATGCGATCGCGCAGCTCGCGCCAACGCGCGAGCGGCCCCGCAACGTGGTACGCCTCGATCGCCTTGATCGCGCGATCGAGTGCGACCCACGCCATGACCTTCGAGTGGGTGAAGTGCTGGCGAGCGCCGCGCACCTCCCAAATCCCTTCGTCCGGCTCATCCCAGATCTTCTCGAGATGGGCCGTGAGCGCGCGCTGCACGGCCCATTCCTCTTTGCTCGACTGCAATCCGCCCAGACGCGCATGATGAAGCGCGTCCGCAATTTCGCCGTACACGTCGAGCTGCAATTGCGAGGCCGCTGCGTTCCCGATGCGCACGGGACGCGAGCTCTCATAGCCGGGCAACCAGTCGAGCTCCCACTCGGTGAGGCGCCGCTCGCCGGCCACGCCGTACATGATCTGCGCTTGATCGGGCGCACCGGCGAGCGCGCGCACGAGCCAGCCGCGCCACGCTTCCGCCTCGTCGAAGTACCCGGCGTTCATCAGCGCCAGCAGCGTGAACGTCGCGTCGCGCAGCCAGCAAAAGCGATAGTCCCAATTGCGAACGCCGCCGATTTCTTCCGGTAACGACGTCGTCGCAGCGGCCACGATCCCGCCGGTCGGCGCATAGATCAGCGACTTCAGCGTGATGAGCGAGCGCACGACGGCGTCGCGCCACGGGCCTTCGAAGCGGCACTTGCCGGACCAGTCGCGCCAATACGCGAGCGTGTCGTCCAACGAGGCCATCACGTCGAACGGCGGTGGCGGATCGAGATGCGAAGGGCTGTGGGTCATCACGAACGTGAGAGTCTCGCCCGCAGCGACGTCGAGCTCACCGACGGTGCGATGGTCCTCACCGCGCAACTGCACCTGCGTGCGCAACGTGAGCATGTTCGGCCCGGCGATGGCGCGCAGCTCGGTGTCGTCACCTCCGCGACGCTGCGTCACCCACGGAATGACCGAGCCGCACTCGAAGCGAATGATGAGCTCGGTCCACATGGGCACGCATCCCTCGAGCCCGCGCACGATGCGAATGAGATCGGAGGCGCCGCCCCGCGGCGGCATGAAATCGGTGACGACCGCGCGCCCGTCCGGCGTCTCGAATTCCGTTTCGAGAACGAGCGTGTCGGGAACGTAGCGGCGCGTGATGCGCGCCGGCGCGTGCCGTGGCGCGAGGAGCCAACGGCCGTGCTCGGGCCGGCCGAGCAGCGCCGCGAAACACGCGTCCGAATCGAAACGCGGCCAGCAGAGCCAATCGACCGAGCCGTTGCGGCCGATCAGCGCGGCCGTCTCGCCGTCTCCGACGAGTGCGTAGTCCTCAATGCGTTCGGGCACGCATGAATGTTACGGGCCGGGCTGCACCCACGGCGAGGGCATGTTGTAGGGCACGGTGATGAAGACGGCTTCAATCTGTCTGATTTTTCCGTCAACGATCTTGAACAGCTCCATCAACGCGAAGGAATGCGGCCGCCGAATCACCGACTCGACCGTGCGCCCGTCGGTGAGCTGGTACGTGCCGAGCCGGCCCGAATGATCGATGAAGCCCATGCCGAGCACGAGCCCGCGCTCCTCGTCGACGAGCGGAAAGCGCCGCGCCCGCAGCCGATCGTCGTAGCGGTAATTGCCGAGCTTGAACTGCTCGGCACAGCCGAGCGCGCTCCTCCGACCGAGCGGCGTTTCCGGGTTGTTCGTCGTCTGCAGGCCGTTCTCGATGCGATTGCAGGCGGGATCGAACTCGGTGAACAGCTGGCCGTCGTTGAGCTGCAGCGTGTCGAAGTAGCCGTCCGCGATGCTGATCATGCGCTCGCGCGGGCGGCGCTGATTCGGCGCGACGGTGTCGTTGAGGATCGGCTTGTCGACGAACTTGCCGTTGGCAAAGGGGTTCACGCCACCCGTCAGCGCGCCGAAATCGTTCACGCGCACGATGACGGTCTCGGCTTCGACGATCTTGCGCTCGGCCACCTTCAGGCGCAGCGCGAATCCGGACGTGTCGCTCGACTCGGTGAGCACGCCGAAGAAGCCGACGTTGCCGGTCTGGCTGTCCGCGAACTTCAGCTTGTAGTCGCCGAGCTTGGTAACGGTGCCCCAGGCGCCATCGCCAATCGCCAGCTCGACGTTGTTCTCGGTGTAGCGCGCGTTGGGCGCCCACGGCAGGCGCGCAGCGTCGTGATGCACGAGCGCATCGAGGTATTTGTCGATGTAGACGTAGAGACAGGCGCGATCGCAGTCCGGCGGCAAAGTGCCCGGCGGCAGACGCGAGTCATTGGCGGCGGCTACAGAACAGACGGTCGCGACTGCGAGAGCCGCAAAAATTCGCTTCATCGGCATATCCCCCTTCACGCTCATCGCGCAGAGGGATCATAGTCAGAAGCGGCGCGCCAAGCCTTGTCTCAGCGCGCCTTGCAGGCTGCTAGGCCGCGCTCGTCAAGCGAAGTAGATCGTCTTCGTCTCGAAGTACGGATCGAGCCCTTCGATCCCGCCCTCGCGCCCGAGCCCCGACTGCTTGAACCCGCCGAACGGCATCTTCGGATCCACGATCATCCCGTTCACCGTGACACTACCCGACCGCACACGCCGCGCGAACTGATAGCCGCGCTCCTTGTCCTGCGTGTACACGGCGCCGTGCAGGCCGTACACCGTGTCGTTCGCCTTGCGAACCGCGTCCTCGGGATCCTTGTACGAAATGAAGGACACCACCGGCCCGAAGATCTCCTCCTGCGCGATGGTCATCTTCGTGTCGACGTCCGCGAACACCGTGGGCTCGACGAAATAGCCGCGCGTGAGATTCTTCGGCCGACCGCCGCCCGTCACGAGCTTCGCACCTTCGGACTTGCCCTTCTCGATGTAGCCCTGCACCCGTTGCAACTGCCGCTGCATCGAGAGCGGCCCCATGTTCGTGTCCGCCTCGAACGGATCGCCGACCTTCACGCCCTGCACCGCGCCGACATACGCATCGAGCACTTCTTTCTTGCGCGACTCCGGCACGAGCACGCGCGTGAGCGAGAAGCACACCTGCCCGGTGATCGGCATGGAGTACGGCACGAGGCTCTTCAGCACGTGCCCGATGTCCGCGTCGTCGAGCACGACCGCCGCGGACTTGCCGCCGAGCTCGAAGCTCGCGCGCGCGAGGCGCTGAGCCGCAACGCCGGCGATGTGCTTGCCGGCCGCCGTGCTGCCCGTGAAGCTGATCTTGTCGATGCCCGGATGGCGAATCAGGTGGTCGCCCACCTCGCGGCCCGCGGGCAGCACGTTGAACACGCCTTCCGGCAAGCCCGCCGCCTCGATGCATTCGGCGACGATGTACGCGTCCATCGGCGTCTCGGGTGACGGCTTCGACACGATGGTGCAGCCGGCAGCCAACCCCGCCGCCACCTTGTAGCAAAGGAGCACGAGTGGCGCGTTCCACGGCGTGATCGCCGCGACGACGCCCACCGGCTCGCGCACGACGCGCACCGTGCCGCCGTCGTCGCGCTTGCGCTCGTTGACGATCGGATAGTCCTGAATCAGCTTGCCGTAGAACTCGAACAGCATCGGCGCCTGATGGACGGCGTACTTCGTGAGGGAGATCGGCGCGCCGACCTGCGCGGTCCAGGTGTTCGCCAGCTCGGGCAGACGTTTTTTCAGCTCCTCCGCGACTCGCAGCAGTGCCTTGCCCCGCTCCTGCGGCGACAGGCGCGGCCAGGGGCCGTTGTCGAACGCCTCGCGGGCCGCCGCGACCGCCTTGTCCATGTCCTTCTCGGTGGCTTCGGGAAAGGTCATGAGCACCTCTTCCGTCACCGGCGAGATCACGTGCAGTTTCTGCGTGCCGGCGGGCGCGACCCACTTGCCGTTGATGAAGAGCGATTGCGGCGCTTTGATCGAATACTGAGCGACGGTCCGTTCGACGGCGTGCATGGAGCCCCCTCGGCGATGGCGCAGATGACGGGAAAGTGGACGCGGGAGCCTGCGCGCGGGATCCCGCCGAGTCAAGACAGCCGGCGCTCTGTTACATCTGGTGGTCTATAGCCAGCTCTTGGCCGTCCGAGGATCCCGTGTTGACAAGATGGGATCCCAAACGCACCATCGCCGCCCTCACCCGCCTCCTCGGGGCCCTGCGAGACATATGAGCAGCCAGCTCACCGAAACAGTCGTCAGCATCCGCGAAATGATCCTGCGCGGCGAATTGACCCCGGGACAGCGCGTCGCCGAAGCGCCGCTCGCGGAGATGCTCGGCATGTCGCGCACTCCGGTGCGCCAGGCCTTGCCGCTCCTCGCGCAAGAGGGCCTGCTCACGGAGCACGAGACCCGCGGCTACGTCGTTCGCGCCTTCACCGCCGCGGACATCGTCGACGCCATCGAGCTGCGCGCAATCATCGAGGGCCTCGCGGCCCGGCGCGTCGCCGAAAGCGGCGTCTCGAAGACCATCCTGCGCGAGCTGCGCAACTGTCTCGACGAAGGCGACGCGATCTTCAAGAAGCGCCACATCGTCGAAACCGACGAAGCGCGCTACGCCGAGATGAACGCGCGCTTCCACGCGCTCGTGCTGCAAGCCGCGAGCAGTTCGATTCTCTCGGCCGCGCTCGAACGCAACAACCGCATTCCGTTCGCCGCGCCCCAAGCGCTCGCGTTCGACAAGACCAATCTCGAACAGACGTTCGACATGCTCCACTACGCCCACCGCCAGCATCACGCCATCGTCGAAGCGCTCGAGAGCGGCGCGAGCGCGCGCGCCGAATCGCTGATGCGCGAGCACGCGATCCAAGTGAAAGAGAGCATCAACGTCGCCGGAATACACGTGCCTGGCAACGATACTGCGCGGCGACTCGCCGCCGTGCGCTAAGAGGAACCATGACTAGCAAGAGTCTCGAAGATCTGATCAAAGCGTCCGGCGGTCCGGTCAACATGCTACGCAACTCGCCGACCGGTCCGAACCCGTATCCGGGCGTGTTCAGCGAATACACGAACTGGCGCGACGAACAGCGCGCGTGGCAAGAGACGGCCGTGCTGTTCAACCAGTCGTATCACATGACGGACATGTACGTCGAAGGGCCGGACGCCGTGAAGCTGCTCAACAGCCTGGGCATCAACAGCTTCAAGGGCTTCGAGGTCGACAAGGCGAAGCAGTACGTGCCGGTGAATCACGACGGCTACGTGATCGGCGACGTCATCCTGTTCTATCTCGCGCCCGGGAAGTTCAACCTCGTCGGCCGTCCGGCCGTGCACAACTGGGTGCAGTACAACGCGATCACGAACAAATACGACGTGAAGCTCGAGCGCGATGAGCGCACGGCCGACGCCAGCGGCGGCCACCGCAAGGTGTACCGCTATCAGGTGCAGGGTCCGAACGCGATGAAGATCATCGAGAAGGCGCTGGGCAAGAGCCCGCCCGATCTCAAGTTCTTCAACATGACGTCGCTCGAGATCGGCAAGCGCGACGTTCGCGCTCTGCGTCACGGGATGGCTGGTCAACCGGGCTTCGAGCTCTTCGGGCCGTGGGCCGAGGGCGAAGAAGTGAAGCAGCTGCTCGTCGAAGCGGGCAAGGACTACGGCCTGCGCCTCGTCGGCGCGCGCGCGTACTCCTCGAACACGCTCGAATCGGGCTGGATTCCGTCGCCGATGGCGGCGGTGTACAGCGGCGACAAGATGAAGGCCTACCGCGAGTATCTGCCCGCGAACGGCTTCGAAGGCCGCGCCTCGCTCGGCGGCAGCTTCTACTCGAACAACATCGAGGATTACTACCTCACGCCGTACGACCTGGGCTACGGCCCGTTCGTGAAGTTCGACCACGACTTCATCGGCCGTGAGGCGCTCGAGAAGAAGGCGAAGGAGCCGCAGCGTAAGAAAGTGACGTTGGCGCTGAACGACGAGGACGTGACGCGCGCGATCGCCACGCAGTTCGGCACCAAGGGCAAGGACCGCGCGAAGTTCTTCGACTGGCCGTCCGCCGTGTACTCCATGTACCCCTATGACAAGGTGCTCGCGAAGGACGGCAAACAGGCCGGCATCTCGACCTGGGTCGGCTACAGCTCGAACGAGCGCAAGATGCTGACCCTGGCCATTCTCGACGAGGCCTATGCCAAGCCCGGCACGCAAGTGACCTTCGTGTGGGGCGAGGAAGGCGGCGGTTCGAAGAAGCCCACCGTCGAGAGCCATGCGCAGACGGAGATTCGGGCGATCGTGAGCCCGGTGCCGTACTCCGAAGTCGCGCGCGAGCACTACGCGGAAGACAGCTGGCGCATCGCGCACAAGTGAGACGTTAGAGCTCGGGTTGAGGTGGCGCTGACGGATTCAGCGCCACCTCGATCATCCCCTCCACGATCCGCACCTGGTGCGTGATCAAGGGCTGCGTCGCCGGCCCCCCGCACACACTCCCATCTCGGACATCGAAGGCCGCGCCGTGCATCGGGCACATCAGGCGCACGCCCTTCAGCCGCCCTTCGCTCATGCGCGCCAGCGCGTGCGTGCAAATGTTGTCCAGCGCAAAAACGTCGTAACCGCCGCCCTCGCGGGTCGCACAGACAACGATGTCTCGGCCGCCGATGCGGCAGGAGCGCATGCGGCCCGGCGGCAGCTCCTTCACGGCTGCGACGCGCACGAATTCGGTGTCAGTCAAGGTCGATCCTTTCACGGTCACTGCCAAGCATCGCACACGTCGTGCACTCTCGATGCGCAGTGTGATCGGGTGGCTCGTGTTCGAGTCGGGGACCGGGCTATGATCCCCGCCCTCTTGAATGCGCGAGCTTGTCCGTTGACGTCCGATTCGAGCGAACACACGCAGCTTCGTACGACTGAAGCAGCCCTGCGTGAAGCTCGCGCGCGACTCGAGGTGACGCTGCGGGCGGCGGAGGTGGGCACGTGGACGTGGAACGTCCCGACCAACCTCGTCGTTGCAGATCGCAATCTCGCTCGCCTGTTCGATGTCGGCGAAGCGGAAGCCGCCGGCGCGCCGATCGAGCGCTACCTCGCCGCGATCCACCCCGAGGACCGTCCACGGTTCCAAGCCGTGCTGCACGAGTCGCTGAGCGGCGGCGACGACCAATACGAGTGCGAGTGCCGCGTTCTGCGCGCCGGTGGCGGCGTGCGCTGGGTCATCGTGCGCGGCAACGTCGAACGGGACGCTGCCGGCGTGCCGACCGCCCTGCCCGCCATCGTCATCGACATCACGGAGCGCAAGCTCGCCGAGAACGCCGTGCGCGATTCGGCCGAGCATCTGCAACTCGCGCTCGCCGCGGCCGATCTCGGTGATTGGCAGTGGGACGCGCATGCCGATCTCATCTTGCTGTCGGATCGCGCGGCGGACATCTACGGCCTGCCCCACGGCACTGCGCTTCCGCGTGCGCGCTTGCGCGCGCTACTGTTCCCCGAGGACAGCGAGCGCACACGGCAAGCCATCGACAACGCCCTCGCCACGCAGACCGACTACGACATGGAGTATCGCGTGACGCGCCCATCCGGCGAGCGCTGCTGGGTTTCGGCGCGCGGCCGCGGGCTCTACAGCGAGAGCGGCGCGGTCCTGGGCATGATCGGCATCGTGCAGGACATCACCGCGCGCAAGCAGGCGGAAGAATCGCTACGCGAGATGGATCGTCGCAAGGACGAATTCCTGGCGACTCTCGCGCACGAGCTGCGCAACCCGCTCGCGCCGATTCGTCACGCGGCGCAGATCGCGCGCATTCCCACCGCAACGGACGCGCAAAAGCGGTGGAGCAACGATGTGATCATCCGGCAGGTGCATCACATGTCGCTGCTGCTCGATGATCTGCTGGATATCTCGCGCATCACGCGCGGGACGCTGGAGTTGAAGCTCGTTCCGACCGATCTCGCGGCGGCCGTCGAAGCGGCCGTCGAGACTGCGCGTCCCAGCATCGAGCTGAAGCGACACAAGCTGTTCATCCAGCTGCCGGAGACGCCGATTCAGGTGTCGGCGGACCCGCTGCGCTTGTCGCAGGTTCTCTCCAACCTGCTCACGAACGCGGCGAAGTACACCGATCCCGAAGGCGAGATTCAGCTCTCTGCGGTCGTCGAATCCGATGCCGTGCTCATCTCGGTGGCGGACACCGGCATCGGCATCGACACAGAGACCCTTCCGTCGGTGTTCGAGATGTTCTCGCAGCTTCACAACGGGCGGGATCATTCGGAAGGCGGCCTGGGCATCGGCCTCGCGTTGTCCAAAGGATTGGTCGAGCTGCACGGCGGGACGATCGAAGCGCGCAGTCCCGGCCCGGGCCAAGGCAGTGAATTCATCGTGCGGCTGCCGCGCCGTGCCGCCCCCGCACGGGATGCGCCACCGCTACTCCAACCCGCGCTCGAGCAATCGGTGCGCCGCCGGGTGCTGGTTGCTGATGACAACGTCGATGGCGCCGAAAGCCTGGCCATCCTGCTACGTGTCGAAGGTCACGACGTGAGCGTCGTGCACGATGGCGCGGCGGCGCTCAACGCACTCGAACGATTGCGCCCGCAAGTGGCGCTGCTCGACATCGGCATGCCGGGGCTCACCGGATATGAAGTCGCGCGCCGCGTGCGTCAGAGCACATTCGGTCGCTCCATGCTGTTGGTGGCGATCACCGGTTGGGGTCAGGACAGCGACAAGGCGCGCGCGCTCCAAGCGGGCTTCGATCACCACTTCACCAAGCCGGTCGAGCCGGAGCACATCATCGCCCTCCTACGCGCGCCGTAGGACCGCGCCGCAGTCACTTGCGGCGTTGCGAAATCGCATAGCAGCTTTACGAAGCGTGGCGCCTTTTGCGGCACGCGTTGCGCTATGCGCACTTGCACATCCTCAGAATCCACCGCTCGGTCGATAGGGATGGCGAGCCGTGAACCGTTGGCTGAATGAGCGGCGACATTCTCGTGCGACGCGTGTTCGCTGCGGACCGCAACGCCGCTGAGGACGAGCTGATTCATGTCAGCGCGCCGGTAGTTCTCGGGCACCGCATCGGCTCGGTGCATCTGTGGGCGTCGCAAGCCGAGTTGCGCGCGATCGTGCGTCATAACCTGAGCGTCGAAGCCGTGGCGCTGCTCGTGGGCCTCGGGCTCGCGCTGCTCGCGGCGCTCGCCATACAGCGCATCATCTCGCGGCCCATCCTCGAGCTTGCGGACGCGGCAAAGGTGGTGACTCGCACGCGCGACTACAGCCTGCGCGTGCCGGAGGGCGGCGCCGACGAAGTCGGTTCGCTCACGCGGCACTTCAACGTGATGCTGGGAGAGATCGAGCGCAGCTCTGCGAAGCTCAACCTGTATCACACCGAGCTCGAGCGCACGGTCGCGGAGCGCACCGCGCAGCTCGCCCAGGCTTTGGAAGCGGCTCAGATCGCGGCGCGCGCGAAGGCCGATTTCCTTGCAAACATGAGCCATGAGATCCGAACGCCGATGAACGGCGTGATCGGCATGCTGGAGCTCGTGCAGGCCGAGCCGCTCGGCGCCGACGCTCGCAACATGATCGACACGGCGCGCAACGCGGCCGACTCGCTGCTCACGGTAATCAACGACGTGCTCGACTTTTCGAAGATCGACGCGCGGCTCGCCGCCGACGGGCGCGAGGCTCTCGCCCGCGTCGAGGCGGATACCTTCGATCTGGCGCTGATGGATTGTCAGATGCCGGACATGGATGGCAACGACGGGACACGCGCGATCCGCATGCTCGAGCAACGCGAACGAAGGCAGCGCATGCCCATTGCGGCCATGACGGCGAATGCCCTGGCGGGCGATCGCGAGCGCTGCCTCGAAGCCGGGATGGACGACTACATCCCGAAGCCCATCAAACGCGATGCGCTCGGCGCTGTCTTGGCGACGTGGCTGCGTGATCCGGAGGTGGCGCAACCCTCGCCCCTACCCACGCGCCGACAACGCCGGATGAAACGGCTGTGTTGGATATGCCCGCGCTCGCGCAGCTGCGTGAGCTGATGGGGGACAACCTCGGCGATCTCGTTCGCGTGTATCTCATCGACACGCCCACGCAGATCGCGCTGCTAGAGAGCCATGCCCGCGACGGCGGCGCGGGCACGAAAGCACAGGAGTTGTTGGAAGGCTTGCGCGCGTCGTTCGCAGCAGCGCAACCGAAACTGGCCGATGTCGTTGGCAGCGAACGCGGCGCACTCGCGAGCACTGCGCACGCCGTGCGCTAAGACGGGCCAGTAATCGAGACAGCGCTCCAAGCGCTGCACCTCGGCGCAACGACCCTCGGCCCCAACAGCCGGCGCAAGCTAGGCACCGCTCATCTCAGAACTTCCCGGCCTGAAAGTCCTCGACCGCGCGAATCAACTCCTCGCGCGTATTCATCACGAACGGCCCGTACTTCGCCACTGGCTCTCGCAACGGCCTCCCCGCGACGAGAATCGCGCGACTCACAGGCGAGTCTGCCGCAGGCTCGCGCCCTTCGAGACGAATCTCCGCGCCCGTGCCGAGCACGGCAAGCTGATGCGCCTCGATCGTCGCAGCACTCTCGCCGCTGCCGACGCGCACCGACCCTTCGTACACGTACAAGAACGCCGCGTGATCGAACGGCACCAGGTGCGTGAGCTGCGCGCCGGCCTCGAGCGCCACGTCGAGATACGTCGGATCCGTCGTGGCCTGCACGATCGGCCCAACCGTGTCACCGATCCGGCCCGCGATCACCTTCACGCTGACGCCCTTGCCGAGGTTCGCAACTGGAATCTTCTCCGGGCCGAGCTCCTGATACTTCGGCTCCGTCATCTTGTCGCGCGCGGGCAGGTTGATCCACAGCTGGAAGCCGCGCATGCGCCCCTCCTGCTGCTCCGGCATCTCGGAATGCACGATGCCCCGGCCCGCGGTCATCCACTGCACGCTGCCCGGCACGAGCACCCCCTCGTGGCCGTGATTGTCTTTGTGACGCATGCGGCCATCGAGCATGTACGTGACGGTCTCGAAGCCCCGATGCGGGTGCGAGGGAAAGCCACCGATGTAGTCGCCGGGATTTTCCGTGCCGAACTCATCGAGCATCAGGAACGGGTCGAGATCCTGCAGTTGCGGCTGGCCGATCACGCGCGTGAGCTTCACGCCCGCGCCGTCGGACGTCGCCATGCCGCGCACGAGGCGCGTGACACCGCGAGTGGTGATCGTTTCAGCTTTGGCGTTCATGAAATAGCTCCTCTTGCGGGCTGCGCCCGTGAATTCAAAAGGGGTCGAAGCGACCCCGACCCTCTGGCGGCGCGAAGCGCTCCGTATCAGAGCGTCTCAGGCCGAAGTTGTACATGGGCGCGCCGATCACGAGGACGCCGGCCGCCAGCCGCTTTGAAGTCGGCCAAGGTGCGCGCGTCGCGCGCGGCTTCGAGCTCGCGGGTCACGGCGCGGCTCGCCGAACCCTCGCCCAGGATGCTCGAGCACTCCCCACTCGATGTCTTTTCCATGGCGAATAAGTTAGGGTGTGGAACGCTGGAATGGAATCCAGCCAAAACAGAACATCTCGTTCTAATTTTGGTGTCAATCAGGCCGAGGTCATGCAGCCGCTCGACGAGTTCTATTACTTCGCCAAGGTGGTGGAATTTGGGGGTTACGCCCGCGCCGCGCGGGCCTTACGCATCCCGAAGTCGCGGCTGTCGCGGCACGTGAGCGCACTCGAGGGCCGGCTCGGGGTGCGGCTCGTGAATCGCTCGACGCGCAAGTTCGTCGTCACGGACGTCGGGCAAGAAGTGTTTCGACACGCGTCCGCGATGCTGGCCGAAGCCGACGCGGCCATCGAAGCCGTGGAGCTCGCGCGAGCCGAGCCGCGCGGCATCGTACGCGCGAGCTGTCCGGTGTCGTTGGCACAAAGTGCGTTCACGCAGATCCTGCCGGAATTCTTCGCGCGCTATCCGAGCGTGCGGGTGCTGCTTCACGTGAGCAATCGGCGCGTGGACGTGCTGAACGAAAGCATCGACGTCGCGTTCCGCGTGCGGACACAGCCGACGGGCTAAGACGGTCTCGTCATGCGCAAGTTTCGCGAGGTGAGCGAGCTCGTCGTTGCGAGCCCGGCGTATCTCGATCGCGTCGGCCGGCCGCAGCGGCCCGAGCAGCTCGCAAGCCTCGACACGCTCAGTTTCGCGCCGGAGACCGACAGCCAAACGTGGGAGCTGTTCGACGCGAACTGCAAGCCCGCACGGGTGGAATTGAAACCGCGGCTGGTGTGTCACGACTTCGTGCTGCTCAAGGCTGGGGTGCTCGCCGGCATGGGAATCGCGCTTCTCCCCGAGAGCGTCGTGCGAGCGGATCTCGCCAGTGGCACCTTGGAGCGCGTGTTGCCGGCGTGGAATCTCCCGCAAGGCGTTTTCCACATCGTGTTTCCCACGCGCCGCGGGCTGCTTCCGGCCGTGCGCGCCTTCATCGACTTCACCGCCGAGCGCATCCCGGCGTTGATTTGATCACCCGTTCTCGACTCTGACCTTGGCCGTCACCGACAGGCCCGGCCGCAGCACGTCGAGCCGCGAACCGGATCCTCACCGCGCAGAATTTCGCCCTCGACCGAAAGACCGGGCTATAGTCGCGAGCCTCCGCAAGAGGCTCGCATGCAGAAGGTCTACATTTCCGCTGAATCCCTGCTACGCGATTCGATGCAGCTCGGGATGCAGATCATGCGCAGTGACTTCCGGCCGACGTTCCTCGCGGCGCTGTGGCGCGGGGGCGCCCCAATCGGAATCACCGTGCAGGAAGTGCTCGAGTACCACGGCGTCCAGTGCGATCACATCGCGATCCGCACGTCCGCGTACACGGACATCGATAAACAGTCGAAGAGCGTGCGCGTGCACGCAGTCGACTACCTCGTCTCGCAGCTCAACGCGGACGACCAACTCCTGCTGATCGACGACGTCTTCGACTCCGGCTCGAGCATGCAGGCCGTCGTGAACGAGCTGCAGCGCCGTTGCCGTCGCAACTTCCCGGAGCGTTTCCGCACGGCCACCGTCTACTACAAGCCCACGCGCAATCGCACTTCCCTGTGCCCGGACTTCTATGTGCGCACGACCGAAGACTGGCTCGTCTTCCCGCACGAAGTGCAAGGCCTGACGCGTGCAGAAATCTTGGCCAACAAACCTGTCGACGCGAGCTTCTTCCTCGACTAAGGGTCGTACTGACGAGTGCCGCGCAAAGAGCCGCGCCCTCTCATTTCGCGCTCATCGCCTTCACGAGCCGATACGTGTACTCGACGCTCTCATCGAACTCGCGCACGCCGATCCGCTCATCGCGTCCGTGCGCACGATTCTCATCGATATCCGCCCAGACACCGCCGAGGTCGTACGTCGGAATGCCGGCATTGCGCGTCTGACGGCCATCGCTGAACCCCGTCGCCATCGTCGGCACGATCGGCACAGCGGGCCACATCGAGTGAATCACGCTCGTCGCCTTGCGCATGATCTTCTCGCTCGGCTGCGACTCCGGACTCACGATCGGCGGCGCATCGAGCGTCACCTTGATGCGCGAGTCGGCGAGCACCTCGGCCAGCGCCGTCTGGACGTGCTCAGCCGTATCTCCGGGCATCATCCGGCATTGAATCGTTGCCCGCGCCCGCTGCGGCAGCGCGTTCTCGGCATGCCCGCCCGACATCAATGTCGCTACACACGTAGTACGGAGTTGCGCATTGAGCCGCACGGTCTCACTCAACCGTTCGGCCGCTGCCATATCTGGCGGATCCCGCGCAACCGCCCGCATATCCGCGCTCTGTGCACTCGGCTCGAGATCCGCAAGCGCGGCCAAGCTGGCTCGGGTCGTCGCCGTCAATGTGACCGGAAACTTGTAGGCCGCAAGCCTCCCGAGCCCTGCCGCCAACCGATAGATCGCATTGTCCGGTCCGGGGAGCGAGCCGTGCCCGCCCGGGCTCGTCGTCTCGACGGTGTACGTGACGTACGTCTTCTCGCTCGTGCCCATCGAGAAGTACAGCCGGTTACCGTCTTTGTAATTGCCGCCACCGCCATCGAGATTTACCGCCAGCTCCGCGTCGCTGAGGTCGCGCCGATTCTTCAGCAGAAACGCCGGCCCGTTCGCATCGCCGCCGGCCTCCTCGTCCGCCGTGAACGCGGCGATGACGTCGCGATCGGGCTTGAACTGCTCCCGCTTCAAGCGAATCAGCGCTTCGAGCAGCGCCGCGTCGCCATCCTTCATATCGATCGTGCCGCGGCCGTAGAAGAAGCCGTCCTTCTCGCTGAACAGGAAGGGATCGAACGTCCAATCCTCCGCCTTCGCCTCGACTACATCGAGATGACCGAGGAACAGCACCGGCCGCGCGCGCCCCTTGCCTCGATAGCGCACTACGACGTTGCCCTTGCTCGGATGATCGGGCGGCGCGATGAACGTGACATCGCTCGCGTCGAATCCAGCGCGCAGCAGGTGCTCTTCGATTGCGCGCGCGAGCGCAGTCGACCCCACGTCGTGCGTGGTCTGGATCTCGATCATCTCCTTGAACAGCGCGCGTGCGAGGTCCAGATCCTCGGGAGGTGGCAGCGGACCGGGTGCCGCGCGCGCCGCGCTCGCCAAGGCAACGGCCAGCGCGCCGAAGAACGTCGGTGCCGATCGCATCAAGTGACCCCTTCAGCTGCTTCAGACGCCAGGCGCGCTCAGTCCTTGTCGGTGACTTTCTTGTAGGCCGCGGGCGGCGCAAAGGCATCAGTGCCGACCGAGTCCTTGCTCACCGACAGCAACTCCGAGGTCACTTTCAACGGCACGATCATGCCGTTCATCGCCGCGGGCAGTGGCGTTGCGGGCGTCGTCGGCGCCGCGGTCTCTTCCGGCTTCTTCTTGCGCTTGAACAACGAGCCGGCGATCTGCCCCGCCAAGCCGCCCGGACTCTCCGCTGTGCTGCTCCCCGAATCCGCGGTCTGCTGATGATTTGCGTCCTGACACTGCGGCCCGCCGAAGCCCATCGCGAAGCTCGTCTTCACGGGATAGCCCTTGATGTCCCGCATCTTGTCGACGACCTTCGCCCATGCGCTCTTGTACCGGCCGAAGAGCGCTTCGGCGCGCTCGGTGACTTCCCGCCCGCCGTTCATCAGCCCCATCTGCTGCGCATACGCTACCTGATAGCTCCGCACTTCTTCGCCCGCATCGAAGCCCGGCGCGACCCACTCGTCGAGGTAGAGCGCGACGTCGCAGACCGCGCCGGTCTTGCGATTCTTGCAGCTCTGCTTCGTCACCAGCGTGACCTGCTCGGCCGCGAAGCCGGCAATCGTCGCCTTCTGCCCGGTGCGATTCACTTCGGCGGTCGGGTCCGACCACTCGCACTCCGATTCGTCCATCCCCGTCGGCGCGGGTTGCTTCTCTTGCTGCTGCTTCGCCTGCTCCATGGCCTTTTCCATTTGCGCGCGGCGCTCGGTCAGCGAGCTCTCGGTATAGGTGCGTTTCGCGTTGTTCAGCTCGAAGACCTTGTCCTCGTCGAGCCGCACGATCTCGGTGTTCGAGCCGACACCGCGCGCGAACATGCGCACGAGCCGCGACTCCATTTGCAGATCGTTGTCCGTGCGCGCGCGCTTGCCCGAGATGGACATCGTCGTAGTCCCGGACATGTTCGCCATCGCCATGATGCCCTGCCCTTCGACGGCGAGGTGCTCCTTCATCGTGACATCGGCATCCGCGACGCCGGCGGTGAGCGTAACGAGCGTGGCGGACACGAGTGCGGCAATGTTGCGGGCAGCGAGCTGAGCCATGTTCGATCTCCCCATCGCTTGCGGTCAAACCACGGCGGCGCGCGTCGCAGCCGCCGGATGAAAGCGCTTCGTCGCACGAACCCCGGCCAGCACGAACAACACGAGCACGACACCTTGCGTGCCCGCGAAGGCCGGCTCGCTGCTCTGGGTCGGTGCCAACGAATTGAGGAACGGAATTTTTTGAAACGACTGCACGATCAGCACGACCACGTTCAAATAGAGCGTGAAGAGCGAGCCGAGCACGAACGCGCTGCGCCAGCCGCCGGCGAGATGAAACGGGTACTGCGCGAGGATGGTGGGCACCAGCACGAGCAGCGAGAGCGCACCGAAGATGTGCGGCGGCCCGATCTTCGTCAGCGGAAACAAGAAGCCGGTGACGCTCGTCAGCACCGTCGTCCACAGGAACACGCCGGTCCAGCCCGCGAGGCTGCGGTTGTTCACCATGCCGATCACCACGACGATTCCGGTAGCGATGGCGACGAGGCTGATGAGCACGTGGACCACGGTGAAGGTCGCAATGGACATGCCGAGAATCATGAGCCCTCCCGCTTATCGTTATTGGAGGCTCGATTCTAAGACGATTCAGCCCACGGCGGCGATGGGCTCCGGGTTGTCGACCTCGTCGATCAACTTGGCGAGGAACGCCGGGTCCACGGGCTTGACGAGATGGTGATCGAAGCCCGCCTCCAGCGTACGGCGCCGATCCTGCTCCTGCCCCCAGCCGGTCAGCGCGATGACCGTGACCTCATCGCCCCACGGCCGCTCGCGCACGCGGCGACAGACTTGGTACCCATCGAGCTTCGGCATGCCAAGGTCGAGCACCATGACGTGCGGCCGAAAGTCCTCCGCGAGCGAGAGCGCGGCGGCGCCGTCGAACACGGCGCGCGCATCGTGACCTTGGATCTCGAGATTCAGACGCAGGCTCTCGGCGCCATCGATGTTGTCGTCCGCGACGAGCACGCGCCGGCGTGCCGGGCGATGAAATGCGCCCGCTCGATCCGCGATTTCCGCGGCCAGGCTCGGCGCGGCGCAGAGCGGCAGTCGTACGCTGAACTCACTGCCGAGCCCGGTACCGTCGCTCGTGACCTCGATACGGCCGCCATGCATTTGGGTGAGCTGCTGAGCGAGCGCGAGCCCGATGCCGAGCCCGCCCTGCGACAGCGCGCTGCCACGATCCACTTGCGTGAACATTTCGAACACGCGATCGAGCATCGCCGGAGGGATGCCGATGCCCGTGTCACGCACTCGTAAGACGGCGAAGTCCCCGTCGCGCTCGGCGCGCAACGTGATCTGCCCGCCGGGCGGCGTGTATTTGGCCGCGTTGTTCAACAGGTTCTGCAGTACCTGCGACAGCCGCGTGTTGTCGCCTTCCACATAGAGCGGCTCGGCAGGCAGCTCGACCGTGAGCCGATGACGGGCGGCATCGATCAGCGGATGACTCACTTCGACGGCGTTCGTGATCACGAGCGCCAGACTCACGACTTCGCTCTGCAGTTGAATCTGGCCGAGCGTGATGCGCGAGACTTCCATGAGATCGTCGACGAGCCGCACCATCTGCCGCACTTGCCGATCGATCATGTCGCGCGCGTTCTGCATGTCCGGATCGCGGCTGCCGCGCAGTTGCATGAAATGGAGCGCGTTGCGCATCGGCGCGAGCGGATTGCGCAGCTCGTGCGCGAGCGTCGCGAGGAACCGGTCTTTGCGCCGATCGGCCTCTTCGAGCCGGCGCGCGCTCGCCCGCACCGCCTCCTCCGCGCGGGTGCGCTCGATGTACAGCACGGCCTTCTGCGCAAGCAGATCCGCCTGATGCATCTCGCGCTCGGATGGAAAATGCGGCGTGGAAAAATGCACGGACAGCGCGCCCATCGCCGCACCCGATCCGGAAATGAGCGGCACGCTGTGCACGGCGCGGAAGCCGCTCGTGCACGCAAACTCGCGTAGGCGCTCGAACGCAGGATCGGTGTCCGTATCCATCACGACCACGCGCCGCCGCTCGGCGAAGGCGAGCCCGCAAGCACCCGTGCCGGGCTCGACGCAGCCAAGAGCGCGAAGGGCGGCGTCGTCGAACCCGGCACGGGCGGCCACCACCAGCCGTTTGGTCGTTTCGTCGTAGAGAAAGATCAGGCCGCGCGTGGTGCCGTGGGCAGCCGCCGCGCATTGCAGAATCGCCAGCAATTGCTCCGGCAATTCGCGCGTCTGTTCGAGTCGGCTGCTCAAGTCGTAGAGGCGCGAAAGGTCCCGCACCTGCTCGGCGAGCCGCTCCTGCGTTTCCCGCAGAACGTCCAATGTAATGCGCCTTCGGAAAATCCCCGCGGTTTTCGGGGACCAGAACATACTCTGCTGTGCGCGCCCGACGCCATGGCGCACGTTGGCGACACCTCACACTTCAGAGATCGATCGGCCCGCGGCTACGACGCGGACGCAAGCTTGGCCTTACGGCCGGTGAGACGTTAGGCCGTTCAAGACAGTGCGAATCTGCTCGAGCTCGATGGGCTTCACGAGGTGCAGGGCGAAGCCGGCCTCCTGCGAACGAACCCGGTCCTTGAGCTGCCCCCAGCCGCTGACGGCGACCAGCGTCGTGCTCTGCGTGGCCGGCGAGGTCCGCAATTGTGCCGCGAGCTGATAGCCGTTGATCTCCGGTAGCCCGATGTCGAGGAAGGCGAAATGCGGTTCGAAGTCGCACGCCGCTGTGAGCCCCGCGCGAGCATCGTGGGCGACTCGCACGTCGTGCCCGAGGCTCTGCAGGAGCATCGACAGGCTGGTCGCGAAGTCCGCATTGTCGTCGACCAACAGGATGCGGAACCGCTTCATGCCTTCAGGCGGCGTAGCGCCGTTGCCCTGGGCGCGATGCTCGACAGCGCGCGCCGCGATCGGCAACCGCACGAGGAACGTGCTGCCCTTCCCCAGACCCGGACTGCGAACCTCGAGGGTGCCGTCGTGCAGCTCGATGAGGCGGCGCGCGAGCGTCAGCCCCACTCCGAGACCGGCTTGCTTGCGCTCGATCGACTGATCGACCTGCGCGAACATTTCGAAGATCCGCGGCAAGGTTTCGGGCGCGATACCGATGCCGTCGTCCGTTACCTGCACCGTGAGCCAGCCCGCGTCGATCTCGGCGCTGAAGGCGATGTGACCGCCGTCCTCGGTGTACTTCGCGGCGTTGTTGAGGAGATTCGAGAACACTTGCCCGAGACGGGTCGCGTCGCCGTGCAGATAGATCGGTCGCTCCGGCAGCGAGACGGTGAGCTCGTGCCGGCGCGCATCGATGAGCGGCCGCACGGTTTCGACGGCACTGCGCGCGATCGGCGCGAGCTCGATGGACTCCCGGCGCACGGTGAGCTTGCCGGTGGTGATACGCGCGACGTCGAGCAGATCGTCGACGAGGCGCACCATCTGCGCGAGCTGGCGCTCCATCATCGAGTGCGCGCGCTCGGCGACCTGCTCGTCCTTACCGGCACGGCGCAAGATGGCCACGGCATTCACCATCGGCGCCAGCGGATTGCGCAGCTCGTGAGCGAGCGTGGCGAGGAACTCGTCCTTGCGCCGATCCGCATCGCGGAGCGCAGTCTCCGCCGCGCGGCGCTCTTCGGTCTCCGCCTGGAGCGAGCGATTGGACGCCTCGACTGCCGCGGCGCGCTCGCCGACTTCGACGAGCATTGCGTTGAATGCGTCGACCAGCACACCGAGCTCGTCGTCGGTCTTCTTGGCGACGCGCGCCGAGAAGTCGCGATCGTCCACGACCTTCTGCGTCGCGCGCGTCAGCTCGAGGATCGGATTCGTCACCGTCTTCTTCAGGCGCGTCGCGAGACTCACAGCGACGATGAGACTGCCGAGCATCACCGCGCCGACGATCAGCAGATAGTCGCGAATGCGGGTCGGCAGCTCGTAGCGCGCGCGCAAGTACACATACCCGAGACGCTCCTTGTTCTCGATGACGGGATGAACGAGCACGATCTTGCCGTCTTCGACGCGCCAGCCGCGCCACTCGGGCAGCGGCGGCGGTAGCACCTCGAGGCCCGGCCGTGCGTACATCGCGAACAGCGCGCCGTTGGGCCGGAAGATCGCGGCGACTTCCACCGGCTCGCGCGCCTGCAACGTCGTGAGATTGGCGGACGCGGTCTTCGGGTCCTCGAAGGCGAGCGCGGGGGCGCTACTGCGCGCGAGGATCTCCGCCTGTGTGGTCAGATCCGCGACCCACATCTCACGATATGTCTTGGCCTCGTAGATGACGAGCGCGACGGCGGCCACGAGCAGCGCGGCGAACGTCGTAGTCAATACGAGCCGCGTCAGCTTTCGTCCAATGGAGCCGGTGGTGGCGGGCAGTCTCTTTTGAAGCACGATTAGCGAATACAGATTACGTTGCGTTCATCTGCCAGCCGCGGCGCAAGTTGCGTATCCTACCGGTTTCGCTTGCGGACATTCGACCGGGGATGAGAAGAAGGAAGATGCGGCGGCACGAGCTGCCCTACACGCGCGGGGTACGTATCACCGCCAAGCTGCTGCTTTTGACGTGTCTCGTATGGCAAACCCTGCCCGACGCGGCGTTCGCGGCCGGCCCGCGCGAGCCCGTCGACATGAGCCTCGAAGAGCTCAGCAATCTCATGGTCACCACGGTGTCGCGACGGCCCGAATCACTGGCTGAAGCGGCGTCCGCCGTGCAAGTGATCACGGGCGACGAGATGCGACGCTCCGGCGCGACCAGCATTCCCGAAGCGTTGCGACTCGCATCGAACCTGCAAGTCGCGCAGATCAGCGGTAACAATTGGGCGATCAGCGCACGCGGCTTCAACAGCACGCTCGCCAACAAGCTGCTCGTGATGATCGACGGGCGCACGATCTACTCGCCGCTCTTCGCGGGCACCTTCTGGGAAGCACAGGACGTGCCGCTGTACGACGTCGACCGCATCGAAGTCATCAGCGGCCCGGGCGGCACGCTGTGGGGTGCGAATGCGGTGAACGGTGTCATCAACATCGTCACGCGCAGCGCCACCGAGACACAGGGCTTGCTCCTGCGGGGCGGCGGGGGCAACGAGCTGCGCGGCGACGGCGCGATTCGCTACGGCGGCACGGCGGGCTCGACGAGCTACCGCGCATACGCTCAGTACGCAGAGCGCGATCCGGCCGCGCTTGCGACCGGCGGCAGCGCCATGAACGACTCGAACGTCGGCCAAGCCGGGTTTCGTATCGATTGGGCTTCCGGAAGCGGCGATGTGCTGACCGTGCAGGGCGATGCGAACGAGGTGCATACCAGCGTGCCGTTCACGGCGGACGCCACGTCACGCGCGCAAGACATCCTGGCCCGCTGGCGGCGTCAGTTCTCGGCCAACAGCGAGTTGCAGTTGCAGGTGTACTACGACCGCGCCTTGCGCCGTGTGCCGAATTCGTACGGCGACGATCTGCAAACCTTCGACATCGAGCTGCAACACCACTTTCGAGCGGGCGCGCGGCACGACATCGTTTGGGGCCTCACGTATCGCTCCGAGCACGACGACTTCGACAACGCCGTGTTCGCGCTCGATCCCCCGCAGCGGACGCTGCGACGGCCGGGCGGTTTCTTTCAGGACGACATCGCGCTCGTGCCCGACACGTTGCAGTTGACCGTCGGGACGAAGGTCGAAGACAACGAGTACACCGGCGCGGAGTGGCAGCCGAGCGTGCGGCTCGCGTGGCGCGTCAGCCCGGATTCGTTGCTATGGGGCGCGATCTCGCGCGCAGTGCGCACACCGTCGCGCGTCGATCGGGACCTCGCGAATCGCACCCGGCCGCCATTCACGGTGGGCAACCCCGACTTCCAGTCGGAAAAGCTCGTCGCGTACGAGCTGGGACTGCGCACACAACCGCTGCAGCCGCTCTCGGTGTCCGTCGCGACCTATTACAACGACTACGACGACCTGCGCAGCTACGAGCTGCCGCCGGTCGGCGTAATCCCCATCACCTTCAGCAATCTGCTCCAAGGCGAAACTTATGGCGCGGAGCTCTCGGCCGACTACCAGCCCGGGACGCGCTGGCGGCTGTCGAGCGGATACACCTTTCTCCACGACAACCTCCACTTGAAACCGGGGAGCCGCGACCCCTTCGGCGGCGCGCTGGAGGCGCGCGATTGGAATCATCAGGTGTTCCTGCGCGGCTCGATCACGCTGCCCGCGAATTTCGAGCTGGACGGTACGCTGCGCCACATCGGCCGCCTGACGAACCAACAGGTGCCGGCGTACACGGAGTTGGATATGCGTGTCGGCTGGCGCATCTCCTCGGCGCTTGATCTTTCGCTCAACGGCCATAATCTGCTGCACGACTCGCACGGTGAATTCGGGCCGCCCGGGCGGCAGCGCATCGAGCGCAGTGTGTTCGCGTTCATCACGTGGCAACCCTGATGAAGACGCCGATGAAGATATGGGCCGTGCTCATCGTGATGATCGGGCTGGCCGCGGAACGGATTCCGGCACAGCCTGCGTCGTATTCCGTGGAGAGCGTGAAAGCGGCCTTCCTGTACCGCTTTCTCGAATACGTCGATTGGCCCATCGAGGCGCGCCGCGCAGCGCCGCTCACGATTGCCATCCTTGCAGACGAAAGTCTCGCCGCGGAGGTGCAGCGGACGGTACGCGGACGCAAGGCGCACGGGCGCGAGATCGTCGCGCGCAGCGTGACCACCCTGTCCGAAGGAATCGACGCCGACGTGCTGTTCGTGAGCGCACAATGGAAAAAGAAGCTGAGCGGGCTGGTGGACGCGCATGGGCGCGATCCCGTGCTCGTCGTCACCGAGGGCGCAGGCGGGCTCGAGCGCGGCTCGGTGATCAACTTCCTCGTGGTGGAGGGCAACGTGCGGTTCGAAGTGTCGTTGCCCGCTGCCGAGCAGCGCGGCTTGAAGTTGAGCTCGCGGTTGCTCAGCGTGGCGCTGCGTATCGAAAAGAGCGGCCACCGCGTCGAGCCGCCGACGTCCGAGAGTGACCGCTATTGGGTGCGCGAGCTGCCGTCGACGCCGCGCGCCGCGGCTACGGCGCAGCCGGCGCGCCAGGACTGGCCCTGATCGATTGGCGCTGATCGAGTAGCGCGGTCCGCCGCGGCGAAGCGAGTTGTTCAAGCGCCGCATGCCGTGCGCGGCATCCCGCTGCGCCGGATCGTGCAGGCGCGGCGACGGACGCCCTCGCATCGGCCGGGGTGGCGGCTCAAGCTAGTCGCATGAGCACTGTCAGCCGTCGACGATTCATGGCGCTCGCCGGCGCGTTCGGCGCTTCCACAGCGTGGGCCAGCGAGCGTTCCCAACCGTCGCGCATCAAATGGGTCGAGCGACGCGATTGCTACGCCGAAGGCGTGTCGTCCGGCGATCCGCAGGCCGATAGCGTTCTCTTGTGGACGCGGCGAGCGTTCGAGGGCGCGAAGCGCGAACGACTCGTAGTCGAAGTGGCCGAGGACGAAGGCTTCGAGCGCGTCATCTCGACGGCAACGGCGCACGTGTCGCCGGCGTCGGACTGGACGACGCGCGTGCTCGTCAGCGGCCTGCAACCCGCGCGCGTGTACTGGTATCGGTTCACGGATGCGAACGGCTTCGGCAGTCGCATCGGGCGCACGCTCACGGCTCCCGCGCCCAATGATGATCGGCCGGTGAAATTCGCCTTCGTCAGTTGCCAGAACGTGTGTCAGGGCGCGCAGAACGCCTATCGTCGCATGATCTTCGAAGATCGACAGGCCCCGGCGGCGGACGCAATTCAGTTCGTCCTGCATCTCGGCGACTTCATCTACGAGATCGTTTGGTACCCGGAAGACCGGCCGCAAGGAATGTACGACCGCCGCTTGCGGGATGTCGTGCGCTACGCGCACGGCGAGAAAGTGCAGGACTTCCACATTCCCACGACGGTAGACGACTACCGTGCCGTGTATCGCGCCTACCTTCACGATCCGGATCTGCAGGACGCGCATGCGCGTTGGCCGTTCGTCGACATGTGGGACAACCACGAATTCTCGTGGCTCGGTTGGCAGAGCGTGCAGGTGTTCGACGGCAAGAACGTGCCGGCGCAAACGCGCAAGGTCGCGGCGAATCAAGCCTGGTTCGAGTATCACGCGGCGCGCGTGCGGCAGGCCGGCGCACGTTCGCTCGAAACATTCGCGGCGCCGCGCGTGCAGGACGTGCCCATCGAGCGCTTCGACGATCAAGGGCTCGGACAGGAAGCGAACAATCGAGCGGCGATCGACAGCCTGATCGGTTACCGGGCGCTGCGCTTCGGTCGCAACGTCGACCTGCTCATCACCGATCAGCACAGTTATCGCTCCGAGGAGCCGACGAGCCGGCCCGAGGCCGCGGCGTTCAATGACAAGGACTTCCCGGACCTCGTGCCGCAGGAGGCGATGGAGATTCTCGATGCGGGCCGCGCGTATGGCGGCGGCAACCCGCCGGCGACGATTCGGTTCGGCGCGGCGGAGGTGCCGAACTTTCGCAAGGACTCCCCGCCGCAGACCATTCTCGGCGCGGCACAGAAAGCGTGGTTCCTCGGCAAGCTGCGCAGCTCGACGGCGACGTGGAAGGTGTGGGGCAACAGTCTCGGCACGCTGGACTTTCGCGCCGATCCGCAGAATATCCCCGAGGGTCTCGGCAAACGTTGGCCCGGCGCGGGATATGCGGGCTTCGGCGGGGGCGACCACAGTGCTGCGTATGTCGAGCGGGCGGAGATCTACGATCTCGTTCGGGATGCGGGGATCACGGGATTCGTGACGGTGGCCGGCGATCGCCACAGCTTCTGGGCCGGGCTCGCGGCGAAGGCCCTGCCGCCGCAGACGTTCGAGCCGGTGGGCGTCGTGTTCATCACGGGCTCGATTTCGGCGCCGGGGTTGGTCGAAGCGTACGAGCATCGCTTTCCGAAGGATCATCCGTTGCGCGCGCTCTATCTCGCGGACTTGCCGGGCCAGGCGCAGCCGCAGCCGGCGATCAACATGCTCATGCGGCACGGTGTGCGCGCGTGTCTCGAGTATCAGAAGACGGGCGACGTGGAGAAGGCGCGCAAGCTGTCGAATCGGGACCTCGCGCCGCATCTCTCGTTCCTCGACATGGGCGGGCATGGCTACGCGACGGTGCGTGCGACGAGCAGCACCGTGGAGAGTGAGTTCGTGTGCATTCCGCGTCCGCTCGAGCGCGCTGCGGGGCAGGATGGCGGGCCGTTGCGATACCGCGTGACTCACACGGCGAAACTCTGGTCGCGCGGCGAGAAGCCACGATTGGAGCAGCGTGTGATAGAAGGCAACCCGACGCTGTCGCTATAGGCTCACGCCGCAAACAGCTCTGACGCAACGCACTGCATACGAATCCGTATGCACCCCCACCGCAAGATGCGCTAGACTACGCGCCTCACTCAGCGGATGAGTCAGTCATGAAGGCCAGGGAACTGAAGAGGCGCCTGGCCGCGATGGGCTGGCGCGACACAGGTAAGGGTTCGAGGCACGAGAAATGGACGAACGGCACTCATTCCATCGCAATCCCGCGCCATCGGGAAATCGCCGAAGGCACTGCCCGCGCCATCCTGAGAGAGGCTGCCGAGTACGGACATCTGGAGGGCTGATAGACGTGATATTCGAAGGCAAAGTCGTCGCGCCGACGCGCGGTGAGCGCTTCTGGGAAGTCAAAATTCCACAACTGGGCGTGTTCACGCAGGGCAAGTCTGAAAAGGATGCCTATGCGATGGCGGCCGACGCGCTGGAGACGCTCATCGACGCAAAGAGCTTCCGCGTAACTGTCGTTCCCACGAGCGGTGGGCGGTTCTGGGTGCGGGCAACGGACTCGCGACCACTCATCGCGCGCTGGCTCTATCGCCTGCGCGTCGACCGCGGCCTCAGCCTACGCGAAGCGGCCGCCCGGATGGGCGCGAGCTCATCTGAAGCCTGGGCGCGCTACGAGAGCGGCCGCGCCTCTCCTACCATGGACAAGCTCTCCGAGCTGGTCCAGGCAGTAGAGCCGGAGGCAGACTTTGCTCTCAGGAAAGTGGCGCTGAAGAAGGCAGGCTGAACGAGCTCAGCACTCAGCGCGCCGAGCTCTCGGCGGGGACGGCACGATCACCGCTGCCGCGACTGCGGTTGGCGGGAACGTGCGTACGCAGCGAGTAGAAGCCCACCACGACGACGAGAAGACCGACCGCAACGGTAAAGAAGAAATAGCTCACCGGCGGCCGCGGATTCAGCGCGAAGAACGAGCCGGCGAACACGCCACTCAGCACGCCGCCGATGCGCGATACGGTTTGCGCGCACCCCACACCAGCCGCGCGCAGATACGTCGGATAGGAATGCGCGCCGACCGTATACAGAAACGACTGCATGCCGTTCAGCGACATGCCGGCAACGATGAGCAGTGACAGGAGCTGAGTGTCCACATGCCCTGTCGACGCCAGCACCGCGCCGCCGACGAAAAACGTTGCGACGGCGCCGATGAATGCCAACCCCGCACCCACGATCCGCGAGCCGAAGTATCCGATCAGCAGTGCGCCGCCAATCGCACCGAACATGCCGCCGAAGTTGAACAGCTTCGAGCCCTGCAGCGACTCGTGCAGCGGCATGCCCGTCTCCCGCAACACGGTCGGCAGCCCGTTGATGAACGAATACAAGCACAGCGTATTGAACGCGAAGGCGAGCCACAGCAGGAGCGTGGTCGACAGATACGTCTTGTTGAGCAGCGTGGCGAACCAGTTGCCCGGGGGCGCCGGGGGCTCGGCGACATGGAACAGCTCAGTGCCGTCGAAGCGTTGGGCCCGGAGCAACCGATTCAGTTGCATCGCAAGCTGCGGATGCTTGTCCCGTCGCGTAGCGAGATAGCGCGGCGACTCCGGCAGCAGGAGCAGCGCGATTGCGAGGAACACCAACGGCAGGCCCGCGCCGATCCAGAAGATCATGCGCCAGCCGTACTCCGGAATGATCCATTGCGCGACGCCGGCGCCGATCATGCCGCCGGTCGGTACGGCGACGATCGAAACCGCAACCGCAATGTTGCGGGCATGCTTCGGCGTCCACTCGGTGATCATCGTCGCCGCGAGCGGTGTGACGCCGCCCAGGCCGATGCCGGTGAGCAAACGCCATGAGAACAGCTCCCACAAATTCGTGGACAAGGCGCTGAGGAGCGAGCCCGCGAACAAGAAGCCGAGACACGTGCTGTACGAATTGCGACGGCCGATGATGTCACCGAGGCGACCGAGCGCGACGGACCCGATCGCCATGCCGATCATGCTGCCGGTCTGCAGCCACAAAACATCCGATGCCGAAGCGCCCCACTCCGGAATGATCACCGGTGCGACGAATGCCATCGTCTGCAGGTCGTAGCCATCGACGAGCATCATCAGCACGGTGAGAAACGTGATCGCGAGCGGCAACCCCACGAACTTGGCCGAGTCGACGACCTCGGTGACTTCGATCGTTTTGTGGTCCATCCGTCAGGCTATATACACGTTGCCGGGCTGGGGCTGAAGCCGCAGGCGGGGCTGTCCGCTCGCTGGCCGATTCACAGGTAGATCAGCCACCAGTCGCGCCGCCCCTGCTTGACCCCCGAAAACCAGCGGCAGGCGGGGTAGAGCGTCACGAGGACCCAGAGCCACGCCAAATACGTCGCGCCGAGTCCGACTCCCCAGTCTTTCGGGAAGAACATGAAGAAGTTGCCGAGCACCCCGGTGCCGTAGCCGAACAACAGCGCCGTCAAGCCGGCCGCGAGGTGCGCCAGCATGATGTGCAGGACATAGAAGAACAGCGGCACGCTGCCGAACGTCGCCAACACACCCGCGAAGCGCCCGCGCGCCGACTCCAGCGCCGCGAGCAAGAGGAATGCCGGCCCGAGCGTTGCGAGCAAGTACAGCAGCGACGGCGGGTACTTCGTCACGTTCATGAACGACATCACCGTGCGCGCGAGATCCGGCTGCGGACTCCACGGCTTCGGATCCCCGTAGAAGTTCGTCGCGCGCAGCAAGACGAACGTTGCGATCGCGGCAATTCCCAGCGCCGTCAGTACGCGGCGCCGATCCGCGGTCCCCAGGTCGTACATCGTACCCAACACGTATCCCACGGCCATCACACCAATCCATGGAATCAGCGGATAGTGCACGTAGCCGAATGGGGTCGCGCCCTGCACGTGCAGCACCTTCCACATGGGCGCCCAACTTCCGAACTGCGCCGGGCTCACGCCGTCCAGCAAGTTGTGCAGGTAGCAGATCGCGAAACCTATCAAACCCACTGCCCACACCGGTAGCCGAATGAGCGCAGCCAGCACGATCATCGAAACGCCGATTACCCAGATCACCTGCATGATCAGACCGATCGGATAGTCGAAGTTGAACGTCCAGGCGAACGTCACGACGGTCCACTCGAGAAAGATCAGCCACAGCCCGCGCGTCACGAGCATCTTTGCGAGCTCGCCTTTCGTGCAGCGCTTCGAGCTGAGATATGCGCTCACGCCGGCGAGCAACACGAACGTCGGCGCGCACAGATGGGTGACCCAACGCGTCGCGAACAGCAAGCCGTTGGTATGCGCGACATCGAGCGGATTCACGCCGCCGATGCCCATGAAGTAGTCGCGCACGTGATCGAGCGCCATCAGCACGATGACGAGGCCGCGCAGCACGTCGATCGACTGTAAGCGCACCGCCGCGCGCGCACGCCCGAGCGCCGCTGCGCCCGACGCGGGTTGTGCGCCCGATGAATCAACCTGGCCGCGCGCGGCGGCGAGCGGCATTTCCGAAGCGATTTGCGGCGTATTCATAGTGGGCGCAGCGTGCCGCCACCCACTCGCGCACGACACTGGCTCGCGAAAGCGACAACCCCTGCCGAAAGTTAGTGCCGCGCTCTGACCGGCAGCGCTGATCGCGCCGCGCGCGCACTCGCACACTGCGCACCCATCCGATCTCGCCCAACCGAACGAGGGAGACTTCCACGTGACGCACCCGACGCCCGTACCCGAAGGCCCCGGCCTTCGACACAAGATCAAGCTTCTACTGTTGCAAGGAGCGCTGCTGCCATTGACGGTCGCCTGTGGCGGTGGTTACGGCGGCGACGACACCCCCGCCCCGCCGGCTGCTCCGCCGCTGACGGTTTCAGAAGCTCGCTTCACGGACGACACGATCGAGGGCCTCGGCTTCGTCGTGCAGGATGTGGTCGACGGTAAAACCGACGCCGCCGGCACATTCAAGGTCGTCGCGGGCCGTCGCGTGGATTTTTTCGTCGGCGACAACACGAACCACCTGATCCTCGGCAGCGCTACCCCGGCGCAGGCGAACGGCACGCTGTCGTTCTCGCTGAACGATTTGAATGAAGTGCAGGGCGCGAACGGCGATCAGGTGCTCGGCAACGTGGTGAGCTTGCTCGCCGCGCTCGACGCGAACGGCGACATCGGCGATGGCGTGCAGATCGATGCGGCGGCGAACGGCGCCGTCGCGCAAGCGATCGCGGGCGGCAAGACGCTCAACTTCAACCAGCCGGCGGCCAGCTTTGCAGCAGACCCGATCATCGCGGCCATTCTCGGCGCGCTGAAGCGCAATCTCGTCGACGTGAAGGAAGTGCTCGCACAGTTCACCCTGCTCTTCCGCCAGTCGCGCTCGAGCACGATCGCCCTGACGGGCGACGACAAGCACGCGGTCGTCGTGAATCGGCAGAAGGACTCCGCCTCGATCCTCCGCGTCCGGAACGACAACGGCACGGACGCCAGCGCGCTCGTTGCCGAGGTGAAAGTGGGTCGCGAACCCCGCTTCGTCGCGCTGAGCCCGGATGACAAGCGCGCGTTCGTCACGAACGCAGTGGACGGCACGCTGAGCGTCATCGACCTCACGGCACCGACGCCGCAGACCATCGGCACGGCAGTGGACGTGGGCGTCGAGCCGCGCGGTGTCGCCGTCACGCCGAACGGCACGTATGCCTTCGTCGCGAACAACACGACCGGCGATGTCACCATCGTGCGGCTCTCGACACTCACGGTCGTCGGCAAGGTGCACGTTGGCGGCAATCCTTACTCCATTGCCATCACGAACAATGGCAACCGCAATGACAACGACGAGCGCGTGTTCGTCACACAGTTCTTCGGCGAGCTGATCGATCCCGCGCGCCCGGACGGCTTCGACGACGCCAAACAAGGTGTGGTCGCAGCGTTCAATGTCGGCGCTGCCGTGCAGGGCAACCCGCAAATCTCGCGCCTGCTGCTGAAGCCGCTCGCATCCGGATTCGCGGCCGATCGCCGGCCCTTCTGTCTCGACACTCGCATGGCGTTGCAGGCGGCGGGCACGAAGTTCTTCAACAGCGGCGCGGCCGGCACGGGCGACGGCGCCGCGCAGCTCGCGAATTCCACGTTCTGCCCGGACGTGAATTCCGCGGACGCGTCGGCGGAAGGGCCGATCGCTAAAAACCCGCAGAAGGTGTATCCGAACCAGCTCTACGGCGCGCTCGTGCGCGGCTCGTCGCTGTACGTCGCGAATGTCGGCGCGCAGCCCGAGCCGCCCGTGCGCTTCAACGTGAACGTGCAGGGGCTCGTCGGCGTGCTGAATCGCGTGCAGGACAAGGAGACCGATCGCACGGTGAATCTCAACTCCCAGGTCGCGAAGGAGACCCAGCCTGCGGCGGGCGTCGTGAGCCTCGACCGTCTGTTCCTGAACGATATCGTAGCCATCGATGCGGATCGTCGCGGTCGCGACTTCCTCATCGTGAGCCGCGGCGGCAACTTCGTGATCCGCGCGAAGCTCGGCACCGACGGCAAGCTCACCATCCTCGACACCGCGAACAAGGCGCAGCGCCTGCAGACCGGCAACCTGCCGAGCGGCGTGGTGATCAGTCGCAACGGCAAGCGCGCCTACGTGAACAACGAGCTCAACACGTCCGTGACGGCGCTCGATCTCGAGAACAACGCCGTGCTCGCACGCGATATCGACTCGAGCACGCCGCCCGAGCCCGGCACCGTGCAGCACCGGCGGCTCCTCGGCAAGCTCGCGTTCTTCACGGCGCTCGGCCTGCCGGACAAGCTCGGCGACAACGGCCAATTCAATGTGCCGTTGCGCTCAATCGATCCGCTGCAGCACCGAGGCAAGGCCTCGGACAACGGCTGGTCGGGCTGCGGCTCGTGCCACGAAGACGGCCACTCCGATAACGTGACGTGGATCTTCGAAACCGGCCCGCGCCAGACCATCCCGCTCGAAGGCATGTTCGCGCGCAACGATCTCACCGATCAGCGCATTCTCAATTGGAGCGGCGTGCGCGGCGCCAACACCGACTTCAACAACAACGCGCGCGGCATTCAGGGCGGCAAGGGCTTCGCCACGGATGTCGGCGGCGTGGATCGCAGCGCGCTGGTCTTCAATCACGGGCCCACGCAGGGCGTGAGTGACTCGCTCGATGCGATGTCGGAGTGGATTGCAACGGTGCGTGCGCCGATCGTGCCGCCCGCGCCCGCGGCAGACGAAACGGCCGGCCGCGAGCTGTTCGCGGCGAACTGCGCCTCCTGCCACGGCGGCAAGAAGTGGACGAAGAGTCGCACGAGCCCGCTGTATCAGAACAATCCGACGTTCCCCGAGGACCCGATCGGCGACAACTTCTTCGCCGGCATCAAGGCGCTCGACACGGGCGTCGTCGTGGCCGGTCCGCAGATCGTCTCGGTCACGCGCGCCGGCAAGGGCACGCTGAAACTGCTCGACGACGTGGGCACGTTCAACAAGGCGAACCCGCTCGAAATTCGCGGCGCGGCGGCCGTGGCCAAGCAGAGCACGCAGGGCTTCGCGTCCTTCGGCGGGGCGGGCTTCAACTCGCCTTCGCTCTTGGGCCTCGCGCTCTCGGCGCCCTACTTCCACGACGGTGCGGCGCAGACGCTGGAGGACGTGGCGGCCCGCCATCTGCTGGCGAGCGGCAAGACGATCAGTCAGCAGCTCACGGCCACCGAGGTGCAGACTCTGTTGTCCTTCCTCCGGAGCATCGACGACGAAACCGCAAGCGTTGCTTCGGATACGGACAAGTTCCTGCAGTAAACTCGGACGGTATGGGAGCCGCCCCGCATGCTGAAAACCTCGACGACCACGCGCTCCGCGAGGCGGAAGCGTTGTGTCAGGTCGTCGAGGAGATCAGCTCGGAGCTGGAGCTGCGGCCCCTTCTGACCCGCATCGTCGCCCACGCCTGCGACCTCTTGGGCGCCGATGACGGGTCGATCGGCCTCTTCGATCCGGTGCGCAATGTCATCCGCACCGAAGCCATTTATCGGATGCCGGCGCGCGAACAGGGCGCGGAAGTGCCGGCCAACGTCGGGCTGGCCGGCCGCGTGCTCGCGAGCGGTGAGCCGTTGGTGTTGGCGCGCTACGGCGATCTGGGCGATGTGCCCTTGCCGGAGCTGGCCGAGAACACCGTGATCGGCGTCCCGATCCGCAGTCATGGCCATCTGGTCGGGTTCTTCGGCATCGGCGCGTTGCCGCCGCGCAAGTTCAACGCGCGCGACCTCGCGACGCTGCAGCTCTTCGCGCGCCACGCGGCGCTCGCCATCGACAACGCGCTGCGCTATCAGCGCGAGAAGAGCCGTAGCGAGCGGCTCGCGCTGATCGCGCGGGTATCGCGACTCGTGTCGGCGGGCCTCGAGCCGGTGGACCTCGTCGCAACGGCCGCGCAGGTGATTCACGAGCAGCTCGGTTATCCGAACGTCGTGATTCCGCTCGTCGAAGACGATCATCTCGTGTATCGCTCGCACGCCGGTGCGTATCGCGAAATTTTTCGCGAAGAGCATCGGATGCACGTTTCACAGGGCATCACCGGCGCAGCGGTGCGCACTCACATGGCGCAGGTCGTGAACGACGTGACCCAAGATCCGCGTTACGTGCCGCCGCCCCTGCCGATCGATGTGACCGCGGAGCTCGCGGTGCCCATCGTGCTCGGCCACGAAGTCTTCGGCGTGGTGAACATCGAAGGGCGCGCGCCGTTCGATCGCGAGGACATTTCCAGCATTCAGGTGATTGCCGACCATCTCGCCGTCGCGATCAAGAACGCGCGACTGTTCGATGATGCGCGCGCCGCCGCGGTCATGCGTGAACGCCAGCGGCTCGCGCGCGATCTGCACGACTCCGTCACGCAGGTCCTGTCGAGCATCAGTCTGATGTCGCAATCGATTGTCGCGGCCTACAAGAAAGACGTGAAGGAAGGCGAGCGCCGCGCGCGGCGCATCGAGGAGCTCTCACAGCTCGCCTTCGCGGAGATGCGCCAGATGCTGAACGAGCTGCGGCCGGTGGCCGCCGGCGGGAACGCCGGCCGATCCGGTGCACTCGCCGAGATCGAGAGCTACGGCCTGAAACGCGCGTTACAGCGCCTGCTCGCGATGCTGGCGCCGGAAACGCCGGAAGTCCGGCTCGACTTCACCAACTACCGTTTTCAGGCGTTGGAGCACGAGGAAGCGCTCTATCGCATCTGTCAGGAAGCGGTGTCGAACTCGTTGCGGCACGCGGATGCGCGGCGCATCAGCATCTGCGCCGAAGTCGTCGACGCCAAGCAGATCCGCGTCGAAGTCGCGGACGACGGCAAGGGGTTCGATGCGGCCGCGCCCACCGTCGTCGTGCAGACCGCGCTCGGCGGGCTCGGCATGCAGACGATGCGCGAGCGCGCCATCGCGCTCGGCGGCGCCACCACCATTCACTCACAACCCGGCAAAGGCACGCGAGTCACCGTTGACTTGCCACGGAGCGACCGATGAGCACCCGCGCCAAGACCCCCGCCACCGCGCCCAGCGCCGCTTCCGGCTCGCTGCGCGTGCTACTGGTCGACGATCATGCGATCGTCCGTGAAGGCTTGCGAGCGCTGCTCGAAGAGGACACGCAGATCTCGATCGTCGCCGAAGCCTCGAACGGCAACGAAGCCACCGAGATGGCCGCGCGGCTCACGCCCGATCTCGTGCTGATGGATCTGAAGATGCCCGGATTGCCCGCGCCGGACGCGATCCGCGTCATTCGCGCGCGCAGCCCCGCGACGCACGTCTTGGTGCTCACGAGCTACGTGGATGACGAACAGGTGCAGGCGGTGCTGAGCGCCGGTGCGCTCGGTTACGTGCTGAAAGATGTGGCGAAAGCCGAGCTGTTGCGTGCCATGCAGACCGTGGCGCGCGGCGAGCCGTGGCTGCACGCGGAGGCGCAGCGGCTCATCGTGAATCGCATTCGCCGGCCCGCGCAGCTCGATCCGCTCGAGTTGCTCACCGAGCGCGAGCGCTCCGTGCTGAAGCTGATCGCGCAAGGTCGGAGCAACAAGGACATCGGCAAGGCGTTGTCGCTGACGGAGGGCACCGTGAAGGGATACGTCAGCAACATTCTCGCGAAGCTCAAATTGCAGGACCGAACGCAGGCCGCGCTGCTTGCAGTCAAACACGGACTCGATTGATGGCGGAAGGGTCGGCGCCTCCCTGACGGCCTCCGACCTCTTCTCTCGCTGGCTTCAGGTCTTGCGGTTCCGCAGGGCGGCTTCCATGCCGTCCACCCAGCGTCGCAGGGCGGCCGTGGCGTGGTCGTACGCCGGATCGAATGCGCTCCCGGCTCGAAACCACTTCGCCTCCCAGTGGGTAATGGCGATGGCCGGTTCCCGCTCCAGCATCAGTGCGTCGTTGTGCTTGTCCATGATCGGCTCCTGAGCGCGGCGTGGCGCTTAGAACAGCACCGGCTTGGCGCACATGGCGACGGCGCCACCGGCAACCATCGCGGCGGTGGCCACTTGCAGCAGCAGTGCGGCCGACTGTTCGAAGGCTGCGCGCAGGGTGATGGGGGTCGCGATCGTGCTCATCGTCAGTTCCTCTCGGGTGGTGGTGAACTTGAGGTGAGCGCGATCATGGGCGCGAGGCGCCCTGCGATCTGTCAACGCCTTGACACAAGAGAAGAGGTGCCGGCGCCCATCCGATGGGCGCCAAAACGAACGAAGGAGCTAGGGTTGGTGAGTAACGTTCTGCAGCGAGCGCGGATTGGCAATCGTGACACTGCCGCGACCCAACGCGATCCAGCCCTGCGCGCGCCATGCCTGCAAGTGCTGATTCACGATCTGCCGCGACAGCCCGAGAAACTGCGCGAGCTCTTCCTGCGAAATCGACAGCCGCGTCCCCTCCGGCGACGCGCGCCCGTGCACGCTGGCGAGGCTCAGCAAGCGCTTGGCGATCTTCGCGGGCACACCGAGCAGCGCCGAGTCCTCCATCTGCTCGGCAGTCCAGCGCACGCGCTTGCACAGCAGCTGGATCAAATGCTCCGCAAGCTGCGCCTCCGTGCGCAACAGCGCGAAGAACGCATCGCGCGGAATGATCGTGAGCTCGGTGCGCGCCAGCGCGGTGGCGGTCGCCGTGCGCGGACTGCCGTCGAGCAGCGCGATCTCACCGAACGCGTCCCCGGGCTCCATGATGTTCAGGAATACTTCCTTGCCCCCGGCGCGACTGGCGCTGATGCGCACGCGCCCCGTCACCACGCCGCACAAGGAGTCGCCGGGATCGCCGCGCATGAAAATGATCGCCCCGTCCTCGTACATCCGGCGGGTCGCGAGCGCCGCCACCCGATCGATGGTCTTCTGCGGCAGCCCGCGAAACAGGTGATTTCGCTCGATGAGAGTCTTCGCGTTCAGTGCCACGGCGAGGGTACTCGGAGGGTCTGCGGGTGCAGACGAGCGGCGCGCAGTATATCGTTTCGCCTCCCGATTCTCAGGCCGCAGCTCATGCGAATGTCTCATGCGATCCTCGGGACGGCGTGGATCGTCGCCTGCTGCGTATTCTCGCCGGCGGCCGTTGCGCAATACGAAGTCGAGGAGGATCGGCGCATCTGGCTGCGCGCGCTGCTCGACGTGCGACTCGTGCGCGCCGGCCCCGCAACGAGCTGGACGGACACCGGGTACGGCAAGCTGCGCTACGGCGGCAAAGCCACGGCTTCCGGCTTCGAGCGCACGACGCGGCTGAGCCTCTCGCAGCTGGCGATCGAGCTCGGCGCAACGCTCCCGTGGAACATCCGGGCGCAAGCGCAGGTGAGCTTCGAGCACGATCTTGCGGCCAACGACGAGCCCTGGCTCATCGAAGCGATCCTGCGCAAGGAATGGGGCGACGCGAAACGCGGTGTCGGTGTGCAGGCCGGCGTGATGAACGTGCCCTTCTCGCTCGAGCATACCGGCCCCGCGTGGTCACCGGAGTACACGATCACGGCGTCGGCGCTGAACAGCTGGCTGTGGGAGGACACGAATCTAGCGGGGATCGAGGGTGAGTGGTGGCATGTCACCGGCTCGGGCATCCGCCTCGGCGCACTCGCCGGCGTGGGCTTCGGGCCCGATCAGTTCGGCCGACTGCTGGCCTTGCGCGGCTGGGCGCTGGGCGACGGGCTCAGTGGCGTGAACAGCGACCTGGCGCTACCCAACCGCACTGAGCGGACGGAGGTCTACGACGAGCGCGATGGACGCCCGTCGGCGTATACACGGCTGACGCTGAGTGACGCGCAGGAAATCGCCACGCTGCAAGTCGGCTACTTCAACAATCGTGGCGACGAAACCGAGCCTGGCGTGTGGCGCACGCATTTCAGCACCGTTGGCCTCACGCTGCATCCGCATCCCAATATCGACGTGCTCGCGCAGTATCTCGATGGCGTCGCGCGCGTCGCTACGCCGAACAACGACAGCTCGCTGCGGGCGTACTACGGGCTCGTGTCTTACCACTCGCAACGGCAGCGCGTGACCGTTCGCTACGATGATTTCCGTCTGCACGATCTCGATGGACCGCCGGTTACCACAGAGAACGGACATGCCGTGACGCTCGCCTATCAATATCAACTCGGCTTGCGGCATCGGCTCGCAGCGGAGTACATCTGGATGGAGAGCGCGCGTGTGGCGAGCCCGTTTTCGAACCCGACACCGGACGGCTGGCAACTCAGCTATCGGTATCGGTACTGAGCGAGGTGAATTGCGTGGGACTCAAATCGACACTGCTTGCGTGCGCCGCCCTGCTCGCGCCGGCGACACTGGCAGTTGCCGCACCCGCGATCACCGGCCGCGTGATCGGCGCGGATGGCAAGGGGATTGCCGATGCCGTGGTATTCGTGCAGTCACCGACGGACAGCCGCAAGATGCCGGACGGCCTCGTGCCCATGGCGACCATGGACCAGATCGAGAAAACGTTCGTGCCGGGACTGCTGCCGATCGTGGTCGGCACCAGCGTGCGTTTTCCGAATCATGATCAGATTCATCATCACGTGTACTCGTTCTCGCGCACCAAGACGTTCGAGCTGCCGCTGTACAAAGGAACGGATGCCTCGCCCGTATTGTTCGACAAGGTGGGCGTGGTGAAAGTGGGCTGTAACATTCACGACTGGATGTCCGGGATCATTCTCGTGCTGCCGACGCCCTACTTTGCGCAGACGGACGCCGAGGGGCGCTTCACGCTCGCGGATTTGCCGCATGGCCAGTACAGCCTCGTCGCGTGGCACGAGTTGAGTAAGTCGAAGCCCGAGGAGACCGCGCAGTCGATGGATGTCGGCAAAGGCGCGACCCCGGAGGCGAACTTCACGCTGGCGCTCGGGCCGGCGCGCGCACGGCCGGCGATCAGAGGATCTCGCAAAGAGCCATGAATTGGTGGGCCCGCCGGAATCTGCGCACGAAGATCTTCCTGGCGTTCTCGTCCCTGGTTTTGGCCGTACTGCTCGCGACGCTCGGGCTCACGCAGCTCGTCGTCAGTCGCGAGGCCCAGAGCACCCTGAACCGCGAGCTGCTCACGACGGGACAGGTGTTCGAGGATCTCATGCGCGAGCGCGCGGTGCGCTTGAAGAGTAACTCCGTCCTGCTGGCGAGCGACTTCGGTTTGAAGCGCGTGATCGCGACATACGACGCGGATACCTTGGCGTCCGCGGCGTTGAGCTATCAGGAGCGGATCGGGGTCGAGCTGTTCTGGATCACGGATGAGTCGGGCGTGCTGTTGACCGTGTCGCCGGGGAAGCCGGGGGTGGCGCGCTCCATTGCGGATTTTCCGCCGATCGAAGCCGCGCTGCGCACCCATGAAGCGGCCTCGGCGATCGCCGAAGTGAACGGGTCGCTGTTTCAGGTCGTCGCCGTGCCGGTGTTCGGGCCGGACGTGATCGGGTTTCTGCTGCTCGGGCACGTCATCGACGATGCGCTCGCGACGCGCCTCAAAGAGGAGACCGGCTCCGACATCTCGTTCGTCACGGATACGCGGGTGTTTGCCTCGTCGCTGCCGCCGGCCGCGCGGTCGCGGGCCGTGTCATCGGGCGAGCGGCGTGCGCGCTTGCTGCGCGAGAGCACGCGGAGCTCGTCGCTGCTCGATGTCGGCAACGAGCGGTTCCTGTCGCTCGCGGTCCCGATCGATGCGCACGTCGCGCAGCCTCTGTATGCGTTGGTGCAGGGATCGTACGACCGAGCGCTCGCGCCGCTGTACGCGTTGCAGCTGCGCATCGCGGGCATCGGCGCGGCGGCGCTGGCGATCGCCCTGCTGGTCGGCATCGGACTGGCAGGCGGCATCATCCGGCCGGTGCGTACGCTGGTTGCCGGCATGCACGAGGTGCTGAAGGGCAATCTGCGGTATCGATCGAAGATCGAGCGACAGGATGAGCTCGGGTTTCTCGCGCACTCGTTCAACGAAATGGTGGGCGGGCTCGAGGAACGCGAGCACATCAAGGACACGTTCGGCCGCTTCGTCTCGCGGGACGTCGCGGCGGCGGTGCTCGACGGACGCGTGCCGCTGCAGGGCGAGCGGCGCGAGGTCAGTATTCTCTTTCAGGATATTCGCGGCTTCACCGCGCTCAGCGAGCAGCTCGATCCGGCGACGCTGTTGCGCGTGCTCAATCAGTTCTTCACCGAGGTGGTTGCGGCCGTCGAAGCCGAGGGCGGCGTCGTGAAGCAATTCACCGGCGATGGCGTGATGGCGCTGTTCGGCGCGCCGGAGGCGCGTGCCGATCACTCCGAGCGTGCGGTGCGCGCGGCGCTCAGCATCGTGTCGCGGCTCGTGACGCTCAACGTGCAGTTCGGCGAACAGGGGGTTCCGCCGCTTGCGATCGGCGTCGGCATTCACGTCGGCGAAGTCATCGCGGGTCTGATCGGCCCCGACGAGCGCGTCGAATACGGCGTGGTCGGTGAGCCCGTGAATCTGGCGAGCCGCATCGAGTCGCTCACCAAAGAGACGCGCGCGATCATCCTCGTCTCCAAAGACATCGCCGGCCGCCTCGGGCCCGAGTTCACCTTGGGCCGCACGAATGAGCTGCCCGTTCGCGGCCGCAGCCAACCGGTCGAGGTCGTCGAAGTGCTGTGTGGCTGAGCAAGGGGAGCAAATTGTCCCCTCCCCATGCGTCATGCCGATGCCGGCTACGAAACCGCTCTAGCCTGCGCCCGCGAGCACGAGCTCGACCTGCCCGGCATCCTAGGCAGCGAAAGCAACCAATAGAGGCCTCTCGAGGCCGCGCGGCTTCGGCGTTCTGAGGCACGATTGCTCGGCCGTTCAATTCCGCTGAACCGTGCTTCAGCCCTCTGCGAAGCCTGGGTTGCGAATCGCATCCACACTCTCCCGCACATCGAAACGGGAGAGCCACATGACTACGGAACGCAAATCTCTGCTGGCGATAGTCCTAGGCCGACTGACACAGGGCGAGGTGCCGGTCGATGGCATGCATTTCTGGGAACCGGCCGGCGCAATCAAGTTCACGACGCCGAAGCCGCGCGTCAGCGAAACGGCGCAAGCGTGCGCAACCACGCCAAACTATCGAGCGTGCTCGTTGTAGGCCGGTATTCGCCGCTGATCCAGCCGTCGTAGCCGACCTCGGCCAAGGTGCGCAGCACGTGCAGAACATCGACTTCGCCGCGATCGGGCTCGTTCCGCTCCGGCGCGCCCGCGATCTGCACGTGCCGGATCAGCGGTGCGAACTGACGAATTCGAAACGTCAGATCGCCGCCCATGATCTGACTGTGATACAGGTCGAGCTGCAGCCCGACATTCGGACGCGCAACGTCGCGTAGAACATGGGCGGCCTGCGCAAGCGTTGTCAACGCATAACCCGGCACATCGCGCGTATTGAGGGGCTCGATCATGAGCCGCACGTCGCGCGCGAGATCCGCTGCCCACTGCAGATTCCGCACGTAAGTTTCATGCACGAGAGCGGCGTCGATGTCCTTCGGCGGCACGCCTGCGACCACGTGAAGTTGTGAGCCGCCGGCATCGGATAGCCACTGCAGGGCCGTCTCGATGCTTTCTCTGTGCTCGCGCTCGCGACCCGGCAAGGCCGCGAAACCCACCTCGTCCGCCTCCCGCTTGCCCGGCGGCGAATTGATCTGCACGAGCGCAATCCCGCTCGCCCGCAGCTCGCGCCCGACCTCACGCGCATCGAGATCGTACGGGAAAAGAAACTCGACACCGTCGAACCCCGCCGCACGCGCGGCCCCGATCCGGGCGAGCGGCGGCAACTCCGTAAAGAGGAATCCGAGGTTCGCGGCAACTTTCATGCCACAGCGATTCTAGCATCGTGGTTACAATACGCGGCGCTCACGTTCCCCATCAGGCCGTCCCTCATGAACGAAAAGTCCAGTCGCGTCATCGTCACCGTCATCGGCGAGGACAAAGTCGGCATCATCGCCAACGTCTCCGCGGTGGTTGCCGCCGCCGGCGGCAACATCATCGACATCTCGCAGACCACGATGCGCGAATTCTTCGCGATGATCATGATGGTGGATCTGGAGAAAGCCACGCAGCCGTTCGACGAGATCAAGCGGCGCTTGAACCGCAAAGGCGAGGAGATGGGCCTGAGAATCGACGCTCAGCACGAAGACGTCTTCAAGTACATGCATCGCATCTGAGCCGCCACCATGCCCATGCAATTCTCCTCGCAGGAGATTCTCGAAACCATCGACATGGTGCAGATGGCGAATCTCGACATTCGCACCATCACGATGGGCGTGAGCCTGCGCGATTGCGCGCACCCGGACCTGAAGACCGCGGCGACCAAGGCGTACGACAAGATTTGCAGACTCGCGGGCGGGCTCGTGCGCGTCGGCGAGCAGATCGAGCACGAGTACGGCGTGCCGATCATCAACAAGCGCATCTCGGTGACGCCCGTGGCCCTCGTAGCCGAAGCGTCGGCGAGCGACGAGTACGTCGTGTTCGCGCAAGCGCTGGATCGCGCGGCGCAGGAGGTCGGCGTCAATTTCCTCGGCGGCTACTCCGCGTTGGTTCACAAGGGCGCCACGCGCGGCGACAATGCGCTGCTCGCTTCGATCCCGCAAGCGTTGAGCAACACCGAGCGGGTGTGCTCGTCCGTGAACATCGGCACGACGCGCGCCGGCATCAATATGGATGCGGTCGCGCAAATGGGCCGCATCGTCTGCGAGACCGCGCAACTGACGGCCCGCCAGGACGGGCTCGGCTGCGCCAAGCTCGTCGTGTTCTGTAATGCGGTCGAAGACAATCCGTTCATGGCCGGCGCGTTCCACGGCATTGGTGAGCCCGAAGTCGTCATCAACGTCGGCGTCAGCGGGCCCGGCGTGGTGCTCGCCGCGATCGAGCGCGAGCCGCGAGCGGACTTCGGGCAGCTCGCGAGCGTGATCAAGCGCACCGCGTTCAAAGTCACGCGCATGGGCGAGCTCGTGGGGCGCGCGGCGTCGGAGAAGCTCGGCGTGCCGTTCGGCATCGTCGATCTCTCGCTCGCGCCGACGCCCGCGCAGGGCGACAGCGTCGCGCGAATTCTCGAGGTGATGGGCCTCGAGCGCGTCGGCACGCACGGCTCCACGGCGGCGCTCGCGTTGTTGAACGACGCGGTCAAGAAAGGCGGCGCGATGGCGTCGAGCCACGTCGGCGGGCTGTCGGGCGCGTTCATCCCGGTGTCGGAAGACGCCGCGATGATCGATGCCGCCATCGAAGGCGCCATCACCTTCGACAAGCTCGAAGCGATGACCTGCGTGTGCTCGGTCGGGCTCGACATGATCGCCGTGCCGGGCGATACCACGGCGGAGACGATCGCCGCGATCATCGCGGACGAGGCGGCCATCGGCATGATCAATCGCAAGACCACCGCCGTGCGCATCATCCCGGCGCCCGGCAAGAAGGTGGGCGACATGGTGGAATTCGGCGGCCTGCTCGGACGCGCACCGGTGATGGCGCTGCATCCGTGGTCCAGCAAGGCCTTCGTCGCGCGCGGCGGGCGCATCCCCGCCCCGCTTCAAGCGCTCAACAACTGAGACAGCGACTCAGGAATCGCGCAGGTCATCCGCGCGCTTCGACGCGCGCGCGTTCGAGCTGCTCGGCGAGACGTTTGTCGGACACGCGCAGGATGGTCTTCAGCTCCTGCGCGTAGAGCGAGACGCGGAGCTCTTCGAGCATCCAGCGCAATTGCTCCAACTCCGGCCTCGGACCGGGACCGGATGTCTGCGCGCGGAGCGCGTGTAACGCCGTCACAAACGGCGCGACCTGCGCCAAAAGCTGCGTGTCGCGCGCCACGTTGTCGGGGAGGCGCTCGACACGACGGCGCACGGCTTTCAAATAGCGCGGTAGCTGAGTGAGCCAACGCTGCGGTGTCGACTCCACGAAGTCCGGCGGCAACAGAGCAGCGAGGTGCGCTTCGATATCGGCAATGGACGTCGCGAATGCAGGCGTGCGCAGGCTCTCGAGCGACAGCCGAATCAAGCGCCAGTCCTTGAGAATTTCCTGCACGAGCGCTGTGAGTCGATCGGCCGTGTCACTGAGATCACCACGGCGCGCTTCGATGAGCGTCGTGAGCTCGGCTTCCGAGCGCGGCAGCGGCGTTTCGTCGGGCAGGAAGCACTCACGCACCGCTCGCCAGGTGAGCGATTGAGGCAGCGGCTGCGACAGCGTGAGTCCCGAGCTGAGGAGAACGAGCTCGCGATTCTGCGCGATCCGTTGCGAGACGTACTTCACCGGCTGAGGCAGTGACAGGAGGATCAACCGCGTGATGCCTGCGCGCGAGATCCACTCGGCTTCGGCGGCGCTGCGCGCTTCGATGCGCGCGACCGCCGTGCCGTGATCTTGGAGCGCAGGGTACACATTGAACCGTAAGCGATTGCGATGAACCTCGACGCTCTCGGGCAAGTCGCCGAAGTCCCAGCGGCGATGATCGCCTGCGGCCGCGCCGCTGCCCGTGCGCGTGCTCGCACTCTCGGCGCTCGCGCGCTCCAGCCACTGCGGCGAAGCGGCGCGCCCGCGCAGCTCGCGGCGAATCGCGGCGACGTCGCGCCCTTCCCCGATGACGTCATCGTCGACGTCGACGATGCGCACATTCATGCGCAGATGCACAGGCAGCTCGAGCGCGGCGAGCTGCGCCGGCGTCACCGGCTTGCCAGCACGCGGCGTGATCCAGTGCGCGAGCCACTCGTAGAAATCCGGCAACTGCTCGAACGGAAGGTCCGCGGGCAACTCGGAGAGGGCCGCGCGCGCCGAATCCGGCACGGGCACCAGCGGCTTGCGCAAATCCTTCGGCAGCGCGCGCATCAGCTCCGTGACCTTCTCCAAACGCATTCCCGGCACGAGCCACGCGAGCTTGCCCGGATCGAGCAGATCGACGAGCGGCTCGGGCACGGTGAGCGTCAGGCCATCGTCGCGCTCGACGGGCTCGAACTTGTACGTCAGCGGCAAGCGATTCGCGCCGAGGGGCCAGTCGTCGGGGAACTGCGCGGGCGTGATTTCGGGCGTCGCGCGCGTCATCACATCCGCGGGCGTCATGTACAGCAGGCGCGGCGCGGCGCGCTCGGCCTTGCCACGCCAGCTCTCGAAGGCCGCGACCGTGCTCACGCGCTCCGGAATCCGCGCCGTGTAGAAATTCACCAGCGCGGTTTCGTCGACGAGAATGTCGCGGCGGCGAATCTTAGCTTCGAGCTTCTCCACCTCACGCAGCAACTCGCGATTGGCGGCGAGGAACGCGCCCTTCACGTCCGAATGGCCGACGACGAGCGCCTCGCGCGCAAAGATCTCGCGTGCCTCCACCGGGGCGACGACGGCGTAGTTCAGCCGACGACGGGACGCGAGCGTGAGACCGTAGAGTGTCACGGTTTCGTATGCCGACACGTAGCCGCGCGTGTCGACCCAATGCGGCTCCGTGTACACGCGCTTCAGGAGATGGGCGCCCGCGGCTTCGATCCAGCCCGGATCGACCGCCGCCACCATGCGCGCGTACAAGCGCGCGGTCTCGATGAGGCTGCCGGCGACGATCCATTTCGGCGGACGCGACGCGAGCGGCGTGCCCGGCGCGACGACGAAGCGCAAGCCGCGCGGGCCGTCGAATTCGCGCCGCTCGTCGAGATTGCCGATCGAGCCGAGGAAGCCCGTGAGAATGGCTTGATGCAACTCCGCGTAGCTCGCCTCGACCTGATTGGGCCGCAGCTTCAATTCGGCCACGGCGTCCGCGAGCTGCGCATGCAGGTCTTGCCACTCGCGCATGCGCATCGCGGAGAGGAAGCGCTCGCGACACCACTTGCGGAGCTGATTGCGCGACAACGCGGCCGCTTGCTCGTTGTACAAGCGCCAGAGGTTCAGGACGGTGATGAAGTCCGAGCGCTTGTCCGCGAGCTCCGCATGCTTCTGTGCGGCGTGTTGTTGCGCATCCGCCGGACGCTCGCGCGGGTCCTGCGCTTCGAGGAACGCCGCGATGATCAGCATTTCCGTGAGGCAATTGTGGCGTGTGGCGGCGAGCAACATGCGACCGAGGCGCGGGTCGACGGGCAGACCGGCGATCTGCTGGCCGAGGCTCGTCACCCGACGCTCCTCGTCCATGGCCTTCAGCTCTTGCAGCAGCCGAACGCCGTCGTTGATCAGTCGCGTGTCGGGCGGGTCGAGGAACGGGAAACGCTCGGGATCGCCGAGCCCGACGGCCGCCATCCGCAGGATCACGCTCGCGAGATTCGTCCGCAGCACCTCGGGCGGCGTGAACGCCTCGCGCAGCCCGAAATCCTCCTCCGAGTACAAGCGGATGCAGATGCCTGGCGACTCGCGCCCGCAGCGTCCTTTGCGCTGATCCGCGCTCGCCTGCGAGATCTTCTCGATGGGCAAGCGCTGCACTTTCGCGCGCGCGTTGTAACGGCTGATGCGCGCGAGGCCCGAATCGATGACGTACCGCATGCCGGGAACCGTGAGTGAGGTCTCGGCGACGTTCGTCGCGAGCACGATACGGCGCTGGGTATGGCCTTCGAAAATGCGCTGCTGCTCGGTCGCCGACAGGCGCGCATAGAGCGCGAGCACCTGCGTATTGCGAAACTCCGCCGCTGCCAGCGCTTCGGCTGCTTCGCGAATCTGCTTTTCGCCGGGCAGGAACACCAGCGTGTCGGCGCGCACGTCCGACGCAGCGGCGTCGAGCTCGCGAATCGCTTCGACGATGCCTTCGGGCAGCGACAGCTCCGCGGCGTCGTCCGCTTCGTCCTCGGCTTCGATCAGCGGGCGGTAGCGCACCTCGACCGGGTAGCTGCGGCCCGAGACTTCGATGATCGGCGCGCCGCCGAAGAAGTCCGCGAACTTCTGCGGATCGATGGTCGCCGAGGTCACGATGACCTTCAGGTCAGGCCGCGACGGCAGCAGTTGCTGCAGCACGCCGAACAGCAGATCGATGTTGAGACTGCGCTCGTGCGCCTCGTCGACGATGAGCGTGTCGTAGCGGCGGAACGCGCGGTCGCTCTCGAGCTCCTTCAGCAGAATGCCGTCGGTCATGAGCTTGACGCGCGTCTGCCGGCTCGTCTGGTCGTTGAAGCGCACTTTGTAGCCGACGGCCCCGCCGACCGTCGTACCCAACTCCTGTGCCAGGCGGCTCGCGAGCGCGCGCGCGGCGAGGCGGCGCGGTTGCGTGTGACCGATCAGGCCGTGCGTGCCTCGCCCGGCTTCGAGACAGAGCTTGGGAAGTTGGGTCGTCTTGCCGGAGCCGGTCGCGCCGCAGACGACGATCACCGGGTGGCGCGCGAGCGCCTCGAGGATTTCCGCGCGGTGGGCCGTGATCGGCAGCGCAGGGTCGTACTCGAGCTTCAGATCGGGAATGGAGGCGCCCGCCGCCCTTTCCCGGGCGCGACGCGGAGGGGTCGACATGGCGTGCAGTTTAGCCTGCCGATTTGCGGCCGGCAGCGCCGAAAATGATTATGATCCGCGCCAACTGAAGGGAGCCTACCGATGCCGACGATAACCACGCGGCGCACTCTCGTGTGTGCCGGTCTCTTGCTACTCGCACACACGGCGGCCGCGGCGCCGTGCGATTTCACGTCGCCGAAGACGGGTGCCCCGAACGCCAAGCAGCTGCACATCCTGCTCGTCGGCGCGAGCGGGATGATCGGCTCGCGCGTGCTGAGCGAGGCGACCTCGCGCGGACATTGCGTGATCGCGGCGTCTCGCAACCCCGACAAGATCAAAGCGGGGCCGAACGTGAAAGCGATAAAGCTCGACGCGACCGATAAAGACGCGCTGACCACCGAGGCGAAGAAGGCGGACGTCATCGTCTCGGCCACGAGCCCGCGCGGCGGCGGCGATCCGGCGCAAGAGGCGCAGGCAGTCAGCGATGCGGAGATCGCGGCCGCCAAGGCGACGGGCAAGCGGTTGCTGGTCGTCGGCGGCGCGGGCAGCTTGAACACGCCCGAGGGGAAGGCGGTGGTCGACACCCTGCCGGCGCAATATCAGGGCGAAGCGCGCGCGATGCGCGGCGTGCTCGATGCGCTCGCGGCGAGCGACACCGACTGGACTTTTTTCAGTCCGGCCATGTCGATCCGACCCGGCCAGCGCACGGGTAAGTACCGACTCGGCACGACCACCATGCTGTACGACGCCCAGAAGAAGAGCGCAATCAGCGCCGAAGACTTCGCGCATGCGCTGGTGAACGAGCTCGAGAAGCCCGCGCATCGCAAGAGCCAGATGACGATCGCTTACTGAGCGTTGAGCGGCTCGGCGGCCGGCAGACTCACGCTGAACGTGCTGCCGCCGCCGGGCGTGGACTCGACGGCGACCTCGCCTCTCATCAAGCGAGCGGACTTCGCGACGATCGCGAGACCGATACCGCTGCCCTGATATTCCTCGGCAGTGTGCAGTCGCTCGAAGATCTCGAAGATCTTGGCGTGATGCTCGGCCTCGATCCCGATGCCGTTGTCCGCCACTCGGATCAGCACTCGCCCATCGCGCCTGATCGCCGAGATGCGCACCCTCGGAGGCCGCTCGCGGCAGCTGTACTTGAGCGCATTGTCGACGAGGTTGCTCAGAATCTGCCCGATCAAAGTGGGATCCCCGATCGGGGTCGCGAGCGGGCTCACCGCTTCGAAGCTCGTGCCCGAGGAGCGTATGCGCTCGTAGAAGGTCGCGGCGATTTGCTGGACCATCGGCTCGAGCGCGACCGGGACGGCTCGCACGTCTGCGCCGCCGGTACGCGCATAGCGCAATAGGCTGTCGATGAGCGCGGTCATGCGGGTGCTATTCACGAGAATGCGCTCCAGGCATTGCCGGCCTTGCGCGCTCAGGCCGGCCGCATGCTCCTGCGCGAGCACCTCTGCAAAGCCCGTGATCGCCCGCAGCGGCGCGCGCAAATCGTGCGAGACCGAATAGTTGAACGCCTGCAGGCTCTCGTTCGCGGCGGCGAGCTGCGCATTGCGCGCTTCGAGCTGGCGTGCCAGGGCGCGCAGATGCAGATGCGCGTTCACGCGCGCCAGCATCTCTTCGGCATGCAGGGGCTTGGTCAGATAGTCGGCGGCCCCCGCCGCAAAGCCTGCGACCTTGTCGTGGGTATCCGTCAACGACGTCATGAAGATCACCGGAATGCCGCTCGTGCGCGGATCGGCCTTCAGCCGCCGGCAGACTTCGAAGCCATCGAGCCGCGGCATCATCACATCGAGCAGGATGAGATCGGGGAGCACGAGTTGGGCGCGCGACAGCCCCTCCGCGCCATCCTGGGCAACCAGCACGCGAAACGCGTGAACCTCGAGATACTCGACCACGACGCCCAGATTTGCGGGGGTGTCATCGACGATCAGCAGGGTCGCTTGGGCGCGCTCGGCGGCAGTTCCGCTCACGACGGTCTCCACCCGTGGGCTGCGGCTGGACCATGATAAAGACAACCCGATATCGATACACGAGCGGTTGGCAGCGGCGGACGCACCCGGCATGCTCCGCACGACGGGAGCCAACTCATGCAGCCACCGCGTCTACGAGCCCTGCGGCTCCTATTTCTATTGTCCGCCTGCGCGGCGGGCATCGCGCATGCCGCCACGGCCATCGACAGCTGGCGTGAGGAGGCCGAGCAGACACGCCGACTCGCCGAGAGCGACGTGCCCGAAGCGTACGCGGAGGCGCAGCGGTTGCAGGCGATGCTGCCCGTCGATGCCCCCGCAGCGGACCGGATTCGCGCGCTGAACCTGCTCGCGCGCATCGAAACCTATCTCGGCCACACCCGGCAGGCCGATGACCGTGCGCGATCGGCCCTCGCGCTCGCACGAGCCAATACGGATCGCGTCGGCCAGGCCGAAGCGCAACTCACCCTCGCGCTGACCTCGGTGAACCTCGGCCACATCGACGAGCTCCTGGCCGCCACGGCCAACAGTGTGACCATTCTCGACGGCGTCGAACGGCCGGACTTGCTCGGCGAAGCCCTGCTGCGCACGGCCATGACGTATCGTCGAATCGGGCAGACCGACGAAGCCGTCATGATGGCGATGCAAGCCATGGAGATCGCCGGCCGTACGCGGAACCCGCTGGCCCTGACGTATGCCCACCAAGGCCTCGGCATCGCCTACGGGCAGAGCGAGCGGGACGTCGAGGCGCGCGAGCATTTCGTGCGGATGCGCGAGCAGGCGCGCGCCGCCGGCTCGAAGCTGCTCGAGGCCGATGCGCTCGGGGGACTCGCGGGCGCCGTTTCGAGGCTCAGCGGCGCGCACGACGCCGAGCAGTGGTATCGCGAAGCGATCGCGCTTTATCGGGAAGCAGGTGCGCCGCTGAGCGTCAACTACGGCGTGTTGCAGCTCGCCCAAAACCTCACCGATCAGCGCCGTTTCGCGGACGCGAGCCAGCTCTACGACGCGGCGATCGCGACGTACGAGCGTCTGCCGACGCCCATCGGCCTGTGGTACGGGCTCAACGCCCGCAGCCGCAATTACGAGTCGCGAGGCGAGCTCGCAGCGGCGCGCGCGGATGCCGAGCGCGCCGACAAGATCGCGAGCCAAGTGAATTTCCCGCTCTACATGAGCGAGAGCGCACGGCGCCTCGCGGAGCTGGCGGCCCGCAACGGTGAGCACCGGCGGGCATACGAGTTGGGCGTGCGCGCCGCGCAGCTGAGCTCGCAGGCGTCGCGAGAGAAGATTGCACGACGCATCGTGGAGCTCACGCAGCGCTACGAGACCGAAAGCAAACGGCGTCAGATCGAAGAGCTGACACTGCGGAACGCAGAACAGGCCGTCGCCCTCCAGCGTCGCGAGCTGCAGCAGCGATGGCTCTGGACCGTGCTGGCTACAGGTGGCGTCCTGCTCCTAGGCACGGCAGTTTTCGTGATTCGTCTGCGCTCGCTGAATGCGTCGCTCGAGCAGCGCGTGCACCTGCGCACGGGTGAGCTGCGCCAGCAGACGCACTATCTGCGCGCGCTGATCGACACCCTCCCCTTGTCCGTGTGGCTCAAAGATACGCAGAGCCGCTATCTCGCGGCCAATCGCGCGAATGCGGCGGCCTGCGGACTCTCGAGCGAAGAGATGGTCGGCAAGTCCGACCTCGATCTGTGGCCGCCGCACATCGCGGAAGAGCAGCGCGCCGATGATGCGCAAGTGATGGCGACGCGCCAGCGCAAGACTCTGGAGACGCTCCACAACGGCCCGCACGGTCCGCGCTGGATCGAGACGTTCAAAGCGCCGGTCGTCGACGAGGACGGCGCGCTCCTCGGCACCGTCGGTGCCGCGCACGACATCACCGAACGCAAGGCGACCGAGACGGCGCGCGAAGCCGCCCTGTACGAGGCGGAAAGACTCGCGCGCCTGCGCAGCGATTTCGTTGCCCAGATGAGCCACGAGCTGCGCACGCCGCTGAACGCCATCCTCGGGTATGCCGCCGTCCTGCGTCGCGACCCGACGCTCGGCGAGCGGCAGAGCGCCGGGGTGAAGGTGATCCAGCAAAGCGGCGAGCACCTGCTGCGGCTGATCAACGACGTGCTCGATCTCGCCAAGATCGAAGCCGGCAAGCTCGAATTGCAACCGGCGGAGTTCGCGCTCGACGCGTTCCTGCGCGCGATCGCGAGCATCGTGCGTCTCAAGGCGGAGGCCAAACACGTCGCCTTTTCTCTGGAAATGGAGCCGCATCTGCCGAGCGGCATTCGCGCCGACGAGCAACGGCTACGGCAGGTGCTGCTCAATCTGTTGGCCAACGCCATCACCTTCACCGATGGTGGCTGCGTGTGTCTGCGCGTGTCGGCGCTGTCGGCCAGCCGTTTGCGCTTCGAGGTAGCGGACACCGGCATCGGTATCGACGAACATCAGCGCGAGGCAATTTTCCAGCCCTTCGAGCAAGCGGCGGACCCACGCCGCCGTACGGGTGGCACCGGCCTCGGACTGGCCATCAGCCGCAAATACGTGCGCCTGATGGGGAGCGATATCGAGGTCGAGAGCACGCCGGGCGCGGGCAGCACGTTCCGCTTCGACCTGGAGGTGCACGTCGTGCCGGTGCCGGCCGAACGGGATACGACGTCAGTGGAGCTCGCGGTCGTGGCCGCGGCCCCGGAGCCGCTCGTCACACCGCCGCCGCGGGAACTGGCGGACCTGCATGACCTCGCCATGCAGGGGAACATGCGTGACATCGTGAGCTGGGCGCGACGTATTCTCGAGCTGGATGAGCGCCGCTATCGCGCCTTCGCGCGTCGCGTGCAACAGCTCGCGGAAGGATACGAATCACAGGCGATCCTCGCATTGGTACGCGAGCATGTGCGCGATGGTGCACCCACGTGACCGCGGCGCGCGTGCGCTAGCGCACCAGGACACGCGGACCTGGCTGGTGCTCTTGCTGGCCTCGGCGGCGCCCGAGGCGCCAGCGCAAACGAACGACGCCGGCGGCGGCGCCGAGGATCCTGCATCCATCCAGACGGTTGTCGTCCACGGCCAGCGTGCGAGCCTCATCTCTTCGGCCGCCATCAAGCGCACCCGGGACGAGATCGTCGATGCCGTCGTGGCCGATGACCTCATGAAGCTCCCGGATCTGAATGTGAGCGACGCGCTTCAGCGTCTGCCCGGCGTACAGATCGCGCGCGATCGCGGCGAAGGCTCGCTCGTGAGCATTCGTGGCCTCACGCAGGTGGAGTCCACTCTGAACGGTCGCGAGGTCTTCACGGCAGGCACCGGACGCACGCTCGACTTCGCGGATTTTCCTGCGGAGATGATCGCGCGCATCGACATCGTGAAGAGCACGTCCGCGGACTTGCTCGAAGGGGGCATCGGCGGGCTCGTCGACCTGCGCACGCGCGGTCCGTTCGATTTTGCGGACGGCGCGCTCATCGGGTCCGCGCGCATCATCCGTGGCGACCTCGTCGACCGGACGCGGGGGCAGTACTCCATACTGGCCAGCAAACGCTGGAGCATGGAGAAGACCGGTGAGATCGGCGCGCTCATCAACGTTTCATGGCAGGAGCGGGCGTGGCGCGAAGATCAGAAGAGCACGGGCAATCCCGTCGCGCGGTCCGATCTCGTGGCCGGCCAGATCGTCGCGGCGCCCAACGGCACTTCCGAGACGACGAGCGTCGGCACGCGCGAGCGACTCGCCGTCACGACGTCCCTGCACTGGCGCGTGTCGGAGCTGCTCGAGCTCTATGCCGAGGGCAACTACACAGAGTTTCGTACGGTGCAGGATTCGCATCAAATCAACGTGCTCGCGTCACGGACATTCGTCCCCGGCAGTGTCGAGTTGTTTCCGGGCACAGCCGACCTTGCGCGCATCACTTGGACGGGCGCGCCGATCTCGATCCTGAGTTTCGCGCGCGACACGGTGGACCGCACTAAGCAAGCCGCCGTGGGGGGCACGTGGACGCGCGGCGCATTCACGCTCGGCACGGACGTGAGCTACACGGAGAGCTTCAATCACTTGTTCTTCTCCGGGCCGTTCTTCGACGGCACCGCCGCGAGCTTCACCCAAGACCTCGCAACGCGGCTGCCCGCAACCGCGGTCGGCGGCACCGACCTGCTCGCGCCCGCGAACTTTCGCTATAACGCGATCGCGTATCGCACGCGCCCCTTCGACGGGAGCCTCGCAACCGCGCGGCTCGATGCGAGTTACACCGCGGAGCGCTTCTTCAAAACGCTGAGCGCCGGACTCCGCTATCCCCGGCGGCGCGCGACGAACGCACCGGGTCTCATCTTCGCGGACGCGCCGGTCGCGGGCGTCAACGCCGCCGACAAGCCCGAATTCATCCAGCCCAATCCCTACGGTAATTTCTTTCCGCACGAGACGGAGCCGAGCCTGCGGCACTTCGTCACCGGAGAGCTCGACCTCGCGCGCGATGCGCCCGCGCTGCGCAGCGCCTTCAACATCACCGCACCGATTCCTGCCGCGGCCAGTCCACTCAGCATCTGGCACATCGACGAAGAAACGCCGACCGGATACGTCATGGCTCGCTTCGAGGCGCGGCGGCTGCCATTGGATGGGAACGCCGGCGTCCGCGTCGTGCGTACTCACGAGTCCGTGACCGGCAATCAGTCCGTTCCGGGCACGAGCACCGTCACGCCTATCGATAGGCGCAGCACGTACACCGACGTTCTGCCGAGCGCGAATCTGCGTTACGCCATCGGGCACGATTTGTATCTGCGCGCGGCGGCGTCGCGGACGGTGACGCGACCGAACTTCGACCAGCTCTCCCCTTCGCTCACGCTGCTGCGCAATTCGACCAATCCGGCGCTCAATCAGGGAGGCGCCGGCAATCCCGATCTGCGCCCGATTCGCTCGAAAAACCTCGATGTGGCGCTGGAGAAGTATTTCGCGGCGAGCGCAATGGTTCACGCCACGCTGTTTCGCAAGCGGGTGGACGGCTTCGTCACGACGGTGAGCAGCCCGGAAACCTACGATGGCGTGACGTATCAGGTGAGCCGGCCGCAAAACAACACGCCGGCCGACATCACGGGAATCGAAGCCGGCTACCAGCAGTTCTACGATTCCCTGCCGGGATGGCTGAGTGGATTCGGCCTGCAAGCGAATTTCACGTACATCGACAGCGAGACGCCCGACAGCACGCTGCGCGAGCGTGTGCCGCTCCAAAACCTTTCGCGTCGCAGTCTGAATGTCATCGCCATGTACGAGCGGGGCCCGCTCTCGGCACGGCTCGCCTACAACTGGCGCGATCGCTTCCTGAGCGGTGTCACGAACGTGGTGGGCATCGGCGCGCTGCCGATCTATACACGCGCGTATCCCTGGCTCGACGCATCGGTCGGCTATCGATTCGGCGAGCACGTCACGTTCGCCGTGGAAGGCATGAATCTGCTCGGCACCATGCGCCGCGCCTACTACGGCGTGCCGACCCGCCCCCAGAGCAATTGGGTGAACGACGCGCAAATCAGCGCGACCGTGACCGTTCGCCTCTGAACGCTCGCGGCGTCCTGCCGCGGCCCGCAATTTCCGCCTTTCCCCGTCCCCCAACTCGGGTCTTACCCCGATGGGGAGTACGCATTACCCGCGACATCATTTCGCTCCATGAGGGAGGAGAACTCACATGAGCGACCGCATCACGAGCCGCCTCTCGGCGCCCACCTCGTCACGCCGCGGCGCGGGTACACGCATCACGGCATATACGCGGGTTCGGGCCGGGTCATCCACTACCGCGGGCTGGCCAGCGGACTGCGCCGCGGCCCGGTGGAGGAGGTTTCTCTCGCACGTTTCGCCGGAGGCCGTCCTGTCCGCGTTCGTGCCCACGTGGCACCGCGTTTCGACCGTGAAGAGATAGTCCGCCGGGCACGCTCCCGCTTGGGAGAGAACCGTTACCGGCTGCTCACGAACAATTGCGAGCACTTATGCGAATGGTGTGTACACGGCTACAGCCGCAGCTCCCAAGTTGCTTCGTATTCCCTGGGCACACAACGGCTGTTGCAAAGGGCCGCCGGCGCCGTTGCACAGCTTCTGGTGCCGATCCGAGCGCCCGCCGAGCTGCCTCACTGAACCGATTTCGGCGCAGGGCCACCCGCATCGCCCACTGACGCCATTGCTACGCCGGGTGATGGGGCGACCGCTCGACAGCGTGTCGACCTGCGCGTAGCCTTTTTGTCTGCTGTGATCTTGACCCGCGGTCCACCCACTGCGGAGCACGTACGTGAACCCTTTGCTGCACGTACTGATCGTCGAGGACTCCCCGGAGGACGCGGAGCTCATCTGCCGGGAGTTGCGCCGTGCCGGCTACGTGGCGAGCTTCGAGCGCGTCGACACGGCCGCGGAAATGGCGGCGGCGCTCGGGCGACGCACCTGGGACTTGGTCATCTCCGACCACTCGATGCCGACGTTCGATGCGCCTCACGCGCTGCGACTGCTGCAGGCGAGCGGCTACGACCTGCCCTTCATCATCCTCTCGGGCTCCATCAATGAAGAGATTGCCGTCGGCGCGATGAAAGCGGGCGCGCACGACTTCGTCACGAAAGACCGCTTGACGCGGCTCGTTCCCGCGATCGAGCGCGAGCTGCGCGAAGCGGACACGCGCCGCCGGCGGCGCGCCGCGGAGCAGGCTTTGCAGGAAGCCGAGAGTCGCTACGAGGATCTCTACGAGAACGCGCCGGATATGTGCGCATCCGTGGACGCCGGGAGCGCGCGGATCGTCCAGTGCAACCGCACGCTCGTGCGCATGACCGGCTTTACGAAGGACGAGCTCATCGGGCGTGCCGTCGTCGAGCTGTATCCGACGAGGCAGCGCGAGGCGGTGCAGGCGATCTGGAACGAATTCCAGGGGACCGGCGATATCCGCGACGTCGAGCTCGAGCTGCTGCGCAAGGACGGTGGCGCCATCGACATCAGCCTGAACATGACGGCGGTGCGCGACGAGCATGGACGCATCCTGCGCAGTCGTTCGGTCTGGCGCGACATCAGCCGGCGGAAGCGGGCCGAACGCCAACTGCAGGAGCAGACCGAGCGGTTGCAGATCCTGTCGCACCGGCTGCTCGACATTCAGGAGACGGAACGCCGGGCCGTCGCTCGCGAGCTGCACGACGAGATCGGACAAGTGCTGACGGCCGTGAAGCTGCATTTGCAGACGCTCGACTATCCCGGCGGCGGCGCCACCGACGCCGCCGGCCTGCGCGACAGCATCGAGTTCGTCGAGCATGCCATTCAGCTGGTGCGCAATCGCGCAATGGATCTGCGGCCAGCCCTCCTCGACGACTTCGGCCTCATCCCCGCGATTCGCTGGTACCTCGAGCGACACGCGGCGCGCGCGGACTTCGCGGTCGAGCTGTGCGCCGATCGGGAGATGATGCGCCCGCCCGCGCCGCTCGAGACGGCATGTTTCCGCGTGATCCAGGAGGCCGTGACCAACGCCATGCGTCACGCGAAGGCGCGGCATCTGCGCATCGAGATCGAGCCGCAGGAGAAGAGCTTCCAGTTCGCGATCCACGACGATGGCGTGGGGTTCGACGTCGAGGCGGCGCGGCGGCGGGCGTTGACGGGCGGCAGCATCGGGCTCACCGGAATGCAGGAACGAGTCGAGTTCCTGGGTGGCCATCTCGACATCGAGTCCGGCGGCGGTCGCGGCACGCACATCCGCGTCTCGTTGCCGCTCGCGTGCGCGGTGCCGGAAGCGTAGCGTGCGGCGCATCCGCATACTGCTCGCCGACGACCACGCGCTGGTGCGAGCGGGAATTCGCGCGCTCGTTCAGCGCGTCTCCGAGTGCGAGGTCGTGGGTGAGGCGGGCGATGGTCGCTCAGCTCTACAGCTCGCGAAGACCTTGCAGCCGGATGTGGTGTTGCTGGACGTTGCCATGCCGGAGCTGAATGGCCTGGACGCCATTCCGCGCATCCTGAAGCAGAACCCGAAGATCGCCATCATCGTCTTGTCGATGCACGCCAGCCGCGAGTATGTGCTGCGTGCCGTGCAAGCCGGTGCGGCGGGCTACGTGCTGAAGAACGCCGTAGTCGACGAGCTCGAGAACGCCATCCGCACGGTGGCCCGCGGCAACAAATATCTCACGCCCGCTATCTCCGAGCAGATCATCGCCGGCGTCGGGAACGATCCGCTCGAGTCACTCACACTGCGCCAGCGCGAGATCCTGCAGCTGATCGCCGAAGGCCGCACGACGCGGCAGATCGCCGAGACGCTCCACATCAGCGTGAAGACCGTCGAAACCCATCGCACGGTGTTGATGAGACGCCTGGATCTTCACGACGTCGCCGGGCTCGTGCGCTACGCGATTCGTGTCGGGCTCGTGACCGTCGAGCACTGATCGGTGCGCGGCCGGCTCGGCTGCGGCCCCGCGTGCTAGAGTTTCCCGCCCATCTACGAACCGCTGAGCGCCTCATGCCTGGACTACTTCCCGACGTCGATCCCGACGGCCTGCTCGAATTCTCCGTGGTCTACACCGACCGCGCGCTCAATCACATGTCGAAGCGCTTCGTAGGGGTGATGCAAGACATCCTTGCGACGTTGAAGAGCGTCTATCGCGCACACACGGCGGTGCTCGTGCCGGGCAGCGGCACCTTCGGCATGGAGGCCGTCGCGCGTCAGTTCGCCAATCGCGAGAAGGCGCTGATCGTGCGCAACGGTTGGTTCAGCTATCGCTGGAGCCAGATCTTCGATGCCGGCGGGCTGGGCGGTGGCGCGGTGGTGTGCCAAGCGCGCAAGCAAGGAACCGGGCCGCAGGCGCCGTGGGTGCCCTGCCCCGCTGCCGAAGTGGCCGCTGCGATTCGCGCGGAGCGACCGAAGATCGTGTTCGCGCCGCACGTCGAAACGGCGAGCGGCATGATTTTGACGGACGACTATCTGCGCACCGTGACCGCCGCCGCGCACGAGGTCGGCGCATTGTTCGTGCTCGACTGCATCGCCTCGGGCGCGATGTGGGTGGACATGCAAGCCACCGGCGTCGACGTGCTGATCTCCGCGCCTCAGAAGGGCTGGAGCAGCTCGCCCTGCTGCGCGATGGTCATGCTGAGCGAACGCGCACGCGCGGCCATCGACGGCACACAGAGCTCCAGCTTCGCCTGCGACCTGAAGAAGTGGATGCAGATTGCGGAAGGCTACGTGAAAGGCCAGCACGCCTATCACACGACCATGCCGACCGACGCGCTCGTGCGCCTGCGCGACACGATGCTCGAGACTCGCGACTATGGCTTCGAGAAAGTGCGCGCGGAGCAGATCGAGCTCGGCGCGAAGGTGCGCGCTCTGCTGGAAGCGCGCGGTTTTCCGAGCGTCGCGGCCGAAGGATGGAAGGCACCCGGCGTGGTCGTGAGCTACACGACCGATCCCGCAATTCAGAACGGCAGCAAGTTCATTGCGGCCGGGTTGCAAACCGCATCGGGCGTGCCGCTGCAATGTGGCGAGGGGCCGGAGTTCGTGACATTCCGCCTGGGTTTGTTCGGGCTCGAGAAGTGGCACAACGTGGATCGCACGGTGGGGCACTTGGCGGCGGCGTTGGACAAGGTGGCGCCGCGCGGCTGAAGAGCCGACCGCTCAGCGCAGCGGCGCCTCGTTACTGCGTCCCGGCGCCGCCGTGCTCGCGCGCGCTGCTCGCCGCCTCGGCCAGATCGAGCCGTGCCCGCCACGGATCCGCGGTGATCTTCGGCCCGGCGAGCGTGAAGTCCATGATCAGATCCGCCTTCGGGTCGTAGGCCGGCCATTCGGGCAGTCCGGCCACCTGCGGTGCGCCCGTCTTCGCGAACGCCACCCAATACGCGTGCGCCGCCTTCGCGGCCGCGGCGTCGGACGGCGTGAGCTCGGCCCCGTAGCGAGCCGCGACGGTGTTGAACACGTACGGAATCTCCGTTGCATGCATCGCGCCGGCCCACTGCTTGCGGAGCGATTCGGCGACATACGAGAAGCGGAACTGCCACACCTTCTGTCCCTGCGCGGCGCGAACGCGCGCGACGTGCCGCGCGGGCTCGACCATCATCTGATCGCCGCCGACTTTGAGCGCGACGGCGCGGAAGTCGGCATGGGCATCGCCACCGTAGAGCGCGCGGGCCTGGTCCGCGTTCGGGCCGAACAGCGCGAAGAGCTCATCGAGCGTCTTCGCCTGCACGAAGCCGAGGTCCATATTGGTCGCGCCGATGACGAGGGGCACGCGCGCGCCTTGTCCCTTCTCGTAAGTCGCCGACGGCGCGCCGACGACGAGCTTGCCATCGAGCATCGGGCCACCCACGTAGCTCGGATCGCTCCCCATCGTCGCCATGTTGAACCCCTTGGCGATGGTCGCCGCGGGCACGGCGCGCAGCTTCTTCAGCGCCGCGGCGTCCTGGCCTTCGACACCATATTTCTTGGCAAAGAGGAGGCCGCGCGCTTCGCCGCTATCCCCCGGGCCGGCGATCGGCCGCCCACCCAGAGGGCCGGGCCGCCCACCCCCGGACTCGACGATGGCCTTGTGAAACAGGCCGGCAGCGAGCGGTGACGTCATCAGAATGTGCACGGCCATGCCGCCCGCCGACTCGCCGAAGATCGTGACGTTCTGCGGATCGCCGCCGAACGCGGCGACGTTGCGCTTCACCCACTGGAGCGCGGCGATCTGATCCATGATGGCGTAGTTGCCGAGCGGCTGGCCCTTTTGTTCCGCGGCCAGCGCCGGATGCGCGAAGAAGCCGAAGTGCCCGAGCCGATAGTTGAAGCTCACGAGCACGACACCGTCTTTGGCGAACTCGGAGCCGTCGTAGACCGCCGGCGAGCTGCCGCCGTTCACGAAGCCGCCGCCGTAGATCCACACCATCACCGGCAACTTGCCGGTGCCGCGCTTTGCGGGTGTCCAGACGTTGACGTAGAGACAGTCTTCATCGGACTTCACACCGAGCGGCGCGGCGTCGCCGGGAAACGGCTCTTGGATGCAATCCGCGCCGTACTCCGTCGCCTTGCGCACACCCGTCCAGGGCTTCGCGGGCTGCGGCCGACGCCAGCGAAGCTCACCGACCGGCGGCTGCGCGAATGGAATCCCTTTGAAGGAGGTGACGGTGCCGGCAGTGGCGCCCTGAAGCGCACCGGTGTCGATCGTCGCGCGTTCGCCGTCCGCCGCGCTCGCAGCCGTGGCGAGCAGCGGGACCATGGCCAGTGTGCTCATGACGAATAGTGTCCGAATCATCGCCGCCTCCACCGTCCATTGATGTAATCGTTCTGGCGCAAAGCGCAGCGGATGCTATTTTTGACCGACAGCGGTGTCAACGACCGGCCGTTGTGCTGAAATCGCGCGAATCTTTACGAGGGGGACGTGGAATGACTGCGGAAACCAGACCGAGCGCCGGCGTCGTGGGCAACGGTGCGGGCAAGACCTACACCAGCGCATTGGTCGTATTGACCTCGTTATTCTTCATGTGGGGTCTCATCACCTCGCTGAACGACATTCTGATTCCACACCTGAAAGCGGCGTTCGAGCTGACCTACGTGCAGGTCATGCTCATCCAGTTCTGCTTCTTCGGCGCGTACTTCGTGACGTCGCTGCCCTGGGGCGTGTTCGTCGAGCGCGCGGGCTACAAGACCGGCATCGTGGTGGGATTGCTGATCGCTGCCTTCGGCTGCGTCATGTTCTATCCGGCGGCCAGCACGCGTTCGTACCCCTTCTTCCTCGGCGCGCTCTTCGTGCTCGCCGCGGGCATCACGCTGCTGCAAGTGGCCGCGAATCCGTACGTCGCGATTCTCGGACCGGAACGTACGGCCTCGAGCCGCCTCAATCTGACGCAAGCGTTCAACTCGCTGGGCACGACCATCGGGCCGTATCTCGGCACGCATTTGATCCTCGCCGCGTCGGTGGCCGGGGGCGTCGCGGTCGCGGCCGAACAGGCGCACGTCGTGCAGGGGCCGTACCTGGGTCTCGCGGCCACGTTGTGCGTGATCGCGGTCGTCATCGGGCTGGTGCATTTGCCGAAGATCGAAGCACCCAAGCCGGACGCGTCCGCGGGCGGGCTGCTCGAGGACGGCCGCAGCATCTGGTCGTATCGGCCGCTCGCGCTCGGCGCGGTCGCGATCTTCCTCTACGTCGGCGCGGAAGTATCCATCGGCAGCGTGCTCGTGAACTTCCTCGAGCTGCCGCAGATCGCCGGGCTCACCGCGGTCGCGGCCGGCGCATTGCTCTCGTATTACTGGGGCGGCGCGATGGTCGGGCGGTTCATCGGCTCGTTCGTGCTTCGCTACGTCCGGCCGGGCACCATGTTGGCGTTCAACGCGCTCGCGAACGTCGCGCTGCTCGCCATCGCGATGATCTTCGCGGGCCGCACCGCGATGTGGGCGGTCATCGCGATCGGCCTCTTCAACTCCATCATGTTCCCGACGATCTTCACGCTCGCCATCGAGGGGCTCGGCAAGCGCACGGGCGAAGGCTCCGGCGTTCTGTGCATGGCCATCGTCGGCGGCGCGATCGTGCCCGTCGCGATGGGTTGGATGGCGGACCACGCGGGCCTCTTGTACTCCCTGGTGTTGCCGCTCGTCTGCTACCTCTACATCGCGTACTACGGGCGCAAGGGCCACGCGACCGTCACTGACGCCGTGCAGGTTCAATCGCGGGCGTGAGCCTCATCATCACCGGGGCTTCCGGGAGCTTGGGCCGGCTCGCGACGCAGCGCTTGCTCGAGCGCGTGCCGGCCTCCGAGGTGATTCTCGTCACGCGCAAACCGGAGGCGCTGCGCGCGCTCACGGCGCGCGGCGTCACGGTGCGGTTTGGGGACTTCGATCAGCCGGAATCGCTACGCGCCGCCTTCGCGGGCGGCGAGCGCATGTTGCTCATCAGCACGCTCAGCGTGGGGCGACGGTCCGAGCAACACATTCACGCGATCCGCGCGGCCATCGCGGCGGGTGTTCGCTACATCGCCTACACATCGAGCGGCGGAATGGATGCGCGCAATCCGGCGCACGTCATGCGCGATCATCTGCCGACGGAGCTCATGCTGCGGGATTCGGGGAGCGCGTTCACGATTTTGCGCGATAGCCTGTATATCGAAGCCGCGCTCTACCAAATCGCGCCGCGGGCGCTGGCGGCGGGGAAGTGGATCTCGAGTACGGGTGAGGGGCGGGTTCCGTTCGTTGCCAAGAAAGATTGCGCGGCGTGCGCGATCGAGGCGCTCACGGATCCGGCCCACGAAGGAAAGACGTACGAGATCACCGGGCCCGAGCTGCTGTCCTATCGCGAGGTCGCGGCGATTGCCTCGGAGATCGATGGACGTGCGGTCGAATACACGCCGGTGAGCGATGAGGAGATGGCGGCGATGCTTGCTGCGGCGGGTGTTCCCGTCGATTACACCGAGGGGATGTATACCCCGGGAGTCGGGACATCCTCGATTCGGGATATCGTGTCGTATGAGCGCGGGGTGCGCGAAGGGTTCTTTGCGATTCACTCGAATGACGTGGAGAAGATCCTACGGCGCAAGCCGGCGCGATTGCGTGAGGTCTTCGCCTTGCATCGGCAAGCGCTGATGACGGATTCTTTTCCCGGCCCGTCAAGCTGACGCAGCCCGACGACAGACACTCTTTTACGCGACCGGGCACGAGGTTTGTTGGCCATGAACTCGCGCGCAGTGGCATAGTCTCACCTCGCGCATCCGTCGAGTCCCTCAGGGAGAGCTGGCGCATGGTTCGGTCGACACAAGAACGCATCGGCGTCACGCTCGCCGCCCTCGCAAGTCTCGCGCTCCTCGCGGGCTGCGAAACGCGCATCAGCAGCAGCGCCACGGCGAATGCGCCCGTTCAGTATTCGCACGTTTACGTCACGGTCTCGCAGGTGTGGGTGAATGCGAGCGCTACGGCCGGCCCGGACGACTCCGCGTGGATCAAGGCGACTCTCGATGCGCCGGTGACCTTCGATCTCGTCGGCTTGACGAACGGCAGCTTGCAAGAGTTCGCGAGCCAGCTGCCGGTGCCGACCGGCACCTACAATCAGTTACGCCTCTTCTTCGTCGACACCGACGCGACGCTCGCCTCGTCGGCGCAGAGCGCCGGCGCCCAGTTCAACAACGAGGTGGATTACTTCGACACCGCAAATGTCGCGCAGCGCGCGAAGCTCGCCGTGCCCAATGTCGCGAACGGCGTCGCGTTGCCGATCAAGCTGGATGTCGTGACCTCGCAGGATGCGATCTTTGCGGCGTTGGGTTCGGCCGGCAGCACGACCGGTACGACCAACAACAACAGCAATAACAACACGACGACCATTCCGGCGTGCGACCCGTCGAGCCCGCTCTACAACCCTACGACGTGCTCGCAGCAGACGAGCACGACAACGACGACCACCACGCCGACGAGCAGCACGGGCACCGACGCCAGCGGCTTTGGCACGACCACCGCGAGCGCCGCGGTGGTATTCGACGCGGGCCGCGATCTCACGCGCTTCGCGTACTCGAACACCGTTGGCTTCGCGCTCAATCCGCGGCTCACCGGGCAAGACCTCGCGAACGTCGGCACCATTCGCAGCCAACTCAGTATTTCCGCGCTGACGCTCGATGCGAACACGAGCCGCCCGGATGTGCAGGTCACGGCCACCACGCCGAACAGCGCGAGCACGCGCAATGTGCCGGTGTTGAGCGCGCCGCTGCGCTCGGACGGCACGTTCATCCTCTATCCGTTCGCGATGGACAAGGATTCGCCGACGACGTACGACCTGGTCATCCACGGGCCCGGCATACAGACGATGATCATCAAGTCGGTGCCCGTGCAGTCGGGCTCGCCCACCTCGGCGGCGACAGTGAATCTCAACAATGTCGCCGTCGCCACGGCCGCTGCGACGTATCCCGCCAATGTCGCGACCGCGAGTCCGCTCGCGACGCGCGGCGCGCGCGTCGGCTTCTATCAAACGATCAACGCCTCGGGCGAGCTGCCGTATTTGATCGAAGAGCGCACCGTGGATCCGGTGAGCGGCCTGTTCGCGCTCGATCAGACCTTGCCGAACGACAACATCGCGTTCGGCACGTACAGCTCCGGGTCGACGCTCACGCTCTCGACCTCGGTGCCGACTCAAGGTACGGGTGCGTACCAGCTCGCCGCGTCGGGCGCAGTGTTCGGCGATGGTGATCTCAGCGGCACGCTCACGCCGCCCGCCGCCGCCACGACCACGGCCACGACGTTCACCGCACCGACGTTGGGGATTCCGAGCGGCGCGAGCTCGGGCACGATCACCGCAACGGTCACCGTCGCGAGCCCGCAAAAGTATGACAAGGGTGTCGTCATCGTCACCCACGACGGCGCCATCGTCTCGGTCATGGCGCTCGATTCGCTGCTCGTTCCGGCCCAAGCCTCCGGCACGCTGACGATCAGCTCCGTTCCGGCGGGCACCGGCAGCGCGACCTTCGACGCGGGGACGTACTACGCGGAAGTGTGGGTCTGGAATTCGAGCGATGCGTCCGGGTCGTTCTCGCGGCAGCCGGCCACCGCCCTCATCGACCTGCGTGCCACGGATACGGCCTCTCTGGCGCTGACCATCAGCTGACGCGGGCCGGCGCCCTCCCGCGCCGCTCCACCCCGGACCGTCGAAAAATCTGCCGGTTATCGGCGGCCCGCCTGTCGCACTTCTTTACAGCTGCGCGACCTTTGTCGCGGCAACCGCGCGCAAGCCCTTGACGCGTCCAGCGCCTTCGCCTGTGGCATGGCTGTTGCTTCATTGCCGATACAGGCACCGCCGCCGCGCACGGCGACGGGCGCGCCAAAAAAAGAACACCGGGGTCTCACGTGCACTACCACCACCTGCGCGGCCGCGCGGCGCGAATCACCGCGACGTTGGCCTTGCTGCTGACCACCTTCAGAGCCCTCGCGGCCGGCGAAAACGTCACCGGCGCCTGGGACCCGACGATCTACAGCTGGCCGCTGATCCCCGTCCATGCCGTGCTGATGCCCGACAGCCGCATCATGACGTACGGGACGGACGGCACCGGCAAGCAAACCGGCTACTTCATCTACGACGTCTGGGACATCAACTCGGGTCTCACGGCCGGCCACCTGACCCTGCCGAACGTGACCAACACCGACATCTTCTGCGGCTCGCAGCTGGTTCTGCCCCAAGGCGGCACGGTGTTCCTCGCCGGCGGCGACAACTGGACAGGCACCGGCACCACCAACACCGGCAACAAGAACTCGAACCTCTTCACGCTCGGCGACAACTCGCTCAATCGCGGCGCGGACATGAACCGCGCGCGCTGGTACTCGTCTTCGACGGCGCTGCTGAACGGCGAAGTGATGATCCAGGGCGGCTCGGGCGGCACGGACCGGCCCGAGATTCGCGGCACCGACGGCACGTTCCGCGTGCTCACGGGCGCCGATACCAGCACGCTCGATTTCATGTATCCGCGCAATTTCATCGCGCCGGATGGCCGCGTGTTCGGCTACGACAGCAACGGCCGCATGTACTACATCACGCCGACCGGCACGGGCTCCATCGTGCTGGGTGCGCAGCTGCCGGCCGCCAATCGCGGCAGCGATGCGAGCGCGGCGATGTTCCGGCCCGGCCGCATCCTACAGTTCGGCGGCAGCTCCAATGGCGCGGTGATCGTCGACATCACCAGCGGCACGCCGGTGGTCAGCGCGACGAACGCCATGTCGTCGCAGCGGCGCCTCGTGAATGCGGCCATCCTGCCGGACGGGCGTGTGCTCGCGACCGGCGGTAGCTCGGTGTGGAACGAGTTGACCAACGTCAACAACTCCGCGGAAATCTGGAATCCGACGACAAGCGTGTGGACGCGCGGGCCGGATGGGCAGCGTGCGCGCCTCTATCACTCGATATCGGTGCTCCTGCCGGATGCGCGCGTGCTCGTCGGCGGCGGCGGCGCGCCCGGGCCGCAGAACAATCTCAACGTCGAAATCTACAACCCGCCCTATCTCTACGATTCGACCGGCGCGCGCGCTGTCCAGCCGCTCCTCACCTCGGCGCCCGCCGAAGTGAACATCGGCGAAACGTTCGACGTCGATTTCACCAACGCCGCGGATATCAGCCGCGTCACCATGGTGAAAGCGGCCTCGGTGACGCACAGCTTCAACATGGAGCAGCGCTTCGTCGAGCTCACCTTCGTGCGCAACGGCTCGCGGCTGCGTATTCAAGCGCCGGCGCGCGCCGCCGACGCGCCGCCGGGATTCTGGATGATCTTCGCGCTGAACGAGGCCGGTGTGCCCTCGGTCGCGCGCATCGTGAAAGTGAACATCGCGCCGGTCTGGAATCCGGCGACGGCGCCGACGCTCGTGAATCCGGGCAACCGGACGAACACCGCGGGCGTCGCGACGAGCCTCGCGCTCTCGGCGACCGATCCCAATGGCGACGATCTCACTTACGCGGCCAGCGGACTGCCGGCCGGGCTCACCATCGATCCCGCGACCGGCGTCATCGCGGGTACGCCCACGGCGGCGGGCGCGTACAACGTGGTCGTGTCGGCGAGCGACGGCATCAACACTGCCGTGCAAAGCTTCACGTGGACGATCGATGCACCCGCTCTGACTCTGAATCCTCCGGCTCCGCCGCCGCCGGCACTCGCAGGCGTGCAGGTGACCTACACCACGACCTCCAGCAAGGGCGTGAACACGCGATATAGCTGGCAATTCGACGACGGCACGCCGGACAGCCCGTGGTCGAGCGACGCAACCGTGACTCACACGTTCGACACACCGGGCATTCACTACGTGACGGTGTGGGCGACGGACGATACGGGTACGACGCGCGCGCAAACGATCGTGCAGGCCGTGCACCTGCCGCTCACCGCGAACAAACCCACCGCATCGAGCAACGTTGCGATCGAGACTCGCGGCGCCGGCAACGCGCGACTGTGGGTCGTGAATCAGGACAACGATTCGGTCACGGTGTTCGACTCGGTCACGCGGGCAAAGGTGAAGGAGATCGCAGTCGGCACCTCGCCGCGCTCGCTGGCTGTCGCGCCGACCGGCCGCATCTGGGTGACGAACAAAGTGAGCGGCACGATCAGCTTGATCGATCCCTCGACGCTCGCGGTCGCCCAGACCGTGACTCTGACGCGCGCCTCGCAGCCGTTCGGCATCGCGTTCGCGCCGACCGGCACGTATGCGTACGTCGTGCTCGAAGCGACGGGCCAACTCGTGAAGTTGAATGCGAGCACCGGCGCAACGGTATCGACCCTTGCCGTCGGCCCGAACCCGCGGCACGTGTCCGTGAGCGCGGATGGGTTGTCGGTATACGTGTCGCGCTTCATCACACCGCCGCTACCCGGCGAGAGCACGGCCTTCGTGCAGACCAACACGGTCGGCGGTGAGGTGGTGCTCGTGAATGCCGGCGCGATGACGATCAATCGCACGATCACCCTCGCGCACAGCGATGCGCCGGACTTCGAGAACCAAGGCCGCGGCGTGCCGAACTATCTCGGCGCGGCGGTGATCTCGCCCGACGGCACCCAGGCGTGGGTGCCCTCGAAGCAGGACAACATCCTGCGCGGCTCGGGGCGCGATGGACTGAACCTCACGTTCCAGAATACCGTGCGCGCCATCAGCTCGCGCGTCGATCTCGCGGCTGGCGCCGAGGACCTCGGCGCGCGCCTCGATCACGACAACTCGAGCGTGGCGAGCGCCATCGCGTTCGATCCGCGCGGCGTGTACATGTTCGTCGCGCTCGAGACGAGCCGTGAAGTCGCGGTCGTCGATGCGCACGGCCACTGGGAGATCTTCCGCATCGACGTCGGCCGCGCGCCCCAAGGCCTCGCTCTTGCGGCGGACGGCCGCACGCTGTACGTCAGCAACTTCATGGATCGCACCGTCAGCGTCTTCGACCTGACGAACCTCATGGTCAACGGAACGACCGACGTGCCGCTGCTCGGCACGATCTCCGCGGTCGCCACCGAGAAGCTCACTGCGCAAGTGCTGAAGGGCAAGCAGTTCTTCTACGACGCCCGCGACACGCGACTGGCGCGCGATCGCTACATGAGCTGCGCGTCCTGCCACAACGACGGCGGACAGGACGGACGCGTGTGGGATCTGACGGGCATGGGCGAAGGGCTGCGCAACACGATCAATCTGCGCGGCCGCGCGAATGCGCAGGGCTACCTGCACTGGAGCGCGAACTTCGATGAGGTGCAGGACTTCGAGGGCCAGATACGCACGTTGGCCGGTGGCAGTGGGTTGATGAGCGACGCCGCTTTCAACACCGGCACGCGCAGTCAGCCGCTCGGCACAGCGAAGGCCGGCGTCAGCGCAGACCTCGATGCGCTGGCCGCATACGTCGGGTCGCTCTCGACATTCGCGAACAGCCCGTATCGGAACAGCAATGGCACGCTGACGACGACGGGAGCGGCCGGTCGCAAGGTGTTCGAAGCGTCGGGCTGCGCGTCGTGCCACGGCGGCACGAAGTTCACGAACAGCGGCTCGCCGACACTGTTCAACATCGGCACGCTGAAACCGACGAGCGGGCAGCGGCTAGGTGGACCGCTCACCGGCATCGATCCGCCGACGTTACGCGACGTGTGGGCGACCGCCCCGTACTTGCATGACGGTTCGGCGGCGACGCTGACGGATGCGGTGCGCGCGCACTCGGGGGTCACTCTGAGCGATGCGAGCCTCGCGCAACTCACTGCGTATCTGCAGCAGATCGGCGCCGAGGAAGTATCCGGCTGTCCGTGCTCGATCTGGAATCCGACGGACGTGCCGGCCGCCGGCAACATCGATTCGACCACCCGCTCGGGTACTGAGCTCGGCACGCGCTTCCGCCCGACCGCCAGCGGCCAGATCACTGCGATTCGCTTCTACAAGAACAGCGGCAACACCGGCACTCACGTCGGCAGTCTGTGGAGCGCCTCCGGCACATTGCTCGCGCGCGTGACGTTCACTGGCGAGACCGCTTCGGGATGGCAGCAGGCGAAGCTGTCGACGCCGATCAACGTGACTGCGAACACGTGGTACGTGGTGTCGTACCTGACGAAGGCCGGCCAGTACGTCGGTCAGGACAGCAAGTTCGCGTCGGCGGGCGTCACGAATGGGCCGTTGTATGCGGCGCGCGATGGAGAGAGCGGTGGGAATGGGCTCTACAAGTACACCACGACGAGCTCGTTCCCGAATCGCACGACGCGCAGCTCGGGGTACTGGGTTGATGTGGCGTTCGTGAATCAGTGAACGCTCGCGAAATGGAAATTGGCGCGTCTGGTGGTGGGCTCGGCGTCTGTGGTGGTCGCCGGCTCGTTGCCAGACGCGCCACCCGAAACCTAGCGCGCGTAGTCGCGATGGCCGCCGCGTTCGTCGCCGTGAGCGCCGGCGCGACGACAGTGCTCTCTGCGGGGGCGCTGGCGGCGCGCACACCGTTTGCACCGGATACCGCGTCGGGCGCCGTGACGCCGACGCGCACGATGCTCATCGACCCGCCGCGCGCGATTCGCGACTTCGCGCTCACCAATCAAGACGGCAAGACGGTGCGGCTGTCGGAGCTCGGCGGCGCGCCGGTGCTGGTGTTCTTCGGTTTCGCGCATTGCCCGTCCATCTGCCCGGCGGCGCTCACGCAGCTGCGCAGGCTCGAGCTCACTTACGGGCGCGATCTCGGCGGCACACGCATCGTCGTCATCAGCGTAGACGGCGAGCGCGACACTCCCGCGATGCTCTCCGAATGGCTGAAGCCCATCTCGCCGACGTTCATCGGCCTCACCGGCCCGACGAATCTCGTGCACGACATCGCCAGCCAGTTCTCGGCAGCGTTCTTCAAGGGCGTCAAGCAACCCTCGGGCGACTACCTCGTCGAGCACAATTCGCAAGTGTTCCTGCTCGATGCACACGGCCGTCTGCGCGCGACGTTCTTCGATGCGCCCGTGGAAACGATGGCGCAAGTCACGCAGGCCGTCGTGAGCGACTCCCCGCCTCACGACGCCAAAGCCTACTGAGCACGCCAGCCCCGCCGGCACACTGAGCCAAGCAGGCGCGCGCCCTCACGCGCTATTCTCAGCGCATGAAAGAGCGCCGTTCCGCATCCGTCGGCATCATCGGTGGCGGCCCCGTCGGGCTGTGTCTCGCGCTCGACCTCGCGTGGCGCGGCATCGACGTCGCCGTGATCGAGCAGCGCTATCCGGCCGAGCCGCCGAGCGTGAAGTGCAATCACATCTCCTCGCGCACGATGGAGACGTTCCGCCGCCTCGGCTTGGTGCGCGAGATTCGCGACGCCGGCCTGCCGCACGACTATCCGAACGACGTCGTGTTCCGCACGCGAGCCACTGGTTACGAGCTGACGCGCATTCCCATTCCGTGCCGGCGCGATCGCTACATGTCGAAGGCCGGGCCCGATACGGATTGGCCGACACCCGAGCCCGCGCATCGAATCAACCAGATCTTCTTCGAGCCCATCTTGTTCCGCCATGCGAAGCAGATGGCGAAGATCACGCTGCTCAATCGCGCTCGCGCCGACGCGTTCGACCAAACCGCGGACGGCGTGCACGTCACCGCCACCGATCTCGACGCGGGCAACACCTTCAAGCTCGACTGCCGCTATCTCGTCGGCTGCGACGGCGGCCGTTCGGGCGTGCGCCGGCAGATGGGGGCCAAGCTCGCGGGCGATGAAGTCATTCAGCGCGTGCAATCGAGCTACATCCGCGCGCCGACGCTGCTCAATCTGATCACGCCGCCGGCTGCCTGGATGAGCTATCTCTACAATCCCGAGCGCGCCGGCAATCTCGTCGCGATCGATGGGCGCGAGAAATGGCTCATTCACAACTATCTGCTGCCGCACGAGGAAGACTTCGAAGCGGTCGATCGCGATCGCTGCATCCGTGCGCTGCTGGGCGTCGGCAGCGACTTTCAATACGAGCTGCTCGCCAAAGAGGACTGGATCGGCCGGCGCCTCGTCGCGAATGCCTTGCGCGAGCGGCGCGTGTTCATTTGCGGAGACGCCGCGCACCTGTGGGTGCCCTATGCCGGCTACGGAATGAACGCAGGCATCGCCGACGCAATGAACCTGTCGTGGCAATTGGCCGCGCATCTCAATGGCTGGGCGCCCGCAACGATCCTCGACGCGTACGAGCGCGAGCGGCTGCCGATCACCGATCAAGTGTCGCGCTTCGCGATGAAACACGCGGCAGGTGCGATCCGTGAGCGCACTCACCTGCCGCCTGAAGTCGAGGACGACACGCCCGCAGGCGCGGCCGCGCGCGCACGAGTCGGCAAAGCGGCGTACGACTTGAACGTGCAGCAGTTCGCCTGCGCGGGGTTGAACTACGGGTACTTCTACGACGCGTCGCCGATCATTGCGTACGACGGCGAGGCGCAACCGCGGTACACGATGCACGATTACACGCCTTCGAGTGTGCCGGGCTGTCGAGCTCCGCACCTGTGGCTTTCGGATGGACGCTCGCTATACGACGCAATGGGGCCGGACTACACGTTGCTGCGCTTCGACCCGTCGGTGGATGTCTCGCCGCTCACGCGGACGGCGGCCGATTGCGGATTGCCGCTGGCGGTGCTCGACGTTCGCTCGCGCGAAGCGGCGCCGCTGTATCGGGACAAGCTGCTCCTCAGCCGACCGGATCAGCACGTCGCGTGGCGAGGCGATCAGCTGCCCGCGACGCCTCGCGAGCTGGTCGATCTCGTGCGCGGCGCTACGGTCGGTTGATCTTGCGCAGCTCGGCCGAGCGGATGCGCACGAACTTGCCCTCGCGCAGCTCGTAGAGCACCACCGTGTTGATGAACAAGCGACCGCCCTTCTTCATCGGGCCGGCGGCGAAGTCCGGCAAATCCTTGAGAGCGACGAACTCCGATTGCAGCTCGGCTGCCAGCTGATTACCGGCTGTCACGACATTGTTGATCTCGATGGTACGGCACGTCGTCGCCTTGACGGCGCGATAGAAATCGAAGATGGCCTCGCGGCCGCGCAGCTCGTGTTTGCCGGCGATCACGAGTGTGACGTCCTCGTGATAGAGCTCGCCGAAGGCGGCGGAGTCGTCGCGATTGAAGGCGTCGATGTAAGCCGCGAAGCGTTGCGGCGTCATGCCGGCATCCGGCCTCGCGAGAGTATCCGGCACGACCTCGCCGGACGGGATGACGCGATAGCGCGCGGCGCGGATGCGGGTGAACTGGTCGGCCGCGATGTCGTACCAGATGAAGTTCTGGGAGCGGCGCGTGTCGCCGCGTTTGAACGCTCCCGTCGGGAAGTCGGGCCAATCTTCGAGTGCGTGCAGCTCGGTTTCGACATCGGCGACCAGCGCGTGCTCGGTTGCGACGACCGCGTGGACGGTCAGCGTTTCTCGCAGGCGCAACTTGACGCCGCGGTAGAACTCGACGGTCGCGTCGCGACCCTGGAGCTCGGCGGCGCGGCCGATGAAGTGGATGTCGTTGGCGTAGAAGCGGGAGTAGCCCGGGACATCGCCGCGATTGAACGCAGCGATGTAAGCGCGGAAGTCGCCCTCGGTCAGCACGGCTAGGACGGCGGAATGACCGGAATCAGCAAATGTGACGCCGTCGCACCGCCGTTCCCGCCCGTGTGGATCACATGCGTGCCTTGGTTGCGGGTCTTCTCGTGTCGCGCGAACGGCGCGTTCGGCAGGCCGTCCTGATAGACGTCGTGCCCCTGAATGACCACGCGCAATCGCTCACCCACTCGAAACAACGTCGCCGACGGCCAAATCTCGATATCGACGGACACACGTTCGCCGGCCTTCAGCAACTGCTCGCGGGCATGCGTGTGCACCGGCTGTTCCGGCGTCGAGCGCGCCGCATCCACCTCACGATGACTGACACGCAGCCACCCGAGCGCCACCGGCCCGTTCTCGAGCATCGCGTAGAACACGAACGGCACGAGCGCCCCGTGGTCGTCGACCTTCTGAATGGCGACGAACAAATCCATGTCTTCGGCCGCCACGGCCTCGACATTCAGGCGCAACTTCACGTGCCCCGTCAGCTCCGTGTCTTCCTTGAAGGTGTAGTCGAACGCCGCGCTGCCATTCTTCGCGTCATATCGAACCTCACCCGCCGCCGTGGCAGGCGTGTCGCGCAACGTCCCCCTCGCGTCCAAATAGAGCCTGCGGTACTGCGTGCGCGCCAGCGGCCACTCCTTCTCGGCCCGCATCTCGCCCACATTCGCGCGCTCTCGCACTTCGATCAGCACCTTCGGCCACGCCGGCACGCGCGTGCTCGGCGCTTTCAAGAAGTGATCGAAGAACGCTCGCTGCCGCTCGACGTTCGACGGCTCGTAGTAGTAGTGCCACTTCTTGCGCCCATGCACTTCGAGCCACTTCTGCGGCGAGCGCATGCGCTTGTACGCCTCGAGCGTGCCGCGAGTGTGCAGCCCTTGATCGGACCAACTCGCCACGACGTACGCCGGCAGCTCGATGGCTTCCAGGTCGCATTCCTTGCTCGCCCAGTACGCGTCGTAGAGCGGATGCGCGAGCGCGTTGGCCAACGTATCTTCGGTGCGCGTCGTCGACCATTGCAGATTGCCCGTGCCGCGCACGAGGAACGAGGTCTCCTGAATGCCGCCGTGATACGCGAACTCGCGATACCAATCGCTGAAGCCTTCGAACGGGTTGAGGGCCGCGAGCGCGGGCGGCTTGAGCGGCGCGACCTGCCACTGAATCGCCGTGAGATACGACACGCCCGTCATGCCGACCTTGCCGTTGCTCCACGACTGTTCCGCGATCCATTGAATCAGATCGAAACAGTCCTCTGCCTCACCCATGCCGCCGTGACGCAGCTCCCCTTCCGAGTACCATGCGCCGCGCGGATCGGCATAGACGATCGCGTAGCCGCGCGCGCACCAATACATGGGGTCCGGCGCTTCGAAGGCCGTGTATGCCGACATCCAGCCCGACGCCACGCCGGCGGCCGGCCACGCGAGGCGATCCGAGGTGTTGTGCTTGCCGTAAGGGCTCCATCCGAGCAGCGCAGGCAGGGGCTGTTCGCCCATCGCACCGGCAGACCTATAAATGTCGACATAAATGCGCACACCGTCGCGAAGTCGCACGGACGCGTTGCGCTCGATGAGCAAACCGCTCTCGCGCACGACCGAATGCACCGGAGGGGGCGGCACCTTCTTACCGACGGCGCGATCCGGGTGGACGCCCGGGCGCATGATGAGCTCGAACCCCACAGAATCCGCCGTTTTCGTCATGGGCCGCATCGTAACGGGCATTCGCGGGGGCGAAAGAGCGCGCCAGCGGAACGGGGTGTCTCGTCTCAACGCACGTCGATCGCTTGCGCGAGCATGTCGATGAACGCGCGAATGCGCAGCGGCATGTGTCGCCGCTCGAGAAAGGTCGCCGAGATTTCGACCGGCGGAATATGCCAGTCGGGCAGCACACGCATGAGCCGCTTCGCCTGCACGTCGGCTTCGCACACGGCGTGCGTGAGAATCGCGAAGCCGAGTCGCGCCACCGCCATCTCGCGCGCAGCGATGATGTCGCTCACCGTCATGCGCGGCGTTACGCTTACGGAGCGGTTGCCTTCCGGCGCATCGAACGTCCACAGCTTGTCACGCAGCTGGCTCTCCAGAGCGATGCAGTCGTGATCGAGCAGGTCTTCGCGCCGCTGCGGAATTCCCCGTCGCTCGCAGTACTTGGGGCTCGCATACACGCCGCGCGGCAGCTCGGCGAGCCGCCGCACCGGCAAATGCTCGTTGCGCACACGGCCAATGTAGATCGCGACGTCGTACGGATCCTCGCTCACGTCCACCCAACTGTTCGTGACGTGGATGGTGAGGCGCACATCCGGATACTCGAGCGCGAAACGCGCCAGCGCCGCGCTGATCCAGGTGCTCGCAAGCCCGAACGGAATGCACACGCGCATCGTGCCGCGCAGCTGTGACTGCATCTCGGACGCGATGACGCTCGCATCGGCCGCCTCGGCCGCGATCCGCTGGCAGTGCTGCAGGAGCGCTTGACCAATCTCCGTGAGCTCGAGCCGATGCGGGCCGCGTTTCAGCAACACCGCGCCCACCTGCTGCTCGAGCTGGCGCAGCTTGCGGCTCAGAGTCGCCTTGGGCGTGGCGAGCCGCGTCGCCGCCTGACTGATGCTGCCTGCGTTGACGATCTCGAGGAAGAGCATCAGCAGATTCAAGTCCAATTGTGGAACAGGGCTTTCCAGAGAACGCACCTACCCCTCGCATTCGGGTGCCTCTAGCCTTCGAAGCTAACACAGAACCGGCGACTGCAGAGGGGGGAAGGACTGTGGCCCGATCGACGCTGCGCGACCGCTCGTCGCTCCTCGTTCCCATCGTTCTGGCGGCAGGCGGCCTCGCGACCCGCGACGCGTTGGCCCAGGAAGAGGCAGGCGCGCTCGAAGAAGTCACCGTCACCGGCTCGCGCATCGTGCGCGACGGTCTCACGGCGCCGACGCCCGTCACGGTGGTGAGCGCCGAGCGCTTCGAGAATCTCGGCGCGACGAACATCGGCCAAGTGCTCAACACGCTGCCCTCGTTCCGGGCAACCAGCAATCCACAGACGTCAAACATTCAGCCGCGCGCGGCCGGCACGAGCCTCGCCGATCTGCGCGGCCTCGGCACCGCGCGCACCTTGGTGCTGCTGAACGGCCGGCGCTTCATTCCCTCGACGCTCGAAGGCGCGGTGGACTTGAATCAGATCCCGACGCTGCTGCTCGAGCGCTCGGAAGTCGTGACGGGCGGCGCGTCCGCGCAGTACGGCTCGGATGCGGTGGCGGGTGTCGTCAATCTCATTCTGAAGCAAGACCTCGAAGGCCTGCGCGGTCGGGTGCAGTACGGGCGCACGGAGGAAGGCGACGGCACCGACTATCTCGCCGGCATTGCGGGTGGCACGAAGTTCGCGGGAGATCGCGGTCATGTCACGGTGGCACTCGAATACGAAAAGAACGAAGGCACCGGCGATTGCTATTCGCGCGATTGGTGCGCGAAGGAGTATCAGGTCATCACCAATCCGGCGACCGCCACGGTGCCGAAGCTCGCCGGCTTTCCGGCGAACAATATTCTGCCGCTGTCCCACACGGTCGCCGCCGTGGTGGGCGGTCTCATCACCAATGGGCCGCTGCGGGGTACGGCATTTCGCGCGGACGGCACGCCCTACGCGTATCAATACGGTACGGTGTTCCCCAACAACTCGACGTTCATGTACGGCGGCGACGGGGACAATGGGTTCATTCGCGCGCCGCTGATGGTCGTGCCGGTGGATCGCTATAACGGCTTCGTCGCGGCCGATTTCCATCTCACGGACAGCCTCGAGAGCTCGTTCGAGCTGTCGTACGGCCGCGTAGAGGCGGACGGTCGCGGCGCGCAGACGCGCGATACCAGCGCCGGAAGCGTCATCACGATTCGCGGCGACAACGCGTACCTGCCGGCGGCAGCGAAGACGGCCCTCGCCTCTGCCGGTCAGCCACTGACGAGCGCAACGAGCTTCGTGCTCGGCCGCATGGGAGACGACTTCGGCTACACCGACAACACATCGCGCACCGACGTGTTCCGCGTGCTCGCCGGGCTCAAAGGCTCCATCACGGACAACTGGACGTGGGACGGCTATTACCAGTACGGCGAGACGAAGTACGACCAGACCGTCGCGAACAATCGTATTCAGCAGCAAGTAGCCGGCGTGCCGCTCGGTGCGGGGGTGTGTTCCCTCGCCAATCCCGCGGCGTGCTCGCGGGTGCAGCTCGCGGCCGATGCGGTTGTGAATCCGGCGAACGGACAGATCGTGTGCCGCTCGACGCTCACGAGCCCGAGCAACGGCTGCCAGCCTGCGAATCTCTTCGGCACGAACAACTTCTCGCCCGCGGCGCGGGACTATCTCTACGGCACGGCCACACAGAATCAGAACTTCAAACAACACGTCGTCGCCGCGAACCTTCAAGGCGACGTGTTCCACACGTGGGCCGGGCCGGTACCGCTCGCCGTCGGCGCCGAGTATCGGCAGAACGAGGTCGATACCACGGCCGATCCGATCTCAGCGACGAGCGGGTTCTATGTGTTCAACAGCTCGATCGTCGGCGGCGAAGTGAAGGTCAAAGAGGGCTATCTCGAAACGACGGTGCCGCTCGCGAAGGGCATGCCGGCGCTGCAGTCGCTCGATCTGAACGGCGCTGTGCGCCTGACGAACTACAACACGAGCGGCAGCGTCACGACTTGGAAATACGGGGTGACGTACCAGCCGACGGGTTGGCTGCGATTGCGTGCCACGCGCTCACGCGATATTCGCGCGCCGAATACCGACGAGCTGTTCCGACCGCGCACGTCGGGATTTCAGACCGTCGACGGCATTCTCACGCCGACACAAAGCGGGGGTAACACGAATCTGACGCCGGAGTCCGCGGATACGACGACGGTGGGCTTTGCGATTCGCGGCACCGGAGCATTCGATGGCTTGCGCGGCTCCGTCGACTACTACGACATCGATCTGACGAATGCGATCTCGACGCTGACGTCGCAGTTGCTCGTGACCCGGTGCCGGACGCAAGGCGTGTATTGCGATCTCGTCGACTTCAATCCGAACGGCTCGGTCGCGTTGGTCCGGACGGTGTTCCAGAACCTCAACCGGCTGCAGACGAAGGGATTCGACATCGAGCTGAGGTATGCGCTGCCGGTAGGCGCCGGCAAGCTCGACTTCGGCGTGCTGGCGACGCGGCTGATGAAGCTCGCCACGACGGACGTCACGGGACTCACGATCGATCGCGCCGGCGTCACCGGCAACAACGTGTCGGGCGGCGGCGCGGGGCTGCCGCACTGGCAGATCAACAGTCTCGCGACATACGCGAACGGACCGTTGTCGCTCACCTTGGAGGGCCGGTTCATCGATGACGGCTTGTTCGATGCGACGCTGATCGGGCCGGAGCAGAACGGCTACAACGTCAACCTGCCGACCAGCATCAACACGAACCACGTTGCGAGCGCCGTGTATGTGAATTTCGGCGCGCGCTACAAATTGCCGAGCGCGGCCGAGCAGAACATCGAGCTGTTTGTCGGCGTGCAGAATCTGCTCGATCGTGACCCGCCGGTCGCGCCGAGCAATCAAGGCGCGACGAACATGGTTCTGTTCGACCCGCTGGGTCGGTCGTATCGCGCCGGCGTACGCATGAATTTCTGAGGCGCCTGCGGCAGCAGCAGGCGTTCGCGGTTGAGTGCGCTGAAGGCGGGCCAGCTCGGGTGGCCCGCCACCCTCCGCGAGCGGGTGAGTCGCCCGCCTGGCACGGGGGGATGTCGCGACCGGAACGAATCGGCCACCATTCGCGCCGGCGCCCGCGACAGGACAACCCCCGATGAACGAGTCCCTGCAAACCATCGAGCACATCCGCAACACCGCCATCGATCTCGCGATGCGCTTCGGCCCGAGAGTGCTCGCCGCCCTGCTGATTCTCGCGCTGGGCGTGATGCTGGCCCGCTGGGCCGGCCGCTGGCTCGAGCGCGGCCTCACGCACATCGAGCTCGAACCACCGGTGCGCTTGCTATTGCTGCGGATCGGCCGCCTGCTCGTGATGCTGCTGTTCATCGTGATGGCGCTGCAGAACCTCGGCGTCGAGCTGCTGCCGCTGATCGCGGGCCTCGGCATCGCCGGCGCCGGCATCGCGTTGGCCTTGCAAGGCGTGTTGGGCAACGTCGCGGCCGGCTTGTCCATCATCTTCACCAAGCCGTTTCGCGTCGGTGAGTACATCTCGATTGCCGGCGAGGAAGGCCGCGTCGAGACGATCACGCTGTTCAGCACGACGCTGAGCCACACGGATCGGTCGCTGATCGTGATTCCGAATCGCAAGATCGTCGGGGAGATCCTGCACAACTTCGGGCGCATGCGGCAGCTCGATATCAGCGTCGGCGTGGCCTACGACACGGATATCAATGCAGCGCTGGCGACGATCGATGAGGTTTTGAAGAGCAACCCGCGCGTATTGCGCGACCCGCCGCCGGTTCTGCAAGCCGGCCAGCTCGGCGAGTGGGCCGTGAGCATTGCCGTGAAGCCGTGGGTCGCCGTGCCGGACTTCGGCCCGGCGACCGGCGAGATCAATCAGGCGGTGCTGGAAGCTCTGCGGCGCAAGCAGATCGCGATTCCATTCCCGCAGCAGGAGATTCGCCTGATCGGGGCGCCGGGTTGACCGCATTCCACAGGATGCCGACCCCGATCACCGCGGAAATCACCGACGCCGCGAACACCGCCACCTTCGCCGCCGCGAAATCCACCGCCATCGGAAACGCCTGCGAGGCGATGAACAGCGACATCGTGAAGCCGATTCCCGCGAGCGCGCCTGCGCCCGCGAGCTGCCGCCACGAATATTCGTCGGGCTTCACCGCCCAGCCCATCCGCACTGCCAGCGCGCACGCCACCATGAACCCGAGCGGCTTCCCCACCGCGAGCCCGGCGATCACGGCGAGAATCAGCGCCTCGTGTCCCGCCCAAACATCCGCGCTCATGACGACGCCCGCATTCGCGAGCGCGAACAGCGGCAGCACCACATAGCTCGACCGCGGCGCGACGTGCCGTAGCGTGCGATCGGCCGGCGACTCCAGGCGATCGTGAATCGCATCCAGCGCGCGCAACGCGGGCAACGACGGCCCATGACGCAGCACCTCGGCGCCGTGCTGGGCTTCCGCCTCGATCAGCGAATTCGCCTGCACCATCAAGGCGTGCAAGTCGGGCGGCGGCCGCGTCGGGATGAACATCGCGAGCACCACACCCGTCAATGTCGCGTGCAACCCGCCTTCGTGAATGCAGAACCACAGCGCGATGCCGACCACCATGTAGGGCACCACGCGATACACGCGCCACCGATTCAGCAACGCCAATGCGCCGACGAGCGCGGCGCCCGCGCCGAGATACAGCAACTGCAGCGCGCCCGAGTAGAAGAATGCGACGACGACGATCGAGCCGATGTCATCGACGATCGCCGCCGCCGTCAGGAAGATGCGCAGCTCCACCGGGACGCGCCGGCCCATCATCACGATGAGCGCCACGGCGAATGCCGTGTCGGTCGCCATCGGCACGCCCCAGCCGTGCGCCCACGGGCCCGACGGAATGATGAGCGAGTAGATCAAGGCCGGCGCGACCATCCCGCCGAGCGCGGCGGCGATCGGCAACGCCGCCGAGCGCCGGCTCGCGAGGTGCCCCACCGTCAGCTCGCGTTTGATTTCGAGGCCGACGACGAGGAAGAACACCGTCAGCAAGCCATCGTTGATCCAGTGAAGCAGTGACAGCAGGAAATGCGAGTCGCCGAACACGAGGCCCCACTCGCGCTGCCAGAAGGTCTGAAAGCCCTCGCCCCACATCGAATTCGTCAGGACGACCGCAATGATCGACGTCAACAGCAGCATCACGCCGGTCGAGGGTGCCCAGCTCGCAAAATCCAATGCCGCGGCACGCACCCGGTGGCCGAGCGAGCCGAGCATGGCGTCTTCGAAGGAGCTCTCGTCCCAGGGTCCATCGTACCGCCGCCCGTTGATGAAGAACGTGGGCGTGTACAGCACACCGCTCGTCCGCGCGCTGCGCTCGTCGTCCTCCACGCGCTGCTTGGCGCGGCTGTCCTCGCGCACCCGCTCGTTCTGCGTTCCGAACGTGAGGCCGAGATCGTCGGCCACGGCGCGCAGATCGTCCTCGGTGAGCTCCGACGAGCGCGTCATCAGCGCGACGTGCGCATCCCAGAACTGGTCGGAATCATGCGCGTGCTCGGTGAGCTCGGCCGCGCGGCGCGCGATGTCGCTGCCGGTGAGTGGCCGATGGCGAAACACGTAGCGGACGCGCTCGCCGAAGCGATCGCGCAACTCCGCGATGCGCTCGTTCGCCGCCCGACAGTGCGGGCAGGCATAGCTGCCGTATTCGACGAGCGTGATCGCGGCGTCTTCGCGACCTAGGACATGGTCGTAGTCGGCACGCACCGGCCGGTCGAGCCGATTGCCCACATCTGCTTCAGCCAAGTCGCGCTCCGCTCGCCGGGATTGAGCGCAATCGTAGCCGAAAATAAAAGCGCCGCCCCGGTTTGGACTCGGGAGCGGCGCTTGCGTTGGGTCCGGGCCGAAATTCGCTGACCGATCGGTAAATGGGTGTCAGAGCGGCCTGGATGCAACGATGCGCGCACGATGTACGCGAGACATTGGGATTTGTACGGACGCTCGCGCGACATCGAACGACTCTGTGATGCGACTCTCGCCGACTTGCGGATTCGCGAGACCTACGGCACAGTCGGCCGCACTGCACGCGGGCCCTGCAGGCTGCAACGCCATTTGGCTCCGCCGTGTCGGGCAAGCCAGCCAACCGCGCCCCCTCGCGGCAGCCCGCCGAAGCGACCCCAACAATCTAGCCGGCGCGAAACGCGCCGTTTAAGAGGTGATCGTCGTGAGCACCCGGGAATTCCTGTCGTTCCAGCGCGTGGCGCGCGTTTGGGTCGCGCTGGGCTGCGTCGCAATCAGCGCGCTCGGCATGTTGATCGCGACGGCGTCGCTCGCCGAGGATTCCGCGAAGCCCGCGCCGGCAACGCCTGCCGGCGCTCTACCCACGAATCTGCGCTACACGTTCTCGTGGCCGCTCTCCGCGGACCCGACGCTCGCACCCCGCGGTGGCACGACGCGCGGACCGGAGCTGACACTCGACAAGACTCCGTCGGATACCTGGAAAGCGCTGCAAGCGCCGGGTCTCTCTGCGCTCGAGCGCGACCGCCGCGCGATTCTCGCCATGGCGGGCAGCTATCGAGTCACCTTCGATTTCCTGGAGATCACGCCGTTCGCCGCGGACGCCAAACGCGACAAGCCGTATCAGTCTTGGGGCACCGAGCGCGTGTACGTGGATCGCGACGACGGCAAGCTCATCAGCCTGTCGCATATCCTCGAAATGCGCATCGTCGACAAGGACGGCAAAGTGAGCGAGCCGTTCGTGACCAAGCATTGGCGGCAGGACTGGCAGTACGAGCCGGCGGAGGTCGTCGAGTATCTCGGCCGCGAACGGTGGGGCAGGCGCGTGCTGCGGCGACACGACATCGCGGGTCAGTGGTCGCAAACCGTATATCAGGTGGACGAGTCGCCGCGTTACGCGAGCGTCGGCAAATGGGAGCACTCGACGAGCATGTCGACGTGGATCAGCGCCGATACGTGGCGCCCGTTGCCACGCCGTGAGTGGAGCGCGCGCAAGGATTATCAGGTGCTCATCGGCACTAACCGGCACACGATCATTCCCACCGGTTGGGTGCAGGAGGAGAACAATCTCAAGGGTGTGTTGACGGACGATCGAAAGCTGTCGTCGGAACAGCCGTATGTGGCGCGCGAGTACGGCGTGGCCCGTTACGAACGGCTCGCGATGCCGGACTTTTCCGCGGCCGATCAGTACTACGAGCGCACTCGCCAGTTCTGGGGCGAAGTGCGGGATGCGTGGGCCGCGCGCTTCCGAGCCACGCCGCAGATCACGTTGCGCGCGCCGGTCGATCAGGCGGGGTTGTTTCGCGCTCTTTTCGAGCATGCGGACAAGCTTGCCTCGGGAGAGAGCGTGAGCGGCGAGAACAAGGCGGTCATCAATGCGTCGCTCAACGATATGGGCGCCGGATCGGCGGCGGGCCGCTGAGTCGATACCTTGGTGTGCTCGAGCACGTCCTTGTGAAGCGCCGAGCGCTCCGCAAGGAACGCGCCGGCCTCGCGTGCCGTACGGAACCGGACGCAGGGCAGACGATTTATCCCGTGCCGTTCAATCAACTTCGAGGAAATTATGAATGCCAAGAAGACGCTGATTGCTGCCGCGGCCGTGTGCTGGGCCTTCGCCGCCGGCAGCGTGTTCGCTGGCGATACGGCGACGAAGAGCGACCAACCGGTGTCGGACAGCTGGATCACGACGAAGGTCAAGTCGGAGCTCGCCGCGGACAAGTCGACCAAAGCCAAGGACATCCACGTGACGACCAAAGATGGCATCGTCATGCTCGACGGCATGGTCGGCTCGGAAGCCGAGAAGGAAAAAGCGGAGATGGACGCCAAGCAAGTGAAGGGCGTCGTATCCGTCGACAACAAGTTGCGCGTCGCGTCGAAGTAGCTCGCGACTTGCGCTGACGAGGGCATGCGATGGGCGGCGCGCGTGAGCGCGCGTCGCCCGATCGCTCATCGCGGCGGCTTGCGCTAGAGTCCGCGGCGCTCGGGGTTGGCCGAGCTCGCGGATCGATCATGGAACAGAAGCGCAGGCTCATCCCGCCCGTCTACTTCCTGTTGGCACTGGCTCTGATGATGGCGCTCCACTGGACGCTGCCCATCGCGCGTGCGGTCGCGCCGCCGCTCTCCTACGTCGGCACGGTGCTGATCGTCGCCGGCCTGTGGCTCGGCGGCCATGCGTTTCGCGGTTTCTCCAAAGCCGGTACGCCGGTCGTCCCGTTCGAGCGCTCCACCGCGCTCGTGACCAACGGGTCGTATCGCATCACACGCAATCCGATGTACGTCGGCATGGTGCTGATCCTCGCCGGCAGCGCGCTACTTCTGGGAACGGTGGGGCCGTGGCTGCCGATTCCGTTCTTCATCTGGGTCATTCGGTCGAACTTCATCCTCGGCGAGGAGCGCTTCCTCGAAGAGCTGTTCGGGCAGCAATACCTCGCGTACAAGAGCCGCGTGCGGCGCTGGCTGTAAGAGCGCCGGCGCGACCCTCTATTCGAGCGCAATTCCGATCAAACGGGCTGCGGCTCCCGCGCGCATGCTGCAACCGTGCCTCGCAAGGAGCCGTGACACGCACATGACGCCCGTACAGAAAGCGCTCTGGTTCGCCGAAAGCCATTTCGCGGACGACATCACGCTCGATGAAATCGCCAACGCGAGCGGCGCATCGCGCTTCTATCTGACTCGCGCGTTCACCGCGCTTTCCGGCCAGCCGCTCATGCGCTACGTGCGCGGCCGCCGCCTCACCGCGGCGGCGCGCGCGCTGGCGAGCGGCGCGCCGGACATTCTCACCGTGGCATTGGATGCAGGTTACGGCTCCCACGAGGCATTCACGCGCGCCTTCGCCGACCAATTCGGCGTCACGCCGGAAAGGGTCCGCGCGCAAGGCGACCTCGCCAACCTCGATCTCGTGGAGCCCATTCGTATGGATCAAACACCACTTGAAACCTTGCGCCCGCCGCGCTTCGTCAACGGCAAGCCGATGCTCATCGCCGGCCCCACCGAACGCTATACCAGCGAGAGCAGCGCCGGCATTCCGGCTCAGTGGCAACGCTTCCTGCCGCACTTCAATCAGGTGCCCGGCCAAATCGGCAAGGTGGCGTACGGCGTCATCTACAACACCGATGACGAAGGCAACATGGACTACATGACCGGCGTCGAATTGCCGGACTTCTCGCGCGTGCCCGCCGACTGGGGCCGGATCCGCATTCCCGAACACCGCTACGTGGTGTTCGAGCACCCCGGTCACGTCTCGGGTATCCGCAGAACGTGGGCGACGATCTGGAACAACTGGTTCCCCTCGTCCGGTCACGAGCCGGCGGACGGGCCGACCTTCGAACGCTACGACGAGCGCTTCGACTCGCAGACGGGTAACGGCGGCCTGGAAATCTGGATTCCGATCCGCCGCTGATCCGTACAGCGGTGGCGACCTCGGCGGCCGGTGCACGGCCGAGCGAACGCGGGCAAGGTACAGCCCGTCATGAACACTGGACGCCGCTCGGTCGTCATCGCTGTGCTCGTCATCGCCGCGCTGGTCACCGCGGGGTTCGTCTACGGCACCATTCGCACAGCGCGGGTCGAAACCCGGCTGCTCGAGCTGCCGGCAGACGCCGTTCCGTCCGACGAAGCGCTGCTTGCATTCGCAACTGAGCGCGGTCCCTACCTCTTCGTCGAGAACTGCGCCGCGTGTCACGGTGAAGACATGCGGGGCGACGCCAAGCGCGGCGTGCCGGATCTGCAGGACGCCATCTGGCTCTACGGCGACGGCAAGATCTCGGACATCGAGAACACCATCCAGTACGGCATCCGTTCCGGCCATCCGAAGGCGCACAACGTCACCGATATGCCGGCGTTCCGCCGCACCGGCCAGTTGTCGGCCGCGGAGATCGACGACGTCGTCGAGTACGTGCTGAGCGTCGCCGACAAGCCCCACGACGAGGCGGCCGCACGCCGCGGCGCCGAGCTCTATCAGAACAAGGGCAACTGCTTCGACTGTCACAGCTCCGATGTGCTCGGCAATCCGGATTACGGTGCGCCGGCGCTGACCGGTCCGGCGTGGTGTACGGCGGCACGCGTGCCGCGCTGCTCGAATCCGTCTCGAACGGCCGCCACGGGCTCTGTCCCGCCTGGATCGATAAACTCGGCCCGGCGGACGTGCGCGAGCTCGCGATCTATCTCCATGAGGTGGCGCGCCACGCGGCGCCGCGACCGCCCGACAAATAGAACACTCGGCAAGGGGGCCCGGTTGTCGTTTCTCGATTTTTCCCAAGCGCACACGCGCCGCTCGCTGACACTCCTCGCAATCGGCGCCCTCATCGGGCTCGGCATCGCAGGCTACGGCCTCTTCACCGCGCAAGGCACGGCGACGCGGAGCTTCCCCGCCGAAGCGATCGCCACGGTGAACGGCCGGCTGATCCTGCGCACGGATTTCGTCACGCAAGTACAAACTCAGTTCGGCGTGCCGTTCGCGCAATCGACCGCGGGGCAGCGCCAACGCGTGCTCGACGACATGATCGCGGAGGAGCTGATGGTCCAGCGTGGTCTCGAGGCGGACCTCGCGAGCTACGACCCCGACGTGCGCCAAGCGCTCGTCAACGGCGTCGAGCTGCAAATCTTCGCGGACGTCCTCGCGCGCCAGCCCAACGAGGCGCAATTGAAGGACTATTACGAGAAGAACAAAGCGCGCTACGTGCGTGACGGGATCATGCAGCTGCGTGACCTGATGATCCCGGCAGGCGCGGGCTCGCAGCAGTCGCCGGATCAGGCGTTGCCTCTCGCCGGCAAAGCGATCCAGGCACTTCGTCACGGCAAGCCGCTGGATGCGGTGATGAGCGCTTACGGTCTGCGGGATTCGCGCAAGCTGCTCGACTCCGGACACATCGACACCGGCGACGTGTTCGATTTCTCCGCCAAAGCGCGGCTCGATCCCAAGGTATTCGAGGCGGCATCGAAGCTGAGTGCGGGCGAGATCTCGGATCCCGTCATGGCAGCGGATGGCGTGCATATCGTCGTGATGGTCAAGCGCGATCCGCCGCGCCGGCGGCCGTTCGGTGAAGTGAGCAATGAAGTCTGGACGGACCTCAAGAAAAATGCGCAGGACCAAGTGCGCCAGGGGAACCTCAAGTACCTCGCCGGCAAGGCCGACATCCGGATCGCGGAGCGCAAGTGGTGATGCGTCGAGCGCTCGCGTTCGTCCTGCTCGCGTGTCTCACGCTCGTCGCACACGCGCACACGAAAAGCGAGACGTACACGGTCTGGCACATCGCTGGTTCGTCCGTACACTCGACGTTCTCCATCCCGCTCGTCGAAGCCGATCGTCTCGCGAACAGCGGCGCCCGCGCATCGAACGACGACGTGTCGCGCTACCTCGCCGCGCATGTGTGGGTGACGTCCAAAACGGGCAAGTGCAACCTCGCCGGTCCGGTGCGCGCCGTCGCGGCGACCGAGCAGTTCCGCCGCTTCGACTTGGCATTCGCCTGCTCTTCCAGCGACGCCATCGAGCTGCACTCCTCGGCATTCTTCGAATTGGTGCCCTCGCACGTCACGCTCGCCCAAATCGAGCTCGACTCCGGCGACATGATCGAGCAGATGATCACCACCGAGCATCGCGACCTCGCCTTGTCCGGCGGCGAGGCCGAGGCGCTGCGCAGCGCCAGCTTCTTCGAGTACATGAAGATGGGCGTGATGCACATCTTCACGGGTGTCGATCACATGTCGTTCCTGCTCGGCCTGGTGCTGATCTCGCGACGCGCGCGCGACCTCGCCTTCGTGATCACCGGGTTCACGCTCGGCCACAGCGCGACGCTCGCTCTGGCCGTCACCGGCATCCTGCGGCCGCACGCGGAATACATCGACGCGCTGGTCGCGCTGACGATCGCGCTGATCGGCGCGGAGAACATCGCCGTCGCCACGCGCCGGCCCGAGGTCATATCGATAGGGGTCGCCTCGCTCCTCACGGTCATGGCGATTGCGAGCGCTGCCGGGTTCGGCAGCCTCCCCGCGTCGCTGCTCGCGGGTGCCGCGCTGTTCGGCTCGTGCTACCTCATGATGTCCGGCCACTTGTACGACGCCGCGCGATTGCGCTTGGTGGTCACACTGGTGTTCGGGCTCATTCACGGCTTCGGGTTCGCGTCCGATTTGCTGGAGATGCGGCTGCCGACCGAACGGCTCCTCGAGCTGCTCGTCGGGTTCAACCTGGGTGTAGAGGTCGGGCAGCTCACCCTGGTGTTCGTGCTCCTCGGCATCGTCGCCCTACTCGGGCGCGTGCGGATCGCCTTGCCTCGGCCGATCGTCGTGGACGTGCTGTCATCCGCGCTGGTCGGGCTCGGGATGTATTGGTTCATCAGCCGCAGTTTTAGGTAATTGAACCGCGCAATATGGGTAGTGGGACCCATGCTTGCTGGTGAGCTACCCGTGTAAACTCGCCGGCGAATCAGGTCTCGCAAGCGTGCCCAACCCACTTCTCAGCCGCCTTCAGTGCCGATGGCTCATCAGCGTCTTGCTGGTGGCGCTAGTCACGCGCGCGCTGATTCCGGCCGGGTTCATGCCGGCGGGCGACTTCACGTATCAGATCTGCCCGGACGGATTTCCGGCGCAGCTGCTGCACGATGAGCATGCCGCTCACCATCATCACGATGGTGGTAGCCCCTCGCACGAGCATGCAGCTCGCGCCGAGCATTGCGTGTTCGCCGCGGCCGCGGGCACTGGCCCGACGCCGCAGACCGCGTTGCTGCTGACGGCAGTCGAGACCAATGCCGTCGCGCACATCTACTTCTCACCCGCTCCCCCACCGCTCACACGCTATCGCGTTCAACAGCCGCGCGGGCCGCCGCGCCTCTCCTAACGAACTTACGCAATTGTTCGAAGTCGGCGTGGCCATGCCACCGCCGTTCGTAATCGTTCACGGAGAGTTTATGAACGCCCTCATTCGAGGCGGACTGGCATCGTTCCTGTTCGTCCTCGCTGCGCATGCAGAGCAAGCCGCACCGCGCACGCTCGAGCAGATCACTGTCACTGCCGATCGCCTCACGCCGAGCGCGCCTGGCGAAGCGGCAGCGCGCGCCGAAGCCGAGCGCGTGCCCGGCGGTGCCAACGTCATCGGCCAATCCGAATATGCGGACGGCCGCGCCTCGACGCTCGTCGATGTGTTCGCACTGACGCCCGGCGTGTTCGCGCAATCGCGCTTCGGTGCCGAGGAAGCCCGCATCTCGATTCGCGGCTCGGGTCTGCAGCGCACGTTCCACATGCGCGGCATCTACCTGCTGCAGGATGGCGTGCCGATCACACTCGCCGACGGCAGCGGCGACTTTCAAGCCATCGAGCCGCTTGCGCTCGCCTACACGGAGGTCATGCGCGGCGCGAACGCGCTCGCGTACGGCGGCACGACGCTCGGCGGCTCCATCAACTTCGTCTCGCCTTCAGGGCATGACGGTTGGGGGCTGCGCTCACGGCTCGAAGGCGGCAGCTTCGCGTATCGGCGCGCCCTCGTCTCGATGGGCGATGTGCTCACGAACGGCGACTACTTCGCGGCCGTATCGGCGTACTCACAGGAGGGCTTCCGCGATTGGTCGAAGCAAGAGAATCAGCGCCTCTTCGCCAATGCCGGTGTGCGCCTGCGCGACGACGTCGAGAGCCGCTTCTACGTCTCGGCCGTGCATTCGATCTCGGAGCTGCCCGGCTCCCTCACCAAGGCGCAGCTCGCCAGCAACCCCGAGCAAGCGAATGCCGGCAATCTGGCCGGCCGCCAGCATCGCGATTTCGATCTCTACCGGCTCGCCAATCGCACGGTGATCGATCTCGGCGAGCAGCGCATCGAGCTGTCCGCCGGCTACGGCTACAAGGATCTGTGGCATCCGATCTTCCAACTCCTGCAACAGCGCTCGAACGATTGGTTCGCCGGCGTGCGCTACGTCGATGAGAGCGCGGTCGCGGGGCGCACGAATCGCCTCATCGTGGGACTCTCGCCGTCTTGGAACAGTGTGAACGATGATCGCTTCGTGAACGTCGCAGGCACGAAGGGCGCGCGCACGGCGCGCAGTCATCAAACATCCGAGAACTATGCGGCGTACGTCGAGAACGAGCTCGATCTCGATGCACGCTGGACGCTCGTCACCGGCGCTCAGTGGACCGATGCCGAGCGCCGCTACGACGATCTGTTCCTGTCGAACGGCGATCAGAGCCTCGAGGCGTCGTACACGCAGCTCGCACCAAAACTCGGCTTCGTCTTGCATGCGGGACGGGACTGGACGGTGTTCGGCAACTTCTCAGGCAGCTTCGAGCCGCCGAGCTTCGGCGAGCTGACCGGCGGACCGGGCGTCTCCATCCTGAAGGCGCAAACCGCGCACACCTTCGAAATCGGCACGCGCGGCAAGCTCGCGCGCATTCAATGGGACATCGCCGCCTACTCCGCGCGCGTGCGCGATGAGTTGCTGGGTCTCAACGATCCGAACGGTCAGCCGCTCGGCACTGTGAACGCGCCGCGCACGATTCATCGCGGTGTCGAGCTGGGCGCGCAGATCGCGCTGACGCACGCGTTGTCGTGGCGCTCGTCGTATCTATGGAGCGACTTCCGCTTCGACAGCAATGCGAGCTACGGCGACAACGCGCTCCCCGGAATTCCCGAGCACTTCTATCGCGGCGAGCTCGTCTGGGCACTGCGCGCCGGATATGCCGTGACCGTCAACACCGAGTGGTCGCCGCGCCGTTACGCGATCGACATGGCGCACACGTGGTTGGCCGACCCGTACGCGCTCGTCGGCCTCAAGGTGGCGCGCGACGTCGAGCACGGGCTCTCGTGGTACATCGAGGGCCGCAACCTCGCCGATCGGCGGTACGCGTCGACGACAGGCGTCATCGCAGACGCGCGCCGTGTCGATGCCGCACAGTTTCTGCCAGGCGATGGGCGTTCGGTGTACGCGGGCCTGTCGTGGAAGCCGAAATGAGCGGTCCGCGCGACGCTATAGGCACGGCGCGCGACACGCCGAGCACTGCTCGCCTCAGAGCATCGGGCTCACCAGCACGACGAGGCCCATCACCAGAAAGATCGCAGCCGCAATGCCGTGCACGACTCGCAGCGGCAAGCGCTTCGCCATGCCGTTGCCGAGCAGCACCACGGGGACGTTCGCGATCATCATCCCGAGCGTCGTGCCGGCCACGACACCGACGAGCGATGCGTACTGCGCCGCGAGCGCCACGGTTGCAATCTGCGTCTTGTCGCCCATCTCCAAGACGAAGAACGCGACGAGCGTGGTGAGGAACGGACCGAAGCGCGACGGCTGGCTCTGTTCCTTATCGTCGAGGCGATCCGGAATGAGCGTCCACACCGCCATCGCGATGAACGAGATGCCGAGAATCCAGCGCATCGCCGCCGGCCCGATCAGGTTCGCCACGAACCGTCCGGCCGCACCGGCGAGCGCGTGATTCAGCAACGTGGCGGCGAGCGTGCCGAGAATGATCGGCACGGGCTTGCGAAATCGCGCCGCGAGGACGAGAGCGAGCAGCTGAGTCTTGTCGCCGATTTCGGCGAGGGCGACGACGCCCGTCGAGACGAGGAACGCTTCCACCCAAAAACCGTGGCAGGGAGGCTACCCCCCAATGAGGGCGCGGAGTCTACACGAAGGATTCAGCGCGTGCCGGCTGCGGTTTCGGCTATCAGAAAGTCGACCACGGCGCGGAGAGCTTCGCGCTCGCTCGCGCCGCGCGACCGCGCGCTCTCGTACGTGGCGATCTGCCGATGCGCGCTCGTGCCGCGCGCCAGGATCTTGCGGGCATGCGCGACTTCGCGCACGCACGCCAGAGCTTCGGCGTCCTCGGCCACGAGGCCGATCAGCTCATCGAGCAACGGCGAGAAATCGACCAGCTCGCCTTTCGCCATGTCGAGGAACTTACCGTCGAAGCTGTAGCGCATGGCGCGCCAGCGATTCTCGGCGATCAAGAGATTCGGGTAGCGCCGCCAGCACTGGTTCGCACGCCGCAAGCGAAACAGCATGCGCACGAGGGACACGGTGAGCGCCGCGAGGCACATCGAATCGTCGATGCTCGTGCACACGTCCATGATGCGCGTCTCGAGCGTCGGGTAGCGCGAGCTCGGACGCAGGTCCCACCAGATCTTGGTCGTGTCCTCGATCAACCCGTTGCGGATCAGCGTGTCGAGGTGGCGCCGAAACTCGCTGTAGCTCTCGAACCTCTCGGGCAAGCCCGTGCGCGGCAGCGAGTTGTACACCGTGGAGCGAAACGACTTGAGACCCGTCTGCTCCCCCTCCCAGAACGGCGACGAGCACGACAGCGCCAGCAGGTGCGGGAGGAAATACGACAGCTGATTCATGATGTCGATGCGCAGGTCGTCGTCATCGATCCCGACGTGAACGTGCATGCCGCAAATCATCAGGCGGCGCGCCGTGGCCTGCATTTCCTGCGCCATGGCCGAGTAGTAATCCTTGTCCGTCCGCTTCTGCACCATGGAGCGCGAGAAGGGATGCGTCGAGGCGGCGATGGGCGCGAGCCCGTACTGCCGGCTCACGTCCACGATCAGCGCCCGCAACCGGGCCAAGTCCGCGCGCGCCTCGGCGAGCGTGCGGCACACACAGGTGCTGACTTCGATTTGGGACCGCAGGAATTCCGGCGCGATCTGCCCCGCACCACGCTCCGTGCATTCCTTCAGCAATTGCGGGGGCGGGTCGTTGTCGACCTCGCCGGTATCACGATGGACCAGCAGGTATTCTTCTTCGATACCGACCGTGAAAGGCGGCTCTTTGTAGGTCATGCCGCCAGTGTAGCGGTTACGCCAACTGGGTAATAGGCAGGGGGCGAGCGATGAAATAGCCTTGGGCGAAATCTACACCGATTCTCTTCAGCTCCTCGAGCACCACGGCCGTCTCGACACATTCCGCGATGGTCGCGATGCCGAGCGCCCGGCCCACCTTGCTGATGGCCTCGACCATGCTGCGATCCACCGGGTCCGCCCCGATCTGCCCGATGAACTGCCCGTCGATCTTCAGGTAGTCGACCGGCAACGTCTTCAAGTACATGAAGGACGACAGGCCGGTGCCGAAGTCGTCCAGCGCGAACTTGCAGCCGCGCGTCTTCAGCTCGCGCATGAAATGCACGGCGTCGGCGAGATTGGTGACCGCCGCGGTCTCGGTGATCTCGAAGCAGATGGCGCCGGCAATCACCGGGTCCGCCAGCGTGGCGAGCGCCAAGTCGACGAACGACTGCTCGTTGAGCGAGGTTCCGGAGACATTCACGGCCAACGTCGGCAGCGGCACCCCGCGGTGCTGCCGCTCGCGCAAGAGCGCCACGGCCTGCTGCACAACCCAACGATCGATGATGGACATCGCATTGTAACGTTCGGCCGCCGGGATGAATTCGCTCGGCTGCACGAGCTCGCCGTCGTCCCCGCGCAGCTTCACGGTCAGCTCGTGGAAACGCGGCGGGCTCGCCGAGCCGATGGCCGCGATCGGCTGGAAGAACAGCTCGAGGCGGTTCTCCTCGGCCGCGCGCGTGACGCGCGCGACCCAATGCATCTCGCGATGGCGGCCCGAGATGCCGTCGGAATCGTAGACGTGGATGCGATTGCGCCCGCCGTCCTTCGCCGCGTAACACGCGATGTCCGCCGCGCTCATGATGCTCGCGACGTTCTCGGTATCGCGCTTGATCTCGACGACGCCGATGCTCGCCCCGACGGACAGTGCCGTCGCACCCCACACGAAGCGGTAGTCGCGGATCGACTGGCGCGCGCTCTCCGCGATGCGCGTCGCCTGATCGAGCGAGCAATTCTCGAGCAGCACGCCGAACTCATCGCCGCCGAGCCGCGCGATCGTGTCGGACGCGCGCACGCGCGTTTGCAGAAGTCCCGTCACGTCGCGTAGCAGCCGGTCGCCGGCCTGGTGGCCGCACGTGTCGTTGACGATCTTGAATTGGTCGAGGTCGATGTAGAGCAGCGCGCACGAGCCCTCGCCGCGCTGCGCCCGGGTCACCGCGGCGTGCAGGCGGCTGTCGAACTCGCGGCGGTTGATGAGGCCGGTGAGCGCGTCGTGGCTCGCCTGATAGGCGAGCGCGCGCTTCAAGCGCCGCTCCTTCGTCACGTCGTGGAACACGATGACCGCGCCGATCATGCGACCCTGCCGATCGCAGATCGGCGCCGCCGATTCCTGAATCGCGATCTCCTGGCCCGAGCGCGTGATCAGCACCGAGTGATCCGTGCCGTTGGCGTCGCCGCGATTCTCGCCGCGTCCCAGCGCGCGCAGCAGCGGATTCTCGAGCGGCTCGTGCTTCAACTCGGTCACGAGATTCAGCACTTCGCCGACATCGCGGCCGCGCGCATCCTCGGCGCTCCACCCCGTGAGGCTCTCGGCCACCGGGTTCATGTAATCGATGCGGCCCTGCCCATCGGTGCTGATCACGGCATCGCCGATGGACTGCAGCGTGACTTCGGCGCGCTCCTTCTCCTCGAACACCGCCTGTTCGGCGCGCTTGCGCTCGGTGATGTCGTTGAGCGCGCCTTCATAGCCGATGAGCCTGCCGGAGGCGTCGCGAATCGCGCGCGAGTTCTCGAGGATCACGAGCTGCTGCCCGTCGCGCCGGCGCGCGATGAACTCGAAGTTGCGGATCTCGCCTTCGATGTCGACCCGCCGCACGAATTGCAGCCGGTCGGCGGGATTCCAGTACAGGACCTCCGCGCTCTTCAGCGCGTACAGCTCCTCGGCGCTGCCGAAGCCGAACATGGAGACGAACGCAGGATTCACCGACACGAGCCGGCCATCGCGCGCGCTCTGATACACGCCCTCGGCAATGCTCTCGAACAGCCCGCGGAACTTCGCCTCGCTGCCGCGCAGAGCCTGCTCCGCGAGGCGCCGATCGATGGCGATGCCGGCAAGCTGCGCGGCGTGCGCCATCATGTCCGTCTCGACCGGCGTCGGCAGCCCCACCTCCGCACGGAAGATGCCGAGCGAACCGAGCACCTTGCCGTTCGCCGCCTTGATCGGCAGCGACCACGCGGCGCGCAGGCCGGCGTCGAGCGCGGCCTGACGGCGCTGCTCCCAGAACGGATCTTTCGCGATATCGGGCACGAGCACGTGGCGCGCGAGATAGACCGCCGCGGAGCACGAGCCGTTGCGAATGTCGATGGGCGCGCTCGTCAGCGACGTGCGCAGCGTATCCGGCAAACGCGGCGCGACCAGATAGCTGAACGCGCGGCCGTCTTCCGCCAGCACGCTCACCGAGCACATCGAGCCCACGCCCTGCGATTCGATGAGCCGCGTGATCGATTCGAGCACCTCCGGAAGCAGCGCGTTGCCCGTCAGCTTCTCGAACACCTCGCGCTCGGCGGCCGCGACGCTCTCTTCGCGCTTGCGCTCGGAGATATCGGTGATGCTGCCGCGGACCAGTCGCCGGCTGCTGCTCGGCAGACGCACGAGCCGCACTTCGCACATGAATTCGTTGCCGAACGCATCGCGATGCTGCCATTCGAAGATTTGCGGCCCGAGATCGAGCGCGCGCTCGACACGCATGCGCACGTGATCGAGCGACTGCGCGCCGTCCGGCTGCTGCGCGGGCGACAGCTCCGCCGGCCCGATCTTCAGCAGCTGCTCGCGATCGAGGCCGAACAGGCGCTCGGCGTTCTCATTGACGTCGATGAAGCAGTTGCGATCGGCATCCAGCACGACGATCGCATCCGGCGCGTGATCGATGAGCAGCCGATAGCGCGCCTCGCTCTCGCGCATCGCCTGCTCGGATTCGCGCCGCTCGGTGACGTCGCGCAAGCAGACGACGTACATCTCGCGCCGGCTCAGCCGCGCGTTGCTGACCGCCATTTCCAGCGGGAACGAACGGCCGTCCTTGCGCATGCCCCAGGACTCGCGCGAGGCGAGGTCCAGGTGCGTGTCGCCCGAGGTGGCCGCGAGGCGCTGCAGGGCCTGCGGCACCGTCTCGTGCTGCGCCATCTTGGGAATCAGAAGATCGATGCGCTCGCCGACGACTTCCGCCTCACTGAAGCCGAACACCCGCTCGCCGGTGGGATTGAGGGTGCGGATCACGCCCTCCTCGTCCACCGTCAGCACCACGTCCTTGATGTGATCGAGAATGACCTGCAGGTGCTCGGAGCTCTGCGTGCGCACTTCGTGCGCCATGGCGCGCGCTTCGTCCGCCATGAGCCGCATCGACTGCACGATGCCGCGACGTTCGTCATCGACGGCCTGATAGTGCGCGCTGACCATGCGGAGCAGCGCGCTGCTATCGAGTTGCGCCGAGCCGCTGCGCAAGCGCAGCTCGCGGATTTGCGCCCGCAGATGCGCGTGCAGCTCGGGACTGTCCTCGCCGAAGACACCGGTGGCACTCGTGAGGGTCGTACTGCCTGTCAGGCCCGTACTGGTCCCAAGGCCCTCACGAATGATCGTGGTCGAGCCGAGCGACGCCCGTTCCTCGGGGCGCAAGGCTCCAGCATCCTGCGTCTCGATGCGCGCCCGGATGTTCGACGGTTTTGACATAAACGGAGGCGTCCGATCCCAGCGGAAATCATAAGAGGCGCGGCTTCAACGGCCGCGTGATCCGCCTCCCGCTTTTCGGTCAGGGCTTGGCCCTGGGCGCACCCGGGTTGGCCGGCGGCGGCGGCAGCTCCGGCAGCCCCGCACCGGCGATGATCGGGATGGAGTACACCCGCGACACCGATTCGGTCGGCGCGTCGCTGATTACGGTCACCGTGACGTAGTAGATGCCGTCCGTTTTCGGGGTCACGGTGACCACGTGCTCGACTTCCGTCCCGATCGCCGGTCGATCGATCGGGCCGGTTTCCCCGCCCTTCACCAGATCGAGGCCTTCGCTGGGCTGAAATCGCGCGTAGAGGCGATCGAGCTCGACGCGGGGAGTCAGCGCGAGCCGGATGTCGACGGGCTGGCCCACCGCCGGGCGCGCGGACAATGCGAACTTCACGTCGACCTTGCCGGGGTTCTTGCTGGCGCTGACCGCCGCGACCATGTCCGCCGAGCCGGCGGAGCGGCCGCTCTGGGGCTTGCCGGAGGTCGGCGTCGCCGCAGTCGGGTCCGGCTCGGAGGAGCCGCACGCGCTCAACACGACCGCCGCCGTCAGGACGAACGCAACCCACCGGGCCGTGGTCCCGCGGGCCGTACCGTCATCTCGTCTCGACATTCGCATCGCTCCGAGAACCCCCGACGTTTCTCATCCGCCGCGGTGTTGTTGTGCTCGTGAACCGCGGCGCGTGCGGGGCGAACGATACAGGGCGCGCGAGTCTTTGCACACGTCCGCGTATCTCATTCCAGACGGGCGTTGCATCGACTAAAGACCCGAGACCGCGAGTGAGGGCGGATCATCGACGGCGGCGACCTGCTCCAGCAGGTCGTTGATGTGCCCTTCCCAATACCGCACGGTGCCGAACCAGGTGAACGCGCGGGGAAACGCCGGGTCGGCCCAGCGCGTGGCCAGCCAGGCGGCATGATGCAGCATGCGCAAGGCCCGTAGCGGCTCGATGAGCCGCAGCTCGACGAAGTCGAATTCGCGGAACTGCTCGTAGCCTTCGAGCAGCGCGCGCCACTGCCGCTGCTGCTCGCTTTCGGAGCCCGAGAGCAGCATCCACAGGTCCTGAATCGCGGGCGCCATCATGCAGTCGTCGAGATCGACGAACACCGGACCCTGCTCGTTCCACAGCAGGTTTCCCAGATGGCAGTCCCCGTGCACCCGCAGCTGGCGCACCATGCCGACCTCGCTGAATACGCGCTCGATGCGCTCGAGCAGGGCATCGGTCGCGCGCAGGTAAGACTCTTCGAGCGCGGCCGGCAACAGGCCGCTGTCGATCACCTGATCGCGCGCCGTGAACCCGAGCCGCTCGACCGTCAAGCGCTCGCGGACCCGAAACGGCTGCACGCTGCCGACGCGATGGATGCGCGCGAGGCTGCGCCCGAGCATCGCCCGGGCCTCGGGGGCATCGAGCTCCGGGGCCCGCCCGCGCATCCAGGGAAACACCGCGAAGCGAAAGTCCTGAAAGCGGAACAACGTGGCGCCGCTCGCGTTCAAGGGGGCGGCCACGGCCATCTCGGCGCCGGCCAGCTCGGCGGTGAACGCGTGCTCTTCGGTGATTTGCGCATCGGTCCAGCGCCCGGGCCGATAGAACTTCAGGACGACCATGCCCTCCGGCGTGCCCATCTGGTACACCCGGTTCTCGTAGCTGTTGAGCGCGAAGAGCCGCCCGTCGCTCTCGAAACCCAAGGAGGCGGCCGCATCCAGCACGACATCGGGGGTGAGCCCTGCGAAAGGTTTCACGGCGTCGTCAGGGCTTTTGTCTATCATCGCTAGCGGTTACGGACTCTATGCAGGAACAACACGAATGACTCGAGGCACCATCTTAGTCACCGGCGGCGCCGGCTACATCGGCAGCCACACTGTCCTCCAGCTGCGGGCTCGAGGCGAGCGGGTGGTGGTGCTCGACAATCTCTATACCGGGTTCCGCCAGGCCGTGCTCGACACGCCCCTGATCGTCGGCAGCGTCGGCGATCGGGAGGTCGTCGCGGCGGCGCTGCGCGATCACAACGTCGAGACGGTGCTGCATTTCGCGGCGCATACCATCGTCCCCGAGTCGGTGAGCGACCCCCTGAAGTACTACGGCAACAACACGTGCGGTACGCGCAATCTGCTGCAGTGTTGCGCCGAGGCCGGGGTCAAGCACTTCGTGTTCTCGTCGACCGCGGCGGTGTACGGCATCCCCGCTGCAGCCTATGCGGACGAGACGACGCCGACCGCGCCGATCAATCCCTACGGCACCTCGAAGCTCATGTCGGAGTGGATGTTGCGCGATCTCGCCGCCGCGAGCCCGATGCGCTACGTCTCGCTGCGCTACTTCAACGTGGCCGGGTCGGACACCGCCGGGCGCATCGGCCAGTCGACGCGCAAGGCGACGCTGCTCATCAAGGTGGCGTGCGAAGTCGTCGTCGGGAAACGCCAACATCTTTCGATCTTCGGTACGGATTACGCCACGCCCGACGGCACCGGCGTGCGCGACTACATTCACGTCGAGGATCTCGCCACGGCCCACCTCGACGCGCTCACCTATTTGCGCGACGGCGGCCAATCGGTCGTCCTCAACTGCGGTTACGGCCACGGATACAGCGTGCGCGAGGTGATCCGGAGCGTCGAGAAGGTGGTCGCCGCCCCGCTCCCCGTGAAGGAAGAGCCCCGCCGGGCCGGTGACCCCCCGATCCTGGTCGCCAAGGCCGATCGGGTCCGCTCGACGCTCGGTTGGACCCCGCGCCTGGACGATTTGGACCTCATCGTGCGCACCTCCCTCGACTGGGAACGCAAACTTCAGCGCGCTCCCTGGTAGCCGCACCGCTACAATGGACGGCCATGCGTTGGGCCCGTCCTAAGTCTCTGAGCGGCTTGATGCTGCTCGGCCTGTTCCTGATCGCCGTGCCGCTCGTCGTCGCGCTGGTCGATGCCGGCCTGCAGATTCGCGTGCTCGCGAACACCGGCCAGAAGCTGGTGACCGAGGGCGTCGGTGCCGCGCGCGCCTCGCAGGAGATGTTCAGCAAGATCGCCGAGGTCGAGCGCGCGGCGAAGCTCTACAACGTGTTGAAAACCTCCGACGTGCTCACCGCCTATCGCAATCAGGACGAGGGGCTCTCGGCCATCCGCAGCCAGCTCGATCGCCACTTGCGAACGGCCGAATCGCGCAAGACGCTCGAAGAGCTCGGCGACTTGCAGGGAACGATTCGCTTGAGCGTGCTGTCCATGCCCCACGGCGCGGCCGATCCCGACGATCTGTCGCGCCGGTTTGCGGAATTGAGCGCCCTCGCCAATCGGGTGGCCCAGCAGAGCAAGGGTGAAATCGACGCGGAGGTCGCGGCCCTCGAGCAGCAGACCCAGCGCGCAAGACGCCGCCTGCTGTGGGAATCGGCGGTGCTGCTGCCTCTCACGGTGATCGCGATCATCGCGGTGACGCTCGCCGTGGGACGCCCGCTGCGCACGCTCGACCGCGCGATCAGCGAATTGGGCAGCGGCACGTTTTCGCGCGAGATCGTCGTTTCCGGTCCGCAGGACTTGGAGCGGCTCGGCCGCCAGCTCGAATGGCTGCGCGGGCGCTTGCTCGATCTCGCGAACGAGCGCAGTCGTTTTCTGCGTCACATGTCGCACGAGCTGAAAACACCGCTCGCCAACATCAGGGAAGGGACGGAGCTGTTGATGGACGGCGCGGTCGGCGAGCTCGATTCGAATCAACGGGAGGTTACGGGAATTCTGCGCGAGAACGGCATCAAGCTGCAGCGGCTGATCGAGAACCTGTTGTCGTTCAGCGCCTGGCAGAGCTCGGCGTCCGCGCTCGACATCAGCGAGTTTCGGCTGCGCCCGCTCGTGAAGCAGGTGCTCGAGAATCAGCAGTTGACGCTGCTCTCGCAGCGCGTGCGCCTCGACGTGAAGATCGAGGACGTGACGCTCGTCGCGGATCGCGGCAAGGTGCGCTTGATCCTCGAGAACCTGCTCTCCAACGCGGTGAAGTACTCGCCGAAGGGCGGCGCCATTCACATGAGCGCGCAGCGCTCGTTCGATCAACTCGTGCTCGATGTGGCCGACAACGGCCCCGGCATCGCGGTCGAAGATCGCGCACACATCTTCGACGCGTTCTACACCGGACGCGCGGCGCGCAGCGGCAGTCTGAAGGGCACTGGCATCGGGCTCTCCGTGGTGCTCGAGTTCGTCAATGCGCACGGCGGCAGCGTGCAGCTCATCGACGGCGAATTTCCGGGCGCGCACTTCCGCATCGTCATGCCGATTCACGCCGCGAGCGGCGATCAACCCGCGAGCAGCGCGCCGCGCGACTCGAAGGACTCCCGCGAACATGCCAATGCCGCGTGACCTGTCGTCGATGCGCGCGAGCATGCTCGCGCGCGCGGCGTTGCCGGCCGCCGGTGCGCTCGCCGTGGCACTGCTGCTGTCGGCATGCGCCGCGACGGATCTGCTGTCACGCAGTCAACCGCGCACGAGCGAGCCGACGCCGGTGGTCGATCGTGCGGCAGCGGCCGCAACGGTGATCACGAGCTATCTGGATGGTCTGCAGAAGCTGGTCACGAGCCCGCCCGCCGAGCAGGCGGAGCTCGTCGCCGCGGCCCAGCGCGAATTCGATCTCGCGCCGACGCCGAGTCATCAACTCCGCTACGCCTTGATTCTGGCGACACCGGGCCACGCCGCGACGGATCAGCCGCGTGCGCAACGCCTGCTGCGAGAGCTCATGGCGTCCCCCGCCGCACTGCTGCCTGCCGAACGGGCGCTCGCGTTCCTCGAGATGCAGAAGGTCGATGCGCAAGTGACGCTGAGCGCCGAGAACAAGCGCCTACAAGCGTCCGCGGCGCGCACGCAAGCCGACAAAAGTACCGCCCTCACCAAGCGACTTCAGGCTGAGCAGGACGAGAACGCCCGTTTACGCAAAGAGCTCGACGCCGCGCAGGCAAAGCTCGACGCCATTTCCGATATCGAGCGGTCGCTTTCCGAGCGCAAACCGAGCGCTGAATCACGCTCGCCTTGACTCCAAACAGCGACACGCTCAGAACGTATTAGTATTCGAGGCTGTCGCACAGCTAGTAGGATTTTCCCGTGCTTCAGCCCGCCGTATATACCGAGAATCGCAGGACACCGATCGTGAACCAGACCGGCAAACGCAAGGCACGCATCCTTGTGGTCGATGATGACCCGGGACTGCTGCGCCTGCTGACCATCCGCTTGCGCGCGGAGAACTACGATGTCGAAGCCGTAGAGAGCGGCGCGCAGGCGCTTGCGGCCGCGAGTCGTTTCCGTCCCGATCTCGTGATCACCGATCTGCGCATGGATCAGATGGACGGCATCGGTCTGCTCAAGGAATTGCAGAATCGCTGGCCGGGCTTGAAGGTCATCATCCTCACCGCGCACGGCACGATTCCCGATGCCGTGCAGGCGACGCAGATGGGCGCGTTCGGCTTCCTGACGAAGCCGGTCGACAAGCAGGAGCTGCTCGATCAAGTGCAGAAGGCCCTGCGCATCTCCGGCTTCGGTGCGTCGGACGAAGATTGGCGCGCGGAGATCGTCACGCGCAGCTCGGTGATGGAAGAGAAGCTCGCGCAGGCGCACATGGTGGCGGGCACCGATGCGCGCGTGCTCATCACCGGTGAGAGCGGCACGGGCAAAGAATTGTTGGCGCGCGCGATTCATCGCGCGAGCCCGCGCAAGCACAAGCCGTTCGTCGCGATCAACTGTTCGGCGATGGCGGAGAACCTGCTCGAATCGGAGCTCTTCGGTCACGAGAAGGGCTCGTTCACGGGCGCGACGCGCGCCCATCGCGGTCTGTTCCAGGCGGCCGACGGCGGCACGCTGATGCTCGACGAGATCGGCGACATGCCGCCGCGCTTGCAGGTGAAGCTGCTGCGCGTGCTGCAGGAGAACGTGATTCGGCCGGTCGGCAGCACGGACGCCATCGCGGTGAACGTGCGTGTCATCTCGGCGACCCACCGTGATCTGCAGCAGTTCATGACGTCTGGGCAGTTCCGCGAGGATCTGTACTACCGCTTGAACGTCGTGCACATCGAGATGCCGCCGCTCAATCGCCGACGTGAAGACATTCCGCTGCTGGTCGCGCACTTCCTCGCGCAGATCGCGAAGGAAAGCGGCGTGCGCAAGATCTACGCGCCGGAAGCGGTGGAGCTGCTCGCGACGGCGGACTGGCCGGGCAACATCCGCCAGCTGCAGAACGTGGTGCGCCAGAACGTGGCGTTGTCGCAGACGCCGATCATTCCGGTCGAGCTCGTTCAGCAATCGCTCGGCGGCGGCCCGGGGCGCCTGCCCTCCTTCGACGAGGCGCGCGATGAATTCACGCGCAGCTATCTGTCGCAGATTCTGCAGATCACGGGCGGTAACGTGAGTCAGGCGGCGCGCCTCGCCAAGCGTAACCGGACGGATTTCTACAAGCTCCTCGGCCGGCACCAGCTGACGCCCGAAGAGTTCAAACAGCGTTAAAACACATACGCTTCTGTTTATCGCGCTCCGGCGCCGGATCCGACGAGGGTCCGGCGCCTTTTTGTTGCCTCCGTGCGGGAACGTTTGTTGCGGTCTGGCGCTCACCCTGCGTCAAGTCCACGATAACAAACGATGCATCGCGACCTTCCGGAGCTCTCCAAAAGCGAATTCGACGTGCTCGTCGTCGGCGGCGGAGCCGCTGGCGCGGCGGCCGCGCGTGAGGCCGCGCTGCGCGGCTACCGGACCGCGCTGATCGAGCGCGAAGACTTCGGCGCCGGCGCCTCGGCGCACTGCTTCAAAGTCGTTCACGGCGGCATCCGCTACATCCAGCATGGCGATGTGAAGCGCTTGCGCGCCTCGTGTCACGAACGCTCGACATTCCTGCGAATCGCGCCCCATCTCGTCAAACCGTTGTCGTTCTTGATCCCAACGTACGGTTGGGGACGCAACGGCAAGGGCTTCCTCGGCGCGGGCATGCTGCTCTACGACGCGTTGAGCGCAGACCGTAACCGGCAGACGCGCGATCGCGCGCGACGCATCCAATGGACACGCTTCTTCAGCCGCGCCGAAACGCTGCGGCTCTTCCCGAGCATCCCCGGTAAAGGACTCACGGGTGCCGCCTCTTTCGAAGACGGACAGATGCACAACCCGCCACGCCTCGTGCTTGCATTCGCGGCCGCCGCGCATGAGCTCGGCGCGAGCGTCGCGAACTACGTCGAAGCCGAGCAGTTGCTCGTGCATGACAAGCGCGTCTACGGCGTAGCGGCGCGCGACGTGCTGAGCGGCGACCGCTTCGACATTCGCGCGAAGGTCGTCATCAACGCGGCAGGTCCATGGGCCGAAGGACTGCTGCGCGGCGTGAGCGCTGCCGCCGAGCGCGCGCCGGGCACTTACTCGCGTGATGCCTGCTTCGTCATCAATCGCCGGCCGACGTCACCGTACGCACTGGCGGTGCCGGGCGCGAGCCATGATGCCGACGCTCTGCTCGCTCGCGGCGCGCGTCATCTCTTCATGGTGCCGTGGCGCGAACGAACCCTCGTCGGCGTGTGGCACTCGGTGGTTCAACGTGATCCCGACGCAACGGGGCTGACACGCGACGAGCTTCGCGCGTACATCGCGGAGATCAATGCGTGCCATCCGGGTTTCAACATGCGCGAATCGGAAGTGGAGCGCGTCGACTTCGGCCTCGTCCCGTTCGGCGATGCGGCCGATCAGGGCGCGGGCACCATCAGCTTCGGCAAGCAATCGCGCCTCATCGACCATCGTCACGCCGACGGCATCGCAGGCCTCGTCACATCGATCAGCGTGCGTTACACGGTTGCGCGCATCGACGGCGTACACGCAATTCACTGCGCCGCGCGGCAACTCATCGCGCATCCCTCGCGCGACCCGCGGCTGCGCCATCTCACATCGGAATCCATGCCCCTGCCGGGCGGCGCCATCGAAGACTTCGACGCGCTCGCGAGCGAGGTTCAGCGCACGCGTCCGGCGTGGCTCTCGTCCGTGTCCGCGGCGACGCTGCTCGCGAACTTCGGCACGCACTTGCCCCGCGTCCTCGCGCTCGCCGAGGCGGATCGATCACTGCGAACCTATGTCGTCGGCACCGACGTGACGTTCGCCGAGATCGCGCACGCGCTGCGTGACGAATGCGCGCAGACCATGAGCGACATCGTGTTCCGTCGCACCGAGCTCGGCACGGGTGGACATCCCGGCGAAGCCGCGTTGGCCGATGTCGCGGCGTTCATGCAGAGCAAGCTCAACTGGACGCCGGACCGCACGCGAGCAGAACGCCGCAGCGTCGATGCGCAGTTCGCGCGCTATCTCGCGAGCCCGGACCGCATGCGTGACGCCTCGCTGGCCGGCAGCTACGCGAGCGTACCCATCGAACCCTTCCCGGCGGCGCCCGCCGCGCCTCTCGGTCAAACTGCCTGAGCCGCCGGCTCGTTCGAGCATGAAAATCTTTCTCACCGGCGGCACGGGTTTCATCGGCTCGCAGCTCGCGCAGTACGCGCGCCGCGCCGGGCACGAGATGACGGTCGCGAGCCCGATCAACAACCCCACTGAAAAATTTCGCTGCGACCTGCTCGCGCGCGCCGGACTCACGATCGTCGACGCGGCGCTCGATGACACGCCGCGCCTGCGCGCGGCGCTCGCGGGTCACGAGGCGATCATCCATCTCGCCGCCGCTCAGCACGAAGCGGAAGCGCCCGAGAGTCACTTCCGCAAGGTGAATGTCGAGGGCACGCGCAATCTCTTGACGCTCGCGGTCGAGACCGGCGTGCCGCGCTTCGTTCACGGCAGCACCATCGGCGTCTATGGCCACGCTTCCAACAGCGTGCTCGACGAAGCGAGCCCGCTCGCGCCGGACAATTCCTACGGCCGCACCAAAGCCGAGGCCGAGCGTGTGGTGCACGAATTCCGGGATCGCTTGCAGACCGTGATCGTGCGGATCTCGGAGACCTATGGACCCGCCGATCTGCGGCTCTTGAAGCTCTTCAAGGCCATTCAAAGCGGCCGCTACATCACGCTCGGCGACGGTCGCAACGAGCGCCAGCTCATCTACGTGGACGATCTGTGCCGCGCGCTCCTCTCGGCTGCGCAAGCGCGCGAGGCCGTCGGGCAAACCCTCATCTTGGCGGGCAGCGAGCGCCTGACTACCGATGAGATGGTCGCAGCGATCAGCTCGGCGCTCGGCCGACCGCCGGCCGCGCGACACATTCCGCTATGGCCCTTCGACGTAGCCGCAGCGGTGTGCGAGACGTGCTTGCCGCCGCTCGGCCTGAAGCCACCACTGCATCGCCGGCGGTTGGATTTCTTCCGCAAATCGTTCCGCTTCTCCACCGAGCGCGCGACACGCGTGCTCGACTTCCGTCCGGAAGTGCCGTTCACCGACGGCGCGCGCCGCACGGCGCAGTGGTATCGATCGACCGGGCTGCTGAGTTAGCCCGGCGTCGGCCGTCAGCGACTCACCGCGGCCGCCGCGATCTTCTTGCTCAACACGCGCACCTTCTTGCCGTAGAGGACGAACACTGCGCGCATGAACAGCTCGAGAATGCCGGTCACGGCCAATCCGACATAATTCAGTGGATTCTTCCAGAACACGTACAGCTGCAGCGCGAATACGCGCACCTCGCTGAACCCCGCGAGCTCGAGGATCTGCTGCAGGCTGTACTCGGTAACGTTGTAAAAATGGTCGATGTTGTGGGACAAATTTTCCGATCCCACCAAGGGATTGGCGCCATTCATCGCGTAAACGATCACCTCGCCTCCCGGGCGGAGCGCCGTCCGACACAGACGCAGGAAATCGAGGGTCTCATCCAGCGTGAGGTGATTGAGCTCCTGCTCGGGAATGATCACGTCGTATGCGCCGCTGCGCCCGGCGAGGAATTCGAACGCGCGCGCCGTCTCGCACGGCAAGCCGTGCCGCTTCGCATGCTCGACTTTCACCGGATCCGAATCGATCCCGAGCACGTTTGTGTAACCGTGCTCGCGAAGCATGTTCACGAGATATCCAGGCCCGCAACTCACGACGAGAATGCTGGCATTGCGCTCTTCGGGCAGCCGGCCGAGATAGTTCGCGCGGTAGTACGCGGTGAACGATTTGAAACCTTTGTCGATGTCCTTCGGCGCCTGCCAGTAGGAATCGAACGGCTCGAGCCGCGCCGCCAGCACGCGCGGCTGCGGCATAGCCGGGGCAAGCGAGGGAAACGCCGTTGGACGAGGCATCGAGCTCATGAGTGGGACTCCCATTGATCTGAATCAGACAAAGCTTGCATGAACCTGACGAGACATCGCGGCCTGGCACGCAGGATGCTTGCCCGGACCGGGTCGCGAAGCTCGTCGAAGTGGGTCCGCATGCAAATTTTGTTCTGCAATTACGAGTATCCGCCCATTGGGGGCGGCGGGGGCGTGGTCATGGCGGCAATGGCCGCCGAGCTCGCCCGTCGCGGTCATGACATCACGGTCCTGACCTCGCGGGCCTTTGGCCTCCCTGCGGATAGCATCGAAGATGGCGTGCGCGTCGTGCGCGTGCCGGTGTTCTTTCGGCGCCAGCTCGCGGTGGCGAATATTCCGTCGATGGCCGCGTACCTGCCGCTGGGCCTCTGGCGGGGACTCAAGCTCGGTCGCGGCCGCCCCTTCGACGTGATCAATACGCACTTCGTGGTGCCGAGTGGGCCGCTCGGCCTGTGGCTGTCGCGCCGTTTGCAAATTCCGAATGTGCTCTCGGTGCACGGCGGCGATCTCTACGATCCGTCCAAGCCCACTTCGCCGCATCGTCACGCATTCCTGCGCGGCCCGATCGCCAACATGCTCACGCGTGCGGACGCCGTCGTCGCGCAGTCGCGCGATACGGCAGCAAACGTGGCGCGCATCTATGGCGTCGAGCGACCCGTGGAGCTCGTGCCGCTCGGTATCGCGAGACCGCCCGCGAAAGTGGTCAGTCATCGCGCGACGTTCGGCATCCCGGACAGTGCGTTCGTGATGACCACCGTCGGCCGACTCGTCGCGCGCAAGGCGACGCCGCAACTCGTGCAGGTGCTCGCGGCAGCGAAACAGCGCGACATCTATCTGCTCGTCGTCGGCGACGGTCCGGATGCGGCGGAGATTCAGCGCGCGGCGATGGAGCTTGGCGTCGCGGAGCGCGTGAAGCTGCTCGGGCACGTGACGGAGCGACAGAAGTACGCGGCGCTGAGCCTGAGCGACATCTTCGTGTCGACGAGTCAGCACGAAGGCTTCGGCCTCGTGTTCCTCGAAGCGATGGCGTTCGGGCTGCCGGTGGTGTGCTACGACCGCGGCGGTCAGGTGGATTTCCTCGCGACACCGACGACCGGCGCCGTCATCCGCCTCAACGATGTCGCGGCTTTCACGCGCGCGGTGCTCGATCTGCACGCCTCGCCGGAGCGGCGCGCGGAGATCCGCCGCCACAATCTCGCGGCCGTCGAGACGTACTTCATCGATCGATGCGCGCGGCGCTATGAGGCGATTTTCGAGCGCGCGATTTTAGCGCGCGCCGGCGCGCTCGAGCCGGCACGACAAAAGTAGGGGGACATGGGAGGAATCGTCGGTCTCATCGGCGACGGCAGTGTCGCCGAGCTCGAAGCCATGGCCGCGCGCATGCCTTATCGGGGCACCGTACGCACCTGGATGCCGGCTCGCAACGTGTATCTCGGCGAGCTGGCGCTCGGTAGCGAGCGCGGCGCCGCCCCGAGTGCGGGCTGCTTCGCGGTCGACACGGCGGGCGACACCACTGCGCGTGAGGAAATCGAGCGCATCCTGACGACCCGCGGCGCTGCCGGTGCTACCGACATTCGCGGCTTCTTCGCCATCGCGTGGTGGAATGAAGCGAGCCGCTCGCTCCAGCTCATCTGCGATCGGCACGGCTACAAGACGCTGTACCTCGCGCGTCTGCCCGGTCGCATCGCGCTCGCGTCGGATCTGAAAGCCCTCCTCGCACTGCCCGATGTGCAAGCGCGTGTCGATCGCGACGTGTTGCACCTGTATCTCCGTTCGCGCTCGTTTCCGTCGGAGCGCAGTCTGCTCGCGGGCGCGCAGCCCATCGGCGGTGCCAGCGTATGGACGCTCGCGGCAAGCGGCGAGCTGCGAGCCGAACCCTACTGGACGCCGGTTCGACGCGTGAGAGCCGGACGCACTTTCGACCAGGCCGCCATCGAGCTGCGCGGCATCCTGCAACAAGTTCTGCACCGGCAGCTCGCGGGACGCGAGCGCATCGCGCTCGCGCTGAGCGGCGGTCTCGATTCCGCCTCGGTGCTCGCGATGGCGCGCCACGTGCGGCCCGAGGCGCACATCACGACGTACACCGTCGGTCACAGTCACGAAGATCAGGAGATCGTGCGCGCGCGCGCAGCGGCAGCCCACTTCGGCACCGAGCATCACGAATGTTTCCTGCCGCCCGACAAAGTGCCGGCGGAAATGCGGCGCCTCGTGTCGCTCACCGAGGATCTCACGGGACGCGAAGAAGCCGCGCTCCAACTAGTGCTCGCCGATGAAATGTCGGGACGCGAGCACGCGTGTCTCGCCGGGCACGGAGCGGACGCCGCATTCGCGGGCATGCCGCGACATCGACTGCTGTGGCTGCGCGATCACGCCGTGCCGCCGGTGCGCGGCGCGCTCGACGAGCTCTTCAACTACACGCAACGGCGCCTCGAGCCGCGCTCGTGGCTCGGGCGGCGTCTCGCGAGTCTCGCATTCCACGGCGATCGGCCCGCGCTGCCGCGCGTGCCGGATGCCCGAGAGCTGCCGGCGCAGACGAGCTGTGCGAGCCTCGATGAATACTGCTGTGCCACCGTCTCCTGGATCGAAGGCATGCGCTTCCACGAGCCGGTCGAGACGGCGGCTGGCGTCACGATGGTGGCACCGTTCTTCGATCCCGCCGTCGTCGATTTTTCACTGAGCTGCCCGACGAATTTCTTGATCGACGCGCGCAAGCAGAAGCGCATTCTGCGCGCGGCGATGCACGGCATATTGCCCGCGGAGATGTCGCAGCGACGCAAGTCGATCCAGCGAATGAAGCACGACACGCAGCTGTCGGACGTATTGGACGACTTTGCCGTGCAACTGCACCTGCACGAATCGCTCGCCGCGCGCGGGTTGCTGCCCGCGGACTATCTGACGTCGTTACAGCAACGAGCGCGCGATACGGCTTACTCCTCCGAGCGATTGCACATCCTGTGGGCGATGATCTCGGCGGAATTGTGGCTGCGTCAGTTCATCGACCGGCGCGGCGCTCCCGAGGGCTCGCGCAGTCCGACGGCACGCCAGCCGATCAAGGTGCCGGCGAGCGCCAGCGCGAACCAGCCTGCGCCCATCCCGTAAACGACGCCCGTCAGCCCGAATCCGCGCCAGCCGAAGACGCCAAGCGTCGCGACAGCGAGCGCGAGCCAGCTATAGAGGTTCAGCACGGCGAGCTGCCGGGCCGAGCCCAATGCCGACACGACTGCGCTCGAGACCCCGCTCCACACTCTGACGAAGCCGACGCCGACCAGCGCGTACAGCAGACTCATTGGGAACGAATAGCGGCTGTCCAAAACCGTGTGCAACAACCACGGTGTCACGACCAGAACGGCCACGGCGGCGACGGCCGAGATCACGACCGTGGCGAGCACTTCGTGCCGAATCAATCGTCCGATCGCCGCGCGCGTCTCGCACGTCTTCAATCGGGGCAAGAGCGCGAACCCGAGCCCCGTCTGCAGCATGCGGAAGGGCGAGGCCGCGATGGATGAGACGACGGAGTACACGGCGAGATCGCGAATCGAGAGCGCGTGGGGAATGAGCAGACGATCCAACTGAAAGAACGCTCCCACGGCAATCTGCAGGCCGACGGCGGCGAGGCCCTCTTGCCAGAGTGTGCGCGAGGAGGTCGGCGCTCCCGGAGCGTGCCGCGCCTCGAAACCCTTCCGCCAACCGAGGACAGCCATCGCGACGTAACCCACCGTCACCGTGAGCGCGGCCGGCAGCGCCTCGGGCCGATCGAAGAAGATCACCACCGGGACGGCGACGAGCACGATCCAGTTGTGGATCAGGATCAGAAACAACGAAAAGCCGAACTTACTGCGCGACTGAAAAAACGCGCCGGCCACGCGATTCACCGCCGCGGCCCACACGGTGAGCGCGAGCACTCCGGCAAGCGCGGCACCGAGCCCGTAGAAGCGCCAGGCGAGGAGCGCGAGCACCACGCCGACGCACGCGCTGGTCAGACTCACGCGGCTCAGAAGCCCTGTGCTTGCGCCCAGATGGTGCCGATTGATGACGGTCTCCATCCCCACCGGCCCCATGACGATGCCGATCTGCACGAGGGCGAGGAACAGCGCGACACGCCCGTACTCATCTTCGGGTAGCACCCGTGCAAGCAGCAGATTGCCGGCGGCGAAACCGACGCCGCCCAGCGCGAACACGAGCGCCGACCACAATGCCGGCGAGCGCGCTAACAGCCCAAGCCGCTCGCGGAGCGACCGCTCGCGGCTCAGGACGGTTGTGTTCAAGGCGGCGCCGTCAGTAGTACGGGCTGTCGTTGTGCTCGGTCGAGCGATTCAAGACCACGCCGATGACGTTCATCTCGGCGAGCATCTCTTTCGCGTTCGACATCGTGCGCCGCGCGGTGACCCCCTGAGACACGACGAGCAGGTGGCTGTCGGCGCGCGGGCCGAACGCGAGCACGTCGTCCGTTGCGAGCAACGGCGGCATGTCGAACACGATCACGCGTTTCGGGTTCTCGTCGACCAGCGTCTGCACGAACTCGCCCATGCGCGGCGAGGTGAGGAATTCCGAGGAATTCTCGGCGCGCCGCACGTTCGGAATGACGGCGAGACGCCGCACGCCGATGTCGTAGATGCATTGGTCGAGATCGCACTGGCCCGTGAGATAGTCGGTGAGGCCGTAGTCGACATTCATGCCGAGGTACCCGCCGACCTGCGAGCGCTGCAAGTCGAGATCGACGAGGAACACCCAGGTGTTCACTTCCTGCGCGAGCGCCAACGCGAGGTTGATCGCCGTGAGGCTCTTGCCCTCCCCCGCGCTCGTGCCCGTGATACCGACCGAGCGCCAGTTGTTGGCGGCCAGTCGATGCAGCACGCGGGTCCGCAAGATCTTGTAGCCGCGTGTCACCGCGACGTCCGACACGCCGAGCAGGATGTGATTGCGCTCGATGACCTCGGGGTCGGTGGCGGCCGCGCGGAAGTGCCGCACCGGCACTTCCGGACCGACGACTTGCGAGACGCGCGTGCCCCAATTCGAGGCGACGAAGTTGCTGCGGGGACGTTGTTGTTGTTGCGCCGATTTACGCAGCGCGTCCTCGATTACGCTCATGTCATGAAGCTCCGCAAGGTCATCACCACGATCACTGATCCGAATATCGTACACGCCGTCAGCAGGCCCACTTTCAGGCGCTGGCGGCGAACTGCACTGCTATCGAGGATCTCCGGAATGACGGCGAGAGGCGAAACGGCGAGCACGCGACGCACGTCGCGACTGCCCCGCACCGTCTGGTCCATGGCTTCGGTGATCACCACCGCGGCCAACGCGCAAACCAATGCAAGGAAGATGCCGCCCATCGCGATCACCGCACGCTTGGGCTTGGCGGGCTCGATGGGCGTGGCCGCCGGCTGCACGATGCGCAGCTCATCGCTGCGCCCGCCCTGGATCGCGGCCGCGGTGAGCTCGGCGTCCATACGGGTCTTCAGAATCTCGTCGTACTTGTTCCGGGCGAGCTGCAGGTCGCGCGTCAAGCTCTGATATTCGCGCTCGACCATGGGCGTCATCTCGACGCGCTTCTGCAGCCCCTCGAGCTTGGTGCGCAACTCGGTGCCGCGCGCTGTCAAGGCGCTGATCTGCGTATCGACGCCGTTCATCTGCGTCTGGATCTGCACGACGGTCGGCGTCGCACGTACCGTCGAGTCCGCCTTCTCGCCGCGGGCGATGCGCTGCTGCAGCGACTGGATCTGCCGCTCGATGCGCTTCACGTCCGGATGATCTTCGCTGTAGCGCTGGCGCGTCTCCGAGAGAATCGCTTTCTGCGCCTCGAGCTGCTGCGGCAGGCTCATGTCCGTCAGCGCCGGGCCGCCGCGCCGCAGGCTCTCGAGTTGGCGGCGCAGGTTGATGAGGTCCGGGTGGTCCGGGTCGTAGATCGCGGACTTCTGCGCATACTCGGCTTCGAGCTGGGCCAAGAGGTTCGCATCCGGGGCCTGATTGCGCGCCTGATCGAGCGCCTGCGTGAGGAAAATCTTGTTCTGCCGCAGCTGCGAGAGCTGGGACTCGATGCCGTCGAGGTCGCGCTCGACGCGGTCCATGACGTTCAGGTTCATGTCGGTGAGCTCGGGCAGCTGCCCGAAGTTCTTCGCTTTGAAGTCCGCGAGCTTCGCTTCGAGCTGCGCGATCTGCTTGTTGTAGCGCTCGCCTTCGGCCGTGTAGAACGCGGCGGACGAAAGCGCGCGCTGCTTCAGGCTGTTGCGGCTTTCTTCGATGAACGCATCCGTCAGCCAGCGCGCCGCTTCGAATGCTTCCTTCGGGTCGCGGCTCACATAGCCGATCGTGAATGCGGAGATGATCTCGCGGTCGCGCCCGCTGTCCGGGTCGAGCACCGGCTCGCGCACCGTTTCGACGGTGGCACTGCTCGCGATGCGGCCGAGATAGTCGTCCATATCCTCGCCTTCCTGCTGCCGCGGCGCGCCCGGCTTGTTGATGCGCATGCGCAGCGAGCGGCCGTTCAGCACCGCATCGGAGAGGCTCGAGACGTACTGGTCGTAGTAGTTCTTCTCGTGCCCGCGTGCATCATTCGGCAGCGCCGCGGATACCGGTGCGTTCTCGAACGAGATGAGCGACTTCGAGAGGTACTGATCGGGCAATCCGATCACGAGCGCGGCGGTCAGCGCCACAATCGGAATCGCGACGAACACGAGCAGCATCTTGCGCCGTTTGAGCGCAGCGATGTAGTCGGAGATATCGGTTGTGAATTGTTGCTGTTCCATGGGGTCCTGCGGGGCGGCGGTTCACGTTGCGAACGGAGCTATTTCTCCAAGCGGCGCGGCTCGTAGACGACCGACAAAACCACGCCGTTCGAGTTGGCGGCGGTCGGCGTGAATTCGTACTTCTGCCAGGTGTAGGTGTAAGCACCGTGCAGCGAGAACTGGCGATTCGCGCGCCATTCGAAGCCTGCGGTGCCGGTGGCGTATTTGCGCTCACGCACGGGATTGACCTGGTCGGACAGGCCATCGGTGCGAATCGCACGCGCGCCGAGGTAGCCCGAGAAGCGCGGATCGAACGTGTGGGTCACGCGAAAGCGCACTTCGTCACGGTTCAAGACCGCGCCCGACGAGCTGGGTGACGTAGCTCGCAGCGCGTCGAGTACGATCTGGGTCGTCTGCAGATTCCATTGCGCGCCGACGCCTCCATTGAAGCTCGTCGTCGAAATCTCAGCGGTCGAGCCCGTCGCGTCGTGGGTCGAGTGGCTCGCGCCGGCCCGCACGTAGAAGGTCGCGATCTGCGTGCTCGATGTGCGGTACTCGACCGATCCGGTGGTCGTGTCGGTATCCGGCGAGTTGTTGTCCGGGCTGAACTTCTGCTGTGCCACCGTGAACCAGAGCGTGCGGCGCTGTGAGACATCGAACAGGATGCCGCCCGTGCCGGTGTAAGTGGTGTAACCCACCTGCTCGAAGAACTGGTCGTCGTACTTCGTGTCGACGTACTGGAGATCTCCGGTCAGATGACGGCGCTCGGTCCAGTCCCACGCTATAGAAGGCTCGGCCACGACGAGTCGCCGGCGGTTGCGGAACGTCACCTGTCCGGTGTCGCCGCTGCTGGTCTGGCCGAGATCCAACCCCGGAAAGTCCGCGGCCGGCAGCTCGGAGGACACGACGCTCTCGTCCGCGAAGCTCGCGCGGAATCTCGTGTCGAGACGCTGCGTCTTCTTTTCGGCGATGCCGTCGACGTAGTAGTCGGTCGACTCCTCCGAGGATTCGTTGAGGAACGTCGAGTGGACGCGCGGCGTGAGACCGAGCGTCGTGGTCTGCGTGTCCTGATGCATGTTGAGCGCCGCGTCGATCGCGCCGCCCTGCACCTGGATCTCGGACCCGCGTTGATCGGTGAGCCGATAGTTGTCGTCGTACACCGCGCCGACTTCGACGCGCGGCTCGAAGATCCACACCTGCGCGTGCGCGGCGCTCGCGCCGCACGCGAGGGCCACCGCGCCCGCTACCGGGGCCAGCGAGTTACGGCACGACAACGACATCACCTGCCTGAAGCATGATGTTCTGTTGCAAGTTGCGGCCGCGCGCGACGTCCGCGTACTTGAACGGCAGCGCCTGCTGGCCGCCGTCCGTCCGGCGCAGGATGACGATGTCGCCGAGCGCCGCGAACGGCGTCGTGCCGCCTGCCATGCTCAGCGCCTGCATCACGTCGACGCGCGGGTTCACGATGAATTCGCCGGGCTTGTTCACTTGCCCGAGCACGTACACCTTGTTGCCCTTCACTTCTTGGATCGACACGGTCACCACCGGGTCGGAGATGAACTTCTTCAATTTGTTCGTGACGGTGTCCTGCAGCTCGTTGACCGTCTTGCCGCGCGCATCGATCTGGCCGCACAGCGGGAAGGAGAACGTGCCGTCGGGACGCACGAGCACGGGAGCCGTCAGGTCCGGCTCTTTCCATACGGCGATCGACAGCATGTCACCGGGTTTCACCGTGTACACATCTTGAATCGGCGGCGTATTCGGCGCAGCCGCCGGAGTTGCTTTCGCAAGCGTTTGCGCGGCCGCGAAGCCGGGCGCGAGAGCCGCGAGTAGCACGAACAAGGCGGACGTGCCGCCTGAAAAACGAATCGGCATTACGGAGCTCCTCCGCTGTTATCGATACGGGGCGAGCGCGAGCGCTGCGTTTCCTGGTCACAGCCCTTGAGCAAGAGGCGTTCCCGAGCCTTCGCTTACGCTCACCGCCGCAGCGGCCACCCGTGGCATGACGGTTGCAGGCTCAAGAGCGGTTCCCGAGCCTGAATACGAGAAGAACGCTGTGGCGCCACGCCCGAAATTGTCCGTCTGTGTGCCGTTCTACAACGAGGAAGAGAGCATCGCGCCACTGCATCAGGCGGTGGTGGAAGCGATCGAGCCGTTGAACGTGCCGTTTGAAATGGTGTTCGTCGACGACGGTAGTCGTGACGATACCATCAAGATCGCTACCGAGATCGCCCGACGCGATCCACGCGTGCGCGTCGTGAAGTTCCGCCGCAATTACGGTCAGACCGCGGCGATGGCCGCCGGTATCGAAGCCGCGCGCGGCGATGTAATCGTCACGATGGACGGGGACTTACAGAACGATCCGCGCGACATCGGCGCATTCCTCGAGCTCATCGATCAGGGTTACGACATCGTGGTCGGCTGGCGGCACGACCGGCAGGACAAGCTGGTGTCGCGCAAGATTCCCTCGCGCATCGCGAATCGCCTGATCGCGAAGGTGACCGGCGTACCGATCCGCGACAACGGTTGCTCGCTGAAGGCGTACCGCGCCTCGCTCATCAAGCGCATTCCGCTCTACTCCGAGATGCATCGTTTCATCCCGGCGGTCGCCTCCATCGCCGGCCCGCGGGTGGCCGAGATCAAGGTGCGCCATCACGCGCGCAAATTCGGCAAATCCAAGTACGGCTTGTCGCGTATTTACAAGGTGCTGCTCGATCTCATGGTGATCAAGACGGTGGCCTCGTTCACCTCGCGACCGCTGATCTGGTTCACCTTGCTCTCGGTGCCGATGCTCGCGTTCTCCTCGGTGGCGTTGGCCTGGGCGACGTGGCGCGTGCTCTGGGAGGGCGGCCACCTCTCCTTGCCGGTCGCGGGCGCCGGCGTCGTGTTCCTGATGTCCTCGATCGTGCTCCTGTGCGCGGGCGCGCTCGCCGAGCTCACTTACAGCCTCGGCGATCTGCGCGAAGTCGAGTTTTCCGCGCTCACCCAGAATGTACAAGTGCGCCGTCGCTCGCGGCGCGAGGCAAGTAGCCATGAGTGAACGGTTCGATATCCCCGAGTTGTCCGTCATCATCCCCGTCGGGGCACGGCACGACGAGCTCGAGGAGCTGTACGCTGAATATCAGCGCGGTCTCGCGCAGACCGGCAAGAGTTTCGAGTGCGTTTTCGTCTTGGACGGCGCGCACCCACGCGCCGCGACGGCGATCGATCGGCTCGCCGCGCGCGGCGAACCCATCACGGTGGTGCGACTGACGCGTCGGTTCGGCGAAGCGACCGCATTGATGGCGGGATTTCAGAGCTCGCACGGCCGCCTGATCCTCACGCTTCCCGCCTATCATCAGATCGAGGCGACCGAGATCGGCAAGCTGGTGCGCGCGCTCGAGGGGACCGCGGATCTCGCGATCTCTCACCGCTCACCTCGCGCGGGAGGCGCGTGGGAGAGGTTCCGGCGACGCGTCTTTCACGGCCTCATCGTCCAGGTGACGGGCCAGCGCTATCGCGACCTCGGATGCAGCGCCCGCTGCATGAAGCGCGGAGTGCTCGAGGAGATTTCCCTCTACGGTGATCAGCACCGCTTCCTGCCCGTGCTGGCGCATCGGCAGGGGTTCCGCGTCGTCGAGGTCGACGTGCGCCAATCTGCGCGCGACCGGTTCGACGGCGCTTATCGACCGCGCGAGTACGCGCACCGGGCGCTCGACATCTTCACCGTGTTCTTTCTGGTGCGCTTCACCAAGAAGCCGCTGAGATTCTTCGGCATGGTCGGTGCCTCGACCTTCGGCCTCGGCGTGCTGCTGAATCTCTGGCTCGCCGTGGACAAGCTCGCGTTCGGTCACGCCCTTGCGGACCGGCCTGCGCTGCTCTTGGGATCGTTGCTGATGGTGCTCGGCCTGCAGGTGTTCGCGCTCGGCCTACTCGGCGAGCTGATCATCTTCACGCACGCGCGCGACATCAAGGATTACCAGGTCGACGAGATCATCGAGTACCGCGCGCCGGGAAGCGAAGCCGCCGAGTCGCCAGCGGCGGAAGCGTCGCGGCAGGAGCTGCCGCCGTCGCGACAGCTCCTGCCACATCGTTGAGCGCAAACGCTCGGTCAGGGCGCCGACGAGGTCGTCATGATCTTCGGCGCCATCGGCCGCTTGATCGGCTTGTCTCGCATGAGAATGATGCCGTCGCGGTCCTTCAGGGTGACCTTGTCACTCATCGTGCCGTTGTTGACGGCGGAGTCCTGCTTGCCGGAGAGGCGCTTGAACTGCCCGCCGAGGTCCACCGTCTGGGCCCCGTTGCCGCGCGGATTCACGAGCGCAATGCCGTTCTCGAAATCGCGGCGCCAAACGCCGTTCTTCCAGGCCGCGCGCGGCGGCGGCGAGATGGCCTGGCCGAGCTTCGCGTCATACTCGTCGAACCAGGGAACGGCCGTGTACTTGTCGACCGCGAAGTCGTAATAGCCGTCGTCCATCAGGCACGAGGTCAAGCCATAGCGGAACGCCTGATAGTCCGACGTCTTGCCCCACTGCTGGAAAATCACGAGCTTCGGTTCTGCAGTCCCCTGCATCAGGCGCCAGTAGTGCTCCATCATGAACTTCCAGGAGCCGTTGGCGTTCTTCGCGCCGGTGATGCTCAGCCCTTCGGGCGACCAGCTATCGCCGATGGCGCGCTCGAGCACGGCGCCGTTCAGCAGCTGGTCGTATTCCGGCGCAACCGCCTTCGGATTGCCCCAGTCGCTGTTACCGAGCTGATACTTGCCCGGCAACACTTTGCGCCACACCTGCACGTACTTGGCCATGCCTTCGCGATGCAGCTTTTGCGCGATCTCACTGTCGGACGCGTCGATCTTGCCGTCGCGGTTCCAGTCGCCCGAGACGCGCGGCTTCCAGAAGAAGTTGTCGGTGAGGATGCCGTCGATGTTCGGCGAGTCCATCAAGAAGGTCTTGGCGGACCACGTGGGATACCAGTCGAGATAGCGCTGGCCGCTGCTGTTCGCGCGTGCGCCCATCGTGTAGTTCGTGATGCCGAAAACCGGTGCCCAAGTCGACGTCACCGGCGAGCCGGCATCGGCGGCGGGGTACAGCCACCATTTCTCGGTGGTGAGCTTGGTGGAGAGCTCCTTCCATACGCCCGGGTTGTCCTTCACCGCCTCGTTCATGTTCGCGTACATGAACACGAGCTCCTTCGGGTTGCGCGCTTTGATCTCGTCCACGACCTTCTTCAGCGTCGTGTGATGCGCGGCCTCCCAGCCCGGGAAGTTGTTCAGCACCACGATATCCAGCTTCGCGAGCTGTTCCTGATACGCGGGGTCTTCGTAGGCCTGCGGCCCGGAGATCTTGAATCCGCCGAGTCGCGGAAAGGGAGGCTTATCGAATGCGTGCGCCGCGGAGGCGAACGCAAGGAGCGCCACTGAAGTGGCTGTAATCAATCTCTGCATCTGATGATGACCCCGTAAAAGACGATTCGACATCCGCGGCGAAATCGGGTGCGAAACCGGGTGACGCCGCGGAAAACCCGGCGCCATCATCCACGCCAGGCTCGCATCCGCAACCCGTCGCGATCGAGAGACGATGCAGTTCACACTTGCAGCTCGGGCGCTACAGTTCCGAAATAGATACTAACCAGTATGCTGGCGCGTACTTACGCGAACCTGACACCGGGCAAGGGGCACATGGGGGATAGCAAGCGCCGTGCCCACGCCTGCGCTCACGCTGGCGGCTTGGGCACGACCCTTGCAGCCTGCGAACGGTTCGCACTCGAGATGAGCGTCCTGCGCAATGAGCGTCCCAGCGTCCGTCAGCATCACTGAGCCCGTGAGGGCGGCCGAGCGTGCTCCGCACGTCTGCATCGTCGGCATGAACAACCTCCGCGTCCTCGCGCCCGAGTACAACAAAGGGTTCGTCGGCGGCGCGGAGTTGCAGCAGGTGCTGCTCGCTCGCGCGCTGAGCGCGCGCGGGTTCAAGGTATCGATGGTCACGGCGGACTATGGGCAGCCGGACGGTGCCGTCTGGGACGGCATCGTGACGTACAAGACCTATCAGATGGACGAAGGTATTCCGGTCCTGCGCTTCTTTCATCCGCGTCTCACCCGAACGTGGGCGGCCATGCGACGCGCGAACGCGGACATCTACTACAGCTGCTGCGCCGATGCGGTGGTCTTCATGGTGGCCGCCTTTGCCCGCCGACATCACCGTCGGGCAGTGTTCTGGGTCGCGAGCGACGCGGATTGCGATCCGCAGCGGACGTTTTTTCGCCTGCGAGGCAAAAAGGGCCAGCGGCTGCGCCTCGCGCGGCTCAACTATCTCTACCGCACCGGCTTGCGCGACACGCATCTGGTGCTGGCGCAAACGACCGCTCAGCAAGAGATGCTGATGCAGAACTACGGCAAGCGCAGCCTCGTCGTGCCCTCGCTGGTCGACGTCGATCCGCAGCGCCGCCCTTTGGAACAGCGTGACATCCCCGTGCTCTGGGCTGCGACGATGCGGACCCTGAAACGACCCGAGCTCGCGATCGAGCTTGCCGAGCGCCTGCCGCACTTGCACTTTGCGCTCGCCGGAGGCCCGGCCCCCGAAGATGCCGCGAATTTAGAACGCGTGCGCGAGCGCGCCGCGGGCGTCGCGAACGTGGACCTGCTCGGCTTCGTGCCGCTCACGCGCATCAACGGCTATTTCGCGCGTGCGCAGGTGCTGATCAACACCTCCGCGGTGGAGGGCTTCCCGAACACCTATCTGCAGGCGTGGGCCGAGGGAGTGCCGGTGATCACGTTCAACGACCCGGACGATCTCATTCGACGCAACGGTCTGGGCGTGACGGTCGGGTCACTCGAGGAGATGCAGCGTGCGATCGAGACGCTCACCCGGGATCCGATCCAGTGGCGTGAGACCAGCGAGCGCTGCCGGCGATACTTCGACCGCAACTTTGGACCGGAGCAGACCGTCGGCGTGATGGCGCGAGCACTGCAGGAATGCCTGTGAGCACCACCGCATCCGCGCCCCCGGTCCTGTTCCTGCTGAGCTCGGTCACCTCGGGCGGATCGGAAACGAAGACGGTGCGCCTCGCGAATACACTCGCCGCCCGAGGCCGGCGCGTCATCGTCGCGTATCTAGAGCTGCCGGACAGGCTCGTGCGTGCTCTGGACCCTGCGGTCGAAAGCGTAGATCTGCAGCGACGCGGCAAGTTCTCAGTCGGTGCGCTCTTGCGTCTGGTGCGACTGGTGCGCCGGCGTGGCGTGTCGGTGATGGTCGCCATCAATCTGTACCCGGCGCTGTACGCGTATCTCGCAACGTGGCTGCTGCGCGGGCCGCGGCGTCACGTGATCGCGTGGGTCAATACCACTGAGTTCGGATCGCGTAAGGAGAGCGCGCAGATGCGGCTCTACCGCCGCGTACTGAACCGTCTCGACCTGGTGCTATTCGGCGCTGAGTCGCAACGCAAGCTCTGGTGCGAGCGATATGCGATGAATGACTCGAACGAGCGCTGCGCGGTTCTCTATAACGGGGTCGACGCCGTGCGCTTCAGTCGCGCGGCGGTCGAGCCCCTTGCGGCAGCCGCCGCGCCCGAAACGCGGTTCCTCGTGGGCACGGTCGGAAGGCTCGCGCCTGAGAAAGCTCACGTGCATCTCGTGCGAGCCGTCGCGGACTTGCGCACACGAGGGCTCGACGTCGGGGCCCTGATCGTCGGCGCTGGACCCGAGCGCGCGCAGATCGAAGCCGAGATCCGTCACGCTCGAATGGAACCGTTTGTACGCATCGTCGGCGAGAGCGCGGACGTTCGTCCGTATCTCGCTCGCATGCAGATCTTCGTGCTCTGCTCCGTCGCGGTGGAGACTTTTTCGAACGCGACCCTCGAAGCGATGGCCATGGGGTGCCCCGTCGTTTCCGCCCGGGTCGGCGGTATGGAAGAGATGCTGCGCTGGGGCGGCGGTCTCACCTACCCCGCCGGCGACGTGGCCGCGCTCACGCAGGCACTCTCCGATCTGCTGGACGATTCGCCGCGCCTCGCGCAGATGAGCAGCGAAGCGCGGAATGCGGCGGTAACGCACTTCAGCTGGAGCCAGATGGTCAGCGAAATGGAGGCGTGCATTCAGCGCGTCTCGTGCGGGACGCCGGCGTCACGCTCAATGACAGCACGGTCCGCGTGAACCATCAGGCGCATCTCTTGCAACCCGCAGGGCAAGGCGCTGTTGCCACCGGGCTCACTCCTCTCAGCTGCGATCAGCCGATGAAGACCTGCAGTACACGCATTGCGATCCTCCATCCCAGCGATCCTCTCGGGAACGTCCCGAGCGGCATCGATAGCTTCATCCGCGGCATTCTGAGATGGGCGCCTGCGGATCTCGAATACACGCTGATCGGGGCTAGCAGTGATCCGGTCGCGCGCCCGCTGAACGTCACGTCCGAGATCATGCTCGCGGGTCGCACCGCTCGGTTCCTTCCGCTGGTCACACTCGATGCGCGCGCCCGACGCAGTTTCTATCCGCTCACCGCGAGATATTTGCGCGCGCTGACCCCGCTCATCGCCCGTCGGCGGCTCGATGAGTACGACATCCTCGACTTCCATCGCATCGAACCGGGCCTGCTGCTGATGAAAGACGCGCGTCCCAAGAACCTGGTCATGCATCAGGACATGTCCGTTCTCCGGAATCAGGACTCGGACATCATGTGGCGGCACGCGCCGTGGCTGTACGAGCGGCTGGAACGCCGCGTGTTCAGCAGCCTCACTCGCGTGTTCGCCGTGCGCGAAAGCGCAGTCGAACGCTACAAGACGATGTACCCGCCTGTCGCCTCACGCTTCTCGTTCATACCGACATGGGTCGACGACACGATCTTTCGACCCGCCATGGCGAATACGGGCGAGGATCCGGAGCGACGCGAGACCCGGCAGACGCTCGGCATCGAGCCCGACGCACCGGTCATGATCTTCGTCGGCCGCCTCGATCGTCAGAAAGATCCAATGCTGTTGATCGCCGCATTCGTCGAAGCCAAGCGGCGCTGTCCGAATCTGCACCTGCTCATCGTGGGCGATGGCATTTTGCGCGGCGATGTTTCGGCCGCATGCGCCAGAGCCGGTGTCGAGCGCGATGTCCAACTGCTCGGCGTGCGGCCTCCCGCGGAGATCGCGCGCCTCGCGCGCGCGAGCGATCTCTTCGTGCTGAGCTCAGCGTACGAAGGCATGCCGATCGCGGTGCTGGAGGCGCTCGCTTGCGGTATTCCGGTGGTCAGCACCGATGTCGGCGAAATCCGCAGAGTCGTCACGAACGGCGTGAATGGAATCGTCTCGACGGAGCGCGCGCCGCAGGCGCTCGCCGCTGCCATCACAACCACTATCGAGGCAGGAGGTGCAATGCGCGGTGACGTGTGTATTCGGGCGATCGCAGCGTTCAGGCCGGAAAACGTGCTGGGCCGCATATACGAGAACCACCGCGCCCAGAGCACTCTCGTGGCAAGCCATGCGAGGGTGTGCCATGGATGAGCGGCAGCGCTTCGATGTGTATCGCCACCAGCTGCAGGACCTCGGCTTCCCGCTCACTCCGCAGCACCGGATGCTCGATCTCGGTTGCGGCGGAGGCCAGTTGGTCGCGGCCGGCCGCGAGCAGGGATACGACGTCTGGGGATGCGACTTCGAGCAGCCGGATTACATGAAGCGGCTGCAGGTTCGCGCTGCCGGCTACGTGCGCCTCATTCCCGATCCCTATGCCATCCCGTTCGAGGACGGCGCCTTCGATGTCGTCGTTTCGGACCAGGTGTTCGAGCACGTGATGGACTACGCCCACACGCTCGCGGAGCTGCAGCGAGTGATGAAACCGGGCGCCGTCTTCATCCACATGTTCCCTTCGCGCTATCGCCTGATCGAGCCGCATGTGTTCGTTCCGTTCGGGACGATGGTTCGCGCTCCGAGCTGGCTGCGCCTGTGGGCCGCGCTGGGTATCCGCAATTCGTTTCAAAAAGGACAACCCGCGGCCGAAGTCGCCACCTTCAACCGCACCTATCTCACGACGCGCACGCATTACCTCAGCCGACGCGATCTGCTGCGGCAGTTCGAGCGCTACTTCAGCGATGTGCGGTTCGTGGAGAAGACGTTCCTCAAGTACGCACGTCGAGGCCGGCCGCTTTACTTGCTGTCAGGCGTTCTGTGGTTCCTGCCTGCGCTCTATAGCGCCCTGCACGGGCGCGTCGTCTTCGGACGGCGACCGGCATCAGCCGATCGCACGCAGCAGACTCTTCGACCAGTTGAACATCAAGAGCGCTTCCGGAATGCGGCTCACGTATAGGATGGCGGCAAAGATTGCGACGTAGAGGCCGGCGGCGAGGATGCTGCCGATCAGCCCGAACGTGTCGAACCATCCGCCCGCCACGAGAACGGGCGAAGCCAGCAACGCAGCCAGCGCCGTCTTGCCGATGCGGCGCCATGGCACCAGATCGCGCAGCCTGACTTTGTACAGCCCCTTCACGCGCCATCCGAGATAGATGCATTCGACATACGTGGCGCACACCAATGCGATCATCCCACCCGCGATCCCCAGAATGGGCAAGAGGAAATAGAGCGTCACACCGCCCGTGAGCAGTCCCAGCAGGCTGCTGCGCATGAGCGGATCCGTGCGATTCAGCGCCCGCATGGCCGGACCGAAATCAAAGCACTCGCGCACGAGGACCAAGGCATAGATGCGCATCACCACCGCCGCCGGCCGATAGTCCGCACCGAACACGCCAACGATGAGCGGCTCGGCCAGCACGAGCAGGATCATGGCGATCGGCAGCAGCAGCATCGCGTTGATCACGGTCGCGCGCTGCCAGAGCACGAGTGGGCTCGTCTGCTGCACGCGTTCCTGCCGCACCATCTCCGGGAGAATCGCAGCCGAAATCGAGTTGCGTACGGTGACGATGATCGGATCGGCGTAGCGGCCGACGGTGTACTGCGCGAGACGCGCGGCGCCCAGCACGTGCGCGACGGCGATGTCGCTCAGACTCCGCCCGCTATAGGTCAGAATCACGGCCATGCCGGTGGGCGTGCAGAACCGCAGCCGCTCGCGCCAGGACGTGGGGCTGAGCGGCGGCTCCTGATTGCTGCGATCCAACCTTCGCCACGCGATCGCCGAAACGATCAGGCGCGCACCCTCGATGGCGATCAAAGACCAGATCACGGTCATGACGTCGCGGGTCAGCGTCGCGACGCCGATCGCAACGAGCATTCGCGCGGCGAGCCGGGTCGCCGTGTAGGTGAGCATGGCCATGGGCCGATGCGTCGCCAGCAGGAAGAACTCCCAGAAATCGAGATTCACGTACAGCAGCGCGTGCAATGCGAGTTGCAGCCGGTATTCCCCCGCAATCGCGCCACCGCTCGCGATATCTGCAATGAGAAACAGGCCCACCAGGATGGTGCTGCTCATCAGCGTGAACAGCGTGGTCTGCCGCACCACTCGCCACGGGCTCTGCGGTGTGGCGGGCACGAAGTACAACAAACTGTCGTAACTCGAGAAAGTGCCGAACCACTGCAGCAACGATGCGTACAGGAGGAACTTGCGATATTCGCCGAACTGCGCGACGGAGAAGACCCGCACCAGCACGATCGGGCTGATGAGCATCAGCCCATAGTTCGCAAGGCGCGAGAGGCTCAACAGCGCGGCGCGATTGGCGAGCGCGATCATGACGAGATCGCCTCGCGATCTGCCGTTTCGCCGAGCTGCTTCAGACCATCCCCCGTGCCGATCAGCCGGCCCCCGTCGACCGTCGCACCGAGGGCCGTGCACGCCAGCCCCATGGATCTGCGGCTGCCTCCGCCGCGACGGTCCCGGAGGGACTCGCGACCGACAGCGGCGCGGCAATCGGCCGCTCCGCGCGCAGGTTCACGGCCAGCCGCGCCGTCAGTCCCACGAGCATCCAGAGGAACTGCCATGGCGCCCACACGTCGACGAAGAATGCCGCGATGGACGCGCCCAGCACGCCGAGGGAAGCGGCGATCAGCAGCGCCCGGTCTCTGGGATCGGCGGTGTTGCAGGCATCGCGCGCGAGCCAGACCGTGCGTCCCAGAATGAACAGCACGCAGCCGAGCCCGACGATGCCCTGGTTGAACCAGATGCCGAGGAAAGTGTTGTGCGCATTGGCCACGGCGCCGAACAACTTGTACGTCTCCCAGCCCATGCCGGTCACGAAGGACCAGGGCGAGTCCGCCATGAAACCGAGCACCTGCGACCAGATCTCCGTGCGCCCGGAGCTCAGATTCGCGACGCCGGTGGCCGTCGATTCGCCGATGAACCGCGCCATCAGGAGACTGCGGTTCTCGACCCCGATCGAGGCGAAGATGATCGCGAAGAGGACGACGGCGCCGACGCCGATCGCGGCGATGAGCCCTGGGCGCACGTAGCGGAAGTACAGCGCGATTCCCAACACACCTGCGAGGAAGAGACCCGCGACACCGCCGCGGGAGGCGGTGAGCAGCAGGTGGATCGTCAGCACCGCCCCGCCCGCGAGCCAGAATGCCCTTTCGAGCGGGCGCGCGCGGAATGCCAATCCGAGGAACATCGGGATGAAAGCCGCTGCGAAAACACCGGTCTGATTGGCCTCGCCCATGAGGCCTGTGACGCGTCCCATCCACAGCACCGTGAGCCCGAGACCCACTATTCCCAACGCATCCAACACATGTAAGAACGCGGCGAGAAAGACCGCCGCAAGGAGCGCCTTCATGACGAAGCGAGCATCGCTGGCGTAATGCGCACCAAAGAAGAAGCCGGCGAATACGATCGCGTGCTCGAACAGGCGCTGCTTGAGTAGCAGGCCGCTGCGGATGGCGTCGTAGCCGCGATAGAAGTCTCCAACCGACACGATGGCCCAGCTCAGCACGCCGTACGCACACCAGATTGCGAACGCCATGATGAGCGGCCGTTCCTGACCGACGGGCGTTTGGCCGAGCGCGGACTGCAAGGCCAGCAGCCCGAACACTCCAGCGATGAAGACATCCGCTGCGGTGATGCCGTGGAGCACGGTCGCATCTCTGCCGACTGCCTGAACCAGCATCGCGGCGAATGCACATGCGGCGAGCAACCAGGTCGGCTTCATTTCAGGTCCGCCGATTGGTGCGCCAGCTTGTCCGGCTCGTCCACTTTCCAGACCTTCGTTAGCCTGTCACGACCTGTGTAGACCACATGGAAGCGGTTCGACTGCAGCGCCTCGTAGATGCCGAAGCTGCGCATGAAGCGACGGCCGTCCTCCTGGTTCTCGCCGCTGCCGATGACGTAGATCGCTCTGCGATCGGGCCGCGCGACGAGGGCATCGAGGTCGGCGCCCGTGCCGAGCAGTTTTGCACCGGTATAGAAATCCCGAATCTCGCCATTCTTGTTCTCGCAGAAAGCCAGCGCGACATTCTTGCCCAGCAGCCAGTAGTCGACGCGGCCCAGATAGTACGCCTGCTGTAGAGCGTCCTCCGCCACCACGATGTCTCCTGGCCTGATGCCGACGCTGCGCATGAATTCCGCTGCGCCCTTGTGGTCCGGGTGATCGGCGTAACCCGCATCATAGGTGCGCGCGAAGGCGACCGGGTTCACGACGAAGACCGCGGCCGCGGCCGCCCCGACTGCGCTCGCGAGCGGAACGCGGGCCGGGGCGCGCGCTTGGGCGCTGCCCTGGAAGAAGCCTTGCAGCGAGAACATGGCGCAGATCAGCAGCGGGAGCAACGCAAAGTCGGTATAGCGCACGGCTACAAACCATTCGAACAGTCCGAGCAGCAGCAGCGGCACCCAGGCGCCGAGCGCGAAGAACAACCACGAATCGCTCACGGCCCGGTTCGTGGACAGACGCCAGAGCGCGGCGACACATCCTGCAGCCGCGAGAATCGCGGCGACCCGCGAATAGGTGGACAGCTGCAGGAACGTCCAGATACTCGGCAGACCCGTCATCGCCCCAATGACTTTGCGCAGCGGAGCAATCCCCGCTTCGTGCAGCAGAAACGCCTGGACGAGCGCGATTACCACACCGCACGCGAGCACGAGGGCAAGCCGCGGGGTGACAGCCGCAGTGCTTCTGCGGGCAACGATTGCCCCTGCCAACAGCATGAGCACCGCGAGATGCCACGAAAGAAGAGCCGCAAGCAGGAAGCACAGGAAGATGAGCAGGCCGGCAATGCGCCGAGGGCGGGTTTGCGTGACTGGTCGCACCACGAAAGTCGCCAGCACGGCGCCGAGCGCTGCGAGCACGAGGATCGGCAACACACCCCATGTGAGCGCCTGCTCGAAGCCGCCACGAGTCGCGACCAGGCTGCCGGTGCCCGCATCGAAGCCGACTGCGGGCGGATAGAAGTGACCCGCCCACTTGTCGATTGCAACGAAGCCGATGAAGCCCACGATGAATGCGATCGCGCCCTGCAGCGTCTTGCGCATGTCGGCGCGCGCGAGACCCGGGAAAAACAGCAGCAGCGAGCTGAAAATTGCGAGCGTGTGAAACTGAATGCCCACGAGCAGCATGACCACTGCGAGCGCCAGATCTGTCGTCCGCCCGGTGCGCTCCCAACGGAAGACCAGAATTGCGAATGCGGCAATGGAGGCGTGCAGGAAGATGTACATGCGCGCCGTCTGCGACACCTCGATCAGACCCGGCAGAAACGCGACGGTCGCAACGAACGCCATGTTCCACGCGGGCTGCAGGAATCGCCGTCCCAATGGCCACGCAAGGAAGATCAGCAGCATGCCGCAGATCACCGAAGGAACGCGCAACGCCCATTCCGAAGCGCCGAACAGCGCCACCGATCCCGCCATCAGATAGAGCTGCACGATGGCGCGGCCGTAGAACATTCCGCTCGGAAAGCGCGGCGAGCCGTCCTGCAGGATGTGCATGACGGGCATGGCCATCGTCTCTTCGTCGCCGTGCAAGCCGATGGATCCGAGGCCCCAGAAGCGCAGGACCGCACCCAGGAGGATGAGCGCGCAGACCACGGGCAGCTCCCACGCGCGGCGCTCTTCGATGGGCGCCGGGCGCACGATGAGAGCCGACAGGCCGCGCAGGGCCTGTTCGGCCATGGTAACGATGCGCGATCCCCCGGTTGCGTGCGTCGATGCGTCAGCTCGAACTGACATGCACGAATCTCTCCAGCCTTGTTTTTCAGTGCGCTTTATGTGCGGATGCGGTCCAAAGCAAGCTCCGGTCCCGAGCGGTGAATCGGAGACTTCACGGCGCTACGACGTGCACTTTTTCGTGCAGTAACAGTGATTTGTTGCGTTTCTAGGCTCGCATCGGGGTGCGCGTAGACGCGGCCGGGCACAGCTCCCGCTGTAGCAACGTTCTACGGCTGGGCCTTGGCTTTACCGAACTACACTCGACGCTTCGACCAGCTTGCGGATCTGTTGAATGTTGCCGCGGCTCGAGGCGCCGAAGACGATGGACCGGATCGCCGGCTGCCGGGCCACGTATTCGATCGCCTCGGCAGGGGCAATCGCGCCGGACGCCAGCACGGACATGGCGATCGGCCGGAACCGCCTCGTGGCGATGATGCGCTCGTACGTCTCCATCCCGCCGCACATGCGAAAACCGATCTTGTTGATGTTGCTGCAGATGATGGGATTGTCGATCCCGAGCTCTTCCAGCACGTCGAGCAGCATCGGCATGTTCATCGTGATGAAGCCGGGCTCTGCCGAATATTTCTTCTGCACGTGATCGGCGAAGATTCTGAACGCCTCCTTGAAGCCCAGGCCCAGCAGCAGATCCGTAACGACGTTCTGCAGGAAGATGACCGGCGTCTTCAGCCCGGCGAACATCTTCATTTCGGCGTCGATGAGCAACTGAGCGATCCCTTCGACGTCTTTGGTCGCGACCGCCATTCCCCCTTTGAACAGCGCGCTGACCGCTCCATCCTCGGGAAGAAAGCGCCTTAAAGCTTCGACCACACCGTGCTCGGTTACTCCATTCGCGTACTTGTGCGCGTAGGGCATGCACGGGTAGAACTCGAGCTGCGCGTACTTCTGCGGGTTCGCTCGGACGTGATCGCAGATTTCCGCGACTCGATCGTGCGTGGTGCACATGAAGACTTTGATGCCCTCTGCATAGGCGGCATCCAGAACTTCCATGATCGCGTCGGTGTGCTGGAATCGCATCGCTTGCGCGCGCGCCTTCTCCTCCGACATGTGATTGACGCCGAAGAACTGGTTGTCGCCGAAGAGCAGTCGATGCATCGGATCATTCACCCTGGTGGACGTTCACGACTCGGTTCGGTTCGCAAAGCGGAACAGACCGCCGTACCTCGTGGTCCGCTTACGCGGCCCGGCCGGGCTTTGAACCGCCGCGCTGCCCGACTGCGCCGCTTGCAGCACGAGCTCGAGCACCTTGTCGGTCTCGAGAGCGGACTTGAAGGAGCAGATGTTGTCGTCGGCCCGCGTCTCGATGCACCGTACGAAGTGATCGATCTGGTTCGAGTATTCCTCGCCGCGCAGGTAGTACCAGACCGGCTGAGCGAGATCGGTCGCATACCGGATGGTCCAGCCGCGGGGTAAGGCAACGGGCGACTCGACCGCGCGCCGCAAGTAGATCTGGCATTCCTGGCGCTCGATCGTCATCCGGCCGTTGCTGCCCCAGACGGAGATCCGCGTGGACATCTTGCGATGACTCTCATCGCTCCAGTTCGCTGCGATCTGCCCCGTGGCGCCGTTCGCGAAATGCATCGAGGCGTAGACCTCGTCCTCCACGGTCTTGGAGAAGATGCTGTTCAGCATGGCGCCGCTGATGCGCACGGGTGCACCGACGAGGAAATTCACCAGATCGATTGCGTGCGAGGCATAGTCGTAGAGACATCCGCCGCCCTGCTCTTTGCTGCTGCGCCAAGTCGAGCCGGCCGGGCGGAGCACGACGGGACCATAGGCTTCCGCGCGAACGTGGTGAATCTCACCGAGCACTTGCGCATCGAGCAGGCGCTTGGCCTCGAGAAAGGTCTCGATGTGACGGTAGTGATAGCCGACCTGATTGACGAGCTTGCCGGCCGTCGCAATCTCGACGAGGCGTTGCCCTTCCTGAATATCGAGACAGAACGGCTTCTCGCAAAAGACGTGCAAGCCGCGCTCCAGCGCGTACTTGACCATCTCGCCGTGAAAGCGCGAGGGCGTCGCGATCACCACGCAATCGAGCTGACACTCGTCGATCAGGCGCCGGTAATCACCATACGTGGGAGTCGGCGTGTATTTGCCCAGCACATCGCGCACGTATTGGGAGGAATCGCAGACGCCCATGAGCTGCACATGCGGGTGCACTCGCAGAATGGCTTGATGGGATATCCCCATCTTGCCCAGCCCAATCAGCCCGGCACGGATCATCTTTCGCTATTCCTGTCTGTGGAGTCTCTCAAGGTGAATCCGGCCGCACATTGTGATTGCTGCGGAAGAAGCGCTTGGCCACGGCCTCGAGCACGAACACGAGCGACCACCAATAGCGCTTTGCGCGCAGCTTCGGTTGGATGATCAGTCGGAACAGCCATTCACAGCCGATGGCGCGGATCCACGCCGGCGCCCACGGCACTGCCCCGGAGTGGTAGTCGAAGGCGGCGCCGACACCGCACATCCACGGCACGCGGATCCGATCGAGGTGCTTGGCGATCCAGCGCTCCTGCTTCAGGAGGCCGAGACTCACCCACACGATGTCGGGCTTGCTTGCCTCGATCAGCCGGACTACTTCCGCATCTTCTTCGGGAGTCAGATCGCGGAACGGCGGGCAGTACGTGCCCGCGACGATCAGCCCGGGGAACATCTGTTCGAGGTTCTCCGCCATCTTGTCCGCGACGCCTTCCTTGCCGCCGTAGAAGAAGTGGCGCCAGCCCCGTGATACACCATATCTGCTGCATTCGAGCTGCAGAATCGGACCATTCAGCCGCTTGATGCGATGACCCCATGCCCAACCCGCTGCGATGACTCCGACGCCGTCACACAGCGAGAAGTCTGCGTTCGTGATGTATTTGAGGTGCTGCGGCATGCGCAGCGCGTGGTACATCGATTCCGTGTTGGTGATCGAAATGTATCCGCCCGCGCGGCCGGATCTGATTCTTCGATCCATCGCCTGCAGCACCTCCTCCGGTGCAACCTGGCTGACGGGGACTCCGCACACGCGGGCGGCCCGAGTTTGAACTGGCGTAGACATACTATTGAATGCTGACCCTGCCGAGCCCGAAGAACATGAACGTGTTGTTGAGTCGGGCACTCTGTGCCCGGGTAGCAGTTATCGTGCCGAACTGGATCGCTCGTGGTGCGTGCGCTCGTTGCGCCGGCTCGCTCTTTGTTTTCAGTACGCTTTGTGGTCGCCGAACAGCTGCCGCGCGGTCATGAACAGAATCTTCACATCGAGAAGCGGTGACCAGCGGCGCAGATACTCCAGGTCGAAATTCACGCGTGCCTGCATGTCTTCGACGCGTGCCGTCTCGCCTCTGCAACCGTTGATCTGCGCGAGCCCGGTGATGCCCGGAGGCACCTTGTGGCGAATCATGTAGCCCTTGATGAGCTTGCGATATTGCTCGTTGTGCGCGAGCGCGTGCGGGCGCGGACCGACGAGGCTCATCCGACCCTGGAGCACGTTGATGAGCTGCGGCAACTCATCGAGCGAGTAGCGCCGCAGGATGCGACCGACGGATGTGACGCGTGCATCATCGCGCGTCGCCTGCACGACCTTGTGCCCGTCCTCGAGCACGGTCATCGTGCGGAACTTGTACATCACGATCTCGCGCCCATCGAGACCCGCGCGCCGCTGTTTGAAGATCGCGGGACCGGGCGAGGTGTAGCGAATACAGAGCGCGATGGCCAACATCAGCGGCGCAGCGATGAGCAACATGATCGCGGCGAACGCGATATCCGTGACCCGCTTCAACACACCGCGGTAGCCATAGAACGGCGTCTCGCGCAGGGCGACCACCGGCAAACCGAGCACCTCGCCCGTGCGCGCCTGAATCAGATCGAGCGCATAGAGATCGGGCAGGTAATAGATAGAGGCCGTCGTGTCACTCAGATCCTCGAGCAGATCCATCACGCGCGGGATGTGTCCCACCGGCAGCGCCATGAAGATGACGTCCACACGGTTGTTCTTCATGTAGTCCGGCAGATCGCGCAGTGTGCCGAGGAGCGGGAATTTGCCGAGCGCCCCGAGCCGCTCCGGGCTGCGATCGTCGAAGAAGCCGATGATCGACATGCCCATGTGAGAGGCGCCGCTCGCTACGCCGCGCGCCAGCGAGAGGCTCGCCTCGTTACAGCCGACGAATGCCACTTTACGCACGAGCGCCGGATCGAACAGCAGCCGGCGCAACGCTTCGTGCAACATCAGCGTCACCGCGATGAGGATCGCAGGTGTGACCACGACCCACGTGAGCACCACACGGCGCGAGTACTCTTCCGAATGCTTGGTGACGTAACCGATCGCGAGAAGAATCGCGACGATGATCATCCAGCGCACGATCACCGCGAACGCGAGCGGCATTGCTCCCATCGGTTGCGCGAGACTGTTTCCTCGATTTCCCGGTAGCAGCAGGCTGAGGAGCCCGACCAACACCGACAGAATGACGTAGAAATCGTCGTAACCGGCTTGGAAGAAGCAAATCATCCCGTAGAGACTGCCGACGGCGACCAGCGCCGGCGCAATGGTCTCGAGCATCACTACGAGCGCAAACAGCGAGCCATGCCTGACGATGATCGGTTCGGTCATGTTCAGCTTCAGCTTGTGGGTCTACGTTGCTTTTTGCTTACAGGCAGCTCTGTGCGAGGGAAGCAGCAATCAATGGTCCCGTGCGCGTGCGCGCAGCGCTTGAAGTCACATAGGGACACGTTTGTCTGTGCGTTGCGACGAGCGATTTCTGCTGTGATGTCAGGCGTTTGCGCGCAATTCAGCTGACCATCGCCGACGTGCTGTCTGCGTACGGCTACAGCCTGCGCTCTGCCGCGGCGCTCTGTCGCGAGCTTGGCTTTAAAAAAATACAAGTCCGCCAAGAGCTTGGATCTTCTGGCACACGCGTTGCACTCCGACAGCGCGCACGTACTGTGCAAAGCAGAGCGTGCCGAAGGGCAAACCCTCCGAAAGGAGGGGGCGCAAAACCACCGGTCTAAAGGCGAAGGCCCAGGGCGGCGGGGTTGCCGGGATCCTCGAACGATCTCGTTGAATGAAAGCGGCGCTCGCACGCCGCTCGTTCGCACACCCTCTCCGCAGCTTCGCCCTACCTCCGGTGCTTCGGCCGCTCGGGGTCGCAACGAGTCGAGTTGAATTCGGGGGTCGAAATGACGAGAACCGTCAAAGGTTCCGGATCGCATCGTTTTGTCGGAATTTTGGCTGTCGCGCTGACGCTTTCGGCGTGCGGCGATGGAGGAAGCGGCAGCAGCGCCGGCCCGTCCACGGGCACGGCAACGCCATCTACTCCTTCAACAGCGAATCAGGCACCCACGGTGAGCGGCACTGCGCCGACCACTGCGACGGCAGGCAAGGCGTACAGCTTTCAGCCGACGGCCGCCGACGCTGATCAGGACAAAGTTACTTTCACGATCGCGAATCAGCCCGGATGGGCGAAGTTCGACTCGATGACGGGACAATTGACGGGAACGCCGACCGACGCACAGGCCGGTGTCTACGCGGATATCGAGATCGGCGCGACCGACGGTAAGGACGTCACGGCGCTGCCGGCCTTCACGATCACCGTCACGAAGGGTGTCGGTACGAAGGGACTGGCGCTCGATTGGGAGGCACCGTCTGAAAACACCGACGGCACGCCGCTGACGGATCTGCAGGGATACAAAGTGCACTACGGGAAGGCCACGCAGTCGTACTCGAGCGCCATCGACATCAAGGGCTCCGGAGTGCAGAGCTACGTCGTCGACAATCTTCCGGCAGGTACTTATTACTTCGCGATCACCGCCGTGAATTCCCAGGGCATCGAAAGCGCGTACTCCTCCGAAGTCAGCGCCACACTCAACTGAGTCGCAACGCGCACCTCGCAAGGCTGCTGCCGCATCCGCGGCGGCGGCCGGCGCGGCGCTGCCGAGCAGAGAGCCCGTCAAACGAGGGGTCTGGCGGAGCTCTTTGCTTGCAAGTACCGCTGGATCGGCAAGGCCGCAAACAGCGACAAAAATGGCACGAGCGGGACGCTGTACCGCGCTTGAGCGTGCACCGGCACGTGAACCAGCATGAGATACGCGATGAACAGCGCGAAGATGCCGGTGCGCCGCGCCACTCCGGTGCGCACTGCGGCCCGCATCCCCAGAATGGTGAGAATCAGGTAGGGCAACTGGATGACGGCATTCATGGCCGTCGCGGACCACGTTTTGCCGGTGAACCAGAAATTGAAAACATTTTCGACGGGGCACTGAATGAGCAGCAGCGGCTGCGCTTTGTAATTTGCGACTACGTCCGCGCTCAAGAGGCGACTCAAGGTGAGCTCGTCCTGCGTGTCGTAGAAATATTGGTAATACCCGCCTTTGAAACGCAGACCGTGCGCTCTGGCGAATTCACGACGAAAGAGCGCAGCCTGCAAATCGAGCTGCTGGAAGCCGCTCGCGAGGGTGCGATGGCTGCAGATGTACTGGCCGGCGTGGAGCGCGATCGGCTGCACAGACGCCGTCGGAATGGGAGCGCCGGCGACCTGTTCGTTACGGATCATCCATGGAGAGAGGACCAGGATCGTCGCGACGTACAGCACGAGGAGCTGTCCGCCCAGCTTCGCCCATGACGGTCGGCGCTCGGGCCAGATGAAAAAGTACACGACCAGGAAAAATGGGAACAGCAGCGCCGTGCTGCGCACGAGTGTGGCCAGGCCGAGCAGCAAACCGGCAAGCGCGTAGTCGCGCGTGCGCGCGCTTTCCGCGGCTCGTGCGAGGAGCAGGGTGAATGCCACCACGAGCAGCATGAACAGACTCTCCACCCCGCCGCGCAGCTCGGCGACGAAAACGCCGGGATGCAGGAGAAAGAGCGCGGGAACGAGCACCGCGACCGCACGTGTCGCAAAGAGCCGACTCGCCAGCCGATACAGCAGCAACACGGTGAACGCGGTGAGCACGAGATTGGCCGCGCGCGCGGCTTCGATGCTGTAACCGAAGAAGTAGAACAGCGAGCCGAGAAAGAGCGGGTAGCCTGGCTCGCGCGTGAGCGTCAGGGCCGTATCGGGGAAGAACCGATACCCGAGCCCCTGAGCGAGACTCCAGGCGAGCTTGTCGTAGTCGTCCGGGAAATCGATGGTGTACAGCCCGGTGACGTGATGCGCGAGGAGCGGCACGACGAGGAACATCGCGATTGCATGCAGCGCCAGCAGGCCGCCCAGGATCAGCCAGGCGCGCGGCGCGCTGCGCACATCGAACCACGTGCTACGAACCGGCGCCGTCGTGTTCAGCTGGATTGCTCCGAGGATTGCACCCGCCCGAATTGGGCGGCATCGATGTGATGCTTCTCGAGTAAGTCATACAAGGTCGGCCGCGTGACGCCGAGTAACTCCGCCGCACGCGACAGGTTCCCGCGCGCAACGGCGAGCGCCTGGCGCACGGCCTGCGTCTCCGCACGCTGGCGAGCGACGCGTAGATTCAGGTACTCCGGGTCCTCCCCGGGGTCCTGCAAACCCAGATCGCTCGCGGTGACGACCGCCCCTTCCGCCATGATGACCGCGCCTTTGATCCTGTTCTCCAATTCGCGCACGTTGCCCGGCCAGCGATGGGCCTGAATCGCCCGGATGGCATCCGGTGCGAGCCCCCGCGTCGGCCGGCCGAAGCGCTCGGCGATGCTCTGTAGCAGGAATTGTGCGAGCAGCAGGCTGTCGCCCTGTCTTTCGCGCAACGGCGGGATGCGCAGGGTCACTTCACTGATGCGGTAATAGAGGTCTTCGCGAAACGCGCCCTTGGCGATCTGCTCGTCGAGGTTGCGATTGGTCGCGCAGATGAAGCGCAGATCGAGCGGAATCGGCGTCCGCCCGCCGATGCGATCCACGGTGCGCTCCTGCAGTACGCGCAGCAGCTTCGCCTGCAAGGACGCGGGCATCTCGCCGATCTCGTCGAGGAACACCGTGCCGGTGTCGGCCAGCTCGAGCTTGCCCGGCGTGCGCTTCGCGGCGCCCGTGAAGGCGCCCTTCTCGTAGCCGAACAGCTCGCTCTCGAGCAGCGTGTCCGGTATCGCCGCGCAGTTGATGGCGACGAACGGCTGATGCGAGCGTCCCGATAACCGATGCAGCGCGCGCGCCATCAGCTCCTTGCCGGTGCCGCTGTCGCCGAGAACGAGCACCGTCGCATTCGTCGGCGCCACCTTCTCGATCGCGCGACACAGGCTGCGCATCGCGTCGCTGACGCCGATGATGCCTTCGAGCGCCATCGAGCCCGTCTGCTCGCGCAGCCGGCCGTTCTCGGTCTCGAGCTCCCGAATGCGAAACGCGCGGCGCACGACGATCGACAGCACCGCCGCGTTGATCGGCTTGTGATAGAAGTCCGTCGCGCCGAGACCCACGGCCTGCACGGCGAGATCGCGCGCATCGTGCTCGGTCATCGCGATGATCTTGATGTCCGGCGCGAGGTTCAGAATTTGGCGCAGCAGCTCGAGCGATGCGGTCGCCGCCACGGGCTCTTGCGCCGTGCCGAGATCGAACAGCACCACATCCGGCTCCACTCGGCGCACGATCGCGAGCGTCTGCTCGGACGCATCGCTGCTCACGACGTCGAGGTCGGCGAAAATACTTTCGAGCTCGCGGCGTAACGCACGGTCGTTCTCCAGGATCAGGAGCTTCCGGCGTTCCTTGTCTGCGTTCATGACACTCCTCGACATTGACGCGGGCACAAGCGCAACGACCCGCGCGCTTCGACATCGACCTCGTCAGCGGGCCCCCTGCCCCATGACGACCACTTCCACCGTCTGCAACAAGATCCCCAGATCGAACAACAGCGTGTTGTTCTTGATGTAGTAGAGATCGTATTGGAGCTTCTCGAGCGCATCCTGCTCCGAGGAGCCGTACGGATAACAGAGCTGCGCCCACCCGGTAATGCCGGGTTTTACGCAGTGGCGCTGCACGTAATAAGGAATCTTCTGAGCCAGCTCGGCCACGAACTCGGGGCGCTCGGGACGGGGGCCGACGAAGCTCATGTGACCGCGGAACACGCACAAGATCTGCGGCAGCTCATCGATGCGGCACTTGCGAATGAATGCACCGACACGCGTGACGCGGCTGTCACCCTTGATGGCCCACTGCGCCTTGCCGTCGCGCTCCGCGTCTTGCCGCATGCTGCGAAACTTCAGCACGTGAAACGAGCGGCCGCCGAGGCCGACGCGCTGCTGCGCGTAGAACATCGGCGCGCGCCAGCCCTCTTCGAGCTTGATGGCGAGCATGGTCAGCAGCATGAGGGGCAGCGTCACGACGAGAATCAGCGAGCTCGCCGCAAGATCGAGCGTGCGTGCCGAGAAGAGGCGCACCGGATCGCGGCGAAAGCCTTCGCCGAAGATCATCCAACTCGGGTTCAGCACGTCGATGCGCACGCGGCCGGTCTCGCGCTCGAGGAACGTCAGCAACTCGGTGACATCGATGCCGGCGAGACGGCAGTCGAGCAACTCGAGGATCGGGAAACCGCGCCGCCGATCATCCATCGCGACGACCACCTCGGCCGCGTCGTGTTGCATGCACAGCTCGGCGAGCGAGCCGCCCTTCTCGATGACGAGATTGGGCGCGACGCCGACCGTCTCCCCATCCGGTTGCACGAAGCCGACGAGCTCGAAGCCGCGGCGATCGGAGCGGCGGCGCAGGCGGGAAATCGGCGCCGCATTCTTGCCGCAGCCGTAGACGATCACGCGGCGCTTGAAGAGCGCCTCATCGACGATCCGGTGAAAGATCAGCCGCGAGATGCCCAGTCCCGCGATCGAGATCGCCGTCGCGATCACGAGCGCGCCGCGTCCGATCCACGTGTGCGGCAATAGATAAAGGAACACGGCGAGACCGGCCACACCGGCGCCGACGGCCATCACGATGCGAATGACCGTGCCGCCGGCACGCGCGCGCTGCCGCGCGCTATAGAGGCCGAACGACAGGAGGCTCACGAGCAACACGAGGCTGAAGACCAAGGCTCGGGGCCACAGCGACGAGCCGAGCGTCGGCAAGTCCAGGTCGAAGCGAATGAAACAGCCGATGAGGAAGGCGGTGAAGAAGAGCGTCGCCTCGACGGTGGCCAGCACCGCGATCGACACGTGAATGTATTGTCCGAAGGCGCGGATGCGCATTTGTTGCGGCGATGGTACGACGACGATTCGTTTTACAGCGGAGTGTAAAGAACTTTTCCTACTGGTCCGTGAGTTTCCTCACGGTTGCAGTGCGGAGCGGCCGATACAGTGCATGTCTCCGACAGGTCGTAAACCTCGGAAGAAGGCACGCCCTCATGAGCACACCGCTAGCGCCCGGCAACCGAGCAATGACTACCGATCCCTCGGTCACCGAATCGGCCAACGAGCCGGCTTTTGTTGTAGAAACAGGTACTTCAGTGGAGCTGGCGGCCGCCGGTTGGGATCCTTACGAGGTGTGGCGCACGCGCGTACTCGCCGCCCAGCCTCCCGGCGACAAAAAGACCTGATCCGACCGTGCGCGCCGCGCCTGCTCGCATCCCGCACTTGACGCAATAGGGCGGCGTGCGTACCTTGCGCTGCCTTTTTGGCGGGGCCATAGCTCAGCTGGGAGAGCGCTTGCATGGCATGCAAGAGGTCGGCGGTTCGATCCCGCCTGGCTCCACCACCGGTCCATTCCGTCCCCATCGTCTAGAGGCCTAGGACATCGCCCTTTCACGGCGGTAACACCGGTTCGAATCCGGTTGGGGACGCCAACAATTTCAATGGGTTAGGCGTCGAAACAGGCCCGGCGGGCTCCCGTGGGAATCTCATGGGAGTTCGGCCGTGCTTGGCCGTTGCCGAAAGAGCCGTTCCTGCCCGCCTGCGTCGTCCCAACAGCGCCGCCCGCCCGTGCGTCAACACGAGCGGGCGGCTGGCCACGCCACACCTAGCTTAGAGGTGCAACATGCGATCTTCACGACGCCGTCATTCTCCCGGTCGCAAGGCCGCTGCTCTCCGTGCCCGCAAGATCGAGCTCGTCATCGATCGCACGCACGTCGTCGGCCGCGGCGATCGCGCCGGCGTCGCGGACATCGTGCTCGAGGCGGCGCTCACCACGATTGCCGACCTCGAGGACTCGGTCGCTGCGGTGGATGGCGAGGACAAGACCGCCGCCTACGCGAACTGGCTGGGGCTGATGCGCGAGGACCTCGAGGCAAGGTTCGACAAGGGCGGGCGAGCAATGACGCGCCGGCTCGAGGAGGATCGGCGCTGGAGGGACGTGCGCAGCGGGCCGGAACTGGTACGGCCCGGGCGCTCGTTGCTCTCCGTGCGCAACGTCGGGCACCTCATGACGACCCCCGCGGTGGATCTGCCCGACGGCAGCGAGGGATATCAGGCACCCTGGACGCACTCGTCACGAGTCTCATCGGCCTGCACGATCTCGAGTGCCCGGGGCCGGCTCGTCAACAGCCGCGCGGGGTCAATCTATGTCGTGAAGCCCAAGATGCACGGGCCGAACGAAGCCGCGTACGCCAATGTGCTCTTCGAGCGATAGTCTCTGGATATCTTTCAAATCAACTAGTTGTGAAGTGACACAGAGCCGTCCATGTGGGACCGGCGAGCGGTAACGTGTGGACCTCGGGACACTTGTTGATTAAACTAGACTTAGTTCACTGGAGCGGTTTTCATGGACAACATTGTCAACATTCATGAGGCCAAGACCCATCTTTCGCGGCTCGTCGATGAGGTCGCGTCAGGGGCGGAGGTCATCATTGCGAAGGCGGGAAAGCCGATGGCTCGGCTGTCTCCCATGGCGCCGGTGAAAAAGACGAAGAAGCTCGGGCTGCTGAAGGGGAAGATCAAGGTGCCGGATGACTTCAACGCGCTGCTCGATGAGGAAGTGTTCGCAGGGTTTGAGGGGCGCTGAGGATGCGTATTCTTTTGGATACACACCTGCTGCTGTGGTCACTGGCTTCCCCTGGGAAGCTGCCGGCGGCGGCGCGACGGCAAATCGAGACGGCTGAGGTGTACGTAAGCGCAGCCTCGATCTGGGAGGTCAGTATCAAGGTCGGAATCGGAAAGCTGCAGGCGGATCCGGTGGAGGTACTGGCGGGAGTGGAGCCGGCGGGGTTCAGTCTGCTGCCGATCCTGGGCGAGCATGCAGCGAAAGTCGCAGGGCTCCCCGCCCTTCACAAGGATCCGTTCGACCGAATGCTGGTGGCGCAGGCGTTGGTGGAGCCACTCATCTTGCTCACGAATGATGACGCGCTGGGCGGATACGGAGAGTTTGTGAAGGTGGTGTGAGGGCGTGATCAGTTAGATGACCGAGCTGAGCATCTACGGATGACTCGAGCCTGGAGTGAGGAAAGGCGAACCTGCAGCTCTCAACTCTCGAGCATTGTGCCCTGGGGGGGTCGATACGATTGATTTGTCTGCGCGCCGAACAACACTGATTGAGTGTCGACGCCGTTGCCTTGACCGAGGACACAAATCCCGCGGTGGTATGAACTTCGCGGCGCTCAAACCGCGATTTCAGTATCAAACACGCCCTCTCGCGACATCATCCATCATTGGACCGATTCTTGGGTTCATCCCGACCAGCGCATGATTTCGTTTCTGCGGAGTTCAATGCTAGCGCTAAGGGTTAATCGGACCCTCGAGGCTAAGCTGTGCATTCCAGTGTTCTAGGCACTGGGAAAGGTCATCACAGTCGGCAGAAATTGCGGTGTTCGTGGTGTCGTCGGGGTTCGAAGTTCTTCCGGTCAGGGACGCCAGGAACCGGCGGCGTCAGTGCAGCGACGCTTGATACGGCGCCGCCGGCGGCGGCAGCCCGAACACCAATAAATCGCGGCCTGCGGCCACGGCGACGAACT